>Ga0075418_10004104_pt1 | contig 16578 bp, 10 predicted proteins | sample SoiMetdeltSBSDD2_FD_81776 | JGI IMG/M metagenome (GOLD analysis project Ga0075418, IMG submission 81776) | Bulk soil microbial communities from a Populus tree surrounding site in Tennessee, USA - Soil MetaG P. deltoides SBSDD2 | ecosystem: Environmental > Terrestrial > Soil > Tree plantation... | reverse complement strand
GCCGAGAAAGGTCGCTGCGATTCTCCAGAAACCACTCGAAGCGTTTTTTAAAACCGGGTAGCCGGTCAATCACCTCACTCTCCAACACTTCCACTCCGATCAAGGGCAGGAGCCCGACCATCGAACGTGTCTTGAGTGGCACCACGCGATGATCCAATTCAATTTGGTCATAGTAGAAGCCGTCCTCCTCATTCCACAATCCGGTCCCGCCGACCGTGTTCATCGCGTCTATGATCTGCACGAAATGCTCGAAGAACTTCGACGCCATGTCCTCGTAGGCAGTGCACACGTTCCCTTCGTGGTCCGCCAGCTCAAGGGCGATGCTCAGCATGGTTGCGCAGTAAAACGCCATCCACGCTGTCCCGTCGGCCTGCTGAAGACTGCCGCCCGTCGGCAGCGGCTTCGACCGGTCGAAGACACCGATGTTGTCCAGCCCAAGAAATCCCCCGCTAAAAATATTCCTGCCGTCGGCGTCTTTGCGGTTCACCCACCACGTAAAATTCAGCAGCAGCTTCTGAAAAACGCCTTCGAGAAATTGGCGGTCGCGCTGGCCGCGCATCGCCGCAATTTTGTAGACCCGCCACGCCGCCCACGCGTGCACGGGTGGATTGACATCGCGAAATGCGAACTCATACGCCGGAATCTGCCCGTTGGGATGCATGTACCATTCCCGCAGAAGCATCGTGAGTTGTTGCTTGGCAAAATCCGCGTCGATGCGCGCGAACGGGATCATGTGAAACGCAAGGTCCCACGCCGCAAACCACGGATACTCCCATTTGTCCGGCATCGAAATGACATCACGCGAATAAACATGGGTCCAATCGCTGTTCCGGCCGTGCCGTCGGGTGGCCGGAGGCTGCGGCATCGCCGGATCACCGCTCAACCAGTCCGCCACAACGTAATGATAGAACTGTTTCGACCACAGCAGGCCCGCATAACCCTGGCGCACCACGTTGCGCTCCTCCGCCGTGAGCTGTCGCGGATTCACGCATTCGTAAAATGCGTCCGCCTCCCGGATGCGCTGGGCAATGATGCTGTCGAACTCTCCCGGTCTCTCCGGCGCTTCTTCTTCCGCATACAAGCGCAACCTCACCACTTGCGATTCACCCGCGCCGAGCTTCAGCACGTAATGCGGTGCGGCTTTTGTCCCGCAGCCCTTCGGATTCACGGCCTCCGAGCGCCCGTGAACGACATACTCGTGAAACCCGTCAGTCACGTACGGCGCTGCGTTTTCCGCGTTGAACAGGCGCCGATTGTTCGTTTCATTCTCCGTGAAGAGCACCGCGGGCATTTTCCCGCGAGCATCGGGGCCAATTTCCAAAAAGAATCGGCCCAGCGTTTCGTGCGTGAGCCCCAGCAGATTGTCCTTCGCGCGCGCGATACGGGGCTTGGTCGAAGGATTCTCGTGCGTGGGCCCCCAAATCCACGTGTTGCGATACCACAATGTGGGCAGCAGGTGCAGCGTCGCAGACCCACGTCCTCGATTCGTCGCCGTGATGCGAATGAGGATGTCGTTCGGCGAATTCTTGGCGTATTCGACAAACAGATCGAAATAGCGGTCGTCGTCGAACACGCCCGTGTCCAGCAGCTCGAACTCCGGATCGCTCTTCGTGCGCCGGCGGTTTTCCTCGACCAGCCGCGCGTAAGGAAATTCCGCCTGCGGATACTTATAGAGCGCTTTCAGGTACGAATGCGTCGGCGTTGAATCCAGATAAAAATACTGCTCCTTGACGTCCTCGCCGTGATTCCCCTCGTGCCCGGTGAGGCCGAACAATCGCTCTTTCAGGAACGGGTCTTTTCCATTCCACAACGCCAGCGCAAAGCACAGTCGGCATTCGCGGTCCGTGATCCCGAGCAACCCGTCTTCCCCCCAGCGATACGCCCGGCTGCGCGCCTGGTCGTGCGGAAAATATTCCCAGCACGTGCCAAACTCCGAATAATCCTCGCGCACAGTCGCCCACTGCCGTTCGCTCAAGTAAGGCCCCCAGCGCTTCCAGTTCTTCTCCCGCCGCGCGTCTTCCGCCAGGCGCCGCTGCTCCGCATCCGCTGCATTAAGGGTGGACGACATAATTTCCAACGACCGCGAAACCTTTAATCATTTCACCCCCACTGGCACGCACCATTTCATTGCTTGTAGCTGACGAGGCCACGAGGCAGCACTTCTGGTCTGGACCTAACGAACACCCAACTCCCCTCTCCGCGAACGCGACCGGCAACTCTCGTCCACGCGAAGCGTCCTGGAGTGCCCAGTGACCTGGCGCTTTCCAATCCCCACACCCTCCACGCCGCCTCCAGCACCCCGTCGGAATTTCCCGTTTCACGCGCCTCTTAGTTCCATTTCCTCCCTTAGGTCTTTTCACGGCGCATAGGACTCCAAATAACCGCACGCCGGACAGCGAAACGTCTCAACGTTGAGTTCAGCTTTACGATCCGCAATCGACCAGACCCAGAATGATAGTTTTCGGGGTTCGCCGGGATGCCACGATTGAACTTTTGGAGAGTTCGCGTGCGCTCGATCAACCAGAAAGCCCTGCTCCATATCACCGGAACATTTAGGACACTTGAGGGGTGGTTTCATAGACAGAGCAAATCACGAAACAGATTTTTGAGCAGCAGGAAAACGTCCGCTGGAACTCGGGCCGCACCTCTGTTATGGTTGTGACGGAACAGCAATTCGTCTGATGCGCGCTAGTATCTACAGGTCGTTGTTCGTGGTTTCCATCGGGATCAACGTCGTTTTGGCCACATTCTTGTTGCGGGCCAACCGTCCCACAAGCGTTTCCAGGGAGCGGCCTTCTTCGACGCGAAGTTCGGAGCGATCGCTGAAAATAGAATCGGCGCCCACGGCAAATTCCGATCCCAAACGCTTTGATTGGAAGTCGGTCGAGTCCGCCGACTACAAAATGTACCTCGCGAACCTGCGCGCGGCGGGCTGCCCGGAAGAAACGATTCGGGACATTATTCGGGCTGACGTAACCAAGCTCTACGATGAGAAAAAGCAGGCCGTCCGGAAGGAATCCCCTAAATTCGAGTACTGGAAGGGTGACAGCTTCATCCGGGGTGTTGGGCGGGAAGCGTGGACGAAGATGCTGGCTCTGGACGAGGAGCGGGACGGTGTTTTGCGCGCGCTCGGCATCGAACCCGAGTATCGGAGGGCAGCGTTAAAGAAAGAAAACGCCAGAGAATGGATGCTGGATTTTCTCAGTGACGAGAAGAAGGAGCACATCGCGCGCATGACGAGAGAGTTGGAGAACGGACTGGCGACGAGAGATCGCAACAGCCTCAGCGGCCAGGATATTCAACAACTGTGGCACGAACATGGCGAGGCGGTGAAACGTCTCCTGACTCCTGAAGAGGCCCTTCAATATGACCTGCGGATGTCCCCACTTGCGGGGCAGATACGCATTGAGACGCGCGCCTTGGATCTCACCGAGACGGAGTTCATTCAATTGTATAAATTGCACGAGGCGCAGCAGCGGGAAGCAAAAGTGGAGCCGGAAAACGCCTTGGTGACGGAACGAAGAACGCAACAATTGCAGGAGCAGATCAGGCAGGCACTCGGGCCAGAGCGTTATGCGGCGTATGACCTGGCGAAAGATCCAAGGTATCAGGCAACGTATGTCTTTGCCACGGAGAGCGGTCTGGGATCACGGCAAATCCAGGAGCTTCACGACACAATCAAGACCGCGGAGCAGGCCACTGCGCGTATCAGGAGCGATCCGGGTATCGCTGCGGATAGACGCGGTGAGGCGCTGGAAGGAATCCGCCGCGAGACCGAGAGAGCGTTACAGACCAAGTTCGGCGAGGCCGCCTGGCAGCAATATCAAAGTCGCGGGCACAATCATTGGCTTGATGCAATGAGTCCAACTCGTCAGTGAATTCCTCGAGAGCGCCAGGCTGCATGACTTCGTGGAATTCGTTTCAAACCTGCCGATTGACCCCTTCCGCAAATACAGTCAACTTCGCTTATGGCATCGCCTGAATTGAACATTGAAAAGCTCACGTCTGGCCAGGGCCGTGCGCCGAAAAAGGGAGAAACCGTGACCGTCCATTACACCGGCTGGTTTACCGATGGCCGGAAATTCGACAGTTCCGTCGATCGCAACGAACCGTTCAGCTTCGTGTTGGGCGCAGGACAGGTGATCGCCGGCTGGGACCAGGGCGTCGCGCAAATGAATACAGGCGACAAAGCGAAGCTCACCATCCCACCCGAGCTGGCCTACGGTCGCGAAGGCTATCCGGGCGCAATCCCGCCCAACTCCACCCTGGTCTTTGAAGTCGAACTGCTCTCCATCGGCTGAGTCAGCCCCTCGCCACCTTGCCATGAGCACGGCCTCTTCAGAGGATCCTCTCGCCCGGCGCATGGCCGCTCTCGGCGTCCTTGAATCGGATATCGAAGAAACTTTCGTTCGCTCCGGTGGGCACGGTGGGCAAAACGTCAACAAAACATCGACGTGCGTTCAATTACTTCATCGTCCCACGGGTATCCAGGTCAAATGCCAGGCCTCACGGCAACAGGGGCAAAATCGTTCCCTTGCGCGCAAACTCCTCCTCAACAAAATCGAAGCCGTCCAAAAAAGCCGCCGCGCCGCGGAGCAGGCCCGAGTCGAAAAGCTCCGCCGGCAAAAACGGGGCCGCAGTCGCGCCGCCAAACAACGAATGCTCGCCGACAAATCCCATCGTGCCAGAAAGAAGGATTCACGCCGGCGCCTTGATGACTGAGCTTTCACCCGCGCTTGCGAACCTCCACCGCCAAACCTGACTTTAGCGTTGTGAAAAACCTATTCCTGCATGTGGTCCTCTGAGACAGGGATTGATCGCCGTGCGGCGCGAATTTCGTAACCGCGAGTCGGAAACCCCCGAGGTTCTTCTGCAGAGCGCTCATATAGGTGAAGAAGACCGGTGTCAGGTAAAGCGTTATCGCTTGCGAAAAGAGTAACCCTCCGACGACCGCCAGGCCAAGCGGACGTCGCGCTCCCGCACCGCTGCCCAGCGTAACCGGCAATGCCGCCATCAGCGCCGCGAAGGTGGTCATCATGATGGGACGAAACCGAATCAGGCAGCCCTGCCGGATGGCTTCGAGCGGCGACTTGCCCTCGCGACGTTGCGCCGCGAGAGCGAAGTCAATCTGCATGATGGCGTTCTTCTTCACGATGCCGAGAAGCATGATAAGACCAACGAAGGAATAGACGTTCAGGTCGATGCGAAAGAGCAACAGGGTTAGCAGCGCACCGAGTCCGGCCGACGGCAGACCCGAGAGGATCGTGAGTGGGTGAATGAAACTTTCGTAGAGGATTCCGAGTACCAGGTAGATGATCAGGATCGAGAGCACTAACAACATCCCAAGTCCGGTGAGCGAGGATTGAAATGCTTGCGCTGCGCCCTGGAACTGGGTCGTGACGCTAGCGGGCAACGTGCGCTGCGCCTCGGCTTTGACCTTTGCCACTGCTTCGCTCAACGACACGCCGGACTTGATGTTGAACGAAATGGTCACCGCTGGCAGTTGGCCAAGATGACTGATGGTTTGTGGACCGACGTTTTCGTTGAGCTTTGTGATCGCCTGGAGCGGGATGAGGTTGCTGCTGGCCGAAGTGACATACAGTTTCGAAAGGACGGATGGGTCCAGTTGGAACTTCGGGTCCAGTTCCAGGATGACTTTGAACTGGTTGTTCGGCGCGTAAATGGTCGAGATCCACGACGAGCCGTAAGCGTTATTGAGTGCGCTTTCAATCTGGTCCGCTGTCACGTTGAGAGAGGACGCCTTGTCGCGGTCAATGACGACGTTGACCTGCGGGTTTTGGATTTGCAGGTCGCTGGTCACCCCTTCGAGTTCGGGCAACTGGCGGAGCCTTGCTTCAAGTTTTGGAGCGGCGCGATACAACTCGTCGAGGTTCGGACTTTGCAGGCTGAATTGATACTGGCTCTTGCTCAGCTGCCCACCGATGCGGATGGTCGGGGGATTTTGTATGAACACGCGAAGGCCCGGTAACGTGGTGAGTTTGGGACGCAACTCGTCCATCACGCCATACACATCGAGCCGACGTTCGGAGCGCGGCTTCAGATGCAGGAAAATGCGCCCATAGTTTTGACCGCCCAGACTACTCGCTCCCGCGCCGCCGACGCTGGAGAACGAGGCGGCGACGTTCGGGTCTTGCTGGACGATAGCGGCGGCGGCCTGTTGATATTTCACCATTTCGTCGAATGACACGCCCTGCCCCGCTTCGGTGACAATGAACACCTGGCTGTTGTCCTCGTCGGGAATGAAGCCCTTGGGAATCTTGACGAATAGGAATGCTGTGACCAGGAGTACGGCGGCTGAGAAGGCGATCACTGTGCGGCGATGGCGCAGGACCCAATCAAGGCTGGACTCGTAATAGCGGAGCATCCGGGCAAAGACACGTTCCGAGGCGTTGTAAATTGCGTTGCGCCTGGTAGCGGGGCTCGTCTCGCCTGCTGCCACGCGCGCCGAGCGCAAAAAGCGACTGCACAGCATCGGTGTAAGCGTCAGGGAAACAAATCCCGAGATGAGAATTGCCACGCAGATCACGACTGCAAACTCGTGGAACAATCGCCCCACGATGCCGCCCATAAAGACAATGGGGATAAACACCGCTGCCAGCGATAGAGTCATCGAGACGATGGTGAAGCCGATTTCTCGCGCGCCGTTCAACGCCGCCGTGAACGGCTCCTCGCCGTGCTCAAGGTGACGAACGATGTTCTCGAGTACCACGATCGCGTCATCCACGACGAACCCGATCGACAGCGTTAGCGCCATCAGCGACAGATTGTCCAGCGTGTAGCCCGCCAGGTACATCGCGGCGAACGTGCCCACCAGACTCAGCGGTAACGCCATGCTCGGGATGATCGTTGCCGAGACATTGCGCAGAAAGACGAAGATGACCAGCACCACCAGCACCAGCGCGATGAAGAGACTGGATTTCACATCATTGACCGACCGGTGAATCGTCTCTGAGCGATCATACAGCATGTGGACCTGCACGGACGCCGGCAGGTAGTTTTGGAACGTGGGCAATAGCTTTTTCACCGCGTCGGCCACGGCGACGGTGTTCGCGCCCGGTTGACGCTGAATGGCGAGCACCAGCGAAGGCTGAATCGCTTGTTGATCGACAAACCACGCGCCGGTTTTGTTGTCTTCTACGCCGTCTACGACTTGACCCAGTTCACCGAGGCGCACGGGGGAGCCGTTCCGGTAAGCCACGATCACGGAACGATACGGCTCGGCCGTGGTGAGTTGCCCGCTCGCCTGAAGCGTGAACGCCTGGTGCGCCCCGTAGAGTGTGCCGAGCGGCCGGTTTACGTTGGCCTGGCGCACGGCGGCTTCCACCTGGTCGATGCCGATCCCGCGACTTGCCAATGCCTCGGGGTTCACCTGGACGTGGACCGCGTATTTTTGCGAACCGAATACGCCTACTTGTGCGACCCCGTTCACCATCGAGATCCGTTGCGCCATAAGCGTCTCTCCGTATTCGTCCAACTGCCACGGCGGCAGCGTGCGCGATGTCAAGGCCAGATAGAGGATCGGTGTGTCGGCGGGATTAACTTTTCGGAAGGTCGGCGGCTGAGGCATTCCGGGCGGCAGCAACGGCGAAGCCTGGCTGATGGCGGCCTGAATGTCTGGCGCAACGTTGTCCACATTACGGCTGAGGTTGAACTGGAGCGTAATCTGGCAACTGCCGAGGGAACTGACCGAACTCATCGAGTCCAATCCGGCAATCGTAGAAAACTGTCTTTCCAACGGCGTGGCCACGGCGGAAGCCATCGTGTCTGGGTTCGCCCCGGGCAAACTGGCGGTCACCAGCACCGTGGGGAAATCCACATTCGGCAGATCGCTGACGGGCAGCAGGCGATAACTCATGATGCCAAAGACTAAAATGCCGAGCATAACCAGCGTGGTCATGACGGGCCGGCGGATGAAGAGCGCGAAGGGATTCGAAGCGGCGTTCGACCGTGAGAACGCAGGAGCGTCGCGAGCGTAAGTCGCGGGCGCGCCTTCAACGCGCTTCAGGTTCAACGTCTCGACGTTCCCATCCTTACTGGCGCGCAGAAAATTCATGGTGTGCTGGCCACGGAATGGCTTCCTTCGTTGTGAATCTGAACACGCATCCCGGGCGCCAGCCCAGGCTGCCCGCTGCTCACCAACTTCTCACCTGCGTGGACACCGGATTCGATGATCGTCTCCTCCCCAATTCGATTCCCAGCGACGATTGGCCGCATTTCCACGGTCAGGTCCGGTTTGACGACGAAGAGATACTGGCCTTGCTGGCCAACCTGCACGGCTTGAGAAGGCACAACCACGGCGTTGGTGCGCGTGGCGAGAGTCAGCGTTACGTTGACGAATTGGCCGGGCCAAAGCACTTCCTCCTCATTCGGAAAACTCGCGCGCAGCGGCACGGTGCCGGTCGCAGTGTCCACAGTATTGTCGATGAGCCGCAGTTCACCGGCGGAAGAATTCGTTTCATGACCGGGCACAGTCGCTTCAACTTTCAGCCTGCCGTTGGCCATGTGCTCACGGATTGGGGGTAACTCCTGTTCGGGCACAGAAAAATCCACATAGATGGGCCGCGTCTGATTTAGCACGACGAGCACGGTATCGTTGTTCTTGACCAGGTTGCCGGCGTTCACGAGCAGCTTGCCAGCGCGCCCGTTGATGGGCGTCGCGATGGTGCAGTAAGCAAGTTGGAGTCTGGCGTTCTCGACCGCGGATTGGTCGGCCAGCACAGTAGCTCGGGCCGCATCGGCTGCGGCTCTCGCCTGGTCGGAAATGTCCGCTGCGACCACATTGTCGTCGAACAAAGTCGTTTCACGACGCGCCTCCAGCATGGCATTGGTGGCCAGCGCGGTGTCCCTGGCCAGGTTGGCCTCTGCTTGGTGCAGCGCCGTCTCGAATGTGCGCGAGTCGATCGTCAGGATCGTCTGCCCCTGTTTCACGGTCTCCCCTTCGTTGAACAAGGCGCGCTCAAGTTGCCCATCCACAAGGCTCTTGACCGAGACGCTGGCGAAAGGCGTGACGTGCCCAATGGCTTGAACCTGGATCGGGACGTCTTTGCTCGTGGCCTCAGCAACAGTTACTGGCGCCACATCTGGCAGGGACCGCAAGTTCGTTGAACGGTGCAAGCAACCGGCCGACAGGAGCAGCAAAGGCAGGGCGAGATTCAAAGATAAGCGAGCGATGCGGGATTTCACCAAGCGCCTCCTCTCATCGGTTGTTGCGTCGCCCGTACATCGGCGGCGGTGCGGGAGGATTCTGCTGCGGTTGCGCACGGTGCTCAAACACTTGGCGTTCGCGGTCCAGTTGTTCGTTGAACGCCCGGTGTTCGGCCTCGTGGCGCTGTTGCAGCTCTCCCGCGGACAGGCCGCGCGGCGGTTGTTGCAGTTCGCGCTGGTGCCAGCGTTCGAGATTTTCGCGCTGAGCGCGCTGCGCGGCCTCCACGCGCGCGCGCTCGGCCTCATTGCGGCGCAATTCGTCCAACGGTGTCGCTGGCGACGGGCGCACGACAGGTCTCGAAGTGGTGCGTGGCATAATCGCAACCGCGCCGGGTGTTGGGGCCGGCCGGAACACGCGTAGTTCTCCACCGCTCGCGCGGCGTGCGACGGATGGAGAATTGACATCCGTCAATTTCATCCGAGGCACGGATTTGCCAGTGAAGCGCTCGATCTGGTCCACGCCGAGGCTGTTGTTGATGATGCGCCTGTCACGGATCTCGAACTTCGTGACGTTCCTCGTCTCGCGCAATAACGTGACGTTCCGAGCGGCAACTACAATGTGCTTGTGCAAATGCGGACGCAAAAAATCTTCGCGGCCCACGAAGCACCACGCGAACGGAGGAATGAGCACGTCCCAGTTGACCGTGGTTTCCCACGCGACAAGCGGTGGCAATGGCGCCCAGCCGCACCAGGCATCACCAAAGTGCCATGAGACCCACCCTGGCCCCCAAACTCGGTCCGGCACCCAGCACCAGCCGCGATGTTCGTGAAAAAACCAGCGCCCATAATGATAGGGTGCCCAACCCCATGGGGCATCCGACACCCAGGTCCAACCGCAATCGGTGTAGGCCCAGGAACCATCCGTGTACGGTCGCCATCCGACATCGACATTATTTGGTGTCCACACCCAGCCATAGGGCTCCAGCCAGAACCACTGGCCGTAAGGCAGGAGTTGGTCATAAAAGAAGCCCGCATCCGCTCCAGGAGGTTGTGTAGAGAAAGCGGGCACAGCTGAAGTGGAAACCGCAGGTGAGGTCGGAGTGTCGATGGATTGGGCCACGGCACAACTCGCCGCTATGCTCAGAGCAATAACAGCCAGAACGATCGTGGATCCGATTTTCATACTTTCTTCTCCTTTTAATTGCGCCAGCGAAAGCCGTCCGGGTGCGCGCTGTTTTGTTTTCCATAAAAGTGTCTTCATTCTTTTTCCGGTGCCGGCCTTTTGCGACTCCCGCTCTCATCTCCAGGCGCCTGAGCTAACCACTAGCGGGCGGTATGCCATTTGATTCTTCGGTGAGGAACCACTCTCTTGCTGAGGATCTTCGCAATATTGCGTCGAAGTTCTGACGCGCTTCTTGGTCATCGCCTGCGCAGAGCTGGTAAGCCGCCGACCACGACTTTCGTCTTAGCCGCAGGACTGCCGAGCAAAATCCTCCGAAAATCGAGGAGTCTGAGGCGTGGCATCCAGCTGGCATAGCGGCGGCTAAAGAAGGAGTCGTTGGCCTGACGGCCTTCAAGCTATGAGACAACATATCCAGCTCAACGCTGCTGAGCGCCGGTGAAATCCCGGCGAATTTACCCGGGCGATGAAGACGAAGATTCTGTTGGTGGACGATGATCCGGCCGTGCGGGAGATGCTGGGCCGGGTTTTGGAGGATCAAGGATACATCGTCCTGCCAGCGGCCAATGGGCAGGAAGCGCTGGAGTTGGCGGCGGCGACTAACGTGGGTCTGGTGTTACTGGATTTGAACCTGCCCGTGAAGAACGGCTGGGATACCTTTGAATGTCTCACGAACGGCGATCCTTTCCTTCCAATTATCATCATCACCGCCCGGCCAAATCAGATTTTTCCAGCATTGGCCGCCGGAGCTGGTGCGCTGATGGAGAAGCCGCTCGATTTTCCCAGGCTGCTCCAAACCATCCGCTCTTTGCTGGACGAACCCGCCGAGACACGTCTGGCCCGCCTCACCGGCAGACCCGCAGACTTCCACTACACGCCGGGACAACACCTGCGGAAATGATGATGATGCGCGCGGCTCAGGGTTCTCTTCGAAACGGCCTTGTGGAGTCGGACAACAATGGCCAGTGCGGCCTCTGTCAACTATGCCAGCAGCGATTGCCCATGAGCGAACTGGTTCCGATCGAGACGGTCCGGCCCCGAATCGCAAGACTGATCATGCGCCGTCACCCCCACCTGCCCGAAACAGCCGGCATCTGTATGGCCGACTTGAACGAGTTCCGCATGGAATATGTCCGCCAAGTGCTGGAAGCTGAGTTTGGCGAACTCTCCGTCCTGGAAGACGACGTGCTGAAGAGCCTCAAGGAGCAAGACCTCCTTTCCAGCAACCTGAATCGCGAGTTCGACACGAAACGCAGTTTTGGCGAACGCCTGGCGGATTTCATCGCCGATTTCGGCGGCAGTTGGAAGTTCATTATTCTTTTCGGTCTGTTCCTGATCGCTTGGATGGTTCTGAACGTGGTAGTGCTTTCCGCCAAGCCACTCGACCCCTATCCGTTCATTCTGCTGAATCTCATCCTGTCCGCGCTTTCCGCCACCCAGGCACCCATCATCATGATGAGTCAGAATCGCATCGAAGCCAAAGACCGTCTGCGCGCCGAAAACGATTACAAGATCAACCTGAAGGCTGAATTGGAGATTCGCCACTTGCACGAAAAGCTGGATCACCTGTTAAAAAACCAATCCAAACGGCTATTCGAAATTCAGCAAATCCAGCTCGAACTCATGCGAGACCTTGCCGAGCGAAGCTCCAACCGCTAGTTCGCTGCGCAACCGCGATTGTGAGTTCGACTTATATCCTTGTCTCGACAGGCTCGCCCGAGTTGCCAAACAACGAATGCGGGCCGACAAATCACATCGCGCCGCAAAGAAAGATTTACGCCGCCGCCTCGATGACCAGGCGCCCTCGTTGAAACCCGATGTAAGAAGGCGGGCAATCTCGTTTCAACTTCACGAACACTCAGCTCCGATGCTCCGCGTACGCGGCCCGCAATCGCACACCAACGCAAAGCGCCCGGAGTGTCCCCGAATTCTCGGTCCTCCCACCTCTTTTCCCCGAAATTCGTTCAAGCACTTTTTTCAAAAAAAATGTCCTCTGGTGTCCACTCGTGTCCGTTCGGGTCCACTCCTCTACATTCAAAAGTGCCCTCCAACGGAACTCGCAAAAACCCATGCTATAATCGGCGCATGAGCCACAAGTGTAATCTTGTAGCGCACGCTGGCAGTCCCGCCGCCGCGGGATGTCGCGGGATGCCATCCGGCAGGCGATCGATTGTACCGGCGCCGCGTCTGCGGTTACCCTGTTCAGGCTCGCTGTTCAAAATGGGACTTTTGGGACTGGGACTGCCCTCGTTGTGGCCATTTTGCTCGGGAAATCGGAAACTTTTTCGGGCCCGGTCCCCTTTTGTACAGTCTCCAAATTTGGGGAATACTCCGCCTGGTGCGGCGAAGCATAAACTGTCACCGTTTGTGCACCGTTGTGTCACCATTTTCGGCCATGCAATTTCCTTATTCGCACCACCGCTGGCACTTGCACTTTCAACGCCTCGAGGTGGTGACATTTTCCATGGCCCGCCGCGCCGTGGCCCTTCCTCTCTCATTGAAAACCTCTCGCCTCTTAGGCACGTTTTGTCTCGACGCTGCATGAAACCATTCGCCCATCCCGCGATGCACGCTTTGTGGTTGATCCTTTGCGCCTTCTCGGCCGCAGCCGACGCCGACACCAACTGGTGGTCCTTGCGTCCGCTGACTAAGCCTCAGCCTCCCACAATCAACCAGAACACTTGGGCGCGCACGCCGGTCGATCAATTCGTCCTCGCCAAATTGCACGAGAATCGCCTGGAACCTTCCGCCCCCGCCGACAAGCGCACACTTTTGCGCCGCGTCTATTTCGATCTCATCGGCCTTCCTCCCACGCCCGAGGAAATCGCAGCTTTCGTCGAAGACAATTTCCCCGATGCTTGCGAACGCGTCGTCGACCGCTTGCTCCGCAGTCCCCGCTACGGTGAGCGCTGGGCCCGTTACTGGCTCGACGTCGCCCACTACGCCGAAACTCACGGTCACGATCAGGATCGCCCCCGCACCAACGCATGGCCTTATCGCGACTACGTCGTGCGTTCCTTCAACGACGACAAACCATACGCGCGCTTCGTTGAGGAGCAGATCGCGGGCGATGTTCTGTTCCCCGACGATCCGCAAGCCACCGTCGCCATGGGCTTCCTCGCCACCGGCCCGTGGGACGAAAGCTCCTTGCGCGACATTCGTGAGGACACCATTGACCGCCAGGTCGCCCGCTACATCGACCGCGACGACATCGTGACGACCGCCATGAACACGTTCGTCAGCACCACCGTCCAGTGCGCGCGTTGCCACGACCACAAATTCGATCCCATTTCGCAGGAGGAATACTATGGCTTGCAAGCCGTCTTCGCCGCGACCGACAAGGCCGACCGCACGTACGACATCGACCCGAAAATTCATCTGCGCCGGCGCGAATTGACCGCGAGGAAGCGCGCCATCGAATGCCGCGACAAAGCCTTGCTCGAATCCATGCGCGGACCCGCCTTCGTCCGCGAGCTCGCCGCCTGGGAAAGCTCGGCTCGGGTTCCATGGACTGTCTTGAGCCCCGTGAGCGTGACTGCTTCGAACACAACGAACTTTGTGAACTTATCCGATGGCTCCGTGCTCGCCACCGGCCCGACGCCTGCCAAAGACGTCTACACCGTGAATGTCGCTGGCACTTTCGCGACTCCGATCACCGCGATTCGTCTCGAAGTCCTCACCGATGATTCCCTGCCGCACAACGGGCCCGGTCGCGTCGCTGAAAACGGCAACTTCCACCTGACGGACTTCCGCATACTCGCCGCGCGCGAGAACCAGACGAACGCGGCTTCAGTCGCAATCCGAACCGCCTCCGCCGATTTCAATCAGGCCGGTTGGGAAATCAGTAAAGCCATCGATAAAGATACAAACTCTGCCTGGGGCATCCATCCGCAGGAGGGCAAACCCCATCAGGCCGTCTTCGAACTCGAGAAGCCGCTCGCCGGCACAACCGCCCTCACGTTCGTGCTCGAACAAAACCATGGCCGCACTCACGTGATCGGTCGCTTTCGCCTGTCCATCACCGACGCAAAATCCGCCGGCCCCTTAATCCTGCCGCAGGAGATCACGAAAATTCTCGAAACGCCCGCGGCTCAGCGCACGCCCGACCAATCTGCGGAACTCGCCTGGCACTATCTAAATACCAAAGTCGACGCGGACCTCGCGAAGCTCCCGCCACCCAATCTCATCTATGCCGGCGCGAGCGACTTCGCCGCCGACGGCAGCTTCAAACCCGCAAAGGCCGGGCGGCCCGTACACGTTCTGAAGCGTGGCGACATTAAGCGCGCAGGCGAGTTGGCCCGGCCCGGAGCCCTGGCGTGCGTTCCTGGGTTGTCGTCCTCGTTTGAGTTACCGAACGCGGATGACGAAGGCAGCCGCCGCGCCGCATTGGCAAAATGGATCACCAGCACCAACAACAGGCTCACCTGGCGTTCGATTGCGAATCGCGTTTGGCATTACCACTTTGGCCGTGGTCTTGTCGAAACCCCCAATGACTTTGGCCGCATGGGCGCGCAACCCACTCACCCCGAGTTGCTCGACTGGCTCGCCCTCACGTTGCAGGAAGGCGGCGGCTCCTTGAAAGCCTTCCACAAACTGATCGTGTGCAGCACCACCTACCGTCAATCCTGCGCGCACAATCCAAACTTCGCCCGCGTCGATTCCGGCAATCGCTTTCTCTGGCGCATGAACCGCACCCGCCTCGACGCCGAAGCTATCCGTGACGCCGTGGCTCACATCAACGGCAAACTCGACTTGCGCATGGGCGGCCCCTCCGCGCAGCAATTCGTCATGAGCCCGGGCAAGCACGTCACTCCTAACGTCGATTACTCCGCGTTCGACGTGGACAGCCCCGTCAATTATCGCCGCAGCATTTACCGGTTTGTGTTTCGCACTCTGCCCGATCCGTTCATGGATTCCCTCGATTGCGCCGATGCCTCGCAACTCACGCCCGTGCGCAACGTCTCTATGACCGCCCTGCAGGCCCTGTCCATGTTGAATAATCAATTCATGGTCCGTCAAAGCGAGCACCTTGCCGCGCGCCTCGCCAAAATGCATCCGGAACCAGAGCGCCAAATCGCGGCCGCATACGAACTGACTTTGGGCAGAGCGGCGCGTCGCGACGAAACAAATGAACTGACCGCCTACGCGCAGAAACACGGCCTGGCAAACGCCTGCCGCATCCTTCTCAACAGCAACGAATTCATGTTCGTAAATTGATGAACGCTCCACGGTACAATCCTGTGACCCGCCGCGAATTTCTTTGGCGCTACGGCGGTGGCCTCGGCGGCATCGCGATCGCGCATCTCCTCGGCCAACACGGATTGCTGGCTGACTCGCCTCAGGCTCGCGCCGATCTCAACGGCGGCTTGCACCACCGCGCCAAAGTCAAACGCATCGTCCAAATCTTCCTCAACGGCGGTGCCAGCCAAATGGACACGTTCGATTTCAAACCCGAATTGTTCAAACGCCACGGCCAAAAGTTCGATCCGGGCGGGCATGTCGAAGCCGCAACCAGCGAACCCGGTAACGTCCTCAAGAGTCCGTTCGAATTCGCGCAGCACGGCCAGTGCGGCCGCTGGGTCAGCAGCCTGCTGCCTCACCTCGCCACCTGCGTTGACGACATCGCGTTCCTCATGGCCATGGCTTCCAAAACCAACGTGCACGGCCCCGCCAGTTACATGATGAACAGCGGCTTCGTCAGCCCAGGCTTTCCGTGCCTGGGCGCTTGGATTTCCTACGCGCTGGGCAACTTGTCCGACAACCTGCCCGCCTTCGTCGTTTTGCCCGATGCGCGCGGCTTGCCCTATAATCAAAAAGGGAACTTCTCCTCCGGCTTCCTGCCCGTGGCGCACCAGGGCACCACCATTAATGCAGGCGCGACCGCCCCGATTGCTGATCTTTTCCCCCCGGCCTCGGCCAAACACATTACCAAAGAGAGCGAGCGCGACGGGCTTGCCTTGCTCAACAAATTCAATCGTCAGCATTTGGAGCAATGGCCCGGCGATTCGCGCCTCGAAAGCCGCATCGCCTCCTACGAACTCGCCGCGAAAATGCAACTCAGCGCGCCCGAGTTGTTCGACTTGTCCGGCGAAACCGAAGCCACGCGCAAAGCCTACGGCCTGGACGGCAAAGAGGCCGAAGAGTTTGGCCGCCGTTGCCTCCTCGCTCGCCGCATGTTGGAACGCGGCGTCCGTTTCGTGCAGGTCTGGAGCGGGGCAGGGGGACCCACCAAT
>Ga0075418_10004100_pt1 | contig 16580 bp, 13 predicted proteins | sample SoiMetdeltSBSDD2_FD_81776 | JGI IMG/M metagenome (GOLD analysis project Ga0075418, IMG submission 81776) | Bulk soil microbial communities from a Populus tree surrounding site in Tennessee, USA - Soil MetaG P. deltoides SBSDD2 | ecosystem: Environmental > Terrestrial > Soil > Tree plantation... | reverse complement strand
CTCATCGGATGCTCCTGGCGAACCGCGCCGCCATCGGCGCATCGTGGGTCGAATCCCCAACCAGCGCGAGGAGCAATGTGCGTGCCCGGACGTCCTGATCACTGTCCTGACGTTCCCAACCCTTGGATGGACGCGTGCAAGTCCTCGCCGAACCGGGTCTTGCAGTTCTCCGAGCAGAAATGCATGGCGTAGGCTCCCGCCGTGATCGCGTGCTCGGCCTTCCCCGGCATCCCCAGCTGGCAACCGGCGCAGTTCGCCACCACTTTGTCGGCCGAACCATCCACCGCATCGGCTTGCGCCAGGATCGCTTCCTCCGCCGGCTCCAAAGTCACTGGGGGAGCAGCTTTTTCGGCGCAAGCGGCAATCGACGCCATCCCGATCACCAGCGCACGAACCAACCCGTTCTTTCCCGACATGGCGCGCCTCCTTCGGTTCATTCACGCACAGTGCGCAGATCGGTGCGCAGCTTCCACAGCTTGTAGATCGCAGGATACACCAGAAGCTCGAGCAGGAACGAGGTCACCAGTCCGCCGATCATCGGGGCCGCGATGCGCTTCATGACATCGGCCCCGGCCGAGGTTGACCACATGATGGGAAGCAGCCCCATGAACGCCGCCGTCACCGTCATCATCTTGGGGCGAGCGCGCTTCACCGCGCCGTGGAGGATGGCTTCGTCGAGATCGGCGACGTTACGCAGCAACCCGCGGCGCTTGGCATCCTCGTACGAGAGATCGAGGAACAGGAGCATGAACACCGCCGTTTCGGCGTCGAGGCCGAGGAGCGCGATCATCCCCACCCAAGCCGCGATCGAAACGTTGTAATCCAACAACTTGAACAGCCAGATGGCGCCGATGGCCGAGAACGGCACGGCCAGCATCACCAAGAGGGACTTGAACGTCGAGCGCGTGTTGGCGTAGAGGAGCACGAAGATGAGCGCCAGGGTGATGGGAACCACCACCTTCAGGCGCTGCCGCACGCGCTCCAAGTTCTCGTACTGGCCGCTCCACACCAGCGAGGTGCCCTGCGGCAGCGCCAGTCGGCTACGGACGACGCGCTTGGCTTCTTCGACGTAGCCACCCAGATCGCGCCCCGCGATGTCGACGAAAACGTATCCGGCGATGAAACCGTTTTCGTCGCGCACCATCGCCGGGCCGTGCGCCACTTGGATGTCGGCGAGCTGCCCGAGCGGAACCTGCGCCCCCGCCGGTGTCATGACGAGCACGCGGCGCAAGTCGTCGATATCATCGCGCAGCTCACGCGGGTAACGCACGTTCACCGGGTAACGCTCGCGTCCTTCGATGGTGGTGGTGACGTTTTCGCCGCCGATGGCGCTGCCGATCACTCGTTGCAAGGCGTCGATCGTGAGCCCGTGCCGCGCCAGCTGGCCGCGCCGCGGCTCGAAGTCGACGTAGTAGCCGCCGGCGACGCGCTCGGCGTAGACGCTGCGCGTGCCGGTGATCTCGCTCAAGATCCGCTCCAGCTGCGTCCCAATGCGCTCGATCTCCACGAGGTCCTCGCCGAAGATCTTGATCCCAACCGGCGTGCGCACGCCTGTCGACAGCATGTCGATGCGGGCCTTGATGGGCATGGTCCAGGCGTTCGTGGTGCCCGGAATGCGCAGCGCTCGATCCATCTCGTCGATGAGCTCGTCCATGGAGATGTGATCGGGCCAGAGCGGCTGCAAGAACGACAGCAACCACCCCGGCGCCCAAGAGGAATACCAGCGCTCGCGCCCGCGCCATTCGTTCTCGGGCTTGAGCACCACCACGGTTTCCATCATCGAGAAGGGAGCCGGATCGGTCGACGTGTCGGCTCGGCCGGCCTTGCCGTGCACGCGTTCGACTTCAGGGAACGAGCGCAGCACGCGATCCTGGGTTTCGAGCAGTGCTTGCGCCTGGGTCACCGAGATCCCCGGCAACGTCGTCGGCATGTAGAGGAGCGTGCCCTCCCGGAGCGGCGGCATGAACTCCGATCCCAGCGTGAAATACACCGGCACGCTGACCGCGACCAGGAGCATCGCGGCGGTGATCACCTTGCGCGGATGCCGCAGGACGAAGCGACACGCCGGCCCGTAGACTTTGAAAATGCCGCGGCTGATCGGGTGCCGTTCCTCGGCATGGTAGGTGCCGACGGCGCACTGCGTCGCCACCTTCGCCAGCCAGCGCGGCCGGAACGCGAACGGTTCCATGCGCGTGAACAGCATGCGCATGGCCGGGTCGAGCGTGATGGCGAGGACCGCCGCGATCGCCATCGCCAAATTCTTCGACAATGCCAGCGGCTTGAACAGCCTGCCTTCCTGATCCACCAAGACGAACACGGGAATGAAGGCCACGGCGATCACGAGCAGCGAGAAGAACACCGATGGACCGACTTCCTGCAGCGCCTCGAGGCGCACCTTGTGGAAGTCGCCTTTGCGGCCTCCCGCCTGCCAGTGATGCAGTTTGTTGTAGGCGTTCTCGACCTCGACGATGGCGCCATCCACCAGCACGCCGACGGAGATGGCGATTCCGGCGAGCGACATGATGTTCACAGTCACGCCCAGGTAGTACATGGGAATGAAGGACAGGAGGACCGCGAGCGGGATCGTGGCGATCGGCACGACGGCTGATGGAATGTGCCAGAGGAAGAGCAGGATGACGGCGGAAACGATGATCATCTCCACCACCAGCTCGTGCTTCAGCGTATCCAGGGCGCGATGGATGAGATCGGCCCGGTCGTAAGTCGCGACGACCTGCACGCCTTTGGGTAGCGATGGCTCGAGATCGTGCAGCTTCTGCTTGACCCGGTCGATGACGTTGAGCGCGTTCTCACCGTGACGCATGACCACGATGCCGCCTACGTGGTCGCCCAAGCCGTCCAAGTCACCGACGCCGCGGCGGATTTCGGGGCCGAGCTGCACGCTCGCCACGTCGCGCAGCAGCACGGGCACGCCGTCCGTGTTCACCTTGACCACGATCTGCTCGAAATCTTCCAGCGTGCGCGTATAGCCCCGGCCGCGCACCATGTACTCCGTGCCGCTCCACTCCAGCAACCGGGCGCCGACTTCGTTGTTGGAGGCGCGGATGACGTCGACCACCTGATCCAGCGCGATGCCGTATGTCGCCAGACGGTTGGGATCCACCTGGACTTGGTACTGCTTGACGAAGCCGCCGAAGGTGGCGACCTCAGCCACGCCCGGCACCGACTGCAGCGCGTAACGCAACGTCCAGTCCTGGTACGACCGTAGCTCGTCGAGGGAGTGCTTGCCGGCGCGATCCACCAGGGCGTACTGGAAGATCCAACCCACGCCCGTGGCATCGGGGCCGAGTTCGGTACGCACGCCTTCGGGCAGCTGCGATTGGATCTTGGACAGGTACTCGAGCACGCGCGAACGCGCCCAATAGAGGTCGGTGCCGTCACGGAAGATGACGTAGACGAAGGAAAAGCCGAAGTCGGAGAAGCCGCGGATGGCCTTGACCTTCGGCGCTCCGAGCAGTGCGGTGACGATAGGATACGTCACCTGGTCCTCGAGGATGTCGGGCGAGCGGTCCCAGCGCGAGTAGATGATGACCTGCGTGTCCGAAAGGTCGGGCAGCGCATCGAGCCGGATCTCGCGCAGCAAGTGCACGGCGAGCGCCGAAAGCAGAGCCACGGCCAGGAGAACGAAGAAACGCCTTTCCGCCGAGAACTGAATGATGCGGCGGATCATGGCTCACCAGCATGGGGATGATCATCGCTCGTGCCGGAGAGCGCCCCGCGCAAACGCGATTCCGAATCGAGGAGGAAGTTGGCGCGCACGACGACATGCTCACCGGCTCGAACACCGGAAACGACCTCCACCCGGTCGGCACTGCGCAAGCCGATCTCCACCACGCGCGGCTCGAAATGGTTCGGCTGGGTTTCGACGAACACGATCTTGCGCACCCCGGAATCGAGCACGGCCGATGCGGGAACCGAAACCGACGGCGCCGCATCGACCGCCAGCACCACGTCGACGTACATCGAAGGCTTGAGGGCGAGATCATCGTTGGGAACATCGAAGCGCACCTTCAGCGTGCGCGTCGCGGCCTCCAGAAAGGGATAGACGTACGTGACGTGCGCCGCGAGCGTGCGCCCGCTCGCGAACGGCAGCGACAACGCCGCCATCTGGCCTGCGCGCACGAGACTGGCTTCGTTCTCGTAGAAGTCCGCCTCGACCCACAGACGCGACAAGTCGGTGACGGTGTAGAGCTCGGCGCCCGGCGTCACGTGCTGACCTTCGCGCACTTCCTTGCCGGTCACGTACCCCGAGACCAGCGCCTCCATTGTGACGTGCGGATGGGCGGTGCCGCGACGCTCCAGATCGATGATGAAGCTCTCAGGCACTTCGAAGAGCTCGAGCCGGCGGCGTGCCGCGACCTTCAATTCCTCCGCGCCCTTCTGGACCTCGGGGATGGACGAGCCCGCGAGACGTGCCGCTGCTTCCCGCGCCTGCAGATACTCTTCCTGTGTCGCCAACAGTTCGGGAGAATAGATGTCGAGGACCGGCTCACCCTTGCGCACGAACTGGCCGGTCGTTGCCACGTACAGCTTCTCGACGTAGCCGTCGATGCGCGTATGAATGTGCCGCACACGCGTTTCGTCCGGAACCACGGTGCCGACCGTGCGAATGCTGCGCGCTACGGTGTCGAGCGTCGCCACCGCCGTCTGGATCCCAGCCAGCTCGCGCGCGTTCGCGTCGAGAGTCACCGGCGCCATGCCGGGAACACCGGCGCCATGAGAACCGGCTGCCGGGCCGCTGCCAGGGTCTCGTGTCCCAGCACCCGGTTTATGTCTCGCGGCAGAGTGCTCGGCGAGCGCCGTCGAATCGGGAGCCGAACGCAGCACGAGGCGCATGTTGCAGATCGGACAGTCCCCCATGTGGTCGGAGACATACGTCGGGTGCATGGGGCAGTAGTACTCACCTGCCGTCGTGTCCGGCTTGCCACAGCCCGCGAACGCGAGCAGCGAGAGAATGACCACGCTGTGCATGAGGAGTCGGCATTTCATTGCTGGCCCTCCGTGTGCGAAGGAGTGAGCAGCGCATCGATCTCCGCCCAAGTGGTGAAGCGCTCGGCTTCGCGATTCGCCAGCTGCAAGCGCGACTCGAGCCACACTTCGAAACCTTCGATGACGGCGGGAAAGTCGCCGCGGCCGGCGACGTACGAATTGCGAGCTGCGTCCAGCACCGTGCCGGCTTGTGGCACGATCGCCTCGCGATAGAGGTCGAGCTGCGCCTGCGATCGCGACCATGCGGCCGCCAGTCGCGTCACAACGGCGTGGGTCATGGCCTCGGCGTCGCCTTGTTCGGAGCGCGCCATCTCGAGCTCGTGCTCCGCAGCGCGGATCAACGGCTGCGTCCGCCGGCCGCGCCAGAAAGGCAGATCCATGCCGATGCGGAACGTCGCCAGGTGATCGAAATCGCCGCGATAAGAATAGCCAGCGCCGACGTAGAGATCGGGGGGCCGCTCCTTGCGCGCCGCCTGCGCGCGTTCGGCAGCCGCCGTCACCGCTGCGGCGCGCGCAAGAACTCGCGGCGCGGTGCGGAGCGCCAACGTGTCCCATCCCGCTCGCAGTGGCTCCGGTTCCGGCAAGCTCGCCACGCGCCCGATGGGCGAGCGCTCATCGAGATAGCGGTTCAACGCCGCCGCGAGCGCGGCGCGCGATGCGCCCAGGTCGTCGCGCCGCTCGCGCAGCCGTGACCGCGCCAGCTGCGTCTTCAGTGCATCGACGAGCTCGGCTTGGCCGGTGCCGTAGCGCGCCGTGACCGCGGCCTCGAGCATGGCGAGGAGCTCGGCCGCCGCATCGAGGGACTCCGTGGCGCGATCGACGGCATAGAGTTGCGCGTAGAGCCGGCGCACCTCGAGGACGATCAGCCGCTCCATTTCGGCGGATTCGCTCGTGCGCAAGATGGCCTGCGCCTGCGCCGCGGCGCGGCGCGCGCCGCGCTTGCCGAAGAATGGCAATGTCTGGCGCAACTCGACGCCGATCATCGACATCTCTTCCTCGCCCACGGTGTAGGAGGGAAAGTTCACGTCCTGATACACGAACTCGAGCATGGGATCGGGGAGCACTCCCGCTGCACCGACTTCTTCTTGCGCCGCGGCAGCGCGCGCGTGCAATGCCAAGAGCGCCGGTGCGCGTTGTCGCGCGCGAGCCACGACCTCGTCCACGGGCGGTGCATCGTCCGCATGCGCGAGGCTCGCGGCACCGCACCCGATCGCGAGCACGAGCATCCAGACTGGATGTCTCACAGCTTCCTCCACGGTTGTCGAATCGATTGCACCGGCCCTGTGCCCAGCACGCGTTGCGCGGAGTTGCCACATCGCGAACTCCCGCGACGTGCAAACAGGCCGCACTCGATCGTTTGATTCGATTGGAAAGAAGCGGTGGATTCAGACTTGCAGGATCTGCAAGCGCGTAAGAAGCTCTTCGGGATGGGCTTGGAGTGCATGGGCGTCATGGCCCTTGGCGTAGGTAACCACTCGGAGGCTGCACCAGGGGACCAACGTCGAAATCGCGGTCGCGTCAGCGTTCGGGACTCCGGAGGCCGGGACCGCAGTCGGCGCAGCAGTGGGGGTTTCCGGCGCGGGTGGAGCCTGGCAGAAACAACCGGCCGGATCAGCGCAGCAGCAGCAGGCATGTGAGGAAGCCGAGCGGATGCCATCGCCACAACTGGATGGGCTGGCTCGCAGGCCCGCCAGAGGCAAGGCCAAGAGCAAGAGGCTGAGTCCGATGCGAACGAAACGAGACATCGCGCAACTTCCCACGTCGAGCCGGAACCCGGTCCACTCCAAGGATGCGACCGGACATCCTCTCTGTCAACCAGGCCGCCACCGCGAAGGTTCCGAGCGGCCAAGCTGTCCAGGCAATCGCCACTCCGTATCGCTGCAGAGCACAGGCCAAACGGGATTCGTGTGGAGAGGGAACGCGATTTGCAGCATCGCCGCCTGCCAGCGGGCGGACAAGCAACGGGCAGCTGCACGAGTGGGCTGGTGCGGGTACCAGCCTCCATCGATTCCACACAGCGACCGAAAGATCGAGAGGGATGCCCCAAATGCTTCCGAGGCAGCTGTACAACATCCAGGTACTGCGGCGGCTGGTCCTGCCCGCTCTCAAGAAGCTGAACCCCGGCAGCATCACCGTCCGACATCATTGGACACACGATCCCGTCGTGCTCGACGCCTTCCGGCACAAGGGCTACTGGTATCACGGCAAGCAAAGAGAAAAGCAGACGATGCTCCTCTTCGGCGAGTTGGTCGAGAAGGGTGATTGGGTGATCGAGGTAGGCGGGCACATCGGTTACATCACATTGTATCTAGCACACCTCGTGGGTTCGACCGGCCGGGTGATGGTCTTCGAGCCCGGACCCAACAACTTGACGTACCTGAAGAAGAACGTCGGCTCGAAGCCATGGATCCACGTTTTGGAGCGAGCGGTGACGGACCACGGCGGGCTCGCCCGCTTCCATATCGAAAATCTGACCGGGCAGAACAACTCCCTGTTGGAGCACTACGCCGTGCGCCAGGCCAATGAGGCGAACGCTTACGTGGGAGAAGTCGCTAGGGCCATTGTCGACGTCGAGTGCACGACGCTCGATGACTTCTTGGCGTCCAATGTCGGAGCTGCACCCTCTCTCATCAAAATCGACGTCGAGGGTGCCGAACGATCCGTCCTCAAAGGCATGACCGAAGTGCTGACGAAGGGCCGGGTGGCTCTCATGGTGGAGGTCACCGAGCACGCCGAGGACGTGAAGGCGCTGCTCGAGGCTGCCGGCTTCCGTTTGTTCAACGCGGCCAGGAAACGCGTCACCGAAAGTGGCGCGGTCCGCGGCAACATGTTCTGCTTGAAGGAAGACGATCCTCGACTGCGTCTGTTCGAGGCCTGAGACAACCGCCCTTTCCCCGACGGATCGTGCCTTCATCCCCCGTGAATTACGCGGGAACGGCCTCGACGATGCTCACTGCCGACAAGGTCGGAACGACCTTGTCGAGGCGGAATCCTGCCTTCCCGAGCAATGCACGGTACTCCGGCACCGTCCGCTCTTGGCCGCCGGGTCCCAGGAGCATCATGATGTCGAGCATCTTGCCCGGATGCGGAGCATCCCCTTCGGGCAGCACCATCTCGATGAGGAGCAGCTTTGTATTCGGCTTCGCGACCTCCCGGCAGTTGCCGAGAATCGCGAGGCACTGATCTTCCGTCCAATCGTGAATGATGTGCGAGAGCAAATAGGCGTCGCCCCCAGCCGGGACGGTCTCGAAGAAACTCCCCGACTCGATCGCCACGCGAGCATCCAGGCCGCGACTCTTGATCAGCGCGGGTGCGTCCTTCACGACGTGCGGCAGATCGAAGAGGATTCCACGCGGGCCCGGGTGTTCACCGAGAATCGTCGTCAGCAAGTTGCCGCTGGCGCCACCGACGTCGACGATGGTCTCTAGCCCCGAGAAGTCGTAGGCGGCTGCGACCGCGGCGGGTTCCATGCCATGGAACCCGATCATGGTTTCACTGAAGAGCGATGCCTCTTCGGGATGCTTGCCCAGCCAGTCGAACATCGGCTCGCCAAGCGACTTCTCGAGGCCGCTTTTCCCGGTCTCGACCGAATACAGGAGATTCTCGTACCCGCGCCAGATCACGTCGCCCGCCAGCATGAGGATCGATGCTCGGGCTGCTCCGGGAGCCCCGCTCTCGAGTGCTGCGCCGAGTGGTGTCAACGCAAAGCGATGCTCGTGATCCTCCGAGAACAGCCCAAGGCTCGCGAGTGTGCGCATCACTCGCCGAAGAGACGGCGCGTGGGTGCCGGTCGGAGCGGCGAGAGCCTCGGCGGTTTTCGGCCCGTCCGCCAAGCGGTCGGCGAGATCCAGCTTCGCAGCGACGTACAGCAGCCGTGACGCCCAGTATGCCGTCGCCATCTGGATCAGGTGAGCGTGCGGCGGTAGTGGTTCGGTGCTCGCGTGATGGGTCCCGGACATGACGTGCGCCTCCTCGGTTGTCGCTACGATCGTGCGACCTCAGTGCTCACCACATGATATGCCATGTGATCACAGTCGGGGGATATCGAGCAGACGAGATGGCCTGGATTCATCTATTCTCCCGTGCATGAGCCGGTCGACCCGATCCGCCGCCGTGGCCGCGGCGCTTTACGCCCTCTCCATCTCTGGCGCCCACGGTGAGAACGCCGTGACGCGCATTCGCGCAGCTCGCCTGGTGGACGTCGAGGCTGGTCTCATCCGCAATGACATGCTCATCGAGCTACGAGGTGACCGCATGGTCGCCGTCCGCCCGGCGGGAGAAGCTGCACCGCAGGCCAACGAGATGGTTTTCGACCAGACTGTGACAGTCGTTCCTGGACTGATCGATGCCCACGTGCACCTGACTCTCGGCGCGGCGGACAGCAGCTGCCAGGCGACGCTTCGCGCCGGCTTCACCACCGTGCAAGATCTCGGCGCGCTCGATTACGCCAACCTGGCGTTGCGCGCGGCCATCGATGCAGGCAAGGCCGTGGGGCCGCGCATCGTCGCGTCCGGTCCCTGGCTCGGTGTCGCGGGCGGAACGTGCGATTTCAACGGCATCGGCGTTCGAGGCGTCGAGGGCTTCCGAGCCCGCGTCAAGGAGGACGTGCGCCGCGGCGTGGATGTGATCAAGGTCTGTGTCACCGGGTGGCCTCGGGATGGATTCGAGCACCCGGATTCGGTGGAAACTGCCAGAGAGGAGCTCGCGGCAGTGATCTCCGAAGCCCACGCCGCTGGCCGCAAGGTCGCCGCCCACGCCATCGGCGAAGCAGGCGTGCGGCTCGCGGTCGATGCGGGGGCCGACGTCATCGTCCATGCTGGATTCGCCGATGACGCGACGCTCGAATCGATGCGGCGCAAAGGCGTGTACCTGATTCCCACCCTCACCAGTTTCGCGCCGGCACGGGGCGAAGCGTACGTGCAGGCCCTCTTCGAACGGATGCGGCACATTTTCGCGAGTGGCGTCGCGGTCGCCTTCGGCACCGATGCAGGGGTGATCCCCCATGGCACCAATGCGCGTGAGTTCACATGGATGGTGCGACTCGGCGTATCACCACTCGCCGCGCTCCGGTCGGCGACGATGGACGCTGCCAAGCTCCTCGGATGGTCCGATAAGGTCGGGTCGATCGCTCCGGGGCGCTACGCCGACCTGATCGCCGTACGCGGCAACCCGCTCGAGGACGTTGCAGCCCTGGAACGTGTGGTTTTCGTCATGAAGGGCGGCCAGGTGTACCGGAACGACCTGGATTCCCCGAGCCTCCCGAAGCACGACTAGGCGATACCGATCCCGGAATGCATACCAGGATCTCCGCGTTCGGCACTGCCGCCGATCTGACGCTTTCGAGGCGAATCTCGAGTCAGCCAACGAACAACGGAGCCGTCTTGCGCGGGGTGCTACCGCGGGGCGTTTTGTGACCGCTGCCTTGCACGTCGCACGCCGAAACTAGGTCGCGATGAGTCCCAACGGCAGACGAAAAATCGCGAATGGGTCCGTTTCGCGGCCCCATGCAGACGAACACGAGCCAACGCACGATCCCTGGAACATTTGATGCACGACTTCGAGGCATTCAAATCGAACCAACGAATGCCGAGGCCAGGGGGCCTCTAGTGAAGGAGTGCGGGGATGAGGTGGACAAAAGTGGTTTCTCTGGGAATGTCGACGGGGCTCGTGGTGGCCTGGGGATGTTTCCATGATTTGACGAACACCGAAACGACCACCGACGGCGTGGATATGGCCGCGTTCGACAAGGCGCGAGCCGACGCCGAGGCAGTGGCCGGTCGCGGCAACGAGGCGCCGCCGGGTGCGCACTACAACCTGAACCTGATCGGGATGCCGAAAACGAAGACCGCCGACATGAGCGGAAACGAAGGGCATCGGATCTTCGTCGCCCTCGAAGGGCGGACCCGGATCCTGCTCTCCATGGGTGAGTTCGGCGTGGTTGACGCCAATGGGACGGACGGCACGGCCTCCTTCCGGTTGCCGAGCCCGGATCCGGACAACGACGGCGTCACGGAATACTCGGTGTTCGCGCGCGCGCTGGGGAAGCCCGGCGGTTCCGGGTCGATCACCACCTGCGCCACCGATCCCGTGACGCTCGAGGAGTGGTGCAGCATCTACTCGACGGTTCTGGTGCGAGACCGTGGCAAAGAGACCTTCGAAAACGTCTCCCGTGAACTGTTGTTCGTCTACTACGACCTCGATGGCGACGGCACGGTGGAACGCGTCCCGCTCTTCGACGACAGGCTGCAGGACTACTTCTGGCAGTACGACAACAACGGCCTCAAGCTCGTCCAGCTGCGCTTCTATGACGTGCCGACCGACGTCAACACGCCGTAGTGATGCGACCGGTGCGCCCCCGGCTTGCAGCGAGCTGCGGCCGGGGGCATCTCCGTGCCGAAAACCAGGGATTTTCCGCCGCGATCTTGGAGTCTTCTCCGGATGCGATCTCCGAAGATGGCGGTCAGGATCGAGGAGGTGCGCACGTTCGACTGCGTGCGCCGATGCCTGCAGTTTCTCTGGGATGCAAGCAAGGAGGTTGCAATGAACAGCATAGCAATCCGCATCGTCCTCCTGCCGCTCCTGGTGGCGGCGTTTCTGTCGGGCTGCCGGAACGAAAGCGCTCCTTTGGCCCCCGAGAACGTGGCGACGAAGAGCCTGCCGGAGTTTCCTTCCGATCCCGGCGATTTCGTCGACACGATCGACAACCCCTACCTCGCGTACTCGCCCGGCAAGGTGTTCCGGTACCGGTCGGAGACGGAGGAAGGTGTCGAAACCGCCGTCGTCGAAGTCACGAACAGGAAAAAAACCATCCTCGGAGTCGCGATCACGGTCGTGCACGATCAGGTGTTTCTCGATGGCGAGCTCATCGAAGACACCTTCGACTGGTTCGCACAAGATTCGGAAGGCAACGTCTGGTATTTCGGTGAGGACTCCAAGGAGATCTTGAACGGCCAGGTCGTGAGCACCCACGGCTCCTGGGAAGCTGGCGTCGACGGCGCCACGCCCGGCATCATCATGCTGGCCGAGCCGGAGAACGGAATGAAATACCAGCAAGAGCACGCCGAAGGTGTGGCGGAGGACATGGCTCGCGTTGTCGACATTACCGCGTCCGTCGAGGTGATGTTCGGACCATTCGAGGGCTGCCTGAAGACGTTGGAATGGACGCCGCTCGAACAGGGAGCGCGGGAGTACAAATACTATGCACCTGGCGTGGGCCTCGTTCTGTCCGCCGAAACGGGAGGTAAAGGCACCCGCACTGAATTGACTGCAATCGAGGAGTGAGCCTGCCCGCCGCATGATCTCGTCGAGCGGGGTCGTGCGGGCTCGTCATCGCCGCCCGTCTGCGACTGATCGGGATTGCCGTTCGGATTCACGCTCCGTAGATCCACGGACCCATCAGCCATGACGGGCGGCGAACGTGTACAATCCGACGTCGCGCTTCGGCACCGAATGGGCCAGAAAAAGGGCTCGGAACATCGGATGACGACCTTCACACACGCCGCCGTCGGGCTCGGCGTCGCCACCTTCTTCCCCGACAAGAACGTACTGTGGGCGGTCGGTTTCTCCATCCTGCCCGATCTCGACCATCTGCTGTTCCTGCGCACGATGAAGCTCGAGGTCGGCGGGATGCGGCACGCCCGCACGTTTCTCCATGAGCTGCTCGGCACGGTCATCTACACGTTGATCGGTTTGGGGATCGCACTGTTCGACTGGCAGCTCGGGCTGATGTTCGTCACCTGCGTGGGCTTCCATTTGTTCTGTGATTTCGTCAACGGCTATAGCACGCCGTACAAATACATTCGCGATGCGCCGAGCGTCGATATGGGCAAATCGTTGCGGCTCCGCATTGGTCAGGAGCTGCTGATCGGAGGTTTGTCCCTTTGGCGCTTCATGACGCGCTGACGCAAACACGAAAGTCGGCGGTGGATCGGCTGTTCGGTGGCTGGCGCTTCCCGTTCACGAGCAGCGAAGTGACGCGCGTGGGCGCCTGGCTCTGCCTGTTCGCAGCGATCGCGCGCTTCCAGGAGCACGTCGGCTGGGCATTCGCGTTTCTTCTCGCTGCATTGATTCTGGACATCTTCGACGGCGTCGTGGCCCGGCAGCAGGGCGAGAACAGCCCCGAGATCGATTGGGCGGCGGATCGCTACGGGGAACTGGTGTTCGTCGGCGCCCTCTTCGCGCGCGACCCGCTGTGGGCGGCGATTCCCTACGCAGCGTGCTACATCGCGAATGTTTTCTTGCCCATCAAGAGGATCCCCGTCCTGCCATTACGGCACGCCCTCGGGGTCTACCTCCTGGTCGTCTTCGTGACGGGATTGAGCTCCGGGTAGGCCTTCGGACGAGACCCGATGCAGGGGTTTCCCCGATGCCGTGGCAAGTCCTCGCCTGCTGCGGCCCTGTTCAGGAGACAACTCCTTTACAACACATTACAGGTCCGCTGTGCATAATTGTGGCGCGCCAAGGCAGGGCGTCTCGCGTCGCCGGCGAGCCGTTCGCCTCAAATGCGATTTGTTTCCGACAGGAGGTTGTCCCGATGCGTTCGAAGGTTTGTATGGTGTTCGCGCTGGCCGCACTTTTCGCCACGTCGGCCTTCGCTGGTGACAAGTGCACGCAGGAGACCCAGGCTTGCCTGAATCACATGGCTGCCGATCAGGGCACCAAGGGCTGGCTCGGGGTCGACAAGGAGAAGACGGCCGAGGGCTACAAGGTCACGAAGGTCATCGCGGGCGGGCCTGCGGAAAAGGCTGGTATCAAAGTCGGCGACCTGGTCACGGCACTCAACGGCATGACCATCGGCAGCGAGCAGTTGAAGACGAACTACTCGCAGGTCTCCAAGGCTGGCACCACGATCAAGTACACGGTGGTGCGTGACGGCAAGAACATGGAGATCCCGGTGACACTCGCCAAGATGCCCGATGACGCGTTCGCGCAATTGGTCGGGAACCACATGCTCGAACACTCCGTCGTGCAAAGCGCTGCAAAATAACTCGGTCCACCTCACGCTGCGCGGGGCCGGTGGCGACACCGGCCCCTTCTTTTTGTGTTCGGGAACCCGGCATTCGAGTGTTCTCGATCGATCCGCCCGAGCCGACTTCCCCGAATGGCGTGATACTCTGGGCACTCTGGAGGTCGGCCATGCACGTACACGCATCGAGACGTCTGCAGGCGGCCTCGCAGCGCCTGCGAAAGCACGTCAAGGTCGCCACCGTTGCTCTCGCGCTCGCCCTAGGCTGCCAGCGGAGTCCGGCACCGCCGCAGGTTCGCTTGAGCGAATCTCCGGCACCCGCTGCGAGCGGTGAACCGAATCTTTCTTCCGCCGGCAACCGTCTCTATCTTTCGTGGCTCTTGCAGCTCGACCCGGGGCACACGATGCAGTACGCGATGCTGCATGACGGCCACTGGTCCGAGGCGCGCACTGTCGCGAGCGGCGACAGCTTCATCGCCAATTGGGCCGATTTCCCTTCGCTCGCCGAGCTGAGCGACGGTTCGCTCGTGGCGCAGTGGCTGTGGAGGAGCGGACCCGACACCTACGCCTACGATGTCGCGCTCGCTCGTTCTGCCGATGGCATGCAGTGGGGCCGGCGCATGGTCCCGCACCGCGACGCCACCGCGACCGAGCACGGCTTCGCGTCGCTCGTCCCCGATGCGCAAGGCGGCGCGACGTTGGTGTGGCTGGATGGACGCGACTACGCCGACAAGGAACAGGGCGAGATGATCCTCATGTCCGCGACGTTGAACCCCGATGGCTGCTCGCCGGAGCGAGCCCTGGATGCGCGCGTATGCGATTGTTGCCAAACGGCGGCGGTGCGCACCGCGAACGGCCTGCTCGTCGCCTACCGCGACCGCTCGCCCGAAGAGGTACGAGATATTTCACTGGTGCGTTTCGCCGACGGCATTTGGTCGGAACCGTATCCATTGGCGCAAGACGGTTGGGAGATCGCGGGATGTCCGGTGAATGGACCGGCGCTCGCTGCCGCGGGTACGCGCGTGGCTGCCGCCTGGTTCACAATGGCCGGAGAGCGAGCAGCCGTGCACGTGGCGTTGTCGCAAGACGAGGGTGCGACCTTCCCCGTCCGTGCTCGCGTCGATGACGGTGATCCGATCGGGCGCGTGGACGTGATCCTGTTGCCTCGGAGCGGCGCGCTCGTGCTGTGGGTCGAAGCCGACGCGAACGGCGAAGCTTCGATCCGCGCCCGGCGCGTGCGAACTGATGGCTCGCTCGATGCGAGCTTCGCCGTGAGCGGCACGACATCCGAACGCGCCAGCGGTTTCCCACGCATGAAGCGTCTGGACTCGACGGTCTACTTCGCCTGGACCGAACCGGGCGCGCCGTCTCGCGTGCGCATGGCAACGCTCGATCTCCCTGCGCGCTGGTAAGTGCCTCGAAGCCATCGCCACGGCACCGTGCTTCCCCGAAACCCCGAAAACCGCTAGCCTGCGTTTCCGCCCGCGCCCGAGTTCGCGCGGCGAACCAACTGGAGTGAAGCGAGGCCGGCACCGACGGCCCCAAGCATGGGCTTATCGCAGCACATCGTTTCCGGCCTTCGCCGTCTCGAGCGCTTGGTGCTCGGAGGCAAGAAGAGCCCCACCGAGCGCGGCATCTTCCATCGTTTGTCCCTCATCGCTTTCTTCGCGTGGGTCGGCCTCGGCGCCGACGGCTTGTCGTCATCATGTTATGGACCCGAAGAGGCGTATCGCGCCATGGAGGGTCACACGCACCTGGCGCTGTTCATGGCGGTGGCGATCGTGCTCACCGTCTTCATCATCGCCGCCAGCTACATGCAGATCATCGAGTTGTTCCCGAGCGGTGGCGGCGGCTATGTCGTGGCGACGCGATTGCTCTCGCCGACCGCGGGCGTGATCAGCGGCTGCGCGCTCGTGGTGGACTATGTGCTCACGATCGCGATCTCGATCGCGAGCGGTGTCGCGGCGCTGCTCTCGTTCAGCTCGCACGCCGACAGTGAGTACAAGGTGCCGCTGGCCTTGGCCGCCATCGCCGTGCTCGTGATCATGAACCTGCGCGGGGTCAAGGAATCCATCCGCATCCTCACCCCGATCTTCTTGCTCTTCGTCGCGACGCATGCCGTGCTGATCTTGGGCACCTTGGCGACTCACGCCGGAGGGCTGACCGACGTGACCGATCACGCGGTCAAGGGCACACGCGAGAGCGTGCAGTCCCTCGGGTTATGGGCGACGTTCTTGATCTTCCTGCGAGCGTACAGCCTGGGAGCGGGCACCTACACGGGGATCGAGGCCATTTCCAATGGTCTCCCCGCTCTGCGCGAACCGCGGGCACGCACGGGCCGGCGGACCATGCAATACATGGCGGTGTCGCTGGCGCTCACCGCGAGCGGCATCCTGATCGGCTACCGGTTGTTCGATCTGCAGCACGAACCCGGGCGGACGATGAACGCCTCGTTGTTGCATCGCTTCGCCGACCCCTGGAACACGGGATCGTTGCAGATCGGCGCGATCTTCGTCGCGCTCGCTCTGTTGTCGGAGGGAGCGCTGCTCTTCGTCGGCGCTCAGGCGGGCTTCGTCGACGGCCCGCGGACCTTGGCGTTCATGGCCGT
>Ga0075418_10004099_pt1 | contig 16584 bp, 15 predicted proteins | sample SoiMetdeltSBSDD2_FD_81776 | JGI IMG/M metagenome (GOLD analysis project Ga0075418, IMG submission 81776) | Bulk soil microbial communities from a Populus tree surrounding site in Tennessee, USA - Soil MetaG P. deltoides SBSDD2 | ecosystem: Environmental > Terrestrial > Soil > Tree plantation... | reverse complement strand
CGCCGATATCGTCGACCGGTACCACCACGTGGCCGGCCAATGCGACGCGGTGTTGATCGTCGGCAGCGACTACACCGACGTCGCCACCCCCAGCGAGCTGTCCATGAACGCGCGGATTGCGGTCAACCTCGGCGCACCTGTGGTGCTCGCGGTAAAGGCCAAGGGCCGCACCCCCGAACAGGTCGCCCAGGTCGTCGATCTGTGCCTGTTCGAATTGGATGCCCAACACGCCCACACCGCGGCGGTGGTGGCCAACCGCTGCGACCCCGCGCATATGACCGCGGTCGCCGAGGCGTTGAAACCGTTGGGACCCAAGACATATGTGCTGCCCGAGGAGCCGCTGCTCGTCGCCCCGTCAGTGGCCGAGCTTGGAGCAGCGGTCGAGGGCACGCTCTTGCGCGGCGACCCGGCGCTGTTGACCCGCGAAGCGATGGACGTCCTGGTGGCCGGCATGACGGCCGAGCATGTGGTGGAGCGGCTGACCGAGGGCGTGGCCGTCATCACCCCTGGCGACCGTTCCGACGTCGTGCTCGCCGTCGTGAGTGCCCATGCGGCCGAAGGCTTTCCGTCGTTGTCCTGCGTGATCCTCAACGGCGGCCTCGAACTGCATCCGTCAATCGCGTCTCTGGTCGCCGGCCTGGGGCTGCGGCTGCCGATGATTGCGACCCGCTTCGGCACCTTCGAAACCGCCAGCCGGGTTGCATCGGCGCGCGGCCGGGTCACAGCATCCTCGCAACGCAAGATCGACACCGCGATCGCGTTGATGGACACCCACGTCGACACAGCAGATCTGCTGGCGCAACTGGCGATTTCGATTCCATCGGTCGTCACCCCGCAGATGTTCACCTACCAACTTCTTGACCGCGCACGTTCCGTCCGCAAGCGCATTGTGCTGCCCGAAGGCGAGGACGACCGCATCCTCAAAGCGGCAGGACGACTGTTGCAGCGGAGCGTCGCTGACCTGACCATCCTCGGTGACGAGCCGCAAATCCGGGCCCGCGCAGCCGAACTCGGTGTCGACCTGTCGACCGCCAAGGTGCTCAACCCCCGCACCAGCGACCTGTGCGACAAGTTCGCCGAGCAGTACGCCGAGCTGCGCAAGCGCAAAGGCGTCACCGTCGAGCAGGCCCGCGAAATCATCCATGACGTCTCGTACTTCGGCACCATGCTGGTGCACAACAACATGGTCGACGGCATGGTGTCGGGCGCGACGCATACCACGGCGCATACGGTGCGGCCGGCGTTCGAGATCATCAAGACGCTGCCCGACGTTTCAACGGTGTCCAGCATTTTCCTGATGTGCCTGGCCGACCGGGTGCTGGCCTACGGCGACTGCGCGATCGTGCCGGTCCCGACGTCCGAGCAGCTGGCCGACATCGCGATCTCGTCGGCACGCACCGCCGCCCAGTTCGGCATCGATCCGCGCGTGGCCATGCTGTCCTACTCGACGGGCACCAGCGGCACCGGCGCCGACGTCGACAAAGTCAGGGCTGCAACCGAATTGGTCCGCAAGCGCGAACCCGATCTGCTCGTCGAGGGGCCAATCCAGTACGACGCCGCCGTGGACCCGACGGTCGCCAAGGCCAAGATGCCCGACTCCAAGGTCGCCGGCCGGGCGACCGTGCTGATCTTCCCGGACCTCAACACCGGCAACAACACCTACAAAGCGGTGCAGCGAAGCGCGGGCGCTATCGCGATCGGCCCGGTCCTGCAGGGTCTCAACAAGCCCGTCAACGACCTGTCGCGCGGCGCGTTGGTCGAAGACATCGTGAACACCGTCGCGATCACGGCGATCCAGGCGCAGAGCCTATGAGCCGCAGCGTTTTGGTGCTCAACTCGGGCTCCTCATCGGTGAAATTCCAACTGATCGACCCGGATTCGGGCGCCTCGCTGGCCGACGGAATCGTCGAGCGGATCGGCGAGGACGAATCGGCGGCCAGCCTGACGGTCGGCGAGAACGAGGTGACGCGCGACGATCGGGTCGCAGACCACGAAGCGGCGCTGCGCACCGCGTTCGAGATGTTCGACGAGGCCGGCACCCACGTGGACACTGTCGGGCTCGTCGCGGTCGGGCACCGGGTGGTGCACGGCGGCCCGGATCTGTACCGGCCGACGCTCGTCGACGATGCCTTGATCGCCAAGCTCGAGGACCTGGCTCCGCTTGCGCCGCTGCACAATCCGCCCGCGGTGCTTGGTATCCGTGTGGCGCGCAAGGCGCTACCCGATCTGCCGCACGTCGCGGTGTTCGACACGGCGTTCTTCCACGATCTTCCGCCCGCGGCCGCGACGTACGCCATCGATCGAGACATCGCCGAGCGGTGGCACATCCGTCGGTACGGGTTCCACGGCACGTCGCACCAGTACGTCAGCGAGCAGGCCGCGGCGTTCCTCGACGTGCCGCTGGTCAAGCTCAACCAGATCGTGCTGCACCTGGGTAACGGCGCATCGGCGTCGGCGATCGTCGGCGGACGCCCCGTGGACACCTCGATGGGCCTGACCCCGTTGGAGGGGCTGGTGATGGGCACCCGCTCCGGTGACATCGATCCCGGCGTGGTCACCTACCTGTGGCGCACCGCGAAGATGAGCGTCGAGGACATCGAGTCGATGCTGAACCGCAGATCGGGTGTCCGAGGCCTCGGCGGCGAGATCGACTTCCGCGTGCTGCACCAGCGCATCGAATCCGGCGATGAGACAGCGCAATTGGCCTACGACGTGTACATCCACCGGCTGCGCAAGTACATCGGGGCCTATCTGGCGCTGCTCGGCACCGCGGACGTGATCACGTTCACCGCGGGGGTCGGGGAGAACGACGCAGCGGTACGGCGCGACGCTCTTTCCGGTATGGCGGCGCTGGGCATTGAGCTCGATGAGCACCTCAATGCGAGCCCGGCAAGGGCGGCCCGCCGGATCTCGGCCGACAAGTCGCCGACGACGGTGCTAGTGGTCCCCACAAACGAGGAGCTGACGATCGCGCGGGCCTGCGTTGAAGTGATTTGACGGCCGGCCCGCAGGAAAGGCGATACGGTCTGCGTGTGGCGACACCGGACCGTGAAAGTGTGCTCAACGAGCTGGAAGTCCTCGCCACCCTCGAACACGCACTGATCGTCGAGTTCCTGTCGATTGCGTGCGCGCTCGGCCTTGATCTCGACGCCCAGGACGGCGGACCGACGACGGACCGGGGACGGGACGCCGCGTCTGCTGCGTCCGTACGGGCATTCACTGAGATGTTTCACTTCAAGTGCGTCAACCAGGCGCTGGTCGGCTCTGGGCGGCCGCCGCGGATGGATCGCGCCGAGGAAGTCACGACGACATCGGGACAGGTATCGCCAATTCCCCCGGACCAAGCGGGATTCGAACGACTGTTGGAGCATGAGCGCTCATTGGCGGCCGAAGTTGATGACCGTTATGCCGAAGTTGCCGCGGTACTCACTACCGTGTTCGACGGCGATGAACTCAATGAGTGGCGCGACGTTCTTGTTGACAACGCCAACCACGTCGGCGACCTAGCCGACCTACAGACCGCGCTGGACGGTGTGGCGCCCGCGGACTTCCTGCGCGCCACCCGCCGAACTCCGAACGACGGGTTCGAAGAGCGCATGCTCGATGAATCGCCGGATCTACGGAGTGATCGTGCGTGCGCTCCGGGGCAGTTTCGATCCGGATTTCGGTGTCGCTGAGTCCTTTCGGGACATCGCGACATCGTTGATGACGCCCTTTGGACGACTCGAATCACCTTCTGGTGCAACGGGGCCTGCTGCCGCCGTTCCCGCTTGTCTGACGACGCGCCGACGACGGCGCTAGTGGTTCCCACCAACGAGGAGCTGGCGATCGCGCGAGGCCGTCTCCAGGCGATTGACGGCTGAATCCTGCAGCGGCAGTAAGTTTTCGGGATCACAGATCCGCAGGAAGCGTCGCAGCTGCGGTCCGGCGACCAGCACCCACGAGACGCCGTATCGGGCACAGATCACGTTGACGTTGTGCAGCGCCGCGAATCCTGCGGCGCCGAAGAATTCGATGACCGACAGATCCAGCACCAGGCGTGTCGATCCGACGACCTGGCGTTCGACGTACGCAGCGAGCGCACGGTTGTTTGTGGCGTCGACTTCGCCCCTGACAGTGACGAGAACGGTGGTGTCCTCGACGTGGCAAGCGGAGAAGATCGCTCGATGGTGCTCTTCGCGCCGGTCGAGCGATTGCGGCTCAGCGCGGAACAGACGGCATGTACCTACAGCGGAGTTCATGGAGACCTCCCTCAGTCGAAAGTGCGGGTGCCGTCAGGACCGGCCCTACTTGTTTGAAAGCCATGCACTTGGGAGTTCAGCCCCCGCGCGCTCTTGACGTCACCAGTCAGCTGTTACCTCAACCTGAGGGGCAGGGTACTACGAAACTCGTAGCTTGACCATGGCTTTTTCGGATGATTCCGCCCTGTCCAGGGCAAAGACCGCGGATCAGAAGGTGCTCGTCGGCCGCACGCTGTTGGCCAGGTCGATGAGCGCGTAGCGGTGCGCCTGTGTGGGCGCTACCCGGGCCAGGCTGCGCAACGACGCCTCGACACCCAACTGCAGCCCGTGTTCGGTGAATGGGAAGCCGAGGATGTGGTTGGTGCTTGCGGTGTTGTCGGCCAGCCAGTCCATCGCGGTGCCGAGCACGAGCGCACGGATCTGCAGAACTCTCGGTTCGGTGTCGGGCAGTGCCTCGACGCGGCGGGCCGCGTCGCGGATCTGTTGTTCGGTGATCTCGCTCATCGACCGACCCGACAGCAGCGTAACCGCACTCGTCAGCCGCGCGGTCGTGAAATGCCTTGACGTGGCTGGCACTTCGTCAAGAGTCTGTACCGCACTGTCGCGGTCGCCTTCCGCGGACTGGGCGCGGGCCAGGCCGAAGCCCGCCGAGATGACGCCGTTGTCGGTGCACCACACCGTCTTGTAGAACTTGCGTTCGTCGGCGCTACCCGCCAGCTCGGCTGTCGCGGCCAGCGCCAGCTTGGGTGCCAGCTCGCCGGGCAGCGTGTCCAGCACTTCGGTGAAATGCTTTGACGCCGATTCGAAGTCCGCCGAAAGCATCTCGGCGACAGCACGGAACCACACCAACCGCCACCGCCAGCCGACCCGGCCCGCGAGGTCGTCGAGCTTGCGGGTGGCCTTCGCGACATCGCCGAGGTCCAGCAGCGCGCGGACCTCCATCAGCGGCAGCTCGACCGACTCGGACAGGTCGATGCCTTCGGAATCCAGCGCGCCATGCCGTGCAGCACGCAGCTGGTCCAACGTCTGCACGGGCTGGCTCAACACGCTCGCCGATAGCACGGCCGCTCCGACGTCGGCCGGGTCGACCAGCGGCACCGGGAGTGCCTTGATGATCTCCTGCGCCGTCAACTTCTCCGAATGCACCTGGCCGTCGAGATAGACATCGGTGTGCGCGACCAGCAGATCCACCCCGAACGTCGATCGCGACGGGGAGAACACCGTCGACAGGCCCGGCCGCGGCACCCCGGTGTCCTGTGCGACGACTTCGCGAAGCACGCCAAGCAGCTGTGCCGACATCTCTTCGGCACTGCCGAACCTGCGCCGCGGGTCGGGATCGATGGCTCGGCGCAGCAGCCGGCTGTACGAGTCGTACTCCCTGAGCACCGGGTCGTCCTCGGGCAGGCCGTCGACGTAGCGGCCCTTGCGGGTCCGCAGGTTCAGCGTCAGCGCCGCGAGTGTGCGGCCAACGGTGTAGATGTCCGTCTGTACGGTCGGGCCGGTGCGGACAATCTCCGGCGCCTGGTAACCCGGTGTGCCGTAGAGGTATCCGAACGAGTTGACCCGCGACACCGCACCGAGGTCGATCAGCTTGAGCTGCTCCTCGGTCACCATGATGTTCTCCGGCTTGAGGTCGTTGTAGATCAGCCCGATCGAATGCAGATAACCCATCGCGGGCAGGATCTCCATCATGAAGCCGATGGCCTCGGCCACGGGCAGCCGGTCGCCCTTGGCCTGCTTCAGCGATGTCCCGCCGACATACTCCATCACGATGTAGCCGACCGGGTTGCCGTGCTTGTCGTCGTGCTCGACGAAGTTGTAGATCTTCACGATCCCGGGATGCGTTACCTCGGCGAGGAATTGGCGCTCGGCCATCGCGATGGTCTGCGCCTCGGCGTCACCGGAGTGCACGAGTCCTTTGAGGACGACGGGGCGATCGTTGACGTTCTTGTCGTAAGCCAGGTACACCCAGCCCAGTCCACCGTGTGCGATGCAGCCCTTGATCACATACTGCTCTGCGACCTCGTCGTCCGGATTCAGTTGCGGCAGGAAGGAATATGCGCTGCCGCAGTGTGGGCACCAGCCTTCGGAGAGGGCCCGTCCGTCGGGTGACGACCGGCCGACCGGGCGGCCGCAGTTCCAGCAGAACCGCTTCGATTCGGCCACCACCGGATTGGTCATCAGCGCTTCGAGCGGATCCTTGGCCGGCACCCGGGGGATCTCCACCAGACCACCGCCGAGGCGGCGGGTCGGCGACAGTGCGCGCGTCACCGTGGTCAAGTGATCGTGCGGTTCGGTGTCTTCCGTGCCGACCGACGTGCTGTCGACATCGTCATCCAGACGTGGACGGAAGATCGCCTGAGTGGCCATCGGGCGCATCGTCGACATGGAGTCCATGCCGAGATCGTCGAAGCTGGCCGGTTGGGTGCCGGGGCTCTCGTCGTAGTCTTTCGCCTCGGCCATCAGTCCGAATACCTCGCGACTGGCGGCGCCGGAGCCGGACCGAGCACCGTTAACCACTTGCGGTACAACGTGTACCAGGTGCCGTCGCGGCGGATCCGCTCCAGCGTGCCATTGACGAACCGCACCAATCCGGTGTTCTTCAGGTTCACACCGATCCCGTAGGGCTCTTCGTTGAGGCTGGGCCCGACGATGTGAAGGTACGGGTCTTGCGATACCAGGCCGGCCAGGATCGAGTCGTCGGTGCTGACCGCGTCGACCTGCCGCTGCTGCAACGCCACTAGGCAGTCGGCCCACGTCACCACGCCGACGATCATCGGGGGCGGGCTGATCTGTTGAATCCGGTCGAGCGACGTCGTGCCCTTCGCGACGCACACCCGCTTGCCGGACAGATCGGACGGCTGGGAGATCGACGAATCCCGCGCGGCCAGAATCCGTTGGTTGGCGTTCAGGTACACCGTCGAGAAACCGACCTGCTTCTTGCGCTCACAGGTGATGGTCATGGTCTTGACGACGACATCGACCTGATTGTTCTGCAGCGCGGCGACGCGGTCGGCCGACGACAGGATGCGGTACTCGACCTGCGACGGGCTGCCGAAGATGTCACGCGCGATCTCGCCGGCGATGTCGACGTCGAAGCCCGTGATCTCGCCGGTGATCGGATCGCGGAAGGAAAACAGGTTGCTGCCGATGTCGAGCCCGACGATCAGCCTGCCGCGGTTGCGAATGGTGGCGACGGCGGCGTCCGCTTCGGCTTTGTTGCTGAACGGCCGCAGGCTCGCGGTGCGATTGCAGTCGCCCTCGTCTTCGGGGGCTTTCGGAGGCGCCGGTGGCAGCTCCTGCATGCCTGCGGGTGTGGGTGGCGCGAGTGTGACGCCGGGTGACGGCATCACCGCAGCGCCCTGCGCGCAACCGGTCAGCACCGCCGCGGCGGCGAGCAGAAATACGGGGATTGCGCCCCCCGTCCGTCTGTTCTTCGCGCGAGCGCTCATCACCGGTACTCACTCAGCCTTGGCCACAACCCGAGCGCCACCGCCAACGCGGCAACGACCGACAGCACCGCGGCGCCGACCGTCGCACCCGACAGCACCCGGCGGGCGTTGAGAATGTCGTTGCGCAACTGGCTGCGGCTTTCCCCGATGCCTTTCGTCAGCGCCGTGTCGAGCTTGTCGAACGCGGGGGTCGAGTCGTCTTCGCCGGTGCCCAGCGCCACCTGGGTAGCGGCCTGGTAATTGCCGACCGCGATGTAGGCGTTGATCCGGTCGTCGGCGGCCCGCCACCGCTTCAGCAGTTGTTCGGCGTCGGCCAGGTCGGCCTTGTCGATCGCGTCGGAGCGAGACAGGTAGTCGGACAGTTGCTGCTGCATCGAGTCGATGCGCTGGTAGTAGGACTGCTTGCGCACGTCCTCGTCACCGCGCCGGATCAACGACAGCGTCTCGTCGGCACGCGCCTGCTGCGCGGTAATCGCGAGGCTGGTCACGGTCTTGAGTGACTCAGCCGCAGTGTCTTTCGCGCTGCGGCTGTCCGCAGTCGAGATGACGAGGGCGGTGCCCACCCATATCAACATAATCAGCACGGCAAGGCCGCCCGCGACAAAGCCGATATTCACCCGGCGGCGAGTCCGGCGCGCGAGCCAGCGATTTGCGAACGCACCGAACAACAGCGTCGCGAGCACCACGAGAATGACCGGCCCGGGAATTCTCGCCGACGCGGTCGTCTCCGCGTCCACTCGCGCCGACGTCTCTTCGTAGAGCCGCTGCGCGTCGGGCAGCATCTGCGTCTGCATCAACGACGACGCCTCGGACAGGTACGACGAGCCGACCGGGTTGCCGGCGCGGTTGTTGGTGCGGGCCGTTTCGACCAGCCCGGTATATACGGACAGCTGGGCGTTGACCCGGCCGAGAAGTTGCACCATCGGCTCGTCGGTCAGCCCGCTGGACGCGCGGGTGACCGCGACCGACGCGTCGGTGATGGCCTGCTCGTAGCGCTGCCGGACGTCGCGTGGTTCCGAGCCCGCGATGAACGCGGTCGCCGCCGCGGCGTCGGCCACCGAGAGGGTTGTGTACAGCTGGCCGGCCGCGAACGACAGCGGCTCGGTGTGATTAAGAACTGTTGTGAGCGCCTCTTGGCGGTCGTTGATCGTCGTCGACGTGGCAAACGCGCTGGCAATCACGAGCGCCGACAGCACGACCCCGATGGTCAGGATCCGGCCCGGAGTGGTCCATAGGAACCACCAGCGTGGGTGCGCTGGTGTTGCCGGCGACCGCGACGCAAGTGGCTCGGTCGACGGGTGCGCCAACTCCACAGTCACGTGTGCGCGAACCTCATCTTTTCGCTGCTCTCCGGCTATCGCCCCGACCGTTTACCACTCTATAAAAGAATTCTAAGAGTTTCACACGTGACGCGTGGGTATTCGAGGTGCACGTCTTTCGACCGTGTTCCTTAAGCTGAGGGCGTGCGAGGCGACGGAGACGGCTGGGTGTTGTCTGATACCGGCGCCGCCTATTGGGGCAAGCACGGGGCGGCCGGTCTGCTGCTGCGAGCGCCGGGGCGCGACGGCTCACCCGCCGTGCTGTTGCAACACCGCGCGCCGTGGAGTCATCAGGGCGGCACGTGGGGTCTGCCGGGCGGCGCCCGCGACAGCCATGAGACGGCCGAGCAGGCCGCCGTCCGCGAGGCCCACGAGGAAGCCGGGCTGCCTGCCGATCTGCTGACCGTGCGCACCACCGTCGTCACCGCGACCGCGGCCGGCAGTCATTGGACGTATACGACGGTGATCGCCGACGCCGCCGAACTGCTCGAGACGGTGCCCAACCGCGAGAGCTCGGAGCTGCGCTGGGTCGCCGAGGACGACGTCGTCGAGCTCCCTTTGCATCCGGGGTTCGCCGCCAGCTGGGAGCGGCTGCGTGAAGTGGCGGCGACTATTCCGCTGCTGCAAGCCGAGCTTTGAGGCGTTGCGCCGCGGCCGTGGGGTCCTCCGCGCCAGTGATTGCGCGGACGACGACGATGCGGCGTGCGCCGGCCGTGAGGACTTCGGGCAGCCGCTGTTCGTCGATGCCGCCGATCGCGAACCACGGCTTGTCCGTTGCCAATTCGGCCGTGGTGCGGACCAGATCCAGACCCGGCGCCGGACGACCGGGTTTGGTGGGGGTTGGCCAGCACGGGCCGACGCAGAAGTAGTCGACGGCTTCGGTCACCGCGGCGACGGTTTGTGTCGCGTCATGCGTCGACCGACCGATCAGGGGGCGGCGGCCGATGATGTCGCGGGCGATCGCCAGCGGCAGGTCGTCCTGGCCCAGGTGCAACACGTCGGCACCCGAGGCCACCGCGATGTCTGCGCGATCGTTGACCGCCAGCAGCGCGTTGTGGCGGCGTGCCGCGTCGGCGAGCACCTCCAGTGCATCCAGCTCCTGCCGCGCCTCGAGCGGGCCGAACTGCTGCTCTCCCGGTGAACCTTTGTCGCGCAGCTGGATGATGTCGACTCCGCCGGCCAGCGCCGCCTCGGCGAATTCGGCCAGGTCACCGCGCTCACGGCGGGCGTCGGTGCAGAGATACAGCGACGCCGAGGCCAGCCGTTCACCGGGTGTATGCACACGGCGACGGTAACGGCTACCGTGGATGTGCAACACGGGAGTCCCTGGACCGCGGACTGAGAGTAGGCGCGCCCGCCTTTACCGTCACACCTGATCCGGGTCATGCCGGCGAAGGGAGGAGGAAGATGCCCCACGGATCACTGGCCGTCATCGGTGGCGGCGTCATCGGGCTGTCCGTCGCGCGGCGCGCCGCACTGGACGGCTGGACCGTCCGCGTGCACAGAAGCGGCGAACGCGGCGCGTCGTGGGTCGCCGGTGGCATGCTCGCCCCGCACAGCGAAGGCTGGCCCGGCGAGGAGCGTCTGCTGCAGTTGGGTTTAGCGTCGCTGGCCATGTGGCACGACGGATTTCTCGACGGGTTGCCCGCCGACGTCGTCACCGCGCACGAATCATTGGTGGTCGGTGTGGACCGCGCCGATGCCGCAGACCTGAAGACAGTCGGGGAGTGGCTGGCCGCCCAGGGCCATCCCGTCACGCTGACGTCGGCCGCCCGCGACATCGAACCGCTTCTGGCCCAAGGCATTCGACGCGGATTCGTCGCGGAAACCGAACTGGCCGTTGACAATCGGGCCGTCGTTGAAGCACTGGAGGCGCACTGCGAGCGGCTCGGCGTGCAGTGGGCGCCCCCGGTTGTCGAGCTGGCTGCGGTGCAGGCCGACGCAGTCGTCATCGCAAACGGCATCGACGCGCCTTCGCTGTGGCCCGGGTTGCCCATCCGGCCGGTGAAGGGCGAGGTGCTGCGGCTGCGCTGGCGGCGCGGCTGTATGCCGGTGCCGCAGCGTGTGATCCGGGCCCGTGTGCACGGCCGCCAGGTGTATCTGGTGCCGCGCGCCGACGGGGTGGTCGTCGGCGCCACCCAGTACGAGCACGGCCGCGACACCGCACCGGCTGTGACGGGCGTGCGTGAGCTGCTCGACGATGCGTGCGCGGTGATGCCCTCGCTGGGGGAGTACGAACTCGCCGAATGCGCCGCCGGTTTGCGTCCGATGACACCGGACGGGTTGCCGATCGTCGAGCGGCTCGATGAGCGCACACTGGTCGCTGCGGGGCACGGGCGCAACGGATTTCTACTCGCGCCGTGGACCGCCGAGCGGATCGCGGCCGAACTGAACGTCACGGTGGGAGCAAGCCGATGAAAGTGACCGTCAACGACGAAGCGGTCGAGATCGATGAGCAGACGACCGTCGCGGCGCTGCTGGAAAGCCTTGGCTTTCCGGAGAAGGGCATCGCGGTCGCCGTCGACTGGTCGGTGCTGCCCCGATCGGAATGGCAGACCGCGCTGGCCGATGGCGCGCGGGTGGAAGTGGTAACGGCGGTGCAGGGTGGCTGATTCCAAGTTGACGATCGCCGGTCGTGAGTTCGGCTCCCGGCTGATCATGGGCACCGGCGGCGCCGCGAACCTGAGCGTGCTCGAGGAGGCGCTGATCGCGTCGGGCACCGAGCTGACCACCGTCGCGATGCGCCGCGTCGACGCGGAGAGCGGCACCGGCGTGCTGGACCTGCTGAACCGGCTCGGCATCACACCGCTGCCGAACACCGCCGGCTGCCGCGGGGCCGCGGAGGCTGTGCTGACCGCACAGCTCGCCCGTGAAGCGCTGGACACCGACTGGGTGAAACTCGAGGTCATCGCCGACGAGCGCACGCTGCTCCCGGACGCCGTCGAATTGGTCAGGGCGGCAGAGCAATTAGTCGACGACGGTTTCGTCGTGCTGCCGTACACCAACGACGATCCGGTGCTGGCGCGCCGGTTGGAGGACACCGGCTGCGCGGCGGTGATGCCGCTGGGCTCGCCGATCGGCACCGGGCTTGGCATCGCCAACCCGCACAACATCGAGATGATCGTCGAGCGGGCCGGCGTGCCGGTGATCCTCGACGCCGGCATCGGCACCGCCAGCGATGCGACGCTGGCGATGGAGTTGGGCTGCGACGCAGTGCTCTTGGCCACCGCCGTGACGCGCGCAGCGGACCCAGCGACGATGGCCGCAGCGATGGCCGCCGCCGTCACCGCCGGATACCTGGCCCGGCAGGCGGGCCGGATCCCGAAGCGGTTCTGGGCGCAGGCCTCCAGCCCTTCGCTATGAGTCGCTATGTCGCGCTGGGCAGTTCGATGGCAGCGGGCCCTGGTATTCGTCCGCGCGCCGACGGCGCGCCGTTTCGGGCCGGTCGGTCGGCGCGCAACTATGCGCATCTAGTCGCCGAGAAGCTGGGTCTCGATCTGGTCGACGTGACATATTCGGGTGCCACCACCGCCAACGTCCTCACCGATCCGCAGCACGGGGCGCCGCCACAGGTCGGTGCGCTCGACGGCGCTGAGGATTTGGTGACCGTGACGATCGGAGGCAACGACGTCGGCTACGTGCCGCTGCTGACGGCGGCGGGACTGCCGCGCGTGGTTCGCTTCGTGCCGCTACTGGGCGGCGTCGTTCGCGAATTACTTGATCCGACGGCCCGCGATCGGGCGCTCGTTGACGTCGCCGAGTCGCTGAAGGAAGTGGGCCGCACCCTGCGCCGGCGATCACCGCGGGCGAAGGTGCTGTTCGTCGACTACCTCACGCTGTTGCCGCCCGCCGGTACGCCGGCGCCGCCGCTGTCCGATGTCGACGTCGCGCTCGGCCGCCGGGTCGCCGACACGCTCGAGCGGCTCACCGGAGAGGCAGCCGCCGACACGGGATGTGAATGGGTGCGGGTCGCCGATGCGAGCCGCGAGCATCACGCCTGGTCGGCCGAGCCGTGGACATCGAAACCGGGGTTGCCGTTACCGGGCAGACCGGCGCCGCTGCACCCCAACGCGAAAGGCATGCGAGCGGTCGCCGACCTCGTCGTCGCCGCGGCGACCTGACATCATGGAGCCGGTGATCGAGCTGGCGGGCCTGACCAAAGTCTTTGGCCGAACACGTGCCGTCGACGACCTCACCTGTTCGATCGAACCCGGAATGGTCACCGGCTTCCTCGGCCCCAACGGCGCAGGCAAGACCACGTCCATGCGGCTGATTCTCGGGCTTGACCACCCGACGGCCGGCACCGCCACCATCGACGGCCGGCCCTACCGTGACCTCAAGGAGCCGCTCCGAACCGTCGGGGCGCTGCTGGACGCCAGACAGGCGCACCCGAATCGGTCCGCGCGCAATCACCTGCGCTGGATCGCGGCGACCAACCGGATCCCTGCCGACCGGGTCGACGAGGTGCTCGACATGGTCGGTCTGACGTCCGTGGCGGACAGGAAGGCGGGCACGCTGTCGCTGGGCATGAGCCAGCGCCTCGGCATCGCCGCCGCGCTGCTCGGCGATCCACCGGTGTTGCTGTTCGACGAGCCGGTCAACGGGCTTGACCCAGAGGGCATCCGCTGGGTCCGCACGCTGATGCGCACGCTGGCCGGCGAGGGTCGCACAGTGTTCGTATCCAGTCACTTGCTGGCCGAGATGGCCAACACCGCCGACCGGCTCGTCGTCATCGGCAAGGGCAAGTTGATCGCGTCGACGACGGTGGCCGAGTTTGTCGGCCGGTCCGGCGTCGACACGGTCCGGGTGCGCAGCCCCCAGCTGGACACGTTGCGTCGGGTGCTGACCGATGCCGGACTCACGGTGGACAGCGACCATGGCGCCGCGTTGCTGGTGCGTGGCGCGGCCATCGAGGTCATCGGGGATCTCGCGGGCCGCAATGCGATTACGCTGCACGAGCTGAGCGCGCAGCGGGCCTCGCTCGAGGAGGCCTACATGCAACTCACCGACGAGGTCACCGAATACCGGGCAGTGAGCCAGTGAGCGCGGTCGCGGTGCTCGATGCCGAGCGGATCAAGCTGTCGACGACTCGGTCGGTGCTGTGGACGGCCGCCGGGGTGGCGCTGCTCAGCTTCGGTCTGGCCGCACTGCAGGCGTCCACGGCATACGGTGCGGCGCCGCTGCCACCGGAGAAGGCCGCGATGGGGGTAGCGGTATTCGGCGTACCGGTGCTGATGGTGCTTGCCGCGATGACGGTGACCGGTGAATACCGCAGCGGGATGATCCGCACGACGTTCATGGCCACGCCGAATCGCACCCTGGTGTTGGCAGCGAAAGCCATTGTAGCAGCGCTGTTTTCCGCTATATACGCGGCAGCGATGACTATCGCCGCAGTGGTGGTCGCGCGCCTGATGGCCCCTCCGCTTGTCGGGTCGAACCTGTCCTTCGTGGACGCCTGGCGACTGGTCGGCGCGATCGCGCTGTACGCGGCGCTGACCGCGGTGCTCGGAGTCGGGGTCGCGGCGCTGCTGCGACATTCGGCGGGTGCGGTCGCGGTGCTGCTGCTGTGGCCGCTGCTCGTCGAGCCCGTGCTGGGCAACCTGCCCAGCATCAGTTCGGAGGTCGGGCCGTATCTGCCGTTCGCGAACCTGTTTCGGTTCATCGACGTGCAGTGGCTGTACCCGGTCTATGACATGCCGTGGGGTGAGGTTGGCTCGTTGGTGTACTTCGCGATCGTCGTCGCGGTGATCTACGCCGCCGCGATCGTCGTGGTGAACCGGCGCGACGCCTGACCGGGGATCGAAATGTCATGGCCTCGGTCCGCCAACCTGGTTAGTCGGACTACGGTGGTGGCGATGGTGCGCAAAACCCTGGCGGTGCTGACGGTGGCGATCGCCGTCGCGGCGCTCGGCGGTTGCGGTCGCGAGCTGCGCCCCCAACCTGCGCAGCCGACCGCTACCCAGACCACCGCAGCAACGCCAGCGACGGACTTTGCCGCGACGCTGCAGAAGCGGATGACCGCCGACGCGATGATAGCGCACCTAAAGAAGCTGCAAGAGATCGCCAACGCCCACGACGGCAATCGCGCACTCGGCACCTCCGGCTACGACGCCAGCGTCGACTACGTGGTGAACATGTTGCGGGACAAGGGTTTCGACGTGCAGACCCCGGAGTTCGAGGTCCATCTGCCGTACGCCGACGAGCCATTGCTCACAGTCAACGGCGACAAGGTCGCCGCGAAGCCACTGGAGTTCACCAAGGGCACCCCTCCCGACGGTGTAACCGGGCCGCTGGTGCCCGCCCGTGTCGAGGACACTCCGGGTTGCACCGCATCCGACTACGACGGCCTGCCGGTCGCCGGTGCGGTGGTGCTGGTGGACCGCGGCAAGTGCCCGTTCGGGGCGAAGCAGACCGTCGCCGCCGAACGCGGCGCCGTGGCGCTGATCGTCGCCAACAACGAGGACGGCGACGGAATGGGCGGCACGCTGGGCGAGGAGACCGATGTGAAGATCCCGGTCATCAGCGTCACCAAGGCCACCGGTGAGCGGCTGCGTGCCGCGCCGGGCCCAACCACCATCAAGCTCAACGCCGGCGTGCGGAACGAAAAGACACGCAACGTGATCGCCCAGACCAAGACGGGATCTACCGCCAACGTCGTGATGATCGGCGCGCACCTTGACAGCGTTGCCGAGGGGCCCGGCATCAACGACAACGGCTCGGGAGTGGCGGCCGTACTGGAAACCGCGCTGCAGCTTGGCAATTCGCCGCAGGTGACGAATGCGGTGCGGTTCGGTTTCTGGGGCGCGGAGGAGCACGGACTGCTCGGCTCCCGCAACTACGTGCAGACACTCAACGAGGATGCGCTCAAAGACGTTGCGCTCTACCTCAACTTCGACATGCTCGGCTCACCCAACCCCGGCTACTTCACCTACGACGGCGACCAGTCCACCCCGCCGAACGACAACAACGGCGTGCCGCGGGTGCCCGAAGGCTCCGCGGGCATCGAACGCACGCTGGTCGCCTATCTGAAGGGCGCCGATAAGCCGGCCGAAGACACCTCCTTCGACGGTCGGTCGGACTATGACGCCTTCACCCTGGCCGGAGTGCCTGCGGGCGGCCTCTTTTCCGGGGCCGAGGACAAGAAGACGGCCGCGCAGGCCGAGCGCTGGGGCGGGCAGGCCGACGAGCCATTCGATCCGAACTATCACAAGGCAACTGACACGCTGGATCACATCGACCGCACGGCGCTCGAGATCATGGGAGGCGGAGTGGCATACGCCGTGGGCTTGTACGCCCAGGACCAGAGCGGCCGCAATGGCGTGCCGATTCGCGACGATCGCACACGGCACGTCCTCGAATCATGAGGGCCATCGCCGCGGTCCTGGCCATAGCGGTGACGACGCTCGCGTCGTGCTCGTCCACCGAACCCGCACCCGCGCCCGATCTTTCCCGCGACCTTGCCGGAAAGGTCACCGCGGACGGCATGTACACGCACCTGCGCAAGCTGCAGGACATCGCCGACGCCAATAAGGGCAACCGAGCCCAGGGCACACCCGGTTACGACGCCAGCCT
>Ga0075418_10004095_pt1 | contig 16592 bp, 13 predicted proteins | sample SoiMetdeltSBSDD2_FD_81776 | JGI IMG/M metagenome (GOLD analysis project Ga0075418, IMG submission 81776) | Bulk soil microbial communities from a Populus tree surrounding site in Tennessee, USA - Soil MetaG P. deltoides SBSDD2 | ecosystem: Environmental > Terrestrial > Soil > Tree plantation... | reverse complement strand
TATCTTCTTCACTCGAAAGGCCTTTCCTGCCGGGCTGCGTTGGCGCGCAAAACCTAAGCAGGATAAGGCCTTTCCCCTTTCAGGCACCAGTAACAATCACCGACACGCCTACTGAAGGTCTAGGTCAAGGCGACATCTCTATCGCTTGCGCCACACGAACTTCAGACCCGACCAGTCGTCGTCGAGCGCGGCCACCTTCACATCCACCAGACCGGTCGGCAACAGCAACTCCCGCAGGTCGTTCTCGGCGATATCACTGGTGTGCCCGCCCGCCTTACGCGGCCACGCGATCCACAACATTGACCCCTGGCGCAGCCGATCGGCGAAGGAAGGCGCCTCGGCGGCCAGATCGGCATGGGTACGGTAGAAGGCGACCACCACATCGGCCGACTCGACCTCGCCCACTGTCTCGACACCCGGCGGCGGGTCCGGGATGCTCCAGCCCCGCGGCGCGTGCCGCAGCACCAACCGGTGCTCCGGCTTCAAACCCAACTTGCGCGCCAAAGGCGTACCCGAGTATTCAGCCATACCCCGGATCCTAGGAACGCACGATCCAGCCGAGCCACCGGTTGGGCTGGATCACCCGCATCCCGTCGGCGATCCGCTCCCCGATCCCGGTCACCGGCGGCAGCGGGAACGACCACCGCACCCCCGGCAGGCCCGCCATCGGCGGCCGAGCCTGCTTCCAGTACGGCCGCAACTTCGGCACGGCCGCCCCGGCGTCCGGCGCCGCCGGGAAGATCTCCAACGCCAGCTTCCGCGCATCGCTGACGTGCAGCGCCTCCCGCGCGTAATCCTGCAGCCGCCCCACCGCCGCCTCCTGCACCGCTTCCAGTGTCAGCGGCGCCTTCTCCGGCTCCCGCGCCGTCCGCTGGTAACCGACCCCGACCGCGGCGATCTGCGGCCACGGCAGCAAGACCTCGTCCCGGCCGTGCTGGATACGCAACCCGTGACCGTCAAGCACCACACGCCGGGGCGCCAGGAACTTCGGCAACGCCCTGAGCAGCATCAGCAGCGGGATCGCAAAGATGGCGGCGATCGCCAGCCCAAGTATCCGCGCCGAGCCCTGCGCCCGCAGCCCGCTATAGGCGGCGACACCGGCGATGCCGCCCACGAACAACAACAGGCAGATCGTTACGACCACATTGGACCGTCCAAGGCCCACCCGCACCTCGCTCACGCCGGCCGATGCTAGCAGCGATCACCACGGCCCGCCCGACGCTACCTACATAGAATTGAGACCATGACGAGAACCCGGCGCCCGTCCGCACAGACCATCGCCGTCCTGCTCGCCCTGGCCGAACAGCCCACCGCCTGGCGCTACGGTTACGAACTGTGCCAGCAGCTCGGCCTCAAGGCCGGCTCGATGTACCCCATCCTCATCCGCCTGGCCGACAACGGCATGCTCGAAACCGACTGGGAGCAACAACCCCCCACCGGCCGGCCACCTCGCCACCTCTACCGCCTCACCGGCGCCGGCCTCGAACACGCCAAAACCCTCGCCGCCGCCCAGACCAAACCCACCATCACCCGCCTGCGCCCGCGCCTAACTCAGCAATGACAGCAGCGCCTCGCCCCGCTCGGTGAGGCGATAGACCACACCCCGACCCGCCCGAGCCCCCGACACCACCCCCGACTCACGCAACACCCCAAGATGGGCGCTCACCGTGCCCAGCGACACCCCCAGCACCACCGCCAGCTGCGAACTCGTCGCCGGCCGCGCCAGCTCACGCACCACCCGAGCCCGGCCCGCCCCCAGCAACACGGCCAACCCATCCCGCCGCGGCGACGCCTCCACGGCCGCACCCCGCGCCGGATACACCAGAGCGAACCGGTCCGCCCGCTCACACATCCACCACCCGCCGCCCACCGTGTACGGCACAAAGATCAACCCGTCGTCGGCGATGAACCGGTCCGCGAACTCCTGATCCGAGAACCGGATCGCGTCATCACCCACCCACACCGACCGCCGCGTCATCCCCGAAACCGCCTCCCGCCAACCGAACGCGGCCAGCACCCCGGCCCGATGCATGATGTCGCGCTCCAGCACCGCCCGCCGCCGCCCCCAATCCGGCGCCACAAACCGCTCCCAGCCGGTCTGGAAAACCTCGGCGACCCGGCCCGCCAGACCCGCGACCTCAAGCCAGGACAGATCCCGCGGCTCCCAACTCGCCGCCGCCGCCTCACCCATCGACGACCGCACATCCTCATCGGCGAACGCCGCCACCTCCGAAAGCTCATCGGCCAGCCGGGTCTGAACCCCGCCCGACGGCGGTGGCGTCACCACATCCGGCAACCACTTCGTCGAGGCCACCAGCGAAACCAGCCCGGCCGCGAACCCGTCACCCCGAAGCCAGCGCGTGAACGCCGGCCGGTGCCGGGCCCGCCAGGCCGCCACCCACGGCTCAGGCCGCGACCGCCGCAACGCCACCAGCGAACCCAACGTCTCCGCCAACGGCGACACCGCGAACCGGCACCGCGACAACGCCGCCGGCCCCAACCGCAGAAGCGTCATCCTTACGCCTTTCGCCGCAACAATCGCGAGCCGCCACCCTACCCCGGCAAACTCCAGAAAATGCGCCAGTACCACCACCGGCCGGCCACCGACGCCGACGTCCCGGCCATCCACGCCCTCGTCACCGCCTGCGAAACCGCCCTCCACGGCCACCCCGAAACCGACGCCGACGCCATCGCCGCCGACTTCGCCCGCACCGGCCTGCGCATGGAAACCGACACCCGGCTCATCCACCACGACGACGGCACCCTCGCCGCCCGCGCCTGGGTCAACCGCCGCAGCGAAATCGACGTCCACCCCGACCACCACCGACAAGGACTGGGCACCGCCCTGCTCGACTGGGCCGAAACCCGCGCCCGCGAGACCGGCGCCGAGCAGATCACCCAGACCATCGCCGACAACAACACCGCCGCCGTCGAACTGGTGCGGGCTCACGGGTACCAAGGAAAAGTGACCTCATGGCTGCTGGAGATCACTTACAGCGACCACGCACCGCCCCTTTCCGGCCTCACCACTCGCCCCTACCAACCCGGCGACGCCCACGCCGTGCACCGGCTCCTCGAAGACGCCTTCGACGAATGGCAACAAAGACGCAAAACCTACGAAGAATGGGTCCGCCACACCGTCGAACGCACCACCTTCGCCCCCGCCATGTCACCCATCGCCTTGCACGGCAACCGGATCGTCGGCGCCGCCATCGCCCTCGACGACCCCGCTTCACCCGAGGGCTACATCGACCGCCTCGCCGTCCACCCCGACCACCGCCACCAAGGCATCGCCCGGCACCTGCTCCAGCGCAGCTTCGAGACCTTCCGCCGCCACGGCAAACCCAGCACCACCCTCTGGACCCACTCCGACACCGGCGCCCTCACCCTCTACCAAAGCATCGGCATGACCGTGCGCCGCAGCTCCACCGTCTACCGCAAGGACCTCTCCCTCGCCCACCTCTGACCGATAGACCCGAAGCTCTGACCGATGGACCCGAGCCGGGAGGCTCTTTTGTTGGTGAGGCTGGCGCGAAGCGCCAGGCCTTTAATGGGTTTGTCGCGGTAGGCGATACCCTCTAATGAGTCCTAGGACGCTAGGAGTTTGAGATCGCCGGACTCTTCGGCATCGAAGAGAAGGCGCACCACTGGTGATAGCGGCGTTGGTCCATACTGGACCTTCCTGAAGGACCGATGAACCCGGGAGGCGAAGATCGACACCGCGGTGGAGATGCCCGGCGCGCGGGCGGCCGTGCTGGCGCGGCTGTGGGGCGCGCTGGTGCGGGAGCCGATAGCCGGGATCGTGTCGCGGCAACGCTTCGGCGATGACATCCTGTTGACCCTCGCGAGCGGGCAGAGGGTGATCGGTGCGGCGGCGATGGCCGAACCGTTCGCCGCTCCCCCGGACGACCTGCGGGTGACCACCGAGGCGGGCCGTTTCGACGATCCCGTGGCGCTGCTGCTAAGCCTCAAGCTCGACGGCGAGCAGGATCGTCTGGTGCGCGAGGTGGAGCAGAGCGTGCGATACCTCGCCCTGGCCCGAGCCGGCCAGCCGGAGCCGCTCGACGACGGCGAGTTGACCCTCAACCGGCTGGCCGGGCGCCCCGATGGGCTGGTGGTGCTGGAGCAGGCGGTGGTCGACGGGCACCCGCTGCACCCGTGCTGCCGCACCCGGCTGGGCATGTCCCAGGCCGAGGTGCTGGCCTACGCACCGGAGCACCGGCCCGTGGTCGACCTGGAGCTGTTCGAGGTGCCCAAAAGGCGGTGGCTGACCACCGGCGCCGGGCTGCCGCCCAACCTGCCGGTCCACCCGTGGCAGCGCAAGCATGTGCTTGACCGTTATCCGTTCCTCAGGAGCCGGGGCAGCACGATCCCGGCCCGGCCGCTGATGTCGCTGCGCACCCTGGCCGGCGTCTCCGACCCCAGCCGCCACTACAAGACCGCGGTCGAGGTGCAGATGACCAGCGCCGTGCGCATCCTGTCGCCGGCCGCCGTGCGCAACGGTCCCCTGCTGAGCGCGCTGCTGACCACGCTGGGCGCCGACATGGGGCTGGAGATCTGGCCCGAGCCGGCCGCGGGCGCCGTGCTGGGCGACGACGGGGAACCGTTGCGGGACTTGGCGGTCTCGACGCGCAAGGCGATGCTGCCGCAGCCCGACGAGGTGATCATGCCGATCGCGTCGCTGGCGGCGCCCTCCCCCAGCGACGGGCGGCCGCTGATCCGCGAGGCGGTGACGCTGGGCTACGGCGGCCACCCGGCCGGCTTCATCGCCGACCTGGTCGCGCTGCTGCTGCCTCCCCTGCTGACCCTGCTGCACCGCGGTGTGGCGCTGGAGGCCCACGGGCAGAACCTGCTCGTCACGCTGCGGCACGGCCGCCCGTCGAAACTGTCCTATCGCGACATCGGCGGGCTGCGGGTGAGCCCGCAACGCTTGGGGCGCCACCATTTCGACCCGCCCAAGCTGTTCGGCGACGTGGTGACCGACGATCCGGCCGAGCTGCGCCGCAAGGCCATCGCCTCAGGCATCACCCTGGCCCTCGGCGAGCCCATCGCCGTGCTGTCGCGCGAGTACGACCTCGATCCGGCCCTGCTGTGGCGGATCGTGCGCGAGCGGGCCGAGTCCGTCTACCTGCAGCTGCCCCCCAGCTCCGGCGGCGACGCCAAGGCGGTGCTGCACGACCCCCTGCCGGTCAAGGCCACGACCGCGATGCGCCTTGCGGCACAACCACTTCAGGACCGGTGGGCGTCGATCGACAACCCGCTGCCGGCAGCCGCGTGATGCGTCGTGATGTGTGACGCGGAGCAGCAGCTCGCGATGCTCGCTCCGCATCTGCAGGAGGGGTTTCGCGAGGCGGGGCACCGGGCGGCCACAACGATCGCGACCAGGCTGGCCGAATCGTTGTGGCGCGAGGACATCGGGGACGCCCGGCAGCGTTTCCACGGCCGGGTCCACGCCTTCGACCGGGTGGTGCTGGCACCGGTCGAGGCCGACCCGCTCACCCTGGTCGACCACGCCGGGCTGCGGGAGGAGCTGGCCAGCGCCGTCACCGGCCTCTCGCTCGCCTACGCCCGCAGGGCTTTTCAAGAAAAGACAATCAGCGACTCGGGCTTCGCGGACATGCTCGACCTTGTCAGTGGCCTTTCTCCAGACACCGCGGGGGTACCTCTGGAGCAGCTCGCCACGGAAGGACACAACCTTCATCCCTGCGGCCGCACCCGGCTCGGGTGGGATGTGCGCGACATGCTCGACCACGATCTGGAGACCGAGGGCACGCATGTGCGCTTCCTGCGGGTACCAAGGAAAATGCTTATAGGAGATTTTGATCTTTTACCGGTGCATGAGTGGCAGCTCGGTCATCTCAGGAAGCGCCACGCCGGGCTGTTCGCCGACGGCACCCTGCGGGCGCTCGAGGGGGAGGTGTGGCCGGCGCGGCCGACCGGCGCGCTGCGGACCCTGCTGACCCCGCACGGCTATCTCAAGCTGTCGCTCGACATCCAGGTCACCTCCACCCGCCGGACGATTTCCCTCGCGGCGACCCGCAACGGGCCTGTCCTGTCCGAGCTGATCGGCCGCCTCGTGGAAAACGATCGGGTGCTGCTGATGCCGGAGACGGGCGGCGGCGGTTCGACGCTGGGCGACGGGCGCGAGCTGAGCGCGATCGCCCGGGCCGGGCTCGACGGGCGGCTCGGCCCGGGCGAGCTGGCGGTGCCGGGCAGCGCCCTGCCGGCGACCGACCCGCTGACCGGGCGGACCGTGCTGGCCGGGTTGGTGGACCGCTCAGGCCTTGGGGCGCTTGGGTTTGTCCACGCCTACGTGCGGCTGCTGCTGCCGGTGGTGCTGCGCCTGGCGGCCGAGCACGGCATCGGGCTGGAGGCGCACCTGCAGAACGTGGTGCCGACGTTCGTCGCCGGGCGGCCGCACCGGCTGGGCCTGCGCGACTTCGCCGGGCTGCGCGTCATGGCCGACCGCGCGCCCCGGCTCTGGCCCGGCTCGGTGATCACCACCGGCGAGCGCGAAGTGATGCTGTCCAAGGTGGCCTACACCGCCTTGCAGGCGCATCTCGGCGAGATCGTGCTGCGCCTGGTCCAGTCCCACGGCCTGGACGAGGACGGGGCGTGGGCGGTGGTGCGCTCGGTGGTGGACGAGGTGCTGGAGGGGCACCCGGATCACGCCTTCTTCACCGCGCCCACCTTGCCGCACAAGGCTTTGACCCGGATGAGACTGGCCGGTGCCGGCGACATCTACGTGCCCGTCAGGAACCCGTTGCATGGATAGCCTTCCCGCCTATGTCTACGACCTTTCCGTCGCCCGCGACCGGGCGGCGTCACTGAAGGCGGCGCTGCCCGGGGTGACGGTGCTTTACGCGGTCAAGGCCAACTCGCACCCGGCGGTGGTCGCGGCGCTCGCCGGCGCCTGCGACGGGTTGGATGTGGCCTCCGAGGGCGAGCTGGCCCTGGCCGGCGACGCCGCCACGGTGGTGCTCAGCGGGCCGGCCAAGACGTCCTCGTTCCTGACCGCCGGTGTCGCGGCCGGTGCGATGGTGAACGTGGAGAGCCTCACGGAGCTGCATCGCCTGGCCGCCCTTGGTTTACCGGCGAGCATCGCGTTGCGGGTCAACCGCCGGTCGGCGGTGGAGCTGGGCGGCAGCCACCGGATGACCGGGGTGCCCACCCAGTTCGGCATCGACGAGTCCTCGCTGCCGGAGGTGGTGGCCTTGGCCCGGTCGGTGCCCGGGCTGGACGTGGTCGGGTGGCACCTGCACGCCGTCTCCAACAACCTGGATGTCCAGGCGCACAACGACTTTCTGGCCGACGCGGTGGAGTGGGGCGTGGCGGCGGCGCGGCGCTTCGGGGTACACCTGAGGATGCTGAACCTGGGCGGCGGGTTGGGCATCGACTACACCGGGCCCCGGGTGTTCGACCCGGCCCGGCTGTGCGTGCCATCGGTCGACGGGGTCGAGATAGTGGTCGAGCCGGGCCGGTGGCTGATGGCGCCGGCCGGGCGTTACGAGGTGGAGGTCGTCGACCTCAAACGCAGCCACGGCCGCTGGTTCGCGCTCGTGCGCGGCGGCACCCATCACTTCCGGCTGCCGGCGGCCTGGGGGTACAGCCACCCGTTCACGGTGCGGGCGATCGACGAGTGGGGCTCCGGCTGGGAGCGGCCGTCCGTTTTCGGGGTGGAGATCGATGTCGCCGGAGAGTTGTGCACGCCGCGCGACATTCTCACCCGCGGCCAACCCGTTTCCTCGCTCCGAGTAGGCGACGTATTGGTGTACGAAAACGCAGGTGCCTACGGCTGGGACATATCGCATCATCAATTCCTGCGGCACCCCTCGCCGGAGTTTGTGATCTTGTCTTAGACTGTGCCCGATTACACCCCCCCGTGTGACACCCCTTGCACCTTGGAGGCCCACGATGCCTAACGGCCACAGCCCTGGCGTCCGCTCGCACCGGCGCAGAGGCCCCCGCCGCCGGGTGTGGCCCTGGCTGCTGGTTCCCGTCCTGCTCGCGGGCGTGGGCGCGGGTGGCTTCTACGGCGTTCAATGGGTCGCCGCCAACACCTGCTCCGGCGACGTCAGCGCGACCATCGTCGCGCCGGCGCGCACCGCCGCGCTGCTCAAAGACCTGGCCGGCCAGTGGAAAGAGACCAAGCCCCAGGTCGACGGGGTCTGCGCCGATGTGCAGATCCGCGAGCAAGAGGCCGCGGTCACCGCGCAGGCCCTGGCCCAGAAGTGGGATCCCGCCGCCTCCGGCCCGGCGCCGGATGTGTGGGTGCCGCCGTCGAGCGCGTGGGCCCGCTTCTCCGCGGCCACCAGCGACACCGCCGACCGCCTGCTGCCCGACCGCCTGCCCAGCCTCGCCCGGACCCCGGTCGTCATCGCCATGCCCAAGCAGCTGGCCGAGAGCTACGGCTGGCCCAAGACGACGTTGGACTGGAAGGACCTGCTGGACAAGCTCGCCGCCGACGGCAACATCAAAATCGGCATGAGTGACCCGGCGACGTCGACGGCGGGCCTGCTCGCCCTCTCGGCGATGATCGACACCGATGACAACGCCGACATCGACAACACCGAGTTCAACCGGGTCTACCTGCTCGAACAGAAGATCGCCGTGTACAAGCCGACCACCGAGGACCTGCTGACCGAGTATATCAACGGCCAGGGCAAGACCCTGACCGCCTTCCCGGCGCTCGAGCAGGACGTCTTCAAGCACAATCAGGTCAACCCGAGCCTGCCGCTGGTCGCGCTCTACCCGAAGAACGCCACCACCGAGGCGGACTACCCGTACCTCAAGCTCGAGGCCGCCCCGTGGACCAACGCCGGCCGGCAGAACGCCGCCGCCAGGTTCCTCGAGTTCGTCAAGGGCGACGCCGGCCGCGCCGCGATGATGGCCCAGGGTTTCCGCGACTCCAACCGGGCGCCTGGGCCGCAGCTCACCCAGGAGCACGGCATGGTGCCCAAGCTGGCCGCGCTGCCGCGGGCCGTGCTGCTCGCCGACGCCATCAGCAAGACGGTGACGTACTGGAACGCGCTGACCCGCCCCAACAACATCCTTCTGGTGCTTGATGTTTCGGGCTCCATGCGCAAGGAGGTGCCGGGCGTCGGCACCCGGCTGGACTTGACCAAGTCGGCCGCGACCCAGGCGGTCCAGCTGCTGGACAAGGAGTCCCAGATGGGTCTGTGGATCTTCTCGTCGCAGCAGCAGGGCACCAGCCCGTACAAGGAACTGGTCAAGTCCGGCAAGCTCTCCGAGAACGACCGGCAGAAGAAGCTGGTCGAGGAGATCGGCAAGCTGGCACCGGGCGGCAATACCGGCATGTATGACACCATTTGGGCGGCGTTCCAGGCGGTGCAAGCCAACTACGTGCCCAACACGCAGAACATGGTGGTGTTGCTGACCGACGGCGCCGACGACGACCAGCTCCAGGGTCTCAAGCTCGACGATCTCAACAACAAGCTCCGCAGCGCCGACAAGTCCAAGCCGGTCAAGGTGGTCACGATCGCGCTGGGCCGCGACACCGACTCGGAGAAGCTGGCGACGATCGCGGCCGCGACCGGGGTGCGTTCCTACAGCTCCCCGCGCGCCATCGACATCTCCAAGATCCTGATCGCCGCCATCTTCGACGTCAAGGTCTGAGCCCTAATGCTCTGGGTCCCGGCGCGGCTTGGCCGCCGCCGGGCTCAAGGTCTTAGCGCGGCTCTTATGCTCTGGGTCCCGGCGCGGCTTGGCCGCCGCCGGGGCTCAAGGTCTGAGCGCGGCTCTTATGCTCTGGGTCCCGGCGCGGCTTGGCCGCCGCCGGGCTCAAGGTCTGAGCGCGGCTCTTATGCTCTGGGTCCCGGCGCGGCTTGGCCGCCGCCGGGCTCAAGGTCTTAGCGCGGCTCTTATCGGGGCGGCTTTCGCCTCGGCCTCGGCCACCTCGGAGAGGGGGTCGGAGTCGATGGTGATGCCGCCCCCGGCCCATAGGTGCACCCGTTCGCCGTCGATCGCGACGGTGCGGATGGTCAGGCCCAGATCGAGAAAGTCCGGCCCGATCCACCCGAAAGCGCCCATTGACGGCCCCCGGCCCACCGGCTCCAGCCGCGCGATCTGCGCCAGCGCCGCGAGCTTGGGCGCGCCCGTGACCGAGCCGCCCGGGCACACCGCGCGCAGCAGCTCGGCCAGGCCCACCCCGGGGCGCAGTTTGGCCTCGATGTCCGACTCGGCCTGCCACAGGTTGGACCAGCGGCGCACGGCGAACAGGCGCGGCCACCGCACCGAACCGGTCACCGCCACCCGGGCCAGGTCATTGCGCTCCAAATCGACGATCATGATATGTTCGGCGCGTTCCTTCAGCGAGGAGCGCAGATCGGCCGCCCCCTGCACCGTGGCCGGGGCGGTGCCCTTGATCGGCCGGGTGATCAGGCGGCCGTGGCGCAGCTCCAGCAGGGTCTCCGGCGAGGCGCAGGCGATAGCCCAGCCCTGCCCGTGCAGCACCCCGCCGTAGCGGGCGCCGGGCATCGCCACGACCCGGGCCAGGGCCGCGCTCGGGTCGCCGGTGTAGGTGGCGCTCGCGTGGCCCACGATGGTCACCTGGTACACGTCCCCGCGGGCGATCGCCGCGCGCACCTCCAGTACCGCGTCCGCGTGCTCCCGCCGGGTCCAACTGGCCTGCCACGGCCCCAGCATCCACCGGGTGTGGTCGGCTTCGGGCTCGGGCAAATGTTGTGGCCCACGTTCGTAGACAACGGCCACGATGTCCGGTGTCACGCCCCGGGCTCCCTCGAAAGCACCGATCATCGCGGCCCCGCCCGCGGCCGAAATGAGGAGCGCGGCGCCGCAGATATGACCATTAATATGGTTCGGGCCTGGGTCAAATCGTCCTAAACCGTGGCGAGCCAGGAAGTCCTCCACTAAGCTTGCGGGGTTGCCGGGATCACCGATCCACCATTCGAACCGAGCTAACTCCCGGACGTGGTTTGCGCAGGTGGTCGGGGCCCCGGGGACCGCACCAGCCGGACTGTGGACGGGCGCTAGGCCAAGCGGCTTCACTGTGATCGTCCAAAGGGTTGATTCCCACGCATTGTGTGGATTACTTGCTCGTTGTTGCGTCGTTTGGCTTGGTAGCGTGCGTCACGGTTCATGTGACCAACTCCACAAGAGGTGGGGTTTCACCCCTGAAACAGAATTGGCGGAACAAGAAAGCCATGTGCCAGCACCAACCCTCCTGTCCGTCCGCGGACGCCATCGACCGGGATGCTGCCAAAGTTGTGGCGTCCTTCCCCGAGCAGGGATGGAGCCTGCTCTGTAACGGCGTGATCGTGTTCGAGGACACGGGCGAGATCCTTCCCGATGGATCTTGCGTGTCCCCCCACCGCGGTCCCGCACTTCACGCACTCGCCTGACCCGAACCCCCCGTGGGCATGCGCTAAAGCAAACGCCTAAGCGTAGGCCTCGGGCGGAGGGCAGGAGCACACCAAGTTCCGGTCCCCATACGCCCCATCGATGCGGCGAACCGGAGCCCAGTACTTTCCTACCGGCGCCACCCCCGCCGGGTAGGCACCCAGCGAGCGCTGGTAGGGGTGGACCCAGACGTCAGCGCTCACCATCGCCGCGGTATGCGGCGCGTTGGCCAGAGGATTGTCGTCCACCGGCCACTCGCCCGCCCCGACCTTGGCGATCTCGCGCCGGATGGCGATCATCGCGTCGATGAAGCGGTCGAGTTCCCCCAAATCCTCGCTCTCGGTCGGCTCGACCATCAGCGTCCCCGCCACCGGGAAGGACATCGTCGGGGCGTGGAAGCCGTAGTCGATCAGACGCTTGGCGACGTCGTCGACGCTGACGCCCGTCTCCTTGGTGATCTGGCGCAGGTCCAGGATGCACTCGTGCGCCACCAGACCCTTGTTACCCGCGTAGAGCACCGGGTAATGCTCGCGAAGCCTTGCGGCCACGTAATTCGCGGCCAGAACCGCGATCGCCGTAGCGGCGGAAAGGCCGTCCGGGCCCATCATCCGGACATACGCCCATGAGATCGGCAGGATCCCGGCCGAACCGTGCGGCGCCGCCGAAATGTGCTTGGACAGGTGCGGGGCCAGGTGCGCGCGGACCGCCACCGGGCCGACGCCGGGGCCACCGCCGCCGTGCGGGATGCAGAACGTCTTGTGCAGGTTCAGGTGCGACACGTCGGCGCCGAACTTGCCCGGCTTGGCGAAGCCGACGAGGGCGTTGAGGTTGGCGCCGTCGACATAGACCTGGCCGCCGGCCTCGTGCACCTTGGCGCACAGCGCCGCGATGCCGGTTTCGTAGACGCCGTGGGTGGACGGGTAGGTCACCATGATCGCGGCGAGCTTGCCGCCCACCTTCTCGATCTGCCGGTCGAGGTCGACGAGATCGACATTGCCCGCATCGTCACAGGCGACGACGACCACGCGCATGCCGGCCATGACGGCGCTGGCGGCGTTGGTGCCGTGGGCGCTGCTGGGAATCAGGCAGACATCCCGGTGGCTATCGCCGTTTTTTATGTGGTACCCGCGAATCGCCAGCAATCCGGCCAGTTCCCCCTGCGATCCGGCGTTGGGCTGCACGCTGACCGCGTCGTAACCGGTGATCTCGGCCAGCCACGCCTCCAGCTCCGCGACCAGCGCCTCATAGCCCTGGGCCTGGTGCGCCGGGGCGAACGGGTGCATGTTGGCGAACTCGGGCCAGGTAACCGGCTCCATCTCGCTGGTGGCGTTGAGCTTCATGGTGCACGACCCCAGCGGGATCATGCCGCGGTCCAGCGCGTAGTCGAGGTCGGCCAGCTTGCGCAGGTAACGCAGCATCGCAGTCTCGGAGTGGTGCGTGCCGAACACCGGATGGGTCAAGTAATCCGATTGCCGTGCAAGGAAAATCTCGGCGTCCACATCGGATGGTCCAGTTTGGACACCGAACGCGGCCCAAACCTTCTCGAGGTCGGCCAGGGTCGTGGTCTCGTCGCAGGCGATGCCCACCCGGTCGACGTCGGTCAACCGGAGGTTGACCCCGGCCTTCTCGGCCGCCGCCACGATTTGCGTCGCTCGGCCCGGCACGATCGCCGTCACCGTGTCGAAGAAGTGCTCATGCTCGACGCTCACGCCACCGGCGCGCAGGCCGTCAGCAAGGCGGCGAGCGTGGCCGTGCACCCGCTGCGCGATCGCCCGCAACCCCTGCGGCCCGTGGTACACCACGTACATGCTCGCCATCACGGCCAGCAGCACCTGGGCGGTGCAGATGTTGCTCGTCGCCTTCTCCCGGCGGATGTGCTGCTCCCGCGTCTGCAGCGCCAGCCGGTAGGCCAGGTGCCCGTCGGCGTCCTTCGACACACCCACCAACCGGCCCGGCAGCGAGCGCTCGATGCCCTTGCGCACCGCCAGGTAACCCGCGTGCGGCCCGCCAAAGCCCATCGGCACACCGAACCGCTGCGCCGACCCGCAGGCGACGTCCGCGCCGATCGCACCCGGCTCCCGCACCACGGTCAGCGCCAGCAGGTCAGCGGCCACCGCCACCAGCGCCCCGCGCTCGTGCGCCTTCTCGATGAGAAGACTGTGGTCGCGCAGCGCGCCCGAGGCGCCCGGGTACTGCAGGTGGACGCCGAAGCACTCCTCGGGAAGCTCATCGCGGAAGATGACCACCTCGATCCCCAGCGGCTCCGCCCGCGTGGTGATCACGTCGATGGTCTGCGGCAGGGTGTCGGCGTCGACGGCGTACACCATCGACTTCGCCTTTGACGAGCGGCGGGCGATCGTCATCGCCTCCGCCGCCGCCGTGCCCTCGTCGAGCATGGAGGCGTTGGCCACGTCGAGCCCGGTCAGGTCGCACACCATGGTCTGGAAGTTGAGCAGTGCCTCCAGCCGCCCCTGGCTGATCTCCGGCTGGTACGGCGTGTAGGCGGTGTACCAGGCCGGGCTCTCCAGGACATTGCGCTTGATCACACCTGGGGTGTAGGTGCCGTAATAGCCCAAACCGATCATCGAGGTGAGAACCCGGTTGCGCCCGGCCAGCGCGCGCAGCTCGCCGAGGGTCTCGGTCTCGGAGGCCGCCGCCGGCAGCTCAAGCTGGCCGTGCCAGCGGATCACCTCCGGGATCGCCGCGTCCATCAGCTCGTCGAGCGAGCTGTAGCCGATCGCGGAAAGCATGCGCTCGACGTCGGCGGAATCCGGTCCGATGTGCCGATCTGAGAAAGCGTTCATGAGCAGGGCTCCAGGGTGCGGAGGACACGGTCGGCCCTCCCCCTCTGTCACCGCCGCCTAAAGCCGCTTCAGAGTCGCCTGCCCGTTGCGGTCCTGGTGCCTGAGAGGTTCCGGGGAGGAATTGCCCCTTCGGCGCCGCTCCTTTCGGAGACGGGCTCTCCCGCACGGGTTGTTGGCAAGAACCAAACTTACCAGGCCGCCGTCAAGGGATCAGCACCGTCTTGCCCACCGTCGCGCGCATCTCGATCGCGCGATGGCACGCGGCGGCCTCGGCGAGCGGGAAGTGCTGCGTCACCGGGGCGAACCGCCCGGCGGCGTGCTCGGCGAGGGACTGTTCGGCCAGCTCGCGCAGCTTGCCCGGGCGGTGGATCAGCCGCGGGCCCAGGGCGGCGATGCTCAGCCCTTTCCGGAGCACATCGGTGTTGGTGAACTCGGTCGGGGTACCAGATGACCATCCAAAAATCACCAAGCGCCCGCCTACCCCCAGCGCCTCAAGGGCTTCCCGCCCCACCGCGCCACCGACCCCATCGAGGACCACCGTTGGCTCCAGGCCGGAGGCCCAGCCTGGCTCGCGATAGTCGACCTTGACCTCGGCATCGATGTTCGCGAGCTTGTGCACACCTCCGGCCGCCGCGATCACCGACGCCCCCGCGTGGTGCGCGGCCTGGCCCAGCAGGATGCCCAACCCGCCCGCGGCCGACGTGACCAGCACCACGTCGCCGGCGGTCAGATCGGCGACCTCCAGCACACCGAGCGCCGTCCGCCCGGTGCCCACCATCACCACCGCCTCATCGAACCGGTCGTGGCTCAGCCGGAACAGGTCCGCCACGTTCGCGACCGCCTGCGAGGCGTAGCCGCCGTTGGCCTGACCAAGGTGGACGACGACCGGCGCCCCGATCCACTCGGCCGGCACGCCCGGGCCGACAGCGTCGACCGTGCCGGCCACCTCGCGCCCGGGTGTCATGGGCAGTTCGGGCAACGGCAACGCGCCCATCCGCTCACCGCGCCTGATGTAGGTGTCGATCAGGTGCACCCCGGCCGCGGAGACCGCGATGCGCACCTGCCCCTCCCCCGGGGTCAGGTCATCGGCCGTCTCGACAACCAGCGTCTCGGGCCCACCGAACTCGTACTGCCGGATCAAATGCATGTCAGCCAATCTATGACCTCAACCGATGCTGAGGTCAACACCGGCTATGGCCTGACATAGGCTCGGACTTATGACCTACGTCGCGGATCCCAAGCGTTACGAACGGATGCAGTACCGACGGTGTGGCCGCAGCGGGCTCAAACTCCCGGCGATCTCGCTGGGGCTGTGGCACAACTTCGGCCACGGCCGGCCTTGGACGACGCAGACGGCGATGGTGCGGCGCGCGTTCGACCTCGGCATCACCCACTTCGATTTCGCGAACAACTATGGACCTCCCTACGGCGCGGCGGAGGAGAACTTCGGACGGATGCTCGCCGGCGACCTGCGCCCCTACCGCGATGAGCTGATCATCTCGACGAAGGCGGGTTGGGACATGTGGCCCGGGCCTTATGGAGAGTGGGGTTCCCGCAAGTACCTGCTCGCCTCGCTCGACCAGTCGTTGCGGCGTTTGGGTCTGGACTATGTGGACATCTTCTACTCGCACCGCTTCGACCCGGAGACCCCGCTGGAGGAGACGATGGGCGCGCTTGACGCCGCGGTCAGGTCGGGCAAGGCGCTCTATGCCGGCATCTCCTCCTACAGTTCGGCCAAAACCCGTGAAGCGGCGGCCATTTTGAGCCGCATGGGCACGCCGCTGCTGATCCACCAGCCCAGCTACTCGATGATCAATCGTTGGCTGGAGCGGGACAGCCTGCTCGACACGCTCGAGGAGGTGGGCGCCGGCTGCATCGCCTTTTCCCCACTGGCGCAAGGCATCTTGACCGATCGCTATCTTCATGGGGTACCCGACGACTCGCGCATCGGCACCGGGGGCGCCCTGAGCGAGTCGCAGCTGACCGAGGCGAACATGACCCGGGTGCGCGCTCTCACGGAGATCGCCGGGCGGCGCGGGCAATCCTTGGCGCAGCTGGCATTGGCCTGGGCGCTGCGCGACCCGAGGATGACCAGTCTCGTGATCGGAGCTTCCAGCCTGGCGCAGCTGGAGGCGAACGTGGCGGCGCTGGACAACCTGCCGCTCACCGACAGCGAGCTGGACGAGATCGAGCCTTTCGCCTCCGAGGGCTCTATCAACCTGCGGGCCGAGTCCACCGAGGCTTAGCGATCAACCGGCTTTGCGGCGGGCCCGTGTGGTGTCTGGGGGCGAGTTCGTCGGTGGGGGCACGGACCGATCAACCGGCTTTGCGGCGGGCCCGTGTGGTGTCTGGGGGCGAGTTCGTCGGTGGGGGCATGGACCGATCAACCGGCTTTGCGGCGGGCCCGTG
>Ga0075418_10004093_pt1 | contig 16593 bp, 14 predicted proteins | sample SoiMetdeltSBSDD2_FD_81776 | JGI IMG/M metagenome (GOLD analysis project Ga0075418, IMG submission 81776) | Bulk soil microbial communities from a Populus tree surrounding site in Tennessee, USA - Soil MetaG P. deltoides SBSDD2 | ecosystem: Environmental > Terrestrial > Soil > Tree plantation... | reverse complement strand
TCATGACGATGGCCGCGTTCACCGGCGAGGCGTGCCCGCCGCTGGCTTTGGTCAGCGCGCCGCCGACGTAGAACCCGACGAACGAGCCGATCATGAAGATGTCGCCGTGCGCGAAGTTGATCAGTTTGAGAATGCCGTAGACCATCGTGTAGCCCAGCGCGATGAGCGCATAGATGGAGCCGGCGGCAATCCCGTTGAGCAGGTTTTGTAGAAGAGTCTGCATGAAGGCGAAAAAAAGGTCCGGCGAAAACTACCCGCCGGACCGTCACTTGTAAAGCCTTTTCGAGAGGCACGTCACGTCTTCGTGACGCGACCTACTGGGTCGTCGTGCCGGTCGTTCCCGGCGTCGGCGCAGCCTGTCCGGACGGATCGACCGAAGCCTTCAGGGTGAGCTCTCCGCCCTTCACTTCGACGATGACCAGCTTCTTGCCCTGGGGGTTGCGATCCGGGCCGAGGTTGATCGTGCCGGTCACGCCCGAGAAGCCTTGCGTCGCGCCGATGGCGTCGCGGAGCTTCGCGCCGTCCGTCGTTCCGGCGCGCTTGATCGCATCGGCGAGGACGCGCGCTGCGTCATACGCGAGCGCGGCCAGCGCGTCGGGTGTGGCGCTGTATTTCTCGCGGTACTTCTCGACGAAGTCGCGCACGGCCGGCGCGGGATCGCCGGGGAAGTAGTGGTTCGAGTAGAAGCAACCCTCGAGCGCCTTGCCGCCGATCTCGATCAGCTTCGGCGACTCCCATCCGTCGCCGCCGGCCAGCGGCTGCTGCATGCCCAGGTCGCGGGCCTGGATGGCGATCTGTCCGATGTCGTTGTAGTAGCCGGGAACGTAGATGACTTCCGGGTTCATGGCCTTGATCGCGGTGAGCTGCGAGCGGAAATCGCTGTCGCCCTGCGCGTAGCTCTGCTCGCCGATGATCTGTCCACCGGCGGCCTTGAATGCATCGCCGAAGAACTTCGCGAGACCGGTCGAGTAGTCGCTCTTGTTGTCGATGAGGATGGCGACCTTGCGCACGCCGAGGTCGTTGTAGATGTAGCGCGCCATCGACTGGCCCTGGTAGGTGTCGAGGAAGCACATCCGGAAGATGTAGTCGCCCTTCTCCGTGACCGAAGGATTCGTCGACGAGGGCGTGATCATCGGGATTTTGTTGCTCTGGCAGATCGGCGCCGCGGCGAGCGAGCTCGATGAGGCGACTTCGCCGAGCACGGCGACGACGTTGTTCTGCGAGATCAGCTTCGTGACCGCGTTCGCCGCCTCATCCGCGCGCGACTGATCGTCTTCGGTCAGCACTTTGATCGTGCGTCCGTTTACGCCGCCCGCGGCGTTGATCTCTCCGACGGCGAGCATGATCGCGTTGTGCGTCGACTGCCCGAACGTCGCCTGCCCTCCGGTGAGCGATCCATATTCGCCGACGACGATCTCGCCGCCCTCGGCCGCACCAGTCGTCGTCCCGGTCGTCTCTCCCGTCTTCGGCGGACATCCGAAGAGCACGAGCGAGAGCACCGTGACTGTGAGAAAAGTCCATTTTTTCATGGGAACTCCATTGCGTTTGTCGTTAATTTGCGGGCGGATTCTACCGTGTTGTTGGTTATTGGTTGTTAGTTGTTTGTGGTGTTGTGGTTTACGGCTCACGTGCCGCCAGCCTCAAAACCACAAACAACCAACAACCAACAACTCAGAGATTCACCCACACGCTTTTCGTCTGCGTGTACTTCTCCAATGCGTCGCGTCCCTGGTCGCGGCCGAAGCCGGATTCTTTGAAGCCGCCGAAGGGGAGCGCGGGATCGTAGAGGTTGTATGTGTTGACCCATACGGTTCCTGCTTTCAGCGCACGCGCGATGCGGTGCGCTTTCGAGACGTCGCGCGTCTAGACCGCGGCGGCGAGGCCGTAGACGGTCGCGTTGCCTTTGGCGATCGCGTCTTCGGCGTCCTTGAAGCGGATCGTTGCGAGAACCGGTCCGAAGATCTCTTCACGCGAGATGCGCATCTCCGGATCGACGTCGTCGAAGATCGTCGGCTTCACGAAATAGCCCTTGCCCGTTCCGATGTCGGCGCGCTCGCCGCCGGCGACGAGCGTTGCGCCTTCGTTCTTGCCGGAGTCGATGTATGCGAGCACGGTCTCCATTTGTTCTTTCGACACTAGCGCACCGAGACGGGTCTTGGGATGGAGAGGGTCACCAGCGGTCATTTTCGCGGCACGATCGGTCACCTTCGCCAGCAGTTCATCGTGCGCGGACTCTTCGACGAGAAGCCGCGAGCCGGCGGCGCAGACTTCGCCTTTGCCGTAGAAGATCGCGTTGAGCGCGCCGCGCGCGGCGGCGTCGAGATCGGAGTCGGCGAAGACGATGTTCGGCGACTTTCCTCCGAGCTCGAGCGAGACCTTCTTCAATGTTTTCGCCGCGCGGGCCATGAGACCGCGTCCGACTTCGGTCGATCCGGTGAAGGCGATCGCATCCACGCCGGGATGATCGACGATCGCGTTGCCGACGACGCTGCCGCGTCCGGGCACGACGTTCAGCACGCCCGCGGGAAGTCCGCATTCCTTTGCGTACTCCGCGAATTTGAGAAGCGAGAGCGACGTGTTCGACGCGGGCTTGATGACGACGGTGTTCCCGCACGCGAGCGCCGGCGCGATCTTCCACACCGCGAGCATCAGCGGAAAGTTCCACGGCGTGATCGCGCCGACGACGCCGACCGGCTCGCGCAGCGTGTACGTGAACGCGTTGTCGGCGACGGGAATCGTCTCGCCCGTGACTTTGCCCGACCATCCGGCGAAGTAGTAGAGGCACTCCGCAGCCGCGGGCGTGTCGACGAATTGCGATTCGAAAATCGGTTTGCCGTTGTCGATCGTCTCGATCTTTCCGATCTCCTCCGCGCGCGCGGTGAGCATGTCGGCGATCTTCCAGAGCACCTTGGCCCGATCGCGCGGCTTCATCTTCTGCCACTCCGATCCGGGCTCCATCTGCGCGCGCGCGGCGTTGACCGCGAGATCGACGTCGTCCGCACCCGCCGATGCGACGTCGGTGATTTTTTCTTCGGTGGCGGGATTGATCGTGGCGAACGTCTCGCCGGAGCGCGCGTCGACGAACTCGCCGTTGATGAACAGTTGGTTCTGCATGGCGGGCGAGAGTCTATCGCGGGTTCGCGCTCATCTCGATCACCGCCGATTCGCGGACGAGCAGCGGGCGGCAAGCGAATCGCTCGCAGAGGATCGGCAGCTCCGGCGCGCGGCGCTCACCGATCCAGACGAAGTGCGCGTACGGAATCGCGCGCGCCTCGGCGCGGAGCTGCGCGGGCGAATGCATCGCCCGCCAGCCCGGATGCTCCGCCTGTTCGGCAGGGAACGCGACGACGCTGCGTCCCATCGACGTTGCCGCCTCGAGATAGAGATATCCGCTGGCGATGACTGGCGTCGACGCGGGAACGCGCTCGCGCGCAGCGAGCACGATCAGTCTGGGATCGGTCAGAGGCCGTTGCGCGTGATCCGCGATTCCGGCAATGCAAACGTAGGCACCGATGAGGCACAGCGCCGTCGTGAGCGCGACCCGCACGCGCGGACTCCAGCGTTCCAAGGACTGTGCGGCCCAAAGCATCAACGGCACGGCGATCACCGATTCGAAGCGCATCGGGAAGTAGACCGGTCGTCCGATCCATCCGAAGAGAACGCTCAGCGCGAGGGGAATGAGCGCGAAGCGAGCAACACGCCAGTCGCGCGCCGCGGCGGCGATGATCAACGCGAGCGAAACCATCACGAGCAGCCACGGCGCGGGCTTGAACAGCGATTCCGGGTAGTCGCCCGCCATCGACAGCGTCATGAGCGGATTGAAGGTGATGTCCGAGAGCCAGCCCATCGCCCCGGCCGGTTGTCTCGATGCGAGCAGGAATCCCGGAATGAAAAGCACCGCGGCCAAAGCGATCGCGCGAAGCCGCGGCAATGTGACGAAGAAAAGAACGCCGTAGTAATGACAATACGCCGCGGCGACGAACGCGATGGCCGCGAGAAACGCGCGCTCGTACACGATGGCGACGATGCCCGCGGTCACGAAGAGCGCGCACAGCGCATACGCGCGCGCGTCGACACCGTGCAGCGCCGCGGGCGCGTAGAACGCGACGAGCAGCACGGCGATGAATCGCGCCCGTCCGAGCTTTTTCGCGGACAAGAGAATCAGCGCCGACGCCAACGAGCAGACCAGCGACACGACGCGCGCGGCGATCACCGAGCTCGCGCCGGTCGCTTTCAGAAGAACGTAGTAGAGCGGCGGTCCGGAATCGTGACGCAACGCTTCGAACATCGCGCCGAACGGACGGGCGACGAGCCACGCCGTAAAAACCTCGTCGTGAAAAAAATCGCGAGCGACGAGGATGGCGATGCGAATGACGAGAAAGGGAACGAGAGCGGCGACCGCCCACGCGAGGTCGCGGCGCCGCTCCGAGCTAGTCGACACGATAGACATCGATCGAGCCGCCGACGGTCGTGACGTAGCGCGCCTTCGACGCGGCGAGGTACGTATCGTAGTCGACCGGCGACTCCAGCGGATCGAACGACGTGCGGTAGAAGTGACGGCTCAGCGCGAACCATCCCTTCGGCAAAAGCCGGCGCCGCGGCGCGGGCCAGCGCTCCGCGCGCGGGCCGAGCTCATAGCGCGGCTCGCCGCCGCCGAAATAGTCGACGCGGATGAACTCGACGCCGTTCGCGTCGCACCAGAGACGAAGTCGATGGAGGTCTTGTCCCCAGTCGAGATTCGAGTCGATGAGGAATCGATCGGCATTGCGAGGGCTCCCGATCCATTCATTGAAGTAGCTGATGTACGACGGATACGCGAGCACGCCGGCCAGCGCATGCCACGCAATCAGCGCCGCCACCAGGATGCCGAGCGCTTTCCGATGCGGTCCGGCGTCGCGCGCGGCATCGGCGAGAGCGATGGCGATCGCCGCATAGACGAAGGGAAAAATCGGCAGGACGTAGCGGATGCCGAGGTCGATGTGGCTCGTCGCCGAGATCGCCAAGACCAGGAACACGAACCCGACGCACGTCAGGAGCGCGGCGCTGCGGCGGCGCACGGCGATCACGCAGGAGACGAGGAAAAGGATCTGCGCTCCGATCGGAACCTTGAGCAGGAACGCCACGAAGTAGTAATGCGGCCAGCCTTCGCGACGCGAGAACTCGCCCATGAGGAACTGCGGATGCTCGTGTCCTTTCGTGTACCAGTGGCGAATGTGCTCGACGCTCTGCGCGTATTCGCGAAACGGCAGCGTGATCGCACCGGCCAGGCTCTGATCGCGCGCCAGCAGCAGGTAGGTCGCATACACGACGACCACACTCGACGCGAACACGAGCACGAGCGGCACGACCAGCGGCCTCCACGGCCGACGTCGAACGAGATGAACGACGAGCAGCAACGCCAGCCACGGACCGACGATGAGCCCGGACGTCTTCGACAGAATCGCGCAGGCGGCCGCGGCACTGGCGCCGATCGCGACGGCCTTCGATGGTTCTCGCAGCAATCGGAGAAACAACGCCGTGGCGATGAAGAGGAACGCCGTCGCCGCGAGATCGACGGTTGCCAGACGGCCGTGCGCCAGAAGGTTCGGACAGAGGCCGGTCATGAGGAATGCCACCAGGGCCCAGGTCTCGCTTCCCGTCTGATCGCGCACGAACCACCAGACGGCGACGCAGAGCGCGAGGAAGAGCGCGATGGTCGGCAATCGCGCGAGAAAGAGAATGCGCGGAGGCGAGTAGCCGGAGAGATAGAGCAGCGCGTGACCGACGGTCCAATGGTTCTCCGTTTGCCAGAGCGGAGGAACGCGCACGCCGTCGAGAGCGAGCGGAATCGCCGAGAGCACATTCATCAGCGGCGGCTGTTCCGCAAAGAAGCGAAACGAGCCGTGCTGAAGGCGCACCAGACCGGCGGCGATGTGCGCTCCCTCGTCGGCGGTCGCGGAGTCGAGCCGCACGCTCGACACCGCGAGAACTGTGATCAGGATGGTGAGTGCGGCGAGGATCGCGCGGGCCCGCGCCGCCTTCACGACGGCACCGCGACCTGCTCTTCCACGTACGGCGTGATGTCGAAGTTTCTCTCGTACATCGCGTGAATCTGCTCCATCTCCGCGTCGGTGAGAGGAGCGTGCTCGGAGGCCGCGGCGAATTCGTCGAGCTGCGCGTCGTCGTAGATGTTCGGCAGCGCGGAGACGATCGATGGATGCGCGTAGAGCCAGAGCAGTGCGAGCTGTCCGATGGTCACGCCGCGCGCCTCGCACAACGGCTTCAGACGCTCGACTTTCTGCAGTCCCTCGACGAGCCACGCGCGCGGGCGATGGGAGCGGTGATCGTCCGCATCGAATTTCGTGTCCAGCGTGTACTTCCCTTCGAGCATGCCCGAAGAGTGCGTGACGCGAATGAGGAACTGCGGATCGGGATTCACCTTCCACGCGCGGAACGAGCGCTCGAAATACGATGTCGGCTCGCACACGCGCTTGTTCGTCTCGCCCTTCATTGCTTCCGCGACACCCGCGTACGACGGGCCACGCTCCGCGGCGAGGATGAACTCGCGTCCGGGGTCTTGCTCGAGCACGTTGTAGATCATCTGTGTGACCGGCGCGCGCCGGACCGCAGTCGAGTAGATGCCCTCATCGCGCCATCCGATCGCCGGCCCGAGTGACGGGCCGTACGACGAGATCTTGCCTTCTTCTTTCAGCCGTTCGAGCGTCTCCCAATGCTCGTCCTGCATCAGCACGACCACGCGTGGATTGTGCGGCTGGTAGATCGCGACGTGATCGGTGCCGAGGCGCTTCAGCGACTGCTCGCATGCGAAGCGGACGAACTCCGGCGCCATGTTTTGCGGCAGCTCGCGCTGTCCGCGCGGACGCTCCGGATTGTTGTAGAAGTCGTACCCGAACTTCGTGCCGATGACGAGATCGGGATGATCGCGCAGCACCGGCGCGAGCACGGTTTCCCCGCGACCGTTCCCGTACGCATCCGCGGTATCGATGTAGTTGATCCCTTTCGCGATCGCTTTGCGGATGATCGTCTCCGCCTCGGCATCCGAATACGTGCCCCACCATCCGGTGGTCAGCGTCCAGGTGCCGAGGCCGAGCTCGGAGAGCGTGAATGGCGTGTTGTGCAGATTTCGGTAGCGCATGATCGTCTCCGACGAGGGATTGGGTGCTGGGGTGTTGGGTATTGGCGGTTTCGTCGCCAGAACCCGAGAACCGCTAGCACCCAACACCCCAGCACCCAGCACCATTTTCCGGCCTAACGGCCGGAAAACGATGGCTTGCGTCTCTGGTTATACGCTCCCAATCCCTCTTTCGCATCGTCGCTCTGGAACAACTGCTGTTGCAGCTCGCGCTCGACGGCGAGTGCGGACTCGAGCGGGAGCTCCCATCCGGTCTGCACGGAGCGCTTGATGCGGCCGACCGCTTTCGCGGCTTTGTTGGGCGGGCAGAAGCTCCAGGCGTACTCCATCACCCGGTCCCACCACTTCTTCCCGTTCTCTTCGGCGGGCCAGAGGTAGTTGATGATTCCGAGCTCGAGCGCCTGCTCGTATTCGTACAGGTTGCCCTCGACCATCAGCTCGATCGACTTCGTCTTGCCGACGAGGCGCGAGAGGCGCTGCGTGCCTCCCGTTCCCGGAAGGACGCCCAGCGAGACTTCCGGAAGTCCCCATTTGCCCGCCCCCTGCATCGCGACGCGGAGGTCGGCGGCCATCGCGATCTCCAGACCGCCGCCGACGGTGTGTCCGTTCAGCGCGGCGATGACGAGCTTCGGCGTCTGCTCGAGGCGATTGAGGGTCTCGTTCGCGTGGAGGCAGAAGTAGTACTTGAACAGCGGCGTGACCTCCGAGAGCATCTTGATGTTCGCGCCCGCGGAGAAGAACTTCTCGCCCGCGCCGCGCAGCACGATCACGTGCACCTCGTCGTCCATGCGCGCGCGAAGGATGCACTCGTCGAGCTCGCGGTTCATTTCATACGTGTAGGTGTTGGCGGGCGGATCGTTCAGCTCGAAGATCGCAACGCCCTTCTCCACACGATAATCAATCAGATTTCCAGCCATTCGTGACTTCCTTTCGTGCCAGTGCGCAGTATGCAGCCGACAGTACGCAGGAGACTATCTCCTGCAAACTGCGAACTGCAAACTGCCTACTTCTTCAACGGCCGTCCCCGAACGAGATCCCCACGCTTCGCGCCGTGGAAACCAGCTGTCCATCGGGATCGACGTACTTCGGGCGCGACACCGCGTCGCGGATCGGCACGGACACGATCTCGTCGCCGCGCAACGCAACCATCTCCCCGAATTTTTTCGTGGCCACGAGATCCGCCGCCACTTTCCCGAAGCGGCTGGCCAGGATGCGGTCGTACGCGATCGGCGATCCGCCGCGCTGGATGTGGCCCAACACGGTGACGCGGATCTCGAGATCGATGTGCTGCTGGATGTCCGCCGCGACTTGATACGCGATTCCGCCTAACCGCCGCGCCGCTTTGTCGAGATATGCCTCCTCGCCGCCGAGGCGATGCGCCCCTTCCGCGACGACGATGATGTCGAACTTCGCGCCTTCCGATTGCCGCTCCCGGATCGTCTCCACGATCGTCTGCGGACGATACGGAATCTCGGGAACGAGAATGATGTCGGCACCGCCGGCGATGCCCGCGTAGAGCGCGATCCATCCCGCGTTGCGACCCATCACCTCGAGGATCATCACCCGGTCGTGGCTCTCCGCGGTCGTATGCAGCCGGTCCACGGCGTCGGTCGCCACGGCGACCGCGGTGTGGAATCCGAAGGTGTAGTCGGTCGCGGCAAGATCGTTGTCGATCGTCTTCGGCACCGCGACGATGGGAATGCCTTTTTCGCAGAGCCGCTGGGCGATCTTCAGCGTGCCGTCGCCGCCGATGGCGATGATGCCGTCGATGCCGAGGTCGTGGATGTTGTCGATGCACTGCCCGGAGCGGTCCTCGGCGCCCCCGCCGGCCGTCGGATACTCGAACGGATTGCCGCGATTCGTCGTGCGCAGCAGCGTGCCGCCCTTCGGAAGAATGCCGCGGATCTGCTCGAGGCCGAGCGGAACGATCGAGCGCGTGAGCAAGCCTTCGAAGCCGAGCTGGATGCCGACGACCTCGATGTCGTAGTCGCGGATGAGCGTCCGCACTGCCGCGCGAATCACCGCGTTCAGGCCCGGACAATCGCCACCACCCGTGAGAATCCCGATGCGCTTCATGGCGGCGAAGGGTATCAAATGAAGTTGGGGGGTTGGCGGTTGGCGGTTGATGGTTGGCGGCAGAGAGCGCCTAACAACCAACCTCTACCGCCAACCGACAACTGCCAACCGCCAACTGCTTCCTCTGGCACCCCTGTTGCTCAACAGTGATTCGTCCGGCCTCATGGCCGCGGCGCTTGAAACTGGAGGAAAGCGCATGAACATCTTGGGATGGATTCTCTTCGGTCTGATCGTCGGCGCGATCGCAAAGTTCCTCATGCCGGGCCGCGATCCGGGCGGTTGGATCGTCACGATTCTCCTCGGTATCGCCGGCTCGTTCGTCGGTGGTTTTTTGGCGACGACGTTGATGGGCAGACAGGAACAAACGGCGGGGTGGATCGGGTCGATCGTCGGCGCGATCGCTCTGCTGTTCATCTATCGTCTCATCGTCGGCCGGCGCACCGTCGTTTAGGCGCGCCCGAAACGCAGTTCTCTCCTGGGTGGTTATGGCCTCGCGGGTAGCGAGGCCATTTTTTCCTGTCCTCGCGCGTAGCGAGGCCTTTTTGCAGTTGCCGAAACGTAACGCACTCCTGCGGAACATTTTCCGCGTCATCGCGTCAGAAACGGCAGCGGGAATGACCGCCTACCTGTAGCACTTACGGTGCATGACGGGAGTCGTTCCCGCCTAACCCAGGAGGAGTCAGCGAAATCATGAATCAATCCACTAAGCGCATCCTTTCGACGATCGCGATCGTCATCGCCTCGGTGGCGTTCGGAATCCTCATCAGCGCCGATCTCGGTCTGATGCGGAAGTCGAAAGCACAATCGGCCGCGCAGACCAGCGTCGGATCGGTTCCCGCCGTCACCATTCCGTCGTTCGCCGACGTCGCCGCGCGCGTGATGCCCGCCGTCGTCTCCATCCGCTCGACCGAGATCGTGAAGATGAGCGAGCAGCGCCGCCGCGGATTCGGCATCGATCCGTTCGAATTCTTCTTCCCCGATCCGCGCGACCGGCGACGCTTCAACGGCGGCGATGACCAGGGAGAAGAAGAGGACGAGCAGCGCCAGACCAGCGGCGGCTCCGGCTTCATCGTCTCGCCGGACGGTTTCATTCTCACCAACAATCACGTGATCGAAGGCGCGACGAAAGTCGAAGTGCACTTCGGCGCCGATGAGAACGGCAACGGCGGACGCACCGTCGCCGCGAAGATCGTCGGCCGCGATCCGGCCACCGATCTCGCCCTCGTGAAGATCGATGTCGATTCCGAGCTGCCGTGGATCCGCCTCGGCGATTCCGACCGCATCCGCAAGGGCGACTGGGCCGTCGCCATCGGACATCCGTTCGCGTTCGAGAACACCCTCACCGTCGGCGTGATCTCCGCGAAGGGACGCGCACTCGGCCTCTCGCGCGAGACGCAGTCGTTCGAGAATTTCATCCAGACCGACGCCGCGATCAACTTCGGCAACTCCGGCGGCCCGCTGCTCAACATCAGCGGTGAGGTCGTCGGCATCAACACCGCGATCCGCGGCGGCGGCGCGCAGGGCATCGGCTTCGCGACGCCGATCAACACCGCGAAGACGCTCCTTCCGCAGCTGAAGAAGGGCAAGGTCACGCGCGGCTACCTCGGCATGAACATCAGCGATGTGTCCGAGGAAACGAAAGAAGCGTTCAACCTGCCGGAAGCGCGCGGAGCGCTGGTGCAGGCCGTCGAGCCGGGCAAGCCGGCGGACAAGGCGGGCATCCGCCACGGTGACGTCGTCGTCGAGATCGACGGCAAGCCGATCCGCAACAACCGCGAGCTCATCGACTACGTGTCGTATCTGCCGGTCGGCAGCGACGTCAAGATCGGCATCATCCGCGACGGCAAGCGCATCACGCTGACGGCGAAGACCGCGGAGCGTCCGGATGAGGGCGCAACCGAAGAAGAGACTTCGTCGGACGCGGTCGAGCCGGTGCGCGACAAGCTTGGCATGTCCGTGCAGAACCTCTCCGCCGAGCTTCGCCGCCTCTACAACATTCCGGACAGCGTCCGCGGCGTGGTGGTCACGCACGTGAAGAACGTCTCGCCCGCGGGCGAGGCGAACATCAGCGAAGGCGATGTGATCAGCGAGATCCAGGGACAGCGCGTCGAAACCATCGACCAGTTCCGCGCCGTCGCCGACAAGATCCGCAGCGGCGCGCGCGTGCGCATGTACATCACGACACCCACGCGCAGCGGACAGCCGATCTCGACGTATCGGATTCTGCAGGCGCCGTAAATCAGTTGCGCGTTCACTCAAAAAGGCCGGCGCAAACGCGCCGGCCTTTTTCGTTCACTCGGAACTCGCAACTCGCAACTCGCAACTCATACAATCCGCGCGTGAGCGATGACCTCGCCTTCATGCAGCGCGCGCTGGAGCTGGCCGAGCACGGCCGCTACACCGTGAGCCCGAATCCGCTCGTCGGATGCGTGGTCGTGCGCAACGGCGCGATCCTCGGCGAGGGCTGGCACCGGCGCGCGGGCGAGCCGCACGCGGAAGTGGAAGCGCTGCGCGGCATCGATGCGCGCGGCGCAACGATGTACGTGACGCTCGAGCCGTGCTGCCACTACGGCCGCACGAGTCCGTGCACCGACGCGGTGATCGCCGCGGGCCTCGGGCGCGTCGTGATCGCGACGCCGGATCCGAACGAGCTCGTGAACGGACGCGGCATCGAGGCGCTGCGCGACGCAGGCATCGACGTGACCGTCGGCGTTCTCGAAGCGGAGGCGCGGCGGAGCAACGAGAAGTTTCTCTGGTCGGTCACGCAGCGCATGCCGTTCGTGCTGATCAAAGCCGGCGTCACGCTCGATGGAAAACTCGCGACCGTTGCGCGCGAATCGCAGTGGATTACGTCGGAAGCCGCCCGCGAGAAGGCGCTGGCGCTGCGCGAGGAGTACGACGCGATCCTGGTCGGCAGCGGCACGGTGAAGACCGACAATCCCCGCCTAACACGGCGCCTCGGCCTGGCCGGCGATGCCACGCCCTGGACGCGCGTCGTCCTCGACGGCGACGGTGACGTTTCTCCGCACGCGCAACTTCTCACGGACGGCGCGCGGACGATTCTCTTCACCGGCAACCCGAACGCGCACACGGCGGCGCCGAATCTCGAGATCGTGCGCACCGAGGGACGGCTGCAGCTCGACGGCGTACTCGGAGAGCTCCACGTCCGCGGGATTCAGTCGGTGATGGTCGAAGGCGGCGCGGTCGTGCATTCGGAGATCATCCGCCGCGGCCTCTGGCAGAAGATGATCCTCTTCGTCGCGCCGATGATCGTCGGCGGCGCCGAGGCTCCGGCAATCCTTGGACACGACGGCGTCTCCCGATTGACAGACGCGTACCGCTTTCGGTTTGATCGCGTGGAGTTCGTGGGCAGTGATCTGATGATCACCGCTTACCCCGCCTAACATGTTCACCGGAATCATCCTCCACACCGGCACCATCGAGGCCCTCGAGCGGCGCGCGAACGGCGCGCGCATGAGCATCCGCACGAGCGATCCCGATCCGTTCACGCGCGGCGAGAGTCTCGCCGTCAACGGCGTCTGCCTGACCGTGCTGCCGGAGAGCGACGGCTCGCTCATCGCCGATCTCTCCGACGAGACGCTCGCCCGCACGACGTTGGGCGCGCTCGGCAACGGCATGCGCGTGAACGTCGAGCGTGCGCTGGCACTGGGCGATCGCATGGGCGGACATCTCGTGCAAGGCCATGTCGACACGACCGGCACGCTGATCTCGATCGCTTCCGAGGGAGACTTCGCGGTGTACCGGTGGAGCTTTCCGGCGAACGACGCGCAGCTGGTCGTGGCCAAGGGATCGATCGCGATCGACGGCGTGTCGCTGACGATCGTCGAGCCGGATGGCAGCAGCTTCGGCGCCGCGCTGATTCCGGAGACGCTGCGCCGCACGAACCTCGGCACGGCGAGCATCGGCGACCGCGTGAATCTCGAGTACGACATGATCGCGAAGTACGTCCGGGCTCTCGTCGCGCCGTATCGGACGACCCTCGCGACGTGATCCTCTATCGCAAAGGCGCGCCGCTTCGCATCCGACGCGCGTCCGCGCCGGAGCCGCCGTTCTGGTGCGCGACGACGCTGGCGCCGTACGGACTTCGCCGCGCGTCACCGGTGGCGGTCGACTACTTCGCGTTGCGCGCGAGCGCCGCGGCGCGGCTCGACGTCGCGGTGTGCGACAACGTGCGCGATGAGCTCGAGCGCGCGCGCGCCGTCAGCGCGCCCGTGCTCATCGATGCGACGGAATCCGCGGAGGTGGTGTTCCGTCGCGGCGAAGACGCGCTGGCGTACTGCGAAGCGCGCGCGCTCGCAGCGATGCATCTCGTTTCCACACGGGGAGCGCTTCCGTCGCACGACGCGGTCCTCGTGATCGCCGCGTGGCCGCTCGATCTGGCGCGGCTCACGTCGCTCTTCGCCGAAGCGCGAGCGCCGTGGGGCGTCGCCGTACCGATGCTGTACCCGGTGACGACCGATCTCGGCGCGCTCGAATCGCTCGCCGATCTCGCGCACGCGCACGGGGCAGGCTTTCTTGCTCCGATTCCGCTCGACGTCGAGCCGACCGCGAAGCAGGCCATCGCGCAGTCGCTGCAGCTCGGCGACGACGACGACCGCTACGCAATGCTCTTCCACGGCGACCTCGCGCCGATCCACCTGGCCACCGAGCGCCATCTCGCCGCACTCGCCCACGAGCGCGGCCTCGCCGATTTCATCGTCCCGCCGCGCTGGGACGAGCGCTCGAACTGGAACGCCGCGATTCTCCTCACCCTCACCGCCTCGCGCATGATCTCTCTCGATCTCGACCTGGACCTCGCCGGCCTGATCGCCCGATCCGCGCGCATCGTCGCGGAGCTCGACAAGCCTCTCGCACGCATCGCCGAGTCGGCGAGCCTGTCGATCGTCGGAGGCCTGGATGAGACGAGCGTGGAGATGCTTTCCGAGTGGATGGCTGCTGGTTCTGCCGCGTTTGGAGAGTTTGTGGATGAGCAGTGGAGACTGCGACGGGCTTAGTCGCCGAGTCTCCGAGGCTCCGAGGCTCTCCTTGGCGACTCGGCGACTCGTTAACTCGTCGACTTCCGGTGCTCCACCTTCACCTTCGTCCCGATCCCCCCACGTACGTAGAAGTCTCCCTCCACAAACAGGGATCGAGGATCGAGTGCGGCGATGAGGTCGTTGGCGATGCGATTGGTGACCGCTTCGTGGAACGCACCCTCATCGCGATACGACCAGAGATACAGCTTGAGCGACTTCAGCTCGACGCACTTCTGATCCGGAACGTAGCGGATGCGAAACGTCGCGAAATCAGGCTGCCCGGTCATCGGACAAAGACAGGTGAACTCCGGCGCCTCGAACGCGATCTCGTAATCGCGCTCGGGGTTGGGGTTGGGGAAGGTCTGTAGTTCTTTGGAGGGCTTTGTGGACATGGCGTTTGTTGGTCGTTGTTGGTTGTTCGTTGTTGGTTGTTCGTTGTTGGTTGTTTGTGGTGATGGGTGCTGGGTGTAGCGGATTTTCGCAAGTGGCACTTTCGCGTAAAGCCGCCAGCACCCAGCACCTAACACCCAGCACCACAAACAACCAACAACGAACAACCAACAACACCTACTTCTTCACCGCTCCACTCGCCATCAGCTTCTGATTCAGCTCCTTGATCCTCTCCTGGAGCTGCGTGATCTTCGCCTGGGCGTCGGCGCGGAGGCGCTCGGCTTCGCCGCGGAGGCGGGCGATCTCGGCGTCTTTCTGGGAGTCGCCGCCTTGCTGCTGCTGGACCTGGCTGCGCAGGAACTCGAGGTCGTGGCGGTAGTTCGCGAGCTCTTCGTCCTTGTCGGAGAAGCGCTGGCGCCACTGCGACTCCTGCTCTTCGTAGAGGCGTTTGATGTCCATCAGCTCGGTGATCTGCGAGAAATCGGAATAGCTCGGGGCCATGTCTCCTCCCTGGCGAACGCGCTCTTCGATCTGCGGGAAGAGCTTTCTCACTTTGAGCGACAGGTCGTCGGGGTCGCTCGCGAGCTCCATCGCGTCCTGATAGGTGATCTTCTGATGCACGAGCAACGCGATGAGCGACTGATTCATCGACTGCATGCGATAGAGACCGACCGAGTTCTCGATCTCCTCGAGAATGTCCTTCGTGTGTCCTTCTTCGATCAGCTTCGCGATGCGCGGCGAGTTCTTGAGGACTTCCACCGCCGCGGTCATCTTGCCTTCGATGGTCTTGATCAGCTTCAGCGAAATGATTCCGCGCAAAACGAGCGAGAGCTGCGCGCGGATCTGCTTGTGCTGGTCGGGCGGGAAGGCGTCGATGATGCGGTCCAGCGTCTGCGCGGCATTGTTCGTGTGCAGCGTGGAGAAGACCAGGTGACCGGTCTCCGCTGCGGTGAGCACGGTCTGGATCGTCTCCATGTCGCGCATCTCGCCGACCATGATCACGTCCGGATCCTGGCGCATGGCATTGCGCAGCGCTTCCTTGAACGTCGGCGTGTCGGAGCCGACTTCGCGCTGGGAGATGGCCGCGACTTTGTCCTGAAAGAGGAACTCGATCGGATCTTCGATGGTGACGATGTGCAGCGGCTCGTGCTCGGTGATGTCGAGGATCATCGCCGCGAGCGTCGTCGACTTGCCCGAGCCCGTGGGGCCGGTGACGAGCACCAGGCCGTCGGGAAGCTGGGTGACGTCGCGAACCGCGATCGGCAGCTCGAGCGTGTCGATCGAGGCGACCTGAATGGGGATGCGGCGAAACACCGCGCCGACCGTGCCGCGCTGCAGGTAGATATTCGCGCGGAAGCGCGCCACGCCCGCCACGCCATACCCGAAGTCGACCGACTGCGTCGCCTCGAATCTCTCCCGCTGGGTCTTGTTGAGGAGCGGCAGCAGCATCCGGTCGAGATCCGCGGGCTTGAGCGGATCGGTCTTGATCGGAATCAACTTCCCCTGCACGCGCACCAACGGCGGCCGCATCGGCTTCAGATGAAGATCCGACGCCTGCTGCTTCGACATGTAGACGAGGAGGTCGTTGAGCGAGAACGACGGCGCGGATTGTTGCGGTTGTTCGGGGACTGCACTCACGGTTGCGAATTATACGGGGGTTGCGAGTAGCGAGTGGCGAGTTGCGAGGGCCTTTCCGGTTGACCGGCCACGCACGCGCAACTCGCAACTCGGAGCGAAGCGCACTCGCAACTATCTCCTCATCACCGAATCCAAAATCATCAAAAACGCCTCCTGCTGCTTCGCTTCCGTCTTGTTGATCACGGCGATCGTCTCGCCGATGCGGAAGCGTTGGTGCAGCTCGTCGGCGGAGTGCGAGGAGGTCACGACGATGCGGCGGGGGGAGAGGCCTTTGGCGCGGGCGTAGTCGACGAACTTCTTGCCGTCCATGCCCGGCATTTC
>Ga0075418_10004092_pt1 | contig 16600 bp, 13 predicted proteins | sample SoiMetdeltSBSDD2_FD_81776 | JGI IMG/M metagenome (GOLD analysis project Ga0075418, IMG submission 81776) | Bulk soil microbial communities from a Populus tree surrounding site in Tennessee, USA - Soil MetaG P. deltoides SBSDD2 | ecosystem: Environmental > Terrestrial > Soil > Tree plantation... | reverse complement strand
CGCGCTCACCGGAACCGGCCGGGCGGCGAGACCACCCGCAGTTGCAGCATCGCGGCGAACCGGGCCTCGGGGTCGGTCAGGTCGATACCGCCGACCTCGGCCAGCCGGCGCAGCCGGTACCGGAACGTGTTGGGGTGCACGTAGACGGCCGCCGCCGCGGCGATGACGTCGCCGAACGCGTCCAGCCACGCTCGCAGCGTCTCGACCATCTTCGTGTTGTGCTGCTCGTCGTAGGCGAGCAGCCGGGCGACCGGGCCGGTGGGACGGTCGCCGCGCGCGGCGACGAGGTCGCGCAGTTCGAGGACGAGCGCCTCGACGTGGACATCGGCCAGCCGGGCCACCCGGAGCCCACTGCCGCTGCCGGCGCGCAGCACCCGCAGGGCCCGGTCGGCGGCGGCCCGCGCGTCGGCCAGCCCGGCGGTGTCCTGGGCCACCGGACCGACCCCGATGACCGCCCGGACCCGGTCACCGACCCGGTCGAGGAAGTCTGTGGCGATGCGGACCGCCCGTTGCTCGCCGTCGCCGTCCCGGGCCACCGGTACCAGGCCGTAGGTGACGTCGCCGACCAGCGCGGCGGCGCACCGCGGGTGCACCGCGGACAGGTGCATGGCCAGCCCGTCGCTGAGCCGCTGCCGTTCGGTGGCGAGGTTGGCGTCGGCCGCGACCGACCGGGCGGACCCGGCCGGGTCGCGTACCGCCAGCGCCAGCACGACGACCGGCAGGTCCGCCAGGCCCAGCCTGCCCAGCGCCTCCCGGGCGCCGGTGCCGCCCTCCAGGGCGGTGCTCACCAGATCGGTCCGCAGCCGCCGCTCCACGTCGGCGCCGGCCCGCACGCGCAGCAGGTGCAGCGCGACGAGCCGGGTGGCGTCGCGCAGCGCCTGGGTGCGTTCCTCGCTGAGCGGCTGGCGGACGGCGGCCCAGATCGAGCCGAGCACCTCGTCGCCGGCGCGCACCGCGACCGCCACCCGCGGTACCGAGAAGTCCTCCGGCCCGTCCCGCGACGGCTCGACGTACACCGGCTGGTCGCTGCGGTACAGGTCGCGGAAGACGCCCCGCTCGACGAGCAGCCGCGAGTACCGCTCGGGCACCTGACGGCCGAGGATCGTCTCGACCCGGGAGGGATCGGCCTCGTCCTGCCGGCCGGAGAAGGCGAGCACCCGGGAACTCCGGTCCTCGATCGTGACCGGCGCGTCGATCAGCGCGGCGATCGCGTTCGCGAGCGCGAAGAGGTCACCGGACGGCATGCCGCCCAGGGTCTCCGGACCCGGGTCGCCGACGTCTCCCTCGGCGAGCAGCGACCGCAGCAGCGCGGCCAGCTGCGCCCACGACGCGCCCCGGGTCAGCCCGAGCAGCGCCACCCCGGACTCCTCGACCGCGGTGACCACCTCGCCGGAGACCTCGACCGGCGCCCGGACCACCAGCGCGGCGGCCTCCTGCCGGCCGAGGACGCGCAGCAGCCGCGCAACATCCGCCGGGTTGTGCACGCCGACGCCGAGAACCAGCGCGCACTGCGGCAGGACCGGCTCCTCGAGCGGGTCGTGGATGGCGATGCCGCCGATGTCGCCGGCCCGGTCGGGGTCGCCGTGGACGAGCTCCAGCAGGGTCGCGCCGAGGTCGTCGAGCACGCGGCCGAGGGTGGCGTGGGGCCGCAGGTTCACCGAGACGAGCACCATCCGAAAGGTAGGGTCCTGACCACCACCCTAGTTCGTCTGCCGGTACCGAATCAGCCTGCCATCCTGTCGAGGCGCACGAACTGGGTCGACGTGGTCACCTCCAGCTCGACGCCGGAGAGCTTCACCGGGTCACCACATACCAGCCGGACCGGTCGAAGCCGGCGACCCGGGCACCGCCGGCCAGCAGCCGTGCGAGCGCACCCCGCAGCGCGATGCGCCACTCCTTGGCCCGTACCGGATCCGCCGCCCGCAGCGCACCGATGTCGGGCGGTACGGCCACCAGCACGGTCGGGCCGTCCGCGGTTCCGGGCACCGGCGCGCCGTCCGGGGCGCGGTCCAGGCCGACCACCGCGCCGCAGGCCCGTTCGACCTGCACGTCGCGCGGGCCGGGCCGCCCGGCGCAGGCCGCGGCGACCGCGGGGGAGGCCAGGTCCCAGCGGACCAGCAGCCGGTCGGTGTCGTCGCCGCTGTTGATGCCGTCGTGCATGCCGCCGTAGAAGTTCGGCAGGTACTCCTCGGCAACCGCGCCGAGCTTCACCAGGTTGAAGTACGCGTTGCGGCCGACCAGCGGGTCGAACGTCCACCGGATCGTCCGCACGCCGTGGCGCATCGCCCAGGCGCGCTGGTGCAGCTTGAGCGCGAAGCCGACGCTGCGGCCCAGGGCGGCCGCGGACACCCCGGCGATGTGGCTGTGCATCGCCCCCTCGGCCGGAGCGCCGAAGAACCCGACGCACGCGCCCACCAGCTGCCCGCCGTCGAACGCGCCGGCCACGTAGTTGCCGGACTTGGTCAGCGCGCGCAGCAGCTCGCTGGTGACCGGCGGGTTGCCCGGGTCGGGCCGCCAGATCCCGTGGTACAGCCGGCACACCGCCTCGAAGTCGTGCAGGTCGCCGATCTCGCGGACGCCGACCCCCGCGGCCCGGGCGGCCGCGCCGGCGGCGTCGAGAGCGGCCCGCGTCCCCGTCATGACCGCTGCGCTCCCGGGGCGGCGGGGACGCCGGACGCCCGGTCCCCGGTGACGAGGTCGGCGAGGAGGTCGGCGACGAGGGCCGCGACGAGCGCCGCGCGCGGCGCCAGCTCGTCGACGAGCACGTGCTCGTCCGCGGCGTGGGCGCCGCCCCCGACCGCGCCCAGCCCGTCGAGCGTCGGCGTACCGGCGCCGGCGGTGAGGTTGCCGTCCGACGCCCCGCCGACCGCGGCACCGGTCAGCGGCGGCAGGCCCAGCCCGGCGGCGAGCGTCGCGGCCCGGGCGAACAGAGCGGCCGACGCCTGCCCGGACAGCGGCGGGCGGTTCGGCCCGCCGGTGACCGACAGGGTCGCGCCGTCCAGCGCCGGTCGCAGCGCCCGGATCGCGGCATCGACCCGGTCCTGCTCGGCCGCCGTACGCACCCGTACGTCGACGGCGAACTCCCCGGCGGCCGGCACCGTGTTCGTCGTGGTGCCGGCGGACATCAGCGTCGGAGTGACCGTGGTGCCCAGCTCCGAGTCGGCGAGCGCGCACACCGCCCGCACCTGGTGGGCCAGCTCGACGGTCGCGTTGACCCCGCGCTCCGGCTCCAGCCCGGCGTGTGCGGCGCGACCGGTCACCCGCACCCCGTACCCGGAGACGCCCTTCCGCTCGGTCTTGAGCGCACCCCCGCCCGCGGAGGCCTCGAGGACGAGCGCCGCGGCGCACCCCGCCGCCTCGGCCTCGATCAGCCGGCGCGAGCTGGGCGAGCCGACCTCCTCGTCGCCGGTGACCAGGATCGTCACACCGGCCCGTCCGTCCAATGTGGCCACCGCGTGCAGGCCGAGGACCAGGCCGGCCTTCATGTCGAAGCAGCCGGGTCCGCGCAGCACACCGCCGGTCACCGTGTACGGGTGGACCGCCAGCGACCCGAGTGGCCAGACCGTGTCGTGGTGGCCGAGCAGCAGCACCCGGGCCGGCCCGTCGCCGAACCGCCAGCGCAGGTGCGTCCGTCCATCCAGGACGATCCGTTCCGGGGCCACGCCGAGCAGCCGGGTGCCGACCCGCGCCACGGCGTCCGCGCTCGCCGCCACGGCGGCCCGGTCCGCCGACGGCGACTCGCACCTCACCAGCGCCTCGATGTCGGCGAGCAGCGCCGGCAGCGCGGCCCGCATCCGGTCCAGCAGGTCCACCTCAGTCCACCCTCGGGGTCGCCCGCACGCCGAAGTGCATGTACCGCTCGCCGGTGGGCAGGGCGTAGAACGTCACCGGTACCCAGGTGAGGGTCTGCTCCTCCTTGACCACGAACAGGTTCTCCTCGACCGGCACCATCGGGTACTCGTGCACCGGATCCGGGAGCAGCTCCGCCAGCGGGCCGGTGGCCGTGGCCCGCAGGATCGGGCCGTCCTCACCCGCGAGCACCTCCAGCCGGGCGCCGGCCCGCTCGTACGTGCCCACGTGCCGCTGCACGTCGACGGTGACCGGCTCGGCGGGCGGCGCGAGCGGGTGCGGCATGTCGACGCCGGCGAGCCCGGCGAAGATCTCGCGGTACAGGTCCTCGTACAGGTCGCGGGCGTGGCCGCCGTTGGTGAGCATGGTGACCGCGAGTCCCTCGTCGGGCAGGATCCGCAGGAACGCGGCCTGCCCGATGGTGTTGCCGTCGTGGCCGATCAGCCGCCGGCCGTCCCAGCCCAGCCGGATCCAGCCGAGGCCCCACGAGTCGCCGAGGACGTACCGGTCCGGCAGGTCGGCGTGCTTGTCGGCCATCGTCGCGGCGCCCGACGCGCTGAGCACCCGGGTGCCGTCCGGCGCGAGCCCGCCGGTCAGGTGCAGCCGCGCGAACGCAAGGATCTCCCCGACCGTAGAGTTGATCAGGCCGGCCGGGCCGGCGGACCGGGGCAACCCCCACTGCGGGGCGCGGGCCGGATCGGCGCCACCCTCGCTGACGTGGCCGACCGCGGCCCGGAACAGCAGCGCCTCCTCGGGCAGCGTGCCGGTGTACCGCAGACCCAGCGGGGTGAACAGCCGCTCGCGCACGGCCGCGTCCCAGGTGCCGCCGGTCAGCTTCTCGATCACCCGGCCGATCAGCGAGAAGCCCGAGTTGCAGTAGGAGAACGTGGCGCCGAGCGGGTGGTTCTGCGCCACGTCGGCCAGCTTCGCCACGTACTTCTCCAGCGCGTCGTCGCCGCGCCCGGTGTCGGTGAAGACGTCACCGTCGATGCCGCTGGTGTGCGTCAGCAGGTGCCGCATGGTCACCCGCTTGGCCACGTCCGGGTCGGCCAGCCGCAGCTCGGGCAGCACCTCGGCGATCGGCGCGTCGAGGTCGAGCAGGCCCTCGTCGACCAGCTGCATGACGACCGTGGCGGTCCACACCTTGGAGATCGAGCCGATCTGGAACACCGAGTCGGTGGTGGTCTCCACGCCGGTCTCCTTGTTCAGCACGCCGTACGCCGCCTCGACCAGCTCGTCGTCGCGGCCCGGCCGGTACCGCAGGATGCCGAGCGTGGCGCCGGGGACGCGGTGCCGTTCGGCGAGCGCGGACAGGCGGCGCTGCCAGTGGGCGGCGTCGATGCGTGGGCGGCGCGGGCCGGCGGCGTCGCCGGCGTACTGCTCGACCCAGTCTACGATCCGCCGGTTGAAGTCGATCCGGTGCGACGGCCGGCCCTCGAGGATGAACAGGTGCGACGCCTCGGGGTAGAGCACCAGCCGGCTCGGCACCCCCCGTTCGCGCAGCGCGGTGTGCCACTGCGCGGCCTGCCCGACCGGGCAGCGCACGTCGGCCGCGCCGTGCACGATCAGGGTCGGCGTGCGCACCTGGTCCACATGGGACAGTGGGGACAGCGCGGCGTACCGGTCGGCGCCGGCCCACGGCGGGCCGCCCAGCTCCAGCTCGCTGATCAGGTGCCCGCCGTCGGAGGTACCGGCCATGCTGACGAGGTCGCTGACCACGCCGCCGGCCACCGCCGCGGCGAACCGGTCGTCCCGGCTGGTCAGGTAGCAGGTCATGAAACCGCCGTAGCTGTATCCGGCCACCGCCAGCCGGCGCGGGTCGGCGACACCCTCGGCGACGAGCGCGTCGATCGGCTCCAGGAAGTCCTTCGCGTCCGCCTCGCCCCATGCGCCGAGGCCGGCGGTGAAGAACCTCTCCCCGTACCCGTCGCTGCCGCGCGGGTTGAGCAGCAGCACGGCCCATCCCCGCGCAACCAGCTCCTGGTGGTACAGGTGGACCTCGTCGGCGCCGCCGTTCCACGCGTTGTGCGGGCCGCCGTGGATGTCCAGCAGCAGCGGGCGTGGTCCGGTCTGCTCGCTGTCCTGTGCGCGGATCAGCCAGCCCGGTACGACCGTCCCGTCGGAGATGGTGAACTCGCGTTCCTCGCGGGGGTACAGCTCGACGTCGGCGAGTCCCTCGCCGAGCGGGTCGCCGGGCCCGGTGCGGACGGTCTCCTCGCCGGTGGCCAGGTCGACGCAGACCACCTCGCCGAACGAGGTCGGCGTCGAGAGCACGATCGCCGCCGTGCCGCCGGCGACGGACAGGCCGGCGACGGTACGGCCGGCGCCGGCCACCACCGGCCGCGGGCCACCGCCGTCGACCGGTACCGAGTAGAGGTGCGTGCAGCCGCGCTCGCGGGCGCAGAACAGCACGGTCCGGCCGTCGTCGACGAGCTGCGGCAGCGCACCCGGATAACCGGGGCCGCCCGGCATCACGTTGCGGTCCAGCGCCACGGTGAGGTCCGCGGGGTCGCCGCCGGCCAGCGGGAGGCGCAGCAGCCGGGCGTGGCCCACCGGCCGCCCGGTCCAGCCGACGGCCAGCAGCGCGGCTCCGTCCGCGGTCCAGGTGACCGGACCACCCGTGCCCTCGGGCAGGCCGACCTGCTCCGGCGTTGCCGCGCCGGCGGTCACGTCGACGACGTGGACCGGGGCGCGGAACGTCAGGTCGGTGTCTTTCGCGGTACCCGCCGAGAAGGCCAGCCGCGTGGAGTCCGGTGACCACGCCGGGTCGCCGGCGTGCCAGTCGCCGCTGGTGACCTGGCGGCACCGCCGATCGGCGACGTCGAGGACGTAGACGTGCTTGCGGATCGTGCGCAGCAGGCCGGTGCCGTCGGCCTGGTAGTCCAGCCGCTCCGTCTCGACCGGCGCGCTCGCCCGGCCGGCCCGGGCCGCGTCGTCCTCACCGGGCCCGGCGTGCAGGTCGGTGGCGGCGGAGAACGCGATCCGCTCGCCGTCCGGGCTCCACACCGGCGCGCCGGCGCCGAGCGGCAGGGTGGTCAGCCGCTCGGGCTCGCCGCCGTCGGCGGGGAGCACCCAGACCTGCGGCGGCCCGTCCTGGGCGCGCAGGAACGCGACCCGGGTACCGTCCGGCGACCACGCCGGTGCGGTGTCGGCCTGCCCGCGGGTGAGCTGCCGGGGTTTGCCGGTCCGGGCGCCGACCCGCCAGATGGCGCGGACGGTACGGTCGGCGCCGGCGTCGCTGGTCCGCAGCACGTAGAGGATTTCGGAGCCGTCCGGCGACAGCGCGGGCTGCTCGGGCACCGCGAACGTGGTCAGGTCGTCGATGCGCTGTCGTCGGGTCACCGGCGTCTCCTCGGTCCAGGTGGCGGGTTGCTGTTCAGCCTTGCGGCATCGCCTCGGATGTGCCTCGTCCCCGCGGCCCAAACGGGGTGGTGGTGCTCGGCGCGGGCGACAACCGTGCGGCCGGCCGTCACCGGACCGGCTCCGGGACGGCGAAGTGGCACGCGGCCCGGTGCCGGTGCCCGTCGCCGACCGGTTCGGTCTCCCGGCAGGCGCGGCGGTCGGGACGGTCGGGGTGGACCAGCGGGCCGATCGGGCACCGGGGGTGGAAGCGGCACCCGGCCGGCGGGTGGTGCGGGTCGGTGGGTTCGGCGACGGTCGGCTCGTCCTCGGCGGCCGTGGCGCTGCCCGGTACCGCGGCGAGAAGCTCCTGCGTGTACGGATGCTGCGGGTCGGAGAGGACGTCGTCGGCCGGGCCGTACTCGACGATGCGGCCGAGGTACATCACCGCGATCACGTCGCTGACGTAGCGGACGACCGCGAGGTTGTGCGAGATGAACAGCATCGACAGCCGCATCCGCCGCTGCAGGTCACGGACGAGGTTGAGCACGTGCCCTGGATCGACACGTCGAGCGCCGAGGTGATCTCGTCGGCGATGATGACCTCGGGCCGGCCGGCCAGGGCCCGGGCCAGCGCGACCCGCTGGCGCTGCCCGCCGGAGAGCTGCGCGGGGTAGAGCGCGGCCCGGTCGGCCGGGAGGTCCACCAGTTCCAGGAGCCGGGCGACCTCGGCCCGGCGGGCGGGCGCTCCGGTGGCGTCGCGGCGGGGGATGGCCTCGGCGATCGTACCGCCGATGGTCATCCGCGGGTCGAGCGACGAGTACGGGTCCTGGAAGACCATCTGCAGCGGCCGCCGGCCGTGGCTGGGCACCGGTGCGCCGTCGAGCAGGATGCGGCCGCCCGACAGCGGAGTGAGGCCGACCGCGGCACGGGCCAATGTGGACTTTCCCGAGCCCGACTCGCCGACGAGCCCGACCACCGTGTTGTCCGGGACGGTCAGGTCGACCCCGTCGACGGCGGTCAGGCCGCGCCGCCGGCCGCCGAACCGGACCGTGACGTTCTCGAAGGTGAGCCGGCTCATCGCGGGTCACCGATCCGCACGACGACCGGCGCCGGCCGGTCGGCCCAGGCGTCCGCGTGCCAGCACGCCACCCGCCGCCCGTGGTCGTCGGCGACCAGCTGCGGGTCCGACCGGGTGCACAGCTCGTCGGCGAGCGGGCACCGGGGCGCGAACGCGCAGCCCTCCGGGAGCCGGGCCGGGTCGGCGGGGCGGCCCGGGATCGCGGCGAGCGGCTGGTTCCGGTCGGTGGTCATGTCCGGCACCGCGGCGAGCAGCGCCCGGGTGTACGGGTGCCGGGCGTGCGTGCGCAGCTCGGCGGCGGGCAGGTCCTCGACGATGCGCCCGGCGTACATGACCAGCACCCGGTCGCAGACCTGCCCGACGACCGCGATGTCGTGGCTGATCAGCAGGATCGCGACCTGGTCGGCCGCCCGGATGCCGGCCAGCAGCCGCAGCACCTGCCGCTGCACGGTCACGTCGAGCGCGGTGGTCGGCTCGTCGGCGATGATCAGCGCGGGGCTGCCCATCAGGCCCATGCCGATCGTCGCCCGCTGCCGCATGCCGCCGGAGAACTCGTGCGGGAACTGCCGGGCCCGGCGCCCGGCGGCCGGGATCCGGACCGTCCGCAGCCGGTCCACCGCCCGCGCCAGCGCCTGGCGGCGGCTCATCCCCTGGTGCACTTCGGCCACCTCGGCGAGCTGCCGGCCGACCCGCTGCGACGGGTTCATCGAGGTGGTCGGGTCCTGGAACACCATCGCGAGCGAGGTGCCCAGCAGCCGCCGGCGCGCCGGGGTGGGTCGGGTCAGCAGGTTCTCGCCGAGGAACTCCAGCCGGTCCGCGCCTACCTGCCCGGGCTCCTCGATCAGCTGGCCGATCGCCAGCGCGGTGAGGCTCTTGCCCGAACCGGACTCGCCGACGATCCCGACCGCCTCGCCGCGGCCGACCGTGAAGCCGACGCCGCGGACCGGCCGGACCCCGCCGGGGAAGCTGACCTGCAGGCCATCCACTGCCAACACGGGGTCGCCGGCGCTCGCTCCGCTCGCGCGGGCGCGGGGGCTCATCGAGGTGCCCCCTTCCCTCGTCGCTCCGCTCCTCGGTCCACGGGGCACCGGCCCCCAGGCCGTCGGCAGGCCGATGCCTTTGGCCAGCGCCTCGCCGAACAGGTTGAACGCCAGGCCGGCGACGACCACGGCGACGCCCGGGGCGAGAGCCGCGGCGGGGTGGACGTAGATGCCACCGAGCCCGTCCCCGAGCAGCCGGCCCCAGTCGTAGGCCGGCGGCTGCACACCCAGCCCGAGGAACGACAGTCCGGCGAAGGCCAGCAGCGCGCCACCCGCGGCGATCGTCGCGTTGACGATGAGCGGCTCGCCCACGTTGGGCAGCACGTGCCGGACGATCAGGCGACCGCGGCCCACGCCGGCCAGCCGCGCCGCGGCGATGAAGTCCAGGCCGGCGACCCGGGCCACCAGGGTGTGGGTCAGCCGGGCGAAACCGGGGGCGACCGCGAAGCCGATCGCGAGCAGGGCACCGGTCCGGCCGACGCCGAAGATGACCGCGAAGAACAGCGCCAGCAGCAGGCCGGGGAAGGCGACCGCGATGTTCACCGCCGCGGTCACCAACCGGCCGACCGGGGCGCCGAGCACCAGCGGCGCGGTACCCAGCAGCAGGCCGGTGGCCACCCCGATCCCGGTCGCCAGCAACGCCAGCACCACCGACATCCGGGTCGCGACCAGGACCCGGAAGAAGATGTCCCGGCCCAGGTTGTCGGTACCCATCCAGTGCTCCGCTGACGGGCCGCGCAGGATCGCCCGGGTGTCGACCGCGTCCGCCCGGTCCCCCCACAGCACCGGCGCCACCAGCGCCAGCAGCAGGATCGCCGCCAGCAGTGCCGCCGCGCTCGCGCCGACCGGGGTACGCAGGACTCCGCCCCACCGCACGGCTCAGCTCACCCTGATCGTCGAGCGGGGATCGAGCAGCGCGAGGGCGACGTCGACCGCGAGGTTGACCAGCAGGACGCCCAGGCCGTACACGAGCACGACGGCCTGCACGACCGGGTAGTCCTTGGCCAGGATGGACTGCACGATCGTGCTGCCCAGCCCCGGCCAGGCGAAGACGTTCTCCACCAGGACCGTGCCGGCGACCAGCCCGCTGAGCAGCAGGCCGCCGATCGTGATCGTGGCGGTCAGCGCGTTCGGCAGCGCGTGCCGGAGGTAGACCAGCCGGTTCGGCAGCCGCTTGGCCCGTGCGGTGCGGATGTAGTCGGCCTGCAGCACCGCGAGCGTCTCGACCCGGACGATCCGGGCCAGCGCGGCCGCCGGGCCGATCGCGAGCGCGACGACCGGCAGCAGGTACGAGCCGGGGCCGGACCGGCCGGCGACCGGTGCCCAGCCGAGCGCCACGCTGAAGACGTAGACGAGGCCGACCGCGACCAGGAACTCGGGGACGGCGGCGAGCACGACGCTGCTCGACGTGAACGCCAGCTCACCGCGCCGGCGCCGGCCACCACGGGTCAGTACCGCCATGCCCAGGCCCAGCGGTACCGAGACGGCGACGGCCAGGACGAAGGCGCCCACGGCCAGCTCCAGCGTGGCCGGCAGCCGGTCGCTGATCACCTGGGATACGGGCAGGCCGGTGATCGTGGACGAACCGAGGTCGCCGGTGACCAGGTCGCGCAGGTACCGGCCGTACTGCAGCCACAGTGGAGCATTGAGGCCCAGCGCCTCCCGGCGGGCCTCCACCAGGGCGGGCGGCGCCGCGACGCCCAGCGCCGCTCGGACCGGGTCGCCGGGGATCAGGTGGATCATCAGGAACGCGGCGGTCACCAGCACCCACACGGAGACCAGCAGCCGGCCCAGGCGGCGGAGGGCGAACCGGGGCCAGGCGCTGTCGCCCAGGCCCCGGAACGTTCCGGCGTCCGCGGTGGCGCCGGTCACCGGCTCTCCCTTCGCCGTGCGGTCACGCGCCCAGCATCCGGATCGACGTGGGCGCGACGCTGCCCTGGGTCAGCTCGAACGTCGCGCCCTTGCCGTACGCGGGGACCGTCGAGTCGACGAACGGCACGATGTCCACGTGCCGGAAGAGCGCCTGCTCGGCGGCGGTCCACTTGTCGCACCCGCTGGCACCGGTGGTGGCCATCGCCGCCTGGACGTTCGTCGCGTACTCCGTATTGTTGATGCTCGCGAAGTTGGCCCCGTCCGGCGCGGCGGGGCCGGACAGGAACGGCACCAGCTGGGTCGGCAGCGTGACCCCGAGCGGGATGATCGCGGCCTGCCAGGCACCCTGCCCGCCGACGACGAGCGTGCCGACCTCGGCGTCCGTGACGCCCTTGAGCGTCACCTCGGCCCCGACCTCGCCCCAGGCCTTCTGTACCAGTTCGGCGCCGGCCTGCATGCCCTGACCGGCGGTGACCGGGTAGTAGAACAGGATCGAGAGCTTCGCGCCGTTCTTCGTCCGGATCCCGCCGGCGCCAGCCGTCCAGCCGGCCGCGTCGAGCGCCGATTTCGCCGCGGCGACGTCGTGCGCGGGCAGGGTCGAGCCGACCGTGTTCTGCGGGCACGGCCCGCCCTGCGCCACCAGGCCGTTCGACGGCTTGCCCGTACCGCTGGTCACCACCTGGCCGAGCTGGGTGAGGTCGACCGCCTGGGTCAACGCCCGCCGGATCGACTCGTCCGCACCCGGCATCCCGGCCTTCTGGTTGAACCACATCTCGCCCAGCGGCGCGACGATGCTGCGCTCGACGAGGTTGGCCGCCTGCAGGCGCTGCCGGTCGGGGCCGATCACGCGGACCAGGTTCACCTCGCCGGAGAGCAGCAGGTTCGTGGCCGTGGTCTCGTTGGCCACCATCTTGAGGACGACCTTGTCCGGCAGGCCGTCCTGCTCGACCTTCCAGTCACCCGGACCCCAGGCGTAGTCCTTGCGCCGGGTCAGCGTGTAGTGGTCGTTGGCGACGACCTCGGAGACGGTGAACATGCCGGTACCGGAGGCGCCCTGCTTGAGCAGGGCGCGGTCCTTCATCCCGGCGTCGCAGACGATGTGCAGGCCGCCGACGTTGCGGTCGAGGAAGGGGTCGGGCGTGGCCGAGGTGACGCTCACCGTACCGGCCGCGTCGTCCGCGGTGGCCTTGGCCCCGGGTGGGACGAACACGCCGATCCGGGTCGAGGCGTTCTTCGGGTCGCCGACGAAGCTGATGTTCGCCGCCACCTGGGTGGCCGTCAGCGGCGTGCCGTCCGAGCAGGTGATGTTCTTCCGCAGGGTGTACGTGATCGTGGTGTTCGTGCCTTCCCACTTCTCCGCCAGGCCCGCCACCAGTTGGCCGCGCTCGTCGATGTTGATCAGCGAGTCGTAGAGGAACCGGTCGGCTTGCAGCGCGCTCGCCAGCGAGGTGAAGTGCGGATCCAGCGTGCCCGGGTCCGACCCGAGCACCTGCGTGAACGTCTTGCCGTTGGCGAACTGATGGCCGCCCGAGGTGGTGCCCCCGGTACCGCCGTCGCACGCGGCGAGGGCCAGCGCCAGCGCGCCGGCGGCTGCGACCGTCAGAACAGATTTCATCGCGCCTCCACTCGGGGGTTCTGGGCGCAGCCTGCCCGCGTCGCTCCGGCCTGTCTTGGTACGCCCGAACCAGGTATCGGCACCGCTCTCGTCCGATGCGCCCATTCCTCGCGGGCCGCCCGGCGTCCAGGTCGGGGTGGTCGGTTGTCGGACCCGTGGCCTAGCCTCGGCCCGTGAACGTCCACCAGCTCTCCCGCGCCGACGCCCGCCGGATCGCCGTGCGGGCGCAACTGCTGGACCGGGCCCGGCCGGCCGGTCTTCTCGACGTGGTGCGCCGGCTGACCCTGCTGCAGATCGACCCCACCGCATCGGTCGCGCCGAGCGCCGACCTGGTCGCATGGAGCCGGCTGGGCTCGGCGTACTCGCCGACCGAGCTGGCCGAGGCGCTGGAGATCCGGACGCTGCTGGAGCTGCGGGCGATGATCCGGCCCAGCGAGGACCTGGCGCTGTACCGCGCGGAGATGGCCGAGTGGCGTAGCGCCCGTGGATACCTGGGCGGCTCGCGGGCGGCCTACCGCAACTGGATAGAGGCGAACGACGCGTGCCGGCGGGACATCCTCAAACGGCTCGCGGCGGCGGGCCCGCTGACCTCGCGGGAGCTTCCGGACACCTGCGTCGTGCCGTGGCAGTCGACCGGGTGGACCAACGACCGCAACGTCTCGCAGATGCTGGAGCTCATGGTCCGGCGGGGCGAGGTCGCGATCGCCGGACGGCGGGGCCGGGAACGGTTGTGGGACCTGGCGTCGCGGGTCTACCCGGACGATCCCGTGGTACCGGAGGAGGAGGCGGCCCGGATCCGCAACGAGCGGCGGCTGCGCGCGCTGGGCATCGCCCGGGCCCGGGGTCCGGAGTGTCCGATCGAGCCGATCGACGTGGGCGAGGTCGGTGAGCCGGCCGTGGTCGAGGGGGTCCGCGGCACCTGGCGGGTCGACCCCGCCCAGCTGGGCCAACCGTTCTCGGGGCGGGCGGCGTTGTTGTCCCCGTTCGACCGGTTGGTACATGACCGAAAGCGCATGGTCGAAATCTTCGAGTTCGACTACCAGCTGGAGATGTTCAAGCCCGCGGCCAAGCGCCGCTGGGGATACTTCGCGCTGCCGATCCTGTACGGCGACCGGCTGGTGGGCAAGCTCGACGCCACCGCCGACCGGGACGCCGGCGTGCTGCGGGTGGACGCGGTCCACGAGGACGTGCCGTTCACCAAGGCGATGTCCGCCGCGGTGAACCGTGAGATCAAGGACCTCGCGGTCTGGCTGCGGCTGGATCTCGAGCGGGCCGGCTGACGGCCGTTCCGACCACGGTGGGCCCCGGCCGCCGTGGCGGCGGCGACCGGGACCCACCGGACGCGGCCCGTCGCGCAGCGTGGTGTAGCTGTCGAACCCGGCGTCTGCGTCCGGGTCGACCAGCAGTCTGCCGGTCGCGGCGAGGCTGCCGGCGTTGGCCGGCGACTGCGCGGCGACCTGGTTCAGCATGGTGTCCACGTCGAAGAGCGTGGTGGCCGTGTCGGGTCGAGGTCGTTGTTGGTGTACGCGGCGCCGGTGACCCCGGCGGCGGCCACGGTCGCGGGTGGGACCGTGAGCATGCCGTCCGTGGCGGTGGTACCGGCCGCCGGCGCGCCGTTCGGGTCGTCCAGGTTGTGCCGGAGGTTCTGCCCGGTGTCGCTGATGATCCGCAGCCGGTTGGCCGCCGGGTTGACGTCCACCCCGAAGCTCTGACCGGCCAGCGCGACGGTCAGCTGGGAGACCTTCGCCGCCCGTGCGTCGCGCACGCCGAGGGTGTAGATCCCGCCGCGGTCGCCGACGCCGTACAGCTTGCCGTCTCCACAGTGGACCAGCGGGCCACCGGTTCCGAGGTACCGGCCATGGCGTTCATCGCCGGCAGCGCGGCGGCGGCCAGCACTCCGGCCGCGAGTACGCCGATGACATGTGCTCGTCGCGCGTGCCGCGGTGCCTATACCTGTCGAGTAGACCCTTCGGGTATAGTCAAGGCTCTCCCTCTCCTGGAGGTGCGCATGACGGTCTCCTACGCCCTCCTCGGGCTGCTCGAGGAAGCCGACCGGCACGGTTACGACCTGAAGCAGTCGTACGACCGGCGGTTCGGCGCGGCGAAGCCGATCCGGTTCGGCCAGGTCTACCGCACCCTGGCCCAGCTCGTCCGCGACGGTCGGGTGGAGATCGCCGGCGTCGAGGCCGGGGCCGGCCCGGACCGCAAGCGCTACTCGATCACGCCGGAGGGGGTGACCGACCTGGACACCTGGCTCGGCGAGCCGGAGGAACCGCAGCCCCAACTCCAGACGGTGCTCTTCACGAAGGTGGTGCTGGCGCTGCTCTCCGGCCGGCCCGCGGACGACTTCCTCGACCGCCAGCGGGCCAAGCACCTCACCGCGATGCAGGCCCTCACGGTGGCCCGGCGCAACGCGGCCACCACCCAGGACTCGTTGCTCGCCGACTACCAGCTCTTCCACATCGAGGCGGACCTGCGCTGGATCGACCACACGGTGTCCCGGTTGGCGACGCTGGCCGAGGAGGTGCGCCATGGCTCCGGCCGCGATGGGCCGGGCGATCCTTCCGGCGGTACCCGATAATCGGCTGGTGAACGAGCGTGACGAGGCCCTCCTGCGCCGGGCAATCGAGCTGGCGGCGCGGGCGGGCCAGGCCGGGGAACGACCGTTCGGCTCCCTGCTGGTCGCCGCGGACGGCACCGTTCTCGTCGAGGACCACAACACCGTCAACTCTGAGCGGGACATCAGCGCCCACCCCGAACTCAAGCTGGCCCGCTGGGCCGCGCGCGAGCTCACCCCGGATACCGCCGCGAACGTCACGATGTACACGAGCTGCCAGCCGTGCGGCATGTGCGCGACCGCCATCGAAACCGCCGGCCTCGGCCGCGTCGTGTTCGCGCTCTCCGCGGATCAGTTCTTCGCGCTCGTACCGGCCGGGTCCGCCAGGCGACCGGTGCGGTACGACGGCCCGGCGCTGCTGGCAGAGGCCAGCGAGCCGGTCCGCCGCCACCACCCGACGTTCACCGAGTCACCCGCCGACTGACCGGACGGGGGCCGGCCACCGCTGGAACCCACACGCGCGGTTGTCGGAGTGTGAGGATCGCATGGCGATTCTGTGAGGGCGTACCGCGATGATGCGGCCGTGCGGTTTCGGGTGTTGGGATCGGTCGAGGTCTGGGACGGGCGGACCTGGTCGGTGGTACGCGCCGCGAAGCAACGCGAGCTTCTCGCGATCATGCTGCTGCGCCCGCGGCGCACGCTCGACCGGGACTGGCTGGTCGAGACGCTGTGGGACGGCGAGGCCCCGGCATCGGCGAGCCATCTCCTGCCGCACTACGTCTGGCGCCTGAGGGAGCTGCTGCCGGGCGGAGCCGAGCTGCTGCGGACGGTGCCGTCCGGGTACCGGTTCGAGCTGGTCGACGACGACCTCGACCGGCGGCGGTTCGAGTGGCTGGTGACCGAGGGCCGCACGGCCGCCCGCGCCGGCCGCTCGGACCAGTCCATCGGTACCCTCTCCGCCGCCCTGGACCTGTGGCGCGGGCCGGCCCTGGCGGACGCCCGGACCCTGCCGTTGCTCGGGGACGCGGCACATCACCTGGAACAGCGCCGGCTGGAAGCACGCGAGCTGCTCGCCGAGACGCTGATCGCCGCGGACCGGCCCGCCGACGCGGTGGCCACCCTGGAAGACCTCACCGCGGGCGAGCCCCGGCGGGAGCGACCGTGGCGGCTGCTCATGCTCGCGCTGCATGCCTCCGGCCGGCGGCCGGACGCACTGGACACGTTCCGCCGGCTCTGGCACGTGTGGCG
>Ga0075418_10004087_pt1 | contig 16603 bp, 17 predicted proteins | sample SoiMetdeltSBSDD2_FD_81776 | JGI IMG/M metagenome (GOLD analysis project Ga0075418, IMG submission 81776) | Bulk soil microbial communities from a Populus tree surrounding site in Tennessee, USA - Soil MetaG P. deltoides SBSDD2 | ecosystem: Environmental > Terrestrial > Soil > Tree plantation... | reverse complement strand
TGATCGGCCAGGCCTTGACGGACTCTCCGGCGGGGCTCGCGGCCTTCATGTATGACTACAACGACGGCGAGCCCGAGCGCCTGTTGACCAAAGACGATTTCCTGGACAACGTCACGCTGTACTGGCTGACGAACACTGCCACCTCGTCGGCGCGGCTGTACTGGGAGACCGGCGGCCAAAGCGTTCTTCTCGCGAGCGCGCAGAAGACCTCAGAGATAACGCTGCCGGTGGCCATCACGGTGTTTCCCGAGGAGGTCTATCGAGCCCCGGAGACCTGGGCGCGGCGCGCCTATCGCAACCTGATCTACTTCAAAGAAGTCGACAAGGGCGGCCACTTCGCCGCGTGGGAGGAGCCCGAGCTCTTTGCAGCCGAACTCCGTGCCGCGTTTCGATCCATTCGCTGACCCTAGAGCCGACAGGAGATTCACATGAACACGACTCGAACGATAGCGACCGCGATGCTCATCGTCGGAAGCGGTTTGCCGCTGCAGGTGACCGCCCAGACTACGACCACGTCCGGAACCGAAGGTGCTGCCGTCGCCCCGGCATCAGCCGCTCGGCGCTCGACGGAGGGCACATCGGTCCGCCCGTTCACCGTCCATTTTCCGCAAGTCTCGCTCGATAACCTCCGCCGCCGCATTGCGGCGACGCAATGGCCCGAGAAGGAGACCGTCGCGGATCTGTCTCAGGGTGTGCCGCTCGCCACGATGCAGGAGCTCGCGCGGTATTGGGCGACGGACTACGACTGGCGCACAGTCGAAGCGAAGTTGAACGCTCTGCCGCAATTCCTGACGGAGATCGACGGACTCGATATTCACTTCATCCACGTCCGTTCGCCACACGCGAATGCGTTGCCGCTGATCGTCACGCACGGATGGCCCGGCTCGATCATCGAGCAGCTGAAGATCATCGATCCGCTGGTCAATCCCACCGCACACGGCGGCAACGCCGCGGACGCGTTCCATGTGGTGATTCCGTCGATGCCGGGCTATGGCTTCTCAGGCAAGCCGACGAGCACCGGGTGGGGACCCGAGCGCATGGGTCGAGCCTGGGCGGAGCTGATGACGCGCCTCGGCTACACGCACTACGTCGCCCAGGGTGGCGACTGGGGTGCCTTTGTCGTCGATCAGATGGGCTTGCAGGCGCCAGCAGGATTGCTCGCCATCCACACCAACATGCCTGCCACCGTTCCGGCTGACGTCGACAAGGCCCTCCTCGCTGGCCAGCCGGCGCCATCCGGCCTCTCGGCCGAGGAACGACGCGCCTATCAGCAACTGGAACGAACCTTCAAGCAAGTCGACTACGCCAGGCTGATGGCGTCTCGCCCGCAGACCTTGTACGGCATCGCGGATTCGCCTGTCGGTCTGGCCGCCTGGCTGCTCGATCACAATGATGCCGACGGCCAGCCGGCCGCAGCCGTCCATTCGGCTCTGAGCCGGACAACGAGCGCTACCGGCGAGCTGACGCGCGACGAGATTCTCGACAACATCACGCTTTACTGGCTGACGAACACGGGAGTCTCCGCGTCTCGTCTCTACTGGGAATACAAGGGAGGCTTTTTCAACGCCAAGGGCGTCTCCATTCCGGTCGCCGTGAGCGTCTTTCCTGGCGAGCAATACGAAGCCCCCCGGAGCTGGACCGAGCGGGCGTATCCCAAGCTCATTTATTACAAGCGGCTCGACAAGGGTGGCCACTTCGCCGCGTGGGAGCAGCCCGACCTCTTTGCAGCCGAACTCCGTGCCGCCTTCAGATCACTCAGGTCCGCGAACTGATCGCTGATTGCAGTTTTGAGGACTAAAGGAGTCCGCATGAACATGACTCGAATGATGGTTGCGGTGCTGATTGCCGGAAGCGGTTTGGCGCTGCACGTGACGCACGCGGAGCAATCGGGAATCAAGCGCACGGATGCGCTACGGCACGATCTGAACGTCCCCGGACGCGAGGTCATCCAGGTGCGTGTCGATTTCGACCCTGGAGTGGCGTTCGGGAAGCACACGCATCCGGGTACAGAGGTCGCCTATGTCCTCGAAGGCACGCTGGAGTATCAGCTCGAGGGCCAGCCGCCGATGACGCTCAAGGCCGGGGAGGCCTTGTTCATCCCGGCCGGAACGATTCACGCGGCGAAGAACGTCGGCACCGGCAACGCCGCGGAGCTCGCGACATACATCGTCGAAAAAGGTAAGCCGCTCGTCGTGCTCAAGTAAAAGGAGAACCATGATCTTTGACGCGGTCGGCAGCGCACGTAGTGACAATCCGATAGGGTCGAGCTCAAGGCGCCTCGTGTGCGCGGAGATAGCCGCTGGTAACGAGCGGACCGCGAGCCTGCTCGAACTGCCAGGGTTGGTTGCCTGGGTGAATTCGGTGCCCGTGGGACAAGTTGATGCGGGCGGCGATGTCCACTACGTATCGCTGTGCCCGAGCTGCATCGTCTCCCGGATCGCGCTTGCCGACGTGAGCGGCCATGGACAGGCAGTGGCGGCGCTCGGCGAGAAGCTTCGAGAGCTCATGCAGCGGCACCTGCGTGAGTTGGCACAAGTCGGGTTGATGCGAGAACTCAATCAGGCGGTTCGAGAAGAACTCGGCGACGTGCACTACGCCACGATGGTCGCGGTCGGCTGGCACAGCCGCCGGGGGTTGCTTGTCATGACGAACGCGGGACACCCCCCACCTCTCTGGTACCGTGCCTCCCGTCAGGAATGGAGCTGGCTTGAAACGCGACGCGCCAGCGAGCGAGATCGGCCGGCCGGCGTTCCGCTCGGTCTGCTCGACGACATCAACTACGACCGCACAGTTGTCAAATTGCAATTGGGCGATCTTGTTGTGCTGTACAGCGATGGAGCCTCCGAAGCTACGAGTCCGGCTGGAGATGAACTGGGTCGTGACGGACTCATGAGCATCGCTCGTGGTCTCGACGCTAGGTCGGCCGAAGCATTCGGTGCTCAGCTCTCCGCAGCGCTCGGTGCCTTCCGAGAAGGCGGAGAGCCTCTTGATGATCAAACCATCATCGTGCTGAGGAGAAACAACGTTTGAACGTGTTTCTCTCCTGCCACCGAGACCAAAGTATCGACGACACCATCGTCCAATAGATTCACCTCCTCGCATCTGGTGTGATGAGGTCCGTGCTTGTTGTGTATCGCTGCCGAATGAATCGCGTTACGCGACGGACAGTTCCCCAGAAAGGGAATCCATCATGATCCGAATCGAAAACGGGATGTTTATGGCGACCGGCGCTTTCGGGCTCGTCCTCCTCGCCGCGCCCTGCTACGCTCAGGCGGCTGCGACAGGCGCGGCCGAGACCTCCGTCGGCCTTCCCTCGGCGGAGCTTGGCGGAGCGACCGAACACGGCAATGCGATCCGCCCCTTCCGTATCAACGTGCCGGAAGAGGCACTCCTCGACCTCCGGCGACGGGTGGTGGCGACGCGATGGCCCGAGCGCGAGACCGTCACGGATCAATCGCAGGGTGTGCAGCTCGCGAAGATCCAGCCACTCATCCAGTACTGGGGAACCGACTACGACTGGCGGAAGGCGGAGGCGAAGCTGAATGCCCTGCCGCAGTTCGTGACGACGATCGACGGGGTCGACATTCAGTTCGTCCACGTCAAGTCTCGTCATCCCAACGCCATGCCGCTGATCATGACGCATGGCTGGCCCGGCTCGATCTTCGAACTCCTCAAGGTTGTCGGTCCGCTGACGGATCCCACGGCTTACGGTGGACGTTCGGAGGACGCCTTCGATCTCGTCATGCCCACGCTGCCCGGGTACGGTTTCTCAGGCAAGCCGCAGGGCAGTCCGTGGGGCCCCGACCGCATGGGACGCGCTTGGGACGCGCTGATGCAGCGCCTCGGATACACGCGCTACGTGTCGCAGGGCGGTGATTGGGGCGCGATCATTTCGGAGGTGATGGCGCTGCAGGCGCCGCCTGGACTGCTGGGCATCCACATCAACATGCCGGGAACCGTGCCACCGAGCGTCCTCCGGCTCATTCGCAATGGCGATCCGGTGCCCTCCAGCTTCTCGGACGCGGAAAAGGTCGCCTTCGCTGGGGTCAACGCCTTCTACAAGAAAGGCTTTGGCTATGCCGAGATGATGAACACCCGACCGCAGACCATCGGGTACGGGCTGTCGGACTCGCCCGTTGGTTTGGCCGCCTTCTTCTACGACAAGTTCGCCGCCTGGACGGACAGCGGTGGCGAGCCGGAGCGGGTGCTCACGCGCGACGAGATGCTCGACGACATCACGCTCTACTGGCTCACGAACACGGGCACGTCCTCGTCGCGGTCGTATTGGGACGCGACCCAGCTTGGCGGCGGCCCCTTCAACGCCTTTGACATCAAGAACGTGCCCGTTGCCGTAACCGTATTTCCGGGCGAGATCTACCGCGCGCCGCGCAGCTGGGCCGAGCAGAGTTTTCACAAGCTCATTTACTGGAACGAAGTTGACAAGGGCGGTCACTTCGCGGCCTGGGAACAGCCGGAACTCTTCGTTGCCGAAGTCCGGGCGGCCTTCCGATCACTGCGTGAAACGAAGTGACATGAGAATACGCGCACAACCGGTGCGCGTATTCCGCGGGAAGACGCCAACAGCGTGATCGAAAGAGAGCGACATCGATGTCCCAATACACTGCCCCCAATCTCGCCCTTGAAATTCCGAACGGCCGCCGTCGTTTCTTCGCGACCGCAGCCATGACGCTGGCAGCCGGACGGCTCGGCCTGTTCGATGACGTCCACGCGCAATCGGACACCACGCCCCAGGCCGGCTCGCCAAGGACACACACGTCTTTCGCTTCGCTGAAGCAGATCGATGCCGGCGCTCTGAACGTTGGCTACGCGGAAGCCGGCCCGACCGATGGCCCCGTGGTCATGCTTCTGCACGGCTGGCCGTACGACATTCACACCTACGTCGACGTCGCGCCGTTGCTGGCGGCCAAGGGTTACCGCGTCATCGTTCCGTATGTCAGGGGCTACGGCTCGACGAGCTTTCTCTCCACCAGCACCGTACGAAACGGTCAGCCGTCGGTGATCGCCCTCGACGTCATGGCGTTGATGGACGCGTTGAGCATCGACAAGGCCATCGTCGCGGGTTGCGACTGGGGCGCTCGGACCGCTGCCATCGTCGCGGCGCTTTGGCCGCAACGATGCAAAGCCTTGGTCTCGGTGAGCGGCTACTTGATCGGCGGCCGTGAGGCCAACAAGAAGCCGCTCCCACCCCAGGCCGAGCTCCAGTGGTGGTATCAGTTCTACTTCGCGACGGAACGCGGCCGCATCGGCTACGAGGCGTATCGGCGCGACTTTGCCAGGCTGATCTGGCGGATTGCGTCGCCGGCGTGGGACTTCGATGACGCGACGTTCGATCGCAGCGCCGCGTCCTTCGACAACCCGGATCATGTCAGCATCGTCATCCACAACTATCGCTGGCGCCTCGGTCTGGCTGAAGGCGAGCCTGCCTATGACCGCCTCGAGAATCGGCTTGCGGGCGGTCCGGTGATCAGCGTGCCTACCATCACCCTCGAAGGGGATGCGAACGGCGCGCCGCATCCGGCTCCGGCTGCCTATGCCGCGAAGTTTTCCGGCAAATACGTGCACCGCAACCTGTCGGGCGGAATCGGGCACAACCTGCCGCAAGAAGCCCCGAAGGCGTTCGCCGACGCTGTCATCGATGTGGACGCCCTTTGATCGCGTAGTGTCGAAATTCTTGGAGTGCTCTTTATGAGAACCATCCTGCCGCTCCTCGTCGTCAGCATCGTCGCCGGTTCGTGCCTGGCCGGCGCAGCGAGTCGGCTGCCCGCACTCAATGCGCAGCGGTGGGTGAATTCGGCGCCACTCACTCCCGAAGGGCTACGTGGCAAGGTGGTGCTCATCGACATCTGGGAGTACACCTGCATCAACTGGATTCGTACCTTGCCGTATATCAGGGCTTGGAATCGCGATTACGCCTCGCTCGGCCTAGTCGTGGTCGGGGTTCACTCGCCAGAGTTCGAGGTTAGCAAGCTCGCCGAGAACGTCGACCGTGGCATTCGCGACCATGGACTGACCTATCCGATCGCGATCGACAACGAATTCGCGATCTGGCGGACCCTGGACAACGACGCGTGGCCAGCGAAGTACCTCTTCGACGGTCAGGGACAGCTGGTCAAGCGATGGGTTGGTGAGGGGAGCTACGACGAGATCGAATCCGAGATCCGGCGGCTGCTGGCGGCGGCCGACCCGGGGGTTCGGCTGCCAGCTGTGAGCCACGAGGCGACAGTGTTCGCGAGGACGGGGCAGCCCTCCTACGCTGGGATCACCGGCGAGACATACCTCGGGACTGAGCGGCGGCAGAGCGGGACGATGACCGTAGAAGGCGACTGGCGACACGACCGTCAGTACGTCGAGCTCCGGAAAGGCACCGGCAAGATCGTGCTCCCGTTCACTGCCGGTGAGGTGAACCTGGTCATGCAGCCGGGACCCTCGGGTAGTGCCGCCGTCACCGTGCTGCTGGACGACAAGCCGGTGGGCGATGTCCGGGGTGCAGACGTCGGCTCAGACGGAGTGGCGCGCTTCGATGGGGCCCGCATGATTCGCCTGGTCGCCGGAGCGGCGCGACGACAGCACGTGTTGACCTTGGTGACGAGCGATCCCGGCGTGCGGGCGTTCGCATTCACTTTCGGGCCGTAGAGGAAGCCGAGGGCGCTGGAATTCCGTTCAGCAGACGCGGCGTTCACGTTGATCTGGGCCAACGGACGATAGAGATTCTAACGCGTCATAGCGTCTACAAGCAGCAGGAGGACGAAACCGAAGGCCGCAAGCAAGCCTGAGAAACGCGGACTGTTGTGGAAGGCTTCCGGAATCATCGTTTCCGCAGTCATTGCGAGCAGTGCTCCGGCTCCAAATGCCTGCAGCCGCGGTGGCCACGACTCACTGAGCGAACCGAACCCAACATACCCTGCCGCGGTTGCTAGTGCTGTCCCAATGGCGATCGTACTCCAGAGCAGAAAAATATAGGTGTGACTGCGGCCGGCAGCCCGCATCCCCGCAGTGCTCGATAACGCCTCGGGAAGGTTGCCCAGTGAGAACGCGAACACCAGCGCGAGTGGGACTATCCGATCCCGCAGAGCGATTCCCAACACGATCGCCTCCGGAACCGCATCAAGTGCGTTGCCGAGCGCGATCGCTACTCCGCTGCCAGGCTGCTGCGACTCGGTCGGCTGCTGAATACACTCGCCGCATCGCTTGCGGTGAGCAGCACCGAACCGCGCGAGAAGCGCGTTGCTCGCGCTGAACACGGCTGCCCCAAACAGCACCGACAGCGCGGCTGCAACTGGCCCGGCGATCCGGATCGCATCCGCGGCCACTTTAAACGACACACCGGCAAGTAACAGTCCCGCACCTACCGACATGGCCTTCGCGATCGCGTGGTGCGGCATTTTGGAGAATGATCCGATGCTCGCGCCGACCAGCAGCCCGACCGAGGACACTGCGCCCCACGCCAGGACAGTCCAGACTTCATCAGTACGCGTAGGCATATGCAGACTCGGATTGCGAACTCAAAAAATGAAGGCGCCAGTATCTATCAGCACCTCGAATCCGGTGCCAGATCGACGTGCTGCTGCGCTACGTTCCTGTTGGCCCGAACCGCTCCGTGCGGATCGCGTCGCCCGGTTGTCCTGCCTGTAACAGCAGGGCAGATGCCGCCTCCACGAATCCGGCGCTACCGCAGACGAAGCTGTCAGCTACTCCGCCGAGGCCTTCCAGCAGCGCCTGGACGGCTGGCAGGTCGATACGCCCGACACGACCGGACCAGCCCGGTGCAGAATCCCGCGTCAGCGTCGTCCGAAGCGTGAACCGGGGATCATTGCGTGCAAGATCCGTGAGCTCCTCGTGGTAGATCAGATCCTCGCGTGCGCGGACCGAGTACAGGAGTGCTGCGGGCACAGTGCTGCCTGACAATCTCCGGTGCCGCAGCATGCACATCAGCGGCACAATCCCACTCCCGCCGCCGACCAGCAGCAGAGAACGCCGCCGTTCCAAAGCGGACCAAACGAAATGCCCTCCGATCGGCCCGCGCAGTTGGATCGCGTCGTCGGGTTCCAGTTGGCCGGTAAGGAACGGAGACACCTCGCCGTCATCCAGGCGCTCGACGGTGAGCTCCAGCACCGACACCTCGGGCGGCGAGGCAATGGAGTAACTGCGTTCCGCTCGGTAGCCGTCCTCGGCCGTCAACCGTACGTCGGCGTGCTGGCCCGCTAGGTGCCCGGGCCAGTTGCTGACCGCAAACCGAATGGTCTTCACCCGAGGCGTCTCTTCACGGATGCAGACGACGGTCGCGGGCTGCCAGGCGGATGCCTTGGGAACTTTAATCACCGTCGTACCGCTGTTCCCGCGACGGGTCACCATAGCTGTGGTACCCGTTCACCTCCCAAAACCCTGGCTCGTTGTCCTCCATGAAGCGCAGGCCCCGTACCCACTTGGCGGACTTCCAGAAATACAGGTGCGGTACCAGGAGGCGCGCCGGCCCCCCGTGTTCGGGCGCGAGCGGCTCGCCGTCGTACTCCCAGACGACCAGCGCCTTTCCTTCCAGCAGATCCTCCACCGGCAGGTTGGTCGTATAGCCGCCATCGCAAAACGCCATCACGAAAGAGGAAGGTGACTCCTCGAGCCCGGCCGCTGCGAAGATCCGATCTACGGAGACGCCGCGCCAGTCAGTGTCAAACTTCGACCAGCGCGTCACACAGTGAATATCCACCGTGACTTCCGTCGGACCAAGCGCACGAAATTCCTCCCAGCTCCACGACACGATCTGCGTACCGTCCTCCGCTTCGAGCGCGAAGGTCCAGTCGGCCAGTGGGGTGTGCGGCGTGGGCCCAGCGGACAACACGGGAAAGTCCCCGGTCAGGTGTTGTCCCGGCGGGAGCCTTTTCGACTCGGATTGGGACCGTCTGCCTTGAAAGCCGCGTGTGATCATTTTGCTGTCTCCATTTCTCTCCGCTCGATCACGCGCCCACCGCTGGGCCTAAACAGTGTTCGCCCGGCGAGTCGAGTCCGATCACGGCGGGTGACGTATGCCCAGTCACGCGACGGCCACTTCGAGATCCGCTCCGACCGCGACTCGATTGCGCTGCTCCTCGAGGGCGCGATTGATCACGTCTACGAACAGCGCACATGCGATTGCAGCACGTGTTTCACCAGAGGGCCATTGCACGTTGGTATTGGGTGTCGGGCGGTCAGCTCTTCCCGAGCATTCGAGCGGGACTCATACCATCGTCCAATAGATCCGTCTCCACAGTTCCGGTGTAATCGAGACGAACCGTCGTTCCGCGCGGTTCGAAGACAGAAAGCGTATTCCGCGACGGAAGGCAGCGGCGGATGACAAGAATCGATTACTACAAAGTAGCACCCGCTCGAGCGAGGTGACCGGCGTGTTCGAGGTCGAAAACAGTCTCACGTTGGTTCAGCGGTAGCGTGTCTGTCGAAGCAGTCGTGAGGTCTCTCCGACGCCGGCACACAATTCGATGGAGGAAGCACGCAGCCCTTCTGCCCGTTGTTTCAGACCGAGCAGCATCCGCCGCGTCATGAGAAATCCCGCAGGCTCGATGACATACGTAGCCAGCCGAGCCCAGACGCTTCGCGTACGCACGCAGCTGCGGGTCACGAGTTGTGTTCGATTCTCGTCGACTGGATAGAGACCAAACTGCCAGACCCAAGCGAACCCGCCCAGGTTCCTCATGTCCAACACGAGCGCGCGATTGGGCTCGATGGCGGCCACCGGCCAGCTTGGGCCTTGTCCGACGGGAATCTCGTCACCGACGGCGAGGTTCTGAAACTCCGGGAGAATGCGAGTGGCGCTTGGACGATCGAGAAAGCCAAACAGACGATCCAGCCAGTCGTAGCTGTACAGCCCGCCACGGCGATAGCCGATCTGGACGAGCCACGGCCAAATGTCTTCCGGCGCCGCGTTGACGATGACTGCCATCGTCCCTGAATACGTCGGATTGACGAGGAGTGCATCGCCTGCCATGACGCGTGTCAGGTCGGAGGGCGCTGCGCCCCAACGGCTCATCCACCGTCGAATCGGAAACCAATACAGCACCGACAACGCGAGAAGCGCGAAGAATATGGGAAGCATGAGATCCTCCTGCACCTGCGCTCAAGATGCCACCCGCTCGGCGCGACGATCCCTGGTCTCGGCAAAGAACTTGGCGAGTTCCTCGCGAGCCTCCTTGTCTTGGCCGAGCATCAGGTGGCCTCCCGATTCGAGGCTGAGAAATCGAGCGCCGGGGATGCGCTCAGCCGCGCGCTGACTCGCGTCGTGAGACGCAAGCTGGTCATCTTTGGTGTGGGCAATCAGGGTGGGTACGCTGATGGCTTCCAGGTCGTAGTTGTTGACGTCGGCGTTCGATACGAAGAGGTCGAAGTTGGAGCCGTCGCGGCTCATCGGAAACAGGCTCTCGATGAACTCGTCGACAATGCGGGCGTCATCACCGGACATCGCGAACTCTCTCGGAACGGCCGCAATCAGGCGCACCATCGTTGACGGGGCAAACGTCCTCACCGCCCACATCATGAATTGCCTGTTGACTGACCTTGTCCAGGACGGTTGGACAATCGCTGTCGGACTTCCCGGCAGGTTCCCTACCAGCACGGCGAGGCGCTTGACTTTCTCGGGATGCCGCAGCGCGAGTTGTAGCACCGACGGCGCACCCGCAGAGACGCCCACGACGTCGGCCTGGGCAATTTCGAGGGCATCGAGGAGCGCGGCAAGCGCGTCGGCCTGGGCGGCTGGCGTCGCGTTCGGCGGCATGCTCGAGCCGAGATAGCCGAATCGAGAGGGAGCAATGGCTCGACGGTCGGTAAAGAGGTCGCGGACAGACAGGAGTCCCCCGACGCAGTTGTGGAAGATCCCGTGCACGACCAACACTGGAGCGCCGGAGCCGCGCTCCACGTACTCGACCGCACCCCATCGCGTCGAGATGACGCGGCGGTCCACTGCGGCCAGGCGTGCGCGAGCGGCGTTCATATCGCGTCGGTAACGGAGGTAGACACCGTATGCGGGGATCGCTACTCCGGCACCAAGTGCCGCCAAGACTGATGGTTTCATGACGCATCTCCCACCGCGAAGTACCTCGCTTCATCCTCGGGAATGTTGAACCGACATGGGCGAGGCGGATGGCGCCTCTCTTTGCGGGGTTCCGGTCTGCCACAGCACGGCGATCAGCATCACGACCCAGAGCAGGAATACGCTGATGTTGATGCGCTCCCACAGCCCGATCCAGGGTGTCGGCAGATTCGCCTGCAGGCGCGGAGCTTCCAGGAACGTCAACCCGCCGAACACGAGCAGTACCACGATCGTGACGATCGAGTACAAGCGGAATCGCTTTCCGAATGCCGTGGCTCCAAAGCCGATCGCGAGGAACATCAGGAAGACCGTCACGGCGGCCAGAACGACGTGCAGGGTGTCGCTCAGCGTCCCTCCGCCGGCGGCCAGCACCTCGCGTTGATGCATCGAGGCAAACGGCCACAGGAGCCCGAGCGATGCGTGCGCCACGATGAGGCCGCCGACGATTCGCAGGGCGCGGTTTCGGTCGGCCGATTGCCAGAGACCCAATCCGAAGGCCGTCTCCAGCACCGTGTAGATCCAGCCGAGGCGCGCCCATAGGGCTTGCGTCGGAGCGCCAACCGCGGTCAGCTCGCTCGGGACTTGGGAAATGAGGCTGTAGCCCTCGTATCGAATCGCCCAAATCATCGCGGCATAGAGCAGCGACGAGGCGATGCCACAGAAGAGCAAGGTCTTGCGCGTTGCCTCGTGACTCACGTTACGTCTCCCGAAGGCATCCCGTAGCCAGGAAGCGCACCGCGCTTTTCGACGGCGGTCGCAAAGCCGTTGGCGCCATGGCGTCAAGGAAGGAGCATTTGCCGTGCCTGGAGGCATACAGGCAGCGCCCGCTCGAAACGAGGATGTTTGCCGGGAATCCGGTACTGGATGCAGGGTACGCCGCCGAAAATTCCCCACCCGTGACGAATTCTTTCGGCTCCGCCCACCGGATTGCGACTGTCACGGAGCACTACCTGGCTCGATCAGCCTCGCCGATGAAGCATGTCCCTCAACTTCGGGAACTCGGTCTTCACGTGTTCGTCCATGGCCCTCGTGAAGCTCTCTGAGAAGTAGATGCGGAATAGCGGATCCAGGATACGGCCGACATCTGCGAAGCCAGCACGAATCGTATGCGTAATCGTCACACCGTCATCCTCATCCTCGAGCTCGAGCGACAACCAGACAGGCAGCTTGAAGATCTTCTTGAGCTGCCAGGTAAATCCTCGCGCCGGGGATTGATTCGATCAGGATCGCTGTCATCCGGACTCGGCGGGCACCTATGTACTCGTCCATGTAGACAGCCTCGCCAGTACCCGTAGAGCCGCTGATGGGATGAAGCTGCAGGTGAGTCCCTGTCCACCACATCCGATATTCGGTGTCAGTCGGATTGAGGAGAAAGGCTGTGACCTCGATCCCCTTGAGGCCTGCGACGTGCGTCACGGTGCGAATCTCGATCATGCGATAGACGGACGGATGCTCCGCGGGAGCATCTCGAGAACGATCGCTCTCGCAAGATCGACCAGGTGATTCCGATCGATCAGCGCAAAGCGCGACTCGGTGGCTGCACCGACGCGCGAACGGCGCAACCTGAGCGCACTTCGCGCACATTCTCATCCGAACGCATGAACCTTGCCGATTCCACACGGTCATCGGCGGTCACATTCGTCGCTGACCCGGCGCCATCACGTCGGCAGAGCGGGGAAAAATCCTCTAGGGGTGTCGAATTTCCGCGTCGCGACACTCACGCCGAATTCGGCGGCGGCGCAAAACGGCCGGTTTTGGCGCGAGGGTGCCCCGAGCACCTGTCGCGCGAACCAGGCATGTGGCCTGCTCTCTGGTGAACGGACGTGAGTTCGACGGCTATGCAGCTGCCATTCACTAGAGAGCAGTTCTTCGACCTGTTCGTCGCTTATAACGAAGTCCTGTGGCCGGCTGCCATGGTCCTGTGGACTGCCTCGGCGTTAATCGTTGCTCTGCGACTCTCAGTGCGTCATTCGCACGATCGCTGGGTGAGTGCTCTCCTGGTCGGGCACTGGGCATGGTCCGCACTGGCCTATCACGTGGCGTTCTTCACGCGCATCAACCCGGCCGCTTGGGTCTTCGCGGCGCTGTTTCTCGGCCAGGCCGTTCTGTTCTTCCGTGTGGGCGTCGTGCAGCGGCGTTTGTCATTCGCGCCATGGGGGAACGCGTGGGCTCCACTGGCGTGGGTTCTGATCGCGTACTCGCTCGCCTATCCCGCGATCAATGCGCTCGACCATCGGAGCCTGCTGAGAATCCCGACGTTCGGCCTTCCGTGCCCGACGACGATCTTTACGGCTGGCGTGTTGATGCTGGCGACGCCGCGGTCCTGGAGCCTCTCGACTGTGCCGGTGCTCTGGTCGGCAATAGGCGGATCCGCGGCGTTCCTGCTGGGGGTCCGCGCCGACGTTGCATTACCGATTGCCGGCATGGCACTGGCGATCTTTTCGGTGTGGAGAACCACACCTGAGCAGCTGCCAGCCGGTCGAGTCGTTCCTGGCTAAACGGTTGTCGAGGAGGTGCGTCGTGGTCTCCACCAAACTTTCACGGGTACTCGCGGTAGCAGTAGGGCTCGGATTCTTCGCGCTCACGCCGGTACGCGCGCTCGCACACTGTGATGGTCTGGATGGCCCAGTGGTGAAAGCCGCGCAGCGTGCGCTCGAGACGCGCAATCCGGCGCTCGTGCTGATCTGGGTCCAGGAGAAGGACGAGCCCGAAATCCGAAACGTCTTTGACCAGACGCTCGCGGTTCGCGTTTTGAACCCTCAGGCGAGAGAGCTCGCCGACCGATTCTTCTTCGAGACCCTGGTTCGCGTGCACCGGGCTGGCGAAGGAGCACCGTTCACAGGCCTCAAGCCAGCGGGACGCGATCTGGGCCCGGCGATTCCGGCGGCGGACGAAGCCGTTCGCATCGGCTCGGTGCAACCGGTCCATCGTCTACTCACGGAGGCGATTCAAGAACGGCTCCGGCAGCAATTCGGCGAGGTGATGGCGACGAAGACGTTCGAATCCGACGATATCGCTGCGGGCCGCGCCTACATCAAGGCGTATATGGAGTTCATTCATTTCGTCGAGCGGCTGTACGACACCGCGATGAAGGCCCCGCATGGTCACTTTGAAACGAGTGAGCCCTCGAAACACCACTGAACGCGGCTCTCACGACGGCTAGCGATCGCGTCCGACCGACGAGGACGGCCGAGCGTTCATGCAGGACACGGGTTGCAGGATCCGAATGGCCGATGCTCCGTTTCGGCTAGCACGTGCCGTCGCGATTTGGCTGACGCTGGTCGCCGTCGAGTCGATTCACGGCGTGATGCGGCGCCTGTTGCTCGAGCCACACCTCGGCGATCTGCCGGCGCGACAAATGAGCGTTCTCACCGGGGTGGTGCTGATCATCCTCGTCTTCTGGTTCGCGCTGAAGTGGCTTGGTCCCCAACCAGGATGGCGCTGGTGGGAGATGGGATTGCTGTGGCTGACGCTGACGCTCGCTTTTGAAATCGGCCTCGGTCGCGCCGCCGGGATGTCGTGGGACCGTATCGCCTCTGACTTCGACCCACGGCGTGGTGGATTCCTGGCGCTCGGCATGCTGGTCATCCTCGTGGCGCCGCGAGTGTTGGCTGAACGTCTGGGCTTGATTCAGGGTGGTCAGCGGACCGCCCAACGTGCGCATGCAGCGGGACGGCCTGAAAGGTCAACGTCAACAGGTGGGACACGATAGCGCAGCGCGTCGGTCGGCATGATGTTCCACTGAATTGATGAACGTCGGCCGACGGATGGAGCCGCGCAGCTGTTTCACCTAGCGCTGCGCGGCGGGCAAGAGAAGATCCTCAAGGAAGAATGCAGACAGCTCCGAGCGGTTGCGCAATCCGGACTTGCGGTAAATCGCCAATGCCTGCTGCCGAATCGTGGTCTCACCGGTCGAACGAGCTGCAGCGACCTCTCTGTGGCTGAGTCCTTTGAGCAGCAGCAGCCCCACCTCCCGTTCGGCCGGACTCAACTGCCAGCGGCTGAACTGCCGGTCGATGGCTTCGCCCAGGCCGCGAAGCGCGTCATGCGCTTCGCTCCGGAATCGCTCCGCCTCCTGCCGCGCCGCAACGAGATCCACCGACAACCGTTGGGCCTCCTGCCGCGCCGACCGGAGCTGCCGCCAGAGAATCACTGCGCCCGCAAAGGCAGCAAGCATGACCGCCGCCTCGGTCAGGAGGTGGCTAGCCTCGGTGCCCGAGAGGTAGTCCGCCGCGATGTCCACTCCGATCAAGCCAGCGATCGCCACGAAGAGCAGGACGGCGATGCCACCAACTCGCGACCCAACATCCGTTGTATCCACGACTGTGAAGCTCCTCGTACGCAAGGGGTTGTTGCCCATCGAACGTCCGTTCGATGACGCTTCAAGGCTCGTGCTCGTAACGTGAGCTAGACGCGTCCACTGACGCAAATCGAGAGGAGCACGACCGTGACATCTTTACCATTGCATCCAGCCATCGTGCACCTGCCGCTGGGCCTAGCATTTGTGATCCCTGCGCTGGCTGCCGGCTTCGCCTGGGCGTTATGGACAGGTCGAGTTCGGCCGCGCGGCGCATGGGTCGCTGTCATCGCGCTTCAGGCCGTGCTGCTCGGCGGCGGGCTCGTCGCCATGAATACCGGTGAACGTGAAGAGGAGCGGGTCGAACGCATCGTCCCGGACGCCGCAATCGAGCGACACGAGGAATACGCCGAACAGTTCGTGTGGGCTGTCGGCCTCACGCTCGTGGCGGCGGTCCTGGTCCTGGCATTTCGCACACCTGCGCTCGTCCACGCGATGGCGGCCGTCACCGTGGTCGGAAGCCTTGTTGTCGTCGCGGCAGCCATCCGAGTCGGCCATGCTGGTGGCCAGCTGGTTTATGCGCACAATGCGGGGGCCGCGTACGCAGCAACGGGTCAGCAAACGAAGAGCGGCGGTGAGCCAGGAGCCGTTGAAGGGCGCCAGCATCCTCATGATGACCGATGACCGCGAACCGATGTTTGCGGACACGTGCTTGGATCCAAACCTGGGTGGATCAGGAATTGCTCGCGCTTTGACCGCATACTGCCCTCAAGTTGCTGTCTAGGCCGAAGGGTTAGGACTAATGCGCCACATGCGGGTTGTCGTCACTCACTACGGCGGCCCGGAAGTGATCACAACCATCGAGGAAGATATCCCCATTCCGAAGGCAGCCGAAGTACGGGTGAAGGTGTTGGCGGCGGGGGTTAGTCTGCCGGACGTCCTGGCACGCGAGGGCGTCCATCCCGAAACGCCTCGCGTGCCCTACACGCCGGGTTGGGATCTCGTCGGAACCGTCGATCGACTGGGCGAAGGCGTGACTGGCTTCGAACTGCGCCAGACAGTCGCCGCGATGCCCATCCACGGCTGTTACGCGCAGTACGTGTGTGTCTCCCAGCGCAAGCTTGTCCCCGTGCCAACGGGATTGGACGCGGCGGAGGCGGTCGCCGTGGTGTTGAACTACATCACCGCGTATCAGATGCTGCATCGATCGGTGA
>Ga0075418_10004085_pt1 | contig 16607 bp, 14 predicted proteins | sample SoiMetdeltSBSDD2_FD_81776 | JGI IMG/M metagenome (GOLD analysis project Ga0075418, IMG submission 81776) | Bulk soil microbial communities from a Populus tree surrounding site in Tennessee, USA - Soil MetaG P. deltoides SBSDD2 | ecosystem: Environmental > Terrestrial > Soil > Tree plantation... | reverse complement strand
TCTGCGGCCGGCGATGGAAGCGGATCGGTGACGTCGGCCCCCGCCGGCATCGCGTGTACAATCACAAACGGGACGACGAGCGGGACCTGCAGCGCCCCGTTCGAGCCTAACGCTTCCGTCACGCTGACGGCCACCGTGGCCGGACCCGATACGTTCGGCGGCTGGGGCGGAGCCTGCTCGGGTCAGGAGTCGTGCACGCTGAGGATGGGACAGGCGTTGGGCGTCAGCGCTCGGTTCAACACGAGGCCCGTGCTGCAGCTATCGCCCAACACGCTGGATTTCTCGGGTGTCTCCGGCGACGTGAGCCCGCCACGGAAAGTCGTGACTGTGAGCAACCGGGGCAGTGGCACGCTATCCGGCGTCGCGATCTCGAGCATCACCTACCCGCAGGTTCCGCCGTCGCCGTGGCTTGACGCGGTCTTGTCGGGGACCACGATCAGCGTCGGCGCGAATCCGGCCAAGCTGCCGGCCGGGACGTACACGGGCACCATCGTGGTCTCGAGCACCAACGGCGGAACTGACGCCGTGCGCGTGACCTTCACCGTCGCACCGTCACCCGTCCTCACAATATCTGCGGTCGGTGACGGAAGCGGATCGGTGACGTCGGCCCCCGCCGGCATCGCGTGTACGATACGAAGCGGAGCGACGAGCGGGACCTGCAGCGCCCCGTTCGCGCCTAACACGTCCGTGACGTTGACCGCGACGGCGGCCGGACGTGACACGTTCGGTGGATGGGGCGGAGCCTGTTCGGGTCAAGGCGCATGCACGCTGACGATCAGACAGGCGTTGGGCGCCAGCGCCAGGTTCAACGCGGCGCCGGTGCTGCAGCTCGTGCCCAACACCCTGGATTTCTCGGCCGTCGTCGGTGGTGCGAGTCCGCCACGGCAGACGGTGACCGTAACCAACAGGGGCGGCGGCACGTTATCCGGCGTCGCAGTCTCGAGCATCACCTACCCGCAGGTTCCTCCGTCACTGTGGCTCGATGCCGTCCTGTCGGGGACCACGGTCAGCGTCGGCGCGAACCCGACCAGGCTGCCGGTCGGGACCTACACCGCAACGATGGTCGTCTCGAGCACGAACGGCGGAAACGACGCGACACGCGTGACCTTCACCGTCGCGGCTCCGCCCCCGCGGCTCGTTGTTTCGCGTGACACGCTCACGTTCTTCACGCTCGGCCAGGTTCCGCCAACACAGACGGTGCGTGCGTCCAACGCCAACGGATCGTTTGCCGACCTTGGCCAGTTGTCGGTCGATCCCGCGACGACGTCGTGGCTGAGAGTCAGCATCACGAGCGACGTCATCTCCGTGACGCCAAACGTCTCCGTGCTCAAGGTCGGCACCTGGTCGGGAAGGGTGATCATCAACAGCGCGCGAGGTGGCAGCGTGACGATTCGCGTCGGGCTGTACTACTCGCAAATCGAATAGGTCCCGGGACGGCACGGAGACTCGAGAGGAATGACATGACCCAGACTCATTGTCGGCACTACCGCGTGCCTAACAATCCGGTTCTACGACGATCCCTCGGGCGACGTGGAATGGCGGTCATCGCCGGGCTGGCATCCAGCTCGGTCTCCGGCTGCATGCAGACGCTCGCGACGCGCGTCGCTCCCGATCGGGCCGCGCTCGCCGAATCCGACGCTCGGCGGGCCATCGCCGCCGAGCGGACCTTGGCGGACGACTCGCTGCCCGTTCGTTCACTGGGCATCCCACCACTGCGCGTCATCGCGGCCGATACGACGCTCGCCCCGCTCGGATACGGGATGGCCGACATGCTCATGACGGATCTCTCGCGGAGTGCGCAGGTGCAGATCGTCGATCGCTTGCGGTTCGACGCCGTGTTGCGCGAGATGAAGCTCGCCGACGCCGGCCTCGTCGAGTCGGGAACGGCACCACGGGTCGGGCGGATCGTTCGCGCCCGGCGGCTCGTCCTCGGCAACATCACCGAGCGCCCGGGGCGCGAGATCGGGGTCGACGCCCGGCTCGCCGACGTTCAGACCACGCAGGTGCGGCCGGCAATCAACGCCTCAGCGCGGCTCGACGACCTCTTCGCGGCGGAACGAGCCCTCGTGTACCGGACGTTCACGGAATTGGGTATCACGCTCACGCCCGCCGAGCGTGCCGCAATCGAGCAGCGACCGACCGCCAGCATCGCGGCGTTCCTCGCCTACAGCCGTGGCGTGCGGTACGAGGTCTTCGGCCGTTTCGACGACGCCGCACGGGAATACCAGGCGGCTGCGGCGCTGGACCCGGCGTTCGTCGACGCGAGCCTTCGCGCGCGCGATGCGCGTCAGCGCGTACGGCTGACGCTACCCGTCACTCCGGCAGGAATCGCGGGATTCACGCTCGACCGCGTGAACACGCCGACCGGGTACGCCACTACGCGCCTCGGCGGCGGCGTGGCCGAAGCGTCCTTGCCGTCGCAGACCGTAACGGTGGTCATCACCATCAGTCGCCCGTGAGGTCGCCGTGCATAGCCTAACGACTTCCGCTTCGCGTCAGCGCGCGATGTTGACCCTCGCCGGGGCGATCGCGATGGCGACGGACGCTGATCGTGTGTTCGCCCAGGAGCGGCTCGGGGCCACGCGCTATGTCGTCGCCGCGCCGACGATCGAGCGCTGGAGCTTCGGGGATGGCCTCCTGCAGACGACGTTGCGCGGTGATACGGTGCGACTCGGGAGCGCGACGCAGCTGTCGCTACCCGTGGCCGCCGAGATATGGTTCGGTGACCGGTGGCAGCTCGGCGTTGCTGCGGCCTTCGTCGACGAGCGCGTCTCTCTCGACGCGACAGACCCCGGCATCGGCGTGAGTGAGTACCGACTCAACGATGTGACCGACGTGAAGGTGGCATTCACCGCGCACGTCATACCTGATCGGTTCCTGGTCACGCTGGGCCTGAATGCGGCGCCCGGCGGAACGGAGCTCGATCCCGAAGAGATCGAAGCTGTTCGCGTCTTTGCCGCCCCCGCACTCAGCGTGGGAGTGCCCTCCCTCGGGCTCGGCAACGCAGCCACGGCCGGCGTGGTATACGCGAGGAAGCTGGGCGCGTGGGGGATGGCGCTGGGCGGGTCGTATGAACACCGCACCGGGTCGACGCCGCTCGTCATTGCCTCGGGGCTCCCGGCGCTCGACTTCAACCCCAGTGACGCCGTACACCTGTCGCTTGGCACCGAAGGGCTGGTCGGGCCTCACGCCATGACCGCCGGCGTCAGTGTCGACGTCTTCTCTGACGATCAGTACTCGTCAGGCGGCCAGCGGATTACGAGCGCGCGTACTCGCCTCGGGCCCATTCTCACTGGTGAATGGCAACTGCGTGTCGCTACGCAGCGGCTGCGCGAGCTCGCCGTCTATGTGACGGACCGCTACCGCATGCGGTACTCGCGCGCGGGCACGAAAGTGCCCGAGAGCAGCGCGAACTACCTCGACGTCGGTGCGAACGGTGTCGCGCCACTCTCGCCTCGTACCGGCCTCGTGATGGGTGTCGTGCTTCGTCACCAGACCGGCGCCGGAGCCGACTCCGCGGTGGCCTCCGCCGCCGCGCGAGTCGGCGGCGCGACCGTCGGGTTGCGGTACCAGCGCGGCAACTACACGCTCGAGCCACTGGTGCGAGCGCAGCTCGGTCGGTTCGATACGGGTATTGCCACGTCCGACGTCCGAAATCTTGTGGCTTCCATCGCGCTCACACGACGGTTTTGACGGTCGACGCCGCCTCGTTAGGAGCCCGGCGTCGGACGCATGGTGTAGCACCACGCCTCACCCTAGCGTGCCTAACGCCCATTACGACACTGGTTCGGCGTCAGGCATCGCGGCGACGGCCTACAGGCTGACCCTGAACTGGTAACACCCGCTCTGGAGCACGACCGCCGACGTGATCGCGTCGATCACGCGGAAGTGGATGTCGAACGCCGCGCCCTCCGGAAACGCCGCAAGGCTCCGGAAGAGCTCCGCTCTCCCGGTCCCGCGATCGTCGGTATCGATCGACTGGGGAGCCGCGCCCTTCCCGAGTGTGAGCCACGCCGAGCTCGTGCAGTTGTCATCGATCGTCGTATCGACCGCGCGCTGGAGCAGGTAGCTCCTGTTCGGCGCGAGCCCCCTCACCCACGTGTCGAGGTAGACGACCTTCTCATCATCGTTCGGCTGTCGGAACTTCACGTGGCCGAACGCTTTGCCACGCAGAATCACCTCGAGGTTGAAGTTCGGCGTCTCCGGTCCCCACGCGACCCCGTTGGCTTCCGTCGCCGGAACGACGTGAGGCGTCGTTGGAAGCAGCGTGTCCGGCGACGTCGAGCACGCTTCCGACGCAAGGAGAATGGTGAGAGAAGCAACGGCCATCAGTCCTCGTGAGTCACGCATGGTGACCTCCGATCGGTTTGAGCGCGTGCGCAACCTGGCCGTGAGGTCACTCGGTTCTGGCAACCCCATGGTTGTGGCGTAGATTCGGCTACAGCAGACGGCTACAGCGTCGCGAGTCGGTGTGATCCAGCCGTGATCGGAGCGTGATCGCCGCTGGTTAGACGTTCCCGTCATCGATCGAGCGATGATCGAACTGCGGACACTTGGCGCGCTCGACTTGCACGCCGGCGATGGGCGTGATGTCAAAGCACTCCTTCGCCAACCGAAGCGGTGTGCGCTGCTGGTATATCTGGCACTCGCGGGCTCGGAGCGCTTTCGACGCCGCGACAGGGTGGTCGCACTCTTTTGGCCGCATTTGGACGACCAGCACGCGCGTGGCGCGCTCCGCCAGGCGCTTCGATTCCTACGGCGCGTGCTTGGGGACGGCGTCATCGCGACCCGTGGCGAGGAGGAGATCGGCCTCGAGTCACGAGCGGTCACGGTGGACGCTCGGACTTTCGAGCGATCGTGCGAAACCGGCAGCAACGCCGACGCCATCGCGCTCTACAGGGGCGACTTTCTCGACGGCTTCTTCGTCTCGGACGTAAGCCCCGCGTTCGAGCAGTGGATCGAGCAGCAACGTGCCCGGCTTCGAGGCATGGCAGCCAGGGCCGCGTGGGCGGTCGCGGAGGCGCGGCGAGCGGATGGCGACCTCTCGGGCGCCCTCGAGATGGCTCGGCGCGCAGCTGGTTTCTCCCCGGACAGTGAGGCCGAAGTCGCCCGCGAGATAGCGTTCCTCGACGAGTCAGGCGACCGCGCGGGAGCGCTCGCTTCCTACGACAGGCTCGCGCGGCGACTCGCGACCGAATTCGACACGGAGCCAGCGCCGGAAACGCGCGCGCTCATCCACGAGATCCGGGCCCGAACCGAGACCGCATCAACGCCAACGCTGGTACGGCCGGCATCACGGCCGGAAGCGGCAACGGCAGTCGCGAGCACTCCACCATCGCCGACGCCCGGCAAGCGCCGACGTCGAGCACTGTCCCTGTTTGCCGCCGCCGGCGGAGTCATCGCAGTGGCCGGATATCTCGCAGGCATATCCGGACACCGCGCCGCTGCGGCGCGATCCGCGCGCTCCGATAGCACGTCGTTCACACCGGCCGACACCACACTCGCCGAGCGAGCCGGCCATGTGATCGACCCACGTGCCCGCACCCTGTACATCAGGGCTCGATATTGGTTGGGAAGGCGCGGCCGCAACAATCTCCTGAAGGCCGTCGCCACCTATCAGGAAGCGCTCGACATCGAGCCCACATACGCCGCCGCCTACTCCGGCATGGGCGACACGTACGCGCAGCTTGGCTACGGCGGCTACCTTCGCCCCGATGACGCGTTCCCGAAAGCGAAGGCCGCGGCATCGCGGGCGCTCGAGCTCGACTCCACGCTCGCCGAGCCGCACACGACGCTTGGCTACGTCGCGATGCATTACACGTGGGACTGGGCCGCTGCTGACAGCGAGTACCGTCGCGCGTTGGCGCTCAACCCCGCCTATCCGACCGCCCACGAGTGGTACGGGCTCTTTCTTGCCGCCATGGGCCGCTTCGGCGAGGCGCAGGCGCACGAGCGTCGCGCCACCGAGCTCGACCCGCTGTCGTTAGGTATCGCGTCTACGGCCGGGTGGGTGCTGCATTACAGCGGGAAACAGGCCGACGCCGAACGGCAGCTTCGCATTGCGGTCCGCACGGACTCCACGTTCCCGGTCGCGCGCCTCTACCTGGGCCGAGTGCTGCAGTTCAACGGGCAGCTCGACAGCGCGCTCGCCCAGTTCGCCGCCATGGGTCCGTTGCGCGCCTGGGTGCCGACGATCGCCGGCGAAGGATACGTGTACGCGCAGCAGGGTCGTCGCGATCGCGCGCAGCAAGTGCTCGAGCGGCTCGACTCTCTGTCGCGATCGGAGTACGTGACCGCCTACGCCGTCGCGCTCGTGCACGCGGCGCTCGGGCAGCGCGACTCGGCCTTCGTGTGGTTGAACAAGGCCGTCGACGAGCGGACGCACTGGCTCCTCTGGCTCAATCGCGATCGTCGGTGGGATCCGATTCGCTCGGACGACCGGTTCCGCGCGATCGTCCGCCGCGTGGGCATTCCGGACTGAGCGCGCCTCGGCAAGGCGTTAGGTGCCTGACGCGGGTCGCATGGTGTAGCACCACGCCTCACCCTCGAGCACCGTCTCACCAGTCTGGCGGGTGACGACGATCTTGAGCTGCGTCACCGGCTTGCTCGGATGGACACTCGCCACCTCGGCCTGTGCGGTAATCGTGTCGCCGATGTACACCGGCGCCGTGAACTTCCAGGTCTGACTCAGAAACACCGAGCCAGGGCCGGGGAGATCCATGGCCACGAGCGCGTGCAGGAGCCCGGTGGTGAGCCCGCCCTGCACGACGAGCCCGCCGAAGCGTGTCGCCTTCGCGAAATCGGCGTCGAAGTGCAGCGGGTTGTAGTCGCCGGTGAGCCTGGCGAAGGTCTCGACATGTTCGGTCGTGAGTGTCAACGAGCGCTGGGCCGTCTGGCCAACCAGAAGAGTCACGAGGCTGATCTCATCAACGCGATTTGTTGGGATCCGGTAGCGCCATCATCCTCACTGTTCCTCCGGTACGCGCCCGGTTGATGTCCACATCGATCTTCACGATGCTCGGCTGCACGGCTGGAGTGAATCGTGCACCCCACAAGCTATCGTCCGCCGAGCGCAACAGCATCACGAGCATCGTATCCGTTGAGACCAGGAGTCGAGCCGGCGTGAGCGGCCCGACACGTTGTGCGAGCTGCACCCCGGCGTGAACCGCGCTGTCCATCTGCGCACCGCTCATGCCGGCGCTTCCCCGGTTCAGCATCGTGAAGTGCACAACCGCGTGGCCCTCTGCTCGATTGTGCGCCGCCAGCCACTCGTGACCTACGTGGCCAAGCGGGGTCTCCGGAAAAGCCGGCGACGCATCCCTGCAGGCGTCGAGCAGCAGGGCGAGAGGCAGCACGAGACGTACGCGCGCGACGGGCATGCGCATGACAGTCGATGTTTGTCGCTCGCGACGCAAGCGCCGAACACGACGGAACGATTAGCTCCGCGTGAGGACCGGGTCATGCCGAGCCTTGTTGTCATCCCGAGCCGTCAGGCGAGAGATGACAGGTAGCCTAACGTTTCTCCGCCAGATACGCGAACCGGGACAACCGACGCTCGGCCGCGAGGGAATGCACGCACCGCAGATAGCGCTGCAGACCGTCGAAGTTCTGCTGCCCTTCCCGCTCCACCAGCGCGCGTTCGTGGCGTGCCCGCGCGTCGTGCCGGCGCCGGGAGATGTCGGCCGTGCTGTGCGTGACATCCTCGACGGCGAGCACGGCGAAGCCGGCGGCTTCGAGGAGGCGTTCGTTCTCGCCGGGCGGCACGAACACGTAGAAACCGATGGAGCTCCGCGTTGCGATCTCCTCATGCGAGACGATACCGGTCATCACGAGGGCATCCGTGAAGAGCGCGCGACCACCGGGCCTCAGCACACGGTACCAATCGCGGAGGACGGCATCCCGATCGCGGATGTGACATATTGTGTCGTTCGAGATCACGGCGTCGAAGGCGGCACCCGGAAATGGCAGCGGACGGCTCGCGTCCACGGTCTGAAAGCGAACGCGATCAGCCACGCCGCGCGCTTCCGCCAATGCCGCGGCGTTCCGGACACCATGCTCGTTGAGATCCACGCCCGTTAGGCGACAGCCGCGCTCGAGCGCGAGGTACACGGCCGGCCCGCCGGATCCGCTGCCAACTTCCAGGACGCTCGAGCTCGGGCCGATGCCCAGCCTGTCAGCGAAGCCACGCCACTCCGGGGCCGTGATCCAACTCGTCTGCCCGAGATCTTCGCCGTACGTCTCGCGACGAACGGCCGCTTCCGCGTCACTCGTGAAATCGCTGTACGCGTGGTCGTAAAGGATGAGTGGTGGGGTCGACATGTGGCCCTCGTTGACACGCAAGCTATCAGTCGGAAGAGAGGAACTCACGGAGCGCCTCGTACGTCTCGTCGGCCGCTTCCTCAGGGAGAAAGTGTCCGCAGTCGATCGCTCGGCCACGGACGTCATTTGCCCAACCCTTCCACGCGACCGGCACATCGAACCACTTGGTGAGCGCGCTTTTCCCACCCCAGAGCGCGAGGACAGGGCAGACGATTCGCCGGCGGCCCCGATCTGCTTCGTCGTACTGGTAATCCAGCGTTGCCGAGGCCCGATATTCCTCGCAGATGGCGTGCAGCGTCGCCGGATTCGCAAACGCGCGCGAGTACTCGGCCCTCACTTCCGGGGGAAACGCATTCGGCATCCCGGACCAGCCATCGAGCATGGAGTCCAGCATCGTCTGCGGGTTCGCGCCAATGATGCGCTCGGGAAGGTCCGCCGGCTGCGCGAGGAAAAACCACACCCAGAAATCGATGGCAAACGACATGTTCACGCGACGGAACACGTCGCCGGTGGGAACGATGTCGAGCACGGCCAGCTTGCGGATATTCTGCGGATGATCGAGCGCCATGCGGTACGCGCACCGTGCGCCACGGTCGTGCCCGACGACCGAAAACTCTCGGAATCCGAGCTGGCGCATGACGTCGATCTGATCGCGTGCCATCGCGCGCTTCGAGTATGGCGCATGATCCGGCGTCGAAGGTGGCTTGCTGCTGTCGCCGTAGCCGCGGAGGTCCGCCGCGACGACGCTGAAGTCGCGAGCAAGCATCGGCGCGACCTTGTGCCACATGACGTGCGTTTCGGGGATGCCATGCAGCAGCAGGACTGGCGGGCCCGAGCCGCCGTGTCGGACCCTGATCTGAGCTTCGCCAGTGTCGATGGTCGCCTGAATGAACCCGTCGAACATCCGCCTGCTCCGTGGTGGGGACTGGGACTCGGGACTTACCGCCGACCTATATCCTCGTCGAGCACGGCCTTCACATCGATGATCGGCGTCCCGTCGATCGCCTCGAGGCTCCTGACCCGCACGCGCAATCCATCGACCTCCGCCACTTCGACGCGATGGAGCCCGATCGGATTCGGGCGATGCGGCGAACGCGTGTTGAAGACACCCTCGAGCGGCCTCGAGGTATCACCGCGCGGATGTACGACCATGACGTCACGCCTCGCCTTGTCGAGCCACGTGAGCAACACCACGTCGCTGCCGGGGCGAATTCCGCGCAGCCCGTCCGCGACTCGCGGGTCGAACACCAACCATGCTTCGGGCGCCCCTTCGTCCGCCTGTCGAGGCGCGGACGCGAGGTCCTTCAGCTCGGATTCGACTCGACCGATCGGTTCGAGAAGGATATTCATCTCTTTGCGTCAATGCGTTGTTGTTCGGGACCGGGGACTAGGGACTGGCCCCTGGTCGCTGGTCTTGGTGCGCCCTACCGTACAGCATGAAGCGTATTCTCGCAGCACGGTGGGCACCCATCACGGCGATGCTGTTCGCGGCGTGTGCTTTTCACGCGCCTTCAACGAACCCGCCGACCAGCGGCGCGACGACCAGTCCGGCGTCCGGTAGGCTTCCCGCCGGCAACGCCCTCACCCTCGATGCTGGCGTCTCGGACGTTCGCGTGGTCGTCGAATCGCGCGACTCGGTGTCCTGGTCCTTCGAGACACGGCCGGCAGGGTGCGCAGCCGCGGTGGCTGAACCCGGTCGACTTTCGATCGGGCGCCGTGCCGAACACTGCTCGACGACATGGGACGTTCGGATCCCGATCATCGACGACGTTCGCGTCAACGTCTCCGTTGGCGACATCGACGTGAGCGCTCCGGCCGATCGCGCCATTCGCCTTCGTTCGAATGTCGGCAGCGTCCGACTTCGCATCGACGGTCGTGAGCTTCGCCACCCCGGCGCGCCAGGCTCGGGCGACCATCTCGACCTCGGCGACGTGAGCACGCTTCCACGCGTCGATGCGCGGACAGGCGTGGGGTCGGTGAGAGCCGAGCTCTTTACCGCTGCGGGTCGTCCGCGGGACGCGCGGTGACACGCGGCAGCGGTTGCTGACCCTGCACCGGTTTCGCATACTCTGCGCACCGACGGCGTCGTCCCTCCTTCGCGACCCACCGCGTCAGCATGCACACGTACACCATCCCGGCGGCGCCATGAGCGACGGGTCATCACGCCCCGCACAGCGTCCCGAAATCGAGGACACCATCAGCCGCCGAGAGTTCGGCCGGCGCCTCGGCGCCGCCGCGGTTGCCGCAGGGACCTCCATCAACAGCGCCGACAGGTGGACCATGGCCGGTGAGGACGAGAGCGCGCACGCGCCGAGTGATCTCTGCTTCACCCCCGCGACCGAGCTCGCAGCCATGATTCGCTCGAAGAAGGTCTCGGCGCGCGAGGTCATGCAGGCGCATCTCGCGCAGATCGACCGCGTGAACCCCGCGGTGAACGCGATCGTCACGCTCGTCGCCGATCGCGCGATGGCGGACGCCGCGGCGGCCGATGAAGACCTCGCGCGTGGCAAGCCGCGCGGACCGCTGCACGGACTCCCCGTCGCGCACAAGGACCTCGTCGCGACGAAGGGAATCCGCACGACACAGGGATCGCCGTTCTTCCGCGATCACATCCCCGACGCGGACGCACCGATCATCACGCTCATTCGCAAAGGCGGCGCGCTCACCGTCGGCAAGACGAACACCCCGGAGTTCGGCGCAGGCTCGCACACGTTCAACCCTGTCTTCGGCGCAACGAAGAATCCCTATGACGTGACACGCACCTGCGGCGGCAGCAGCGGCGGCGCTGCCGTAGCGCTCGCATGCGGTATGGTGCCGATCGCCGACGGCAGCGACACGGGCGGATCGCTCCGGAACCCGGCCGCGTTCTGCAACGTCGTCGGATTCCGTCCGTCACCGGGTCGCGTGAGCTCGGGTCGCAACACGTGGTCGCCGCTGTCGACGAGCGGCCCCATGGCGCGGAGCGTGGCGGACGTCGCCCTGTTCCTGAGCGTGCTGGCGACCCCGGACCGGCACTGCCCAACGGCGCTCACGGACGACCCCGCTCGCTTCGCCAGCCGTCTCGACCGAGAGTTCAAGGGCGCACGCATCGCCTGGTACAAGGACCTCGGCGGTATTCCGTTCGAGCCCGAGATCCGGCGCGTCGTCGGCGAGACTCGGCCCGTCTTCGAGTCGTTAGGCTGCGTGGTCGAGGAGGCCGAACCGGATTTCGCCGGCGTCGATGAGGCCTTCCCCACGCTGCGTCACCTCTCGTATCACGCGAGCTATGCAGCCCTCGCGAAGCAGCGGCCCGACTGGATCAAGGACACGATTCGCTGGGAGATTGCGGAAGCGGAGCGGCAGACCGCGGCCGATGTCGCGCGCGCCTCGGCCCGACAGGATCAGCTCTACTCCCAGGTGGAGGCGTTCTTCGGGCGCTACGACTACTTCGTGCTCCCCGTGACGCAGGTCGAGCCGTTCGACGTGACGATGAAATACCCGACCTCGGTGGCGGGCGTGCCGATGGTGACCTACATCGACTGGATGCGCAGCTGCTGGTACGTGACGTTCATGGCGAATCCGGCCATCTCCGTGCCGGCTGGGTTCACGAGCTCCGGCCTGCCGGTCGGGCTGCAGATCGTGGGACGCCATCGCGACGACTGGAGCGTGCTCCAGTTGGCGCACGCGTTCGAGCGCGCGACCCGCCATGGGCGGCGTCGGCCCGGCGTCGTGGGCGCTTGACCTCACGGGAATCACGAATCGCCCGATGACCGACACAATGCGCGCCAACCTCGCTATCGGGTTGGCGGACCGCTATCGCATCGAGCGGGAGCTTGGCTCGGGCGCCATGGCGACCGTCTATCTGGCACACGACGTCCGGCACGATCGACGTGTCGCGATGAAAGTGTTGCGCGAGGAGCTCGCTGAATCGTTAGGCCGCGAGCGTTTTCTGCGCGAGATTCGGCTTGCCGCGAGGCTCACGCATCCGCATATCCTCCCGCTCTACGATTCCGGAGAGGCCAACGGATTCCTCTACTTCGTCATGCCGCTGATGGAGGGACAGACCCTCCGGGACCGACTGCGCCAGGAAGGCCAGCTCTCGGTCGACGCAGCGATGCGCATTGCAAGCGAGGTCGCCGATGCGCTCGACTACGCGCATCGCAACGACGTCGTGCATCGCGACATCAAGCCCGAGAACATCCTGCTGCACGAACAGCACGCGATGGTCGCGGACTTCGGCGTCGGCAAGGCCCTCGTGGCCGCGGCCGCCGATTCAACGACGTATACCCAGATCGGTGTCGTGGTGGGCACGCCAGCCTACATGAGCCCCGAGCAGGCCGCCGGCGACGCGGTCGATGGCCGGAGCGACCTCTTCGCGTTAGGCTGCGTGCTGTACGAGATGCTGACGGGCGAGGCACCGTTCACCGGCCCGACCATGCAGGCCATCATCGCGAAGCGCTTCCACCACACGCCGCCGGCGGTCACCGTAATGCGGTCCGCCGTTCCGGGAGGCGTGAGTCGCACGATCGAGCGTCTGCTCGAGAAGGACCCCGCTGCCCGGATCGCGACCGGCGCGCTCGTGGTGGCGTCGCTGCACTCACAGGAGACGCCCGCGCCGACGCCAGCCCCGCGGCGGGCCGACCCGTCCGTTGCCGTTCTCCCGTTCGCCAACATGAGCGCGAGCGCGGAAGACGCCTACTTCGCCGACGGGATCACCGAAGAGATCATCAACGTACTCGCCCAGGTCAGCGGGCTGCGCGTAGCTGCTCGTACGTCGTGCTTCGCCTTCAAGGACAAGCACGAGGACCTCCGCATCGTCGGCGAGAAGCTCGGCGTCAGGCACGTGCTCGAGGGCAGTGTTCGCAAGGCCGGACCTCGCCTGCGCATCACGGCGCAGCTCATCACCGCAGATGACGGCTATCACGTCTGGTCCGAGCGCTACGACCGCGAGCTGGTCGATGTGTTTGCGCTGCAGGATGAGATTGCGGGCGCGATTGCCGCGAAGCTTCAGCTGTCGCTCCTCCAGTCGCCGGACCGCGGCGAAACGCGCGCAGGCCCGCGCAACGTCGAAGCGTACGAGCTGTTGCTCAAGGGACGCGTCCTGCTCGCGCAGCGAGGACGTGCGATTCTCGATGCCCTTCCCTGCTTCGAGCGCGCGATCGCCCTCGACTCGGAGCTCGTCGAAGCGCACGCCTTGTTAGGCGACGCACTCCGACTGAAATGGATCTACGGGATGGCACCTGCCATCGAGACGGTGCCGCGCTTGCGCGCGGCACTGGACCGTGCCCTGACGCTCGATCCGGAAAACACGCAGGCCCTGGCCACGCTCGCAAACATTGCGTCCGTCCATGACCTGAACATCGAGGCGGCGGTGACGCTCGCAGACCGGGTCCTCGCCCGCGAACCCCTGCATGTTCAGACGCTGTGCGAGCGTGCGTTCGTGCTCACGCTGCGTGCCGACACATCGACGCAGCGGCTGGCACAGGCGCTGCAACACCTTCGAGTGGCCAGACGCGCCGATCCGCTCAACGCCTGGGCGGCCGCAATCGAGTCGCTCTCGCTCTCGTGCGTCGGCCTGCACGAGGATGCTGTCCGAGAGGCGCGCCACGCCGTCGCCCTCGACCCTCACGCGTTCACCGGACGCTGGGCGCTGGTCTGGACGCTGTCCGTCCTGAGACGTGACGACGACGCGATGGCGGCTGCACGGGAGGCACTCTCGATGTCGGGACGAAACCCGCGTATCCTCACCGAGTTGGCCGCGATCCACGCGAGACGTGGCGAGCAGAGTGCCGTCGAGACGATCCTCGACGAGCTCCGCCATCGCGCGACCACCGGATTCATCGAGTGGTCGCTGCTCGGGTCGGTGCACGCTGCGCACGGCGACATGCCGAAGGCCCGCGAACTTGTCGCGCGTGGCATCGGTGAGCACGAGAACTATTTCCAGTTCGCGAAGTCTCCGGCCTGGGCACCGTTCCGGTCCGACCCCGAAGGCGCCGCGATGCTGGGAGCGATCGGCTACTGCCGCGGGGCCTCCGCGTGACGTACGCCGCGGCAGTAGTCGCACGCGGGTAGCGGTGCGACGGTCGCTCGGACGTATCGGCCCGGCGCTGGCGCTCATTGTCGTCGTGGGCGCCTTCGCGCTGCTCACGGGCGAGCCATCCCACTACCTGTCGCCGCTCAACCTCCGCATCGTGCTCTCCCAGACGGTCATCGTCGCGCTCGGCGCCATTGGGATGACGATGATCATCGTCAGCGGCGGGATCGACCTGTCCGTCGGGTCGGCGATCGCGCTGACCGGCGTGGTATCAGCGTTGGCTATCGCGGCCGGGTGGCCGCCGGCGCTGGCGATCGTGGCGGCGGTCGTGACGGGTGGCGTCGTGGGCCTCACGAATGGCGCGCTCATCACCGGGCTTCGCGTCGTGCCGTTCATCGCGACGCTCGGCATGCTCGGCATCGCGCGTGGCGTGGCGAAGTGGCTCGCGAACGAGCAGACCGTCAACGTTCCCGCGTCGTGGATCAACGACCTGCTCATCACGTTCCCCCGGCAGAAGTGGCTACTCGTCCCGCCGGGGGTCTGGATCACGCTCGTGCTGGCGCTCGTCGCGGCGGCCGTCCTCCGGCAGACGGTGTTCGGGCGGCGCGTGTTCGCGTTAGGGTCGAACGAGGCGGCTGCGCGCGCATGCGGCATCGACACGAATCGGTTGCGACTGATTACATACGGATCCGCCGGTCTGCTGTTTGGCCTCGCCGGTGTCATGCAGCTGTCTCGCCTGCGCCAGGGCGACCCCACGGTCGCCATCGGGACGGAGCTCGACGTCATCGCCGCTGTCGTAATCGGCGGGGGAAGTCTCAATGGAGGCGAAGGGACGATCTTCGGCTCGATGGTCGGCGCGCTGATCATGGCGTTCCTGCGCAACGGGTGTCAGCAGATGGGATGGCCGAACTACATCCAGGACATCATCATCGGCGCGATCATCGTGCTGGCGGTGGCGCTGGATCGGCTGCGACTTACCTGGGCCGCGCGATGAGACTGGCACCGTTAGGCATCGTGGATGCGCACGTGCACTTCTGGGACCCGTCCGTGCTCCGGTACCCGTGGCTCGACGGTCTCCCGACGCTCGATCGCCCGTTCCTGCCGGCCGCCTACGCTAGCGCCACCTTAAATCTCCCGATCGACGCGATGATCCTCGTGGAAGCGAACTGCCTCCCGCACGAGACGCTCGCCGAGGCAGCATTCTTCGAGCAACTGGCGACGGCGGATTCGCGCGTGGCCGGTATTGTCGCCTTCGCATCGCTCACCGAGCCGAAGGAGCTGGACCGCACGCTGGACACGCTCACCACGCGGCCCGGGGTGAAAGGCATTCGCCACAACATCCAGGGAGAGCCCTCGGGCTTCTGCACACAGCCGTCGTTCGTCGAGGGCGTGCGGAACGTCGGGTCGCGCGGCCTGACGTTCGACCTCTGCGCGACCCACGATCAGTTGCGTGAGGTTCTGGAGCTCGTGCGCCTGTGTCCGGACACGCGTTTCGTTCTCGACCACTGTGGGAAGCCAGCCATCCGCGACCGGCTGCTCGACCCGTGGCGGACCGACATTGCGGACCTCGCGGAATGTGCGAATGTCTGGTGCAAGCTCTCGGGTCTCGTGACGGAGGCTTCGCCTACCGAGTGGCGGGAGGCCGACTTCGTGCCGTATGCGTCGCACGTGGTGGAGCGGTTCGGCACGGAACGCGTGATGTATGGCAGTGATTGGCCGGTGCTGACGCTCGCCACCGGCTACGCCGCCTGGTTCGGGTTCATCGAGTGGTTCACGAGGGGTTGGAGTGACACCGAGCGGCGTGGCTTCTATCGGAACAACTCGATGCGCGTCTATGAGCTCTGACCTTCATCACCGAGTACGCGAGGTCAGAACCGCATCAGCCGATTGATCTTGACCACGAACGCGCGGTTCTTGAGACCGCGAACCGTGGTCGGCGTAGCAAAGCGGTCGTCGGTCGTGTCGCGTTCGTCGGTATAGACGAGAAACAGCTCGCTGCCGGGAAGGTATTCCCACCGAAACCGAAGATTCGTACTGACGGCGCGGTCCGCGGAGCTGTACTGGAAGAGGCCACTCGCGAACATGAGCGGCGAAAACCCGTAGTCCACGCGCGCCCTCGCCAGTTTGGTAGTGAACGACCCAGTAGGAAGGGTGATACGCGTCAGCGAGAGCGTCGGCTCCAGCGAGAGCTGCGTGAGGATCGAGATGCGTCCCGGCGCTAACGCGCCCGGGCCAATCGTCACACTCCTGATCGTGCCATCGTAATACTGTCCGG
>Ga0075418_10004084_pt1 | contig 16609 bp, 15 predicted proteins | sample SoiMetdeltSBSDD2_FD_81776 | JGI IMG/M metagenome (GOLD analysis project Ga0075418, IMG submission 81776) | Bulk soil microbial communities from a Populus tree surrounding site in Tennessee, USA - Soil MetaG P. deltoides SBSDD2 | ecosystem: Environmental > Terrestrial > Soil > Tree plantation... | reverse complement strand
TGAAACCGGACGGAGGCGAGATTTACGCAAACAATTTCGACGCGGGCTCCGTCGTCGTGATCAACACTGTCACCTGCGCTTTGAACGGGTCATTTTCAGTCGGCAGGAATCCGATTCGCGGCGTCATCTCGCGGGACAGTCAACGGCTGTATGTCGCGAATTACGGATCAAACACGGTTTCAGTGCTGGATCCTCCGAACAACCGTTCGGTCATTGCTTCGATCGCGGTAGGTGCGCAGCCCGAGTCGATGTATCTCACGCCCGACGACTTGTACCTTTTCGTCCTGAATTCCGGTTCCAATGATGTTTCAGTCGTCCGGACCGATGCCGTTGGCTCTGGAAGCAATGCGCTGTTTGCTGTCATTGCAACTGGAGCGAATCCGTCAGCGATCGTCGCGAAATAGGCATTCAATAATCATTCGCAGAGTTTCGGGCGACGACGACATGGCTAGTTGGGCACGCTCCATTCATTCGGGGCGTCCGTTTCGCTGCTGCGTTACATGATTGATTTCACTCTTAGTCGTACTAACCGTTCTTCCTCCGTTCGTACTACAATGCTCGGGATTCCCGTACACTTTACAAAGATGAAAGGTGAAAACTCATGAACAAGAGAACTGTGTTCGCTGCCGGCTTGCTGTTGGTTTGTCTCGCCGCTACGATGGTCGCGCATCCGCACTTCAACAAGACGGTGACGGCCGCCGTCAAGGGATTGGAGCTGAAACTCACTTACTTTACTTTGCCCTACAACGCGAAGCATCTGGAGGGAATCAAGGAAGGGTTTGTTTTCCATTGCGGACGAGCCAAGCTGAACGTTGCCGGCGAAATGACCGTGGGAAGCACAAAGTTGTCGGCGGGCAGTTATCTCCTTCGTGCGAAAGCAAAGTCAGCCGACGAATGGACTCTGGTGCTCATTCCGGAAGCTCAAGCCGGCGATCCTCAGAACCCGGATATGAGCAAGGGAATTGCCCTCGAAACCAAGTCTTTCGCGAAACAGTCTGAGCTCCATCATCTCGACCTCAATCTGACGGGTGGCCACGGTGACAGCGATGGCAAGCTGCTGGTGACAGTGTCCTTTGGATCGAGAAGGATCGAAGCGGCCATCACTTTGCCGCCAACAGCCTAACTCTGAGCTGAACCATCAAGTGTATCGCCCTTGAGAATCGTTCTCGTTGTCGTCCTCGCTCCCCCGGGAGCGGAACGTGGGAGCCGGTGTCCCCAGCGGCGATCTCAGGGCCTCGGTTAATGCGACCGATCGCCACTCGGAGAAGGGCTCCCACATTTTTTATCGAACGTGGCTCACACAGCGGGTTGAAGGACTCTATTGGGATCGACATCATGCACCGTCGCCAATTTATTAGGGCCTTGCCCATCGCGATCGCCGCGGCATCATCGCCCGATTCCTTCGCAGCCCCGCCGGATCAGCAAGTCAACACTGTGCTGGGCGGACGCTCACCGCGTGCCTTGGGCATGACACTCATGCATGAGCACGTTTTGGTCGATTTCGTGGGCGCTGACAAGGTAAGCCCGCAACGCTACAACGCCGAGGAAGTCTTCCAGGCAGCCTTGCCACACCTCAAGGCTCTGCGCGCCGCAGGTTGCCGAACGCTGGTCGAATGCACGCCTGCCTTTCTCGGTCGGGACCCAAATCTCCTAAAGCGTTTGGCCGGTGCCTCCGGCTTGCACGTCGTCACCAATACCGGGTTCTACGGCGCCGCAAACGACAAGTACGTTCCGGCAATTGCTCGCCAGGAAACTGCCGAGCAACTGGCGGTTCGATGGACACGGGAGTTTCAGGAAGGCATCGACGGCACGGGCATTCGCCCCGGCATCATCAAAATTGGTGTGGACTCAGGTCCACTATCTGAAATCGATGCCAAGCTGGTGCGCGCCGCCGCCAAAACGCATCTCCAGACCGGGCTGACCATTGCCTCTCACACGGGCAATGGTGTGGCCGCTTTGGAGGAGCTGGAAATCCTGAAGGAGGAGGGAGTTCATCCAGGTGCTTTCATCTGGGTTCACGCCCAGACTGAAGGCGATGGACAGTTTCATCGCAAGGCCGCGCAACAAGGCGCCTGGGTCGAGTTTGATGGGATCAGCGAAAGCTCAACCGATAAGCATCTCCAGTTGGTGAAAGGCATGATAGAACAAGGATTTTCTGACCGGCTGCTCATCTCTCAGGACGCTGGCTGGTACCACGTCGGCGAGCCTAAGGGAGGAACCTTTCGCCCCTATACGCTTGTCTTTGAAAATTTCATTCCATTGCTGCGCCGGTCCGGCGTCACTCCGGAACACATACGGTCGCTTCTCATCGACAACCCCAGGCAGGCTCTCACTCTGAAAATTCGGAAGCTCGACAGGACCTCGTCATGAACTCACCCTTGCGGCCGCCTAAGTTTTACAATGACGCCACCTTCATGAACTCGCCGGATGCCCGGTCACTGCGCATTCTCTCAGAGTACTTGGGGCCGCTCTCCCGCTTTCATCGGGAGAAAATCAAGGACACGATCGTCTTCTTCGGCTCAGCTCGCGCGGTCTCCAGAAGTCAGGCAGAAGAAGAGTATCGCGAGGTGCTGCAGGCCAAAAACAAGGCGGAAAAATCCGGCGATACGGCGGCGAAACAGCGCGCGAAACAGCGACTGGAACTCGCGGTTTACTATGATGAAGCCGTTGAACTCTCACGGCTCCTCACCGTGTGGGCGCTTTCGCTGGGAAAGAAAGCCCGCCGCTTCGTCGTTTGTTCCGGTGGTGGACCAGGAATCATGGAGGCCGCCAACCGGGGCGCTCGTGAAGCAGGCGGCAAGACCGTCGGACTCAACATCAGCCTCCCTTTTGAACAGGCGCCGAACCCGTACATCAGCCCTGAACTCAGTTTCGAATTTCACTACTTCTTCACCCGCAAGTACTGGTTTGCCTATCTGGCGAAGGCGCTAATCGTCTTCCCCGGCGGGTTCGGAACTCTGGATGAGCTGATGGAGATCCTGACCTTGATACAGACACGCAAGATCAGCAAAAAGATGGTTGTGTTGCTTTATGGTTCAAACTATTGGAAGGAACTGCTGAACTTCGATGCCCTGGTGCGATGGGGAACAGTCGACACAGCCGATCTCAAGCTTTTTGACTTTGCCGATTCGCCGCAAGAAGCATTCCGGATTGTACGATCAGGCCTTGAAGAATACTACTTGAACTCCGATGCAGGTGGGAAGACTCGCTGAATATTACCATCTGGAGGGTGAAAATGATCCAACGACGTCATCTGAGTACTCCTTTCATGAACGGGCTCCTCGGTCTGGGCGCCAGCTTCTTCCTGTCACAAGTGGCATTCTCACAGGTTGCTCTGAAAGTCGAAACGCCCATGAGTCCACCGGCTTGGGCGCTCATGGAGCGGGCTCTGCTTGAGGCTAACTCGCGAGCAGTGCAAGCTTTCGCTGAGAAGTACATGGACGCACGCGGCTATCTGCTCCACACACCGCGCTGGGGAACGCTGGACGGCCCAGACGACGCCATCGAGACCTATTTCAACTGGACCCTGTTGCATGCGTTGGGCGGCTCGGACAAGGTCCTGGAGCTGTACAAGAAAGGATTGGAAGGCCACCTTCAGCAGTACAAAGAACTGCGCACAGTGAAAACCGAGCTTGCCGCCGACGGCGCCTATCACAAGGAATTCGTCACCATGTCCGACTGGTTTCATACCGGTGAAGGGATGCGTGGATTCTTTATGTGGGGATTGTCGGAGCCAGCGAACCCCGCGCTGGTACAGAGAATGAAGCGGTTCGCAGGGATGTACATGAACGAAGACCCTGAGGCACCGAACTATGACCCTGAAAAGAAGATCATCAAGAGTATTTGGACGGGCTCGAAGGGACCCATGATGCACAAGGCCACTACCTACGACTGGGTGGGAGATCCAGTTCCGGGAACGTTTCACCTGCTGCATAACGAAGCTGGAACCTCGAAGATGTTGAACCTGATGGAGTGGTATCCGCGGATGCTAGCCCACTGCGAGGAGTACCTGGACTCCGTGGGAGACAGTCACCTCAACACGGCAGCCACCCTGCTCAGCTTGAACGCCTACGCACTTACTCAGGAAGAAAAATATCGCAACTGGACTCTCGAATACATGAACGCGTGGAAAGAGCGAACTCAGAAAACCGGGGGCATGATTCCCACGAGCGTTGGCCTGAACGGAGAACCGGGAGGCGAACACAACGGCCAGTGGTGGAAAGGCACGTATGGTTGGAACTTCACCATCTTCGACGGCGAACTGCAGAAGATCGCCCACCGCAACAATTTCCATGACGCCTGGCCGGGGTTCGCAAACGCCTTGCTGCTCACCGGCGATCAATCTTATGTCGCCGTCTTGCGCAAACAAATGGATCTGATCTATCAACAAAAGAAAGTTGAGAACGGCAAGACGTTGCTGCCTCAGATGTACGGCGATCCGCGTGGGTACAAACACAATGGCAAACCAGAGTTTTATAACTACACCGGAAACTTGTTCCTGGACAGGCTCACCGAGATCTATCTCTGGTCGATGGATCGGCGGGACCTTGAGCGCATCCCTACCGACCGAGGCTGGATTGGCTTTCTCGAAGGCAAAAACCCGACTTACCCCGAAAAGGAGTTGGCTGACGATTTCGAGCACATCCGAAAGCGCATGGAACTGATGCGCAACGATTCAACATCGCCCGACACGCGTCTGGCCGACTATCTTCAGGGTATCGTGCCCGCGACCACGGACACTTTGGTGCAGCTCACGCTGGGAGGTTATTTCAGCGCAGGGCGTATCTGGGTCCTCCATAGCCGGCTGCGCTATTTTGATCCAGAGAAGCGACGATCTGGCCTGCCGCAGGATGTTGCGGCCTTGGTGGAGAAGTTGACGTCAGACTCTGTAACCGTGACGCTTGTCAATACCAACCAACTGGAACCCAGAGTGCTCGATGTGCAGGCCGGCGGCTATGGCGAGCATCAGTTCACTGCGGTCGCTGCAAACGGCAAGAACACGCCCTTGCAATCGTCCCTGCTTACTGTTCGATTGGCTCCCGGTGCCGGGTCTCGTCTCACGCTCTCGATGAATCGCTACGTCAATCGGCCAACGCTGGCACAGCCTTGGAATCGGAATATTCAATAGCCAAGAAAGTCTCTCATCCGCCCAACCTCATGTTGGGAGCGGGAATCAGTCTTCACTCTGGGTGCCTGGATTCCGGCTCGCGCTGCTCTTGGCCGGGATGACGAGCGTGGATGGAGCATCATGGCAACCGACTTAGCGTTGGCAAAGATACGGAAGATTTGTCTCTCGTTCCCCGACACGAAGGAGACGATGACCTGGGGCAAACCCCCCTTCCGAGTTGGCGAGAAGATTTTCGCCGGGTACGGCGAGGAGAATGGCAAGCACGTCGTCGGATTCAAGTTGGAAATGGCCCACGCCAGCATTGCTGTTCAAGTGCCTGGTTTTTCGCGTGCACCTTACGTAGGGCACAAAGGGTGGGTTTCGCTGGAGACTGACAGCGTCAAAGATTGGGACGAAGTACGAGAAATGATCCTGGAGAGTTACCGCCTCATTGCTCCCAAGAAATCGCTGGCCAAGTTACATGCGGCCGCTCCATCAAGTAGCAAGGGCCCAAAGAAGACCCGAAGCGGCGCGGCCGGCAGTCGAAAGTTATCCAAACCGCGCAATCGTGATCGCGACTGATGGAACGTCCGATTCGGTCCACGCTCTCGCGTAAAGGTCTGCCCCGGGAAAATAAACGTTCCGCTGCAAGCACACTGCCTGCTCGTCATTCCGGCCAAGCGCAGCGCAAGCTGGAATTTAGAAGATTCCTGGCCGCCGGCAAAGGCCGCCGGTTGCGCTTAACCCCCGAATCTCTGTGCCGCGCGCGCCTTTGCTTTCGCAGCTTCTTCCTGCCGATTCTTTGGCGCTGCATTCGATTCGAGCGAAACGAGAAGCTGTTTCGAAATCCGGGCAATCTCCTCAACTGCCGATGAGAAGGCCACTTCGTTCGTCTTCGATGGCTTGTTGAAGCCGCTGATCTTTCTCACAAACTGCAGCGACGCAGCACGAACCTCTTCTTCAGTGACTGGTGGTTCAAAATTGAAAAGCGTCTTGATATTTCGGCACATGCTTCATTTTCCTGTTCGTTGTGAACTGTGATTCCTTACACGACTGCAGGCCCCGTCGCCGGCCAGGGTTCTCACTGAGAGCTCTTGTTCACCAACCGGTCAAGGTGCTCCATTTCCTGTTCAGCGCCGACAATACTCTTTGTCCCCGTACAAATACCTGTCTCGATGTTTGCCGGTCCTGGAGCTACATAGACCAAATACTCCTTCTTTTCTTCAAACAAAAACCCACACGCCTCCCCACTCAACCGGGTGACAACAACGATGCTTCTTGCCTGGGGACCCTTCCATTGCTTTGTGACTTCAAACTTTACCCGATAGTTCCCTGTCCGCGTAAAGCCAACCGTCTCCCAAAAGGACTGATAGATTTTGGTGACCTTTCCTCGGAAAACAGCTGAAGACTTGTAAAGAGCCTCAGCTGCATTAGCGGGTGCCATACAAGTACAGGCTTGCGTCGCCTCCACTCCAATCAGCAACGCAGCTATGAAGCATGGCAAGGTCATTGAGACCCTCATGGCCATCCTCGAGCTCCACGCCCTTTTTTGCCTCGGCCGATTCGCGTCACTCTTCCCGTCCCTCACCCAATTCGCAGCTTGGTCCTGCCAGTCATTGGGTAAGTGCAATATTCTGCGACAGAATCGGCGCAGGAATCCAGAACTTCGGGTTGGTCCCGAACCTAGGGGGCAGACCAAATGGCCAGCATCAGGATCTTGGAATCGACAAAAGCTCAAGCTTCTCTAGAGAGCTGGACGCCGGCTTTCGCCGGGGTGACGAACTTCTTGGTAGACCTCGTCGCCCCTTGGACAAGGGGGACTTCAGGGGGGTTTTCTATGCCGCGTGTCACTTCGGCCTTAACCTGCCTTTGTTCAAGAAGGAGGATGGCCGCTCCCTCGTGCATGTACTCGTCGTCGTCCTCGTCCTTTCTTCGACGACGAGGAAGATTCTCAAGCGATGTTCAGGCGGTTTCCAGCAGCCTCAGTGACTTTTCCCATTCCTGGTAAAGCTGGCTGAGTTGGGCGCTGAGATCCTCGTGGCGGTCGGTGAGCTGTTTGAACTGGACGAAATCCCGGGCAACGTCTGGATCGCTCAGTTGACTGGTGTTCGATTCAATCAGGCCTTCAATTCGCTGAATCTCCTGTTCCAGAAATTCACACCGACTCTTTAGTTTTGCGAGCTCGTTCTTGCTGAACTTCTGGCCATTGGAGCTCGGTTTTTCCGGCGCGCTAGGAACCTCTTTCGGAGTAGGCAAAGGAGGCTTCACTGCTGGCTGGAGTTCTTTCGGTGCTTCCTGGGAAATCGCGAATTCTTCGTAGGTTCCGTCAAACGCCACGCAAGTGCCTTCACCGTCGAGGTAAAGGATCTGGTCGGCAAGCTTGTTGAGCAGGTAGCGGTCGTGCGACACCATGATGACGGTCCCAGGGAAATCTTGCAGTGCTTCTTCCAACGCCTCGCACGAAGGAATATCGAGATGGTTGGTCGGCTCGTCCAGTAGCAGCGTGTTGGCCTTGCCGAAAATGAGTTTGGCCAAAGCCAGCCTGCTCTTTTCACCTCCGCTTAACGATGCTGTTTTGTGGAACACGTCATCGCTAAAGAAAAGGAAGCGCGCCAGGTAGCCGCGCAACGTCTCATCGGTGGCCAAGGGAGAAACAGCGCGCATTTCTTCGAGCACCGTGGCTTCAGGATCGAGCGTTGAAAGCTGCTGGTCGTAGTAGGCCAGCTCGACCTTCTGTCCGACCTGGATTTTTCCTGCCAGGGGCGTTTGCCTGGCTAGCAGTGTTTTCAGGAGTGTGGATTTCCCGGAGCCATTCGGCCCAATAATGCCAACGTTATGGCCCCGAAAGACCGTGCCCGTAATGTTCTTTGCCAGGACCTTGCTTTCATATCCCACCGACACCTTCGTTAGCTTGAAGACCACATCGCCGCTTTGGGAATTCAAGTCGAAACGAAAGCGGGCGGGTGGTTTGCCCGAAGCAACGTTTTCCAGGCGCTCCATCCGCTCGAGCATGTTCCGGCGCGACTTGGCTTGCTTGGTTTTCTGGCCTGCCAGGTTACGGCGAATAAAGTCCTCCGTCCGGGCAATCATTTCCCGTTGTTCTTCATAGGCTTTCAACCGGAGTTCGCGCCGCCGTTCCCGCTCGACGGTGTACCAGGAATAGTTACCCGGGTATTCCTCCACCCTTCCTTCTGCAATCTCCAGAATCCGGCTAACCGTAGCGTCAAGGAAGTAGCGGTCGTGCGAGATAACCACAAACGCGCGCGCATAGTCCTTTAGAAATCCCTCCAGCCAGCGCACGGCCGAGATGTCCAGATGGTTCGTCGGTTCGTCCAGCAGCAGCAGGTTGGGATCAGAAAGCAACAGCTTGGCCAGGTTCAAGCGGTTCAGCTCACCGCCGCTGAGCACGGCTGCGCTTTTTTCCAGATCGCGTTCTTCGAAACCGAGACCGAAAAGAACTGCCTTGGTGCGCGCTTCGTAGGAGTAGCCGCCTTCCATCTCCCAGCGCGTCTGAAGGTGGCCATAGCGTTCCAGCAGAGAATGCAGGTCCGAGTGCTGAGATTTCGACTCGATTTCCGATTCCAGCAACTCCATTTCTCTCGCCCGCTCTTCCATGTGGGCAAACACAGAAACCGCGGACTCAAAGACCGTTCTCTCCGGCTCGACGTGGGTCATCTGCTGCATGAATCCCAGACGGACTTGAGGTTGGCGCACAATCTGGCCGTTATCCGGTTCGAGAGTGCCGGCAATGATTCGGAAGAGCGTCGTCTTTCCGGTGCCGTTGCGGCCGACGAGTCCCACTTTCTCGTTGGGATTCAGCTGGAAGCTGGCATCCTTGAGGACCGTCTTGCTTCCGAAGCTCTTGCAGATGTGGTCCAGATGAATAAGCATGGAAAGGCCGGATGGCCTGAACCATTTGGGTTCAGCCATCAAAAAAAGGGCAGCCGGAGCTGCCCTTTGAAAAGCTGTGTCGTTAGAGATTGCGCGCTAAGCAGCCTTCTTTTCAGAGGCCGGTGCGCTCAACAGCTCGATGGCCTTCTTGAGCTGCAGATCTTCCTGGGAAGTGGGCTTAGTGGACTTTGGCGGTGTGGTCGCGTCGTCGGAGTCCTCGTCATCAACGTCACCTTCCGCTGACATCGCTTCACGGCCGTCACGGACTTCAACATCGGGAGTAATACCGTGACCCTGAATCACCTTGCCCGACTGCGAATAGAACTTCGCGGTAGAAAGAAGCACGGCTGAATCGCTCTCCAGCGGAATCAACTGTTGCAGGGACGCTTTGCCGAAGCTCTTAACACCCACCACGTCACCGCGCCGGTTTTCCTTGATCGCGGCCGACACAATCTCGGCTGCCGATGCGCTGCCATAGTTCTGCAGCACCACCAGAGGTAACTTCGATAAGGCCCTGGCTGGATCGGCCACAAACTCTTTCTTCGGAGACTTCTGACCCTGAGTGTAAGCAATAACGCCGTGGTCGAGGAAGAAATTGGCCACCTTCGCGGCCTCTTCAAACTCCTCGCCGGCGCAGTCGCGCAGATCCAGAATCACACGGCTGGCGCCATTCTTTGTAAGCTGCTGCAGCTTTATTCGAACGTCGTCACTGATGCCGGGAGTGAATCGGTAAACCTTCAAATGCGCAATCTTATTTTCCAAAAGGCTGGCCTTCACAGGTGGCGCCTTAACCAAGTCGCGGGTCACCGTCAGCTCCACGGGTTCCGCCTTTCCTCGACGCAATATCTTCAGCTTGGCGGTGGAGCCCGGATTCCCAGTCATTAGATACTCAGCCTGAAGGAGGCTGATATCACGCGTGGACACTTCCTCTATCGATTCGATGACATCGCCCGGCTTCACGCCCGCTTTATCGGCCGGTCCACTCTCGATAGGGTGAATGACGTAGGCGTAGCCGAGCATCTTCTCCTTGGAAAGCTCCAAACCCAGACCACCGTTGCCATTGGTTTTGTGCTTCTTGTAGCGAGAATATTCGTCTGGAGAAAGATAGGTGCTGTATGAATCCAGCGATTCGAGCAGTCCGCGCAAGGCCCCGTTCATGACTTCACCAAGATTGGGGTCTTCCACATAACTATTCCGAATCTTGGACAGGACCTCGTTGAAAACCGAAAGCTGGGAGTAAGAGCCCTCTCGTTCGGTTGCCCTCCCAAGCAGTCCGCCAACCACGGCGTAAAACACGAAAATCGTTGAAAGCAACACCACAACAAACTTGTTTCTATTCACCATCAGCCAACCTCATTCTTCTCAAGATGCTCAAAGACTGATCCATTATACATAAGAAAACGGCAGGGGCTGGTGGTTTCTTGATGATTTTGAACGAAAATTCGAGGCAGCTGGGCGTGATGACGAGTGTTTGTCTAAAGACGAAGCCCTAATGACGAAAGAATGACAAAGCTCAAAGTCCCAATGTGCCTGTCGTCATTGAGCTTTTGCCTCATTCGTCATCGAACTTTAGTCATCTCATGGAATCACTTGGGGAGTGACATAGGCGTAGAACATCACAAGCAGAGCAACCAGGCAAGCCAGGACGATGCTGTGCTTGAACACAGCTTTGAAAATGGCCGCTTCGTTTCCTTCCTGATGAGTGGCAGCGCTAGAAACCACGATGCTCTGTGCATCGATCATCTTGCCCATGACGCCGCCTGCGCTGTTGGCCGAAGCCATCAGGATCGGACTGATGCCTAGCTGTTCCGCCGTCACCTTCTGCAAATTGCCAAAGAGGGCGTTCGAACCGGCATCGGTGCCGGTCAGTGCAACGCCTAACCACCCGAGAAGCGTGCCAAAGAAGGGATAGACCCAGCCCGTTCGCGTCAGGCTCAGGCCAAGAACGGTGTCCATGCCAGAGTAACGCGTGACGAACGCCAAGCCCACCATGAAACTGATGGCGAGCAGAGACGGAATCAGTTGGCGGAGCGTCTGCCCAAAGATCTGGAAGGCGCGACCGAACGACATGCCGAGGAACGGAACGGCCAGCAAGGCACCCGCACAAACGGCGGTGCCAGGCATGGCAAAGACGTTCAAGTCCATCATCGCCGCTTCGGGTGTGGGTCGATTCACGACCGGGGCAACCCGCACGACTTGATTGTGCAGCCCGGTCAGCGGAAACGTCAGCGCATCGAACTTCAAGTATTTGCTCAGCGCTGGCAAGCCTGAAATGAGAATAAAGATGGATGCCAGGATAAACGGAGACCACCCCTTAAGAATGACACCCAGCGAATGGTGGCGGACTTGGGCTTTCTCGTTGTCCGGGTGTAGTTCCAGAACATTCTTGGGCTTCCAGAAGCGTAGGAAGGCCACCATGACCAACAGAGAGAAAATGGCCGAGGCGATGTCCACGAGTCCGGTCTCGAGAAAATTCGACCAGTAGAACTGCATGGCGGCAAACGACAGCCCACAAACCAGTAGCGCCGGAAAAACCTCGAACGTCTTCTTCCAATCCACCATGCTGCGCACCAGCCACAAAGGCAGGATCAATGAAAACGGCGGGAGAATACGGCCGGTCATCGCGTTCAGCGAATGCTCCGGAAGTCCGGTCACTCCGGCCAAAACGCGGATGGGGTTCCCAACCCCGCCCCAAGCCACGGGAGCGGTGTTCGCAAGCAGGCAGAGCACCGCCGCTTGAAAAGGCGGGAAACCCAGGCCAATGAGAAACGCACCGGCGATCGCCACCGGGGCTCCGCCTCCACCAGTGCCTTCCAGGAAGGCTCCAAAACAGAATGCAATGAGAATCGCTTGCAAGCGCGAATCGGAGGAGAGCGCGGCAATCGATTCCTTCATCACCTGGAACTGACCGGTTTCGACGGCAATGTTGTAAAGAAAAATGGAGGCGACAATGATCCACGCAATCCGTACAAGTCCAAAGACAATGCCCAGGAACGTAGCGTTGGAAATCAAGGAGACCGGCATCCCAAAAACTGCTGAGGCCAGCACCACGGCCATGATCATGCCGCTCAGCGCCGCAATCCAGACGCGCTGTTTCAGAACCAGCAGAACAAAAAACAGCGTCAGCACTGGAAGTGACGAAACAAACGTAGATAGCTGCCAAAAGTTCAACGGATCATAAACTTGACTCCAAGTCACGCGCAGATCGCTCCTCGTCGAGGGAATGAATATCCAGAAGAATCGTGTGCTGAAGCGCGGTACTGTATCGGAAACATCGACAAATTGAAAGGAATCGCGGCCCGATGCGCAACGTTATCGAGGCCGAGGCCTGGTTACGGCAACGACTCTACCGAATCGGTTTCAAACATGGCAATATACACAGGTTCTGAATAGGGTGTGGCGAGGAAAGACTTATGACCGGAACGATGATTGAGTTCTCAAGCAACGGAGGTACTGCGAGCGGATACCTTTCGAAACCAGAGTCTGGCAAGGGCCCTGGTGTCATTGTGATTCAGGAATGGTGGGGCCTGGTTGATCACATCAAGGACCTCGCCGACCGCTTTGCGCGCGAAGGGTTCGTAGCACTCGCGCCCGACCTGTATCACGGCACGATAGCCAAAAGTCCTGATGAAGCGGGAAAACTGCTTATGGCGTTAAACATTGCCCGTGCTGAGAAGGATTTGCGCGGCGCTATTCAGTTTGTGCTTGCGCAACAGGAAACCGCAGGCGCAAAAGTGGGAACCGTGGGCTTCTGCATGGGCGGCCAGTTATCTCTATATGCGGCGTGCGCCAACCCCAACGTGGGCGCCTGCGTGAATTTCTATGGAATCCATCCGAATGTTCATCCCAACGTTGCCGGCCTGCAGGCACCGGTGCTCGGATTCTTCGCTGAGAAGGATGGTTCCGTGACTCCCGAGACAGCCCGGAAACTTGAAGCTCAGCTTAAGAGTGCGGGCAAGCAAACAGAGTTTCATATCTACCCAGGTGTGAGCCACGCTTTCTTCAATGATACAAGGGCCGAGGTGTACAACGCGACCTGCGCAAGGCAATGTTGGGAGCGAATGCTGAAATTCTTTCGCGAACACCTTGGTTGAGTGTTTGGTGCAGCCACCCTGGGAGCGCTGGCGTCCCGCCCCGCACCGGAGTCGCCGGAAATCGCTCTAAAGGCATAGGTGCTCAATTTGCGGCGAGAGGCCCGCGCTCTCAGGGTTAGTTGTGCACACATGGAATCCACTTCAGAGAAACTGATTGAGTAAGCCAAAACTTTCCATTGTCTACTACCTCAACGCGCTACCGCTGTCCTGGGGCTTCCTGCATGGCGCCGAACGCGACCTCTTTGACCTGGACTTCTCGCCGCCATCGCGGTGCGCCGATCTGCTGGCACAAGGCGATGTCGATGTCGGATTGATCCCCGCGATTGAGTATCAAAGAATCGATGGACTGAAAGTTATTCCGAACCTTTCGGTCGCCTCAAAGCAAACAGTCAAAAGCGTGCTGTTGTTAAGCAAGTTGCCAGCAGAGCAGATTCGGACAGTTGCAGCAGACAGCTCCTCGAGGACTTCAGTCTGTTTGCTGCAGATCCTGCTGCGGGCCCGTTTCAAAGCCAACCCACAAATCGAATCTCACGGCCCAGACCTGAAAGTGATGCTGGCCCGGAATGACGCTGCGCTGATTATCGGTGACGCGGCTCTCAAAGCTGAGGCGGGCACTTTGTTTTGTTACGATCTGGCCGCGGAGTGGCGTGCGTTGACGGGAAAGCCGTTTGTATTCGCCTTCTGGGGAGTTCGCAAGTCCGTCACACTGCCGGACACGGACGCCTTTTACAGGTCGTTTGCTTATGGCCGGGCGCACAGTGAAGAAATTGTGGAAGAGCAAACCCGCCAACTGCAACTTCCATCTGAGGTGATTCGGACTTACATCAACCACCACATTGACTATTCACTGGATGAAGAGAATTTGGCGGGCTTGCGGCGGTTCTTTGAATTGGCGAGAGAATTCAAGTTGATCGAACTAGTGAGGGATCTCGAATTCACCAGGTGAGGCTCTGAAAGGCGGCTTCGCCATGGGAGGGCGAGGCTTCTACCGAGCCGTTCGGCGGCACACGGCTGATCCAGAACGCTCGACAGGAGCCTCGGCCTCCGGTATTCCGTTACAGCTCTGCGCCGTTAGGGAAATGGAAAGGTCAATATGCTCGTCGAAAATAAGCGTGGTGGTTACTCCTTTCTCAAAGGGATCAGCCCATACTCGGCCGGGGCTGTCGCTCAACCAGGATTCGCGATTGAACACGCCCGATTGCGCGCACCGATTGCGGTCGCAGCGGGATTCGATGCCATTGATGCGTACTTGAAATCTTTGAACCGCCCACGGGCGGCGCTGTGCGGCATCGAGTTAAGATCTCCACAGCCTTTCACGTTTCAGGGATTCTCAGATTTCAATGCTCGCTACGTCGGTATTCTGAAGAGTTGGGAATTGCTGCAAGACGGGCTGAATCCAATTGCGCGCACCAATGTGGCGCCCGAACTCGGCCCGCCCTTCGAACCTTGCCTGTTCGGTTTTTCGTACACTGTCGTTGCAGCGAATGCAAAGTCTTCGTTTGTTGTCGCGGGAGCAGGAGAGCTGCCGGAAGGTTCGTTGGATCCTCATGATGTTGTAAGAAAGGGTGAAGCCACCACAGAAGCGCTGCGCGAGAAAGCGCGTTTCGTCATGAGTCTTATGGATGGGCGCGTTCGTGGCCTCGGTACTCGGTGGGCAGACGTAACCCAGACGAACCTGTTCACGGTTCATCCGGTTTGTCCATGGCTGAATACGGAAGTTCTGAGCAAGATGGGATCAGCACAGCTTCAAGGCGTGAACTGGTATTTTGCCCGGCCGCCGATTGTCAGTATTGAATTTGAAATGGATCTACGGGGCGTTGGGCGGGAAGTGGTGATTGGTTGAGGGGCTTGTGGCCCTACCTCAGGGTGGCAGCGGCATCTTGCCGCCAAGCTAGCGGCTTAAAGTGGGAGCGGATATGGAGATCGCCGTCGGAGGCCAGTTCCCACCTTCAGATGTCTTCCCCGATTTTGACCTGCAGATGCACTCTGGTGTTCTCAGGAATATCAACAGACTCGATCGGATGGAAGCAGCCCCCGCGATAGACAGCCTGCATTCGCATTGAACGCGCCGGCCTTTCTCGGGCGATGTCTTTCATCTGTCCCCCGTCCATGGCCTGATTGGCCAACCTGTCGGCTTCGCGATTCTGTTCCCGCGGCACATGATGGATCGAGAATGATTTCAGCTTGGAAATCAGCGCCTTCGCTTCTCTGAACAGAGGCTGCAGGTCCAGGCTCTTGACTTTGTAGACTCCATTGATCTGGCGCACCATTAACTCAGAATCCGCATACGCGCGTAACCCCTCGTATCCATTCGCCAAAGCGTATCGCAAGGCTCCAATCAGAGCAGAGTACTCGGCAAAGTTATTCGTCCGAACGCCCAGGTTTTCAGAAAGGCTGGCGACCGGCGCGCCGCTCTCGTCTTGCACGTCAACGCCATAGCCGGCGATACCTGGATTGCCGCGTGATCCACCATCAATGTAGGCGACACATCGTTTCATAAGGGTTTTCCAAGGTGTTTTTCATGCCGCTGTCCGGCACCAGGCCGGGTGAGATTCTTCGTCCACGTTCTCGTCGTCGAACTCGGCTTTCTTCGAGAACGAGGCCAATTTTCATCGGAAGATTTCGAAAGAGGAAGGATTGACTACGACGTCACTTCGTAGGGAGCATCGGGCTTCCAGTACAGAATGCGGTTGCAACTGTCGCAGGTGATGATCTGCTCCCCCGCCATAACCTGGCTCACCACATGGGGCCGAATGCGGACGTGGCAGGCCTGACAGGAGTCCTGAGTGGCACGGGCCAGTGCTATTCCCTTGCGAAACTTGCTGATCTGCTTATAGGTGTTCAGTATGGCGGCATCCACCGACTGCATCAAAGTGTCCCGCTGGCGCCGCAGCTCCATCAGGATTTCACGATCCTTGATCACTTCAGCCTCGGCAGCTTTCTTCTCCGAATCCACCAGCGCCTTCTCTTGCTGCAGTCGCTGCTGAATGACCTGCGACTCCTTGCGAAGCGCTTCGTCCTGCTCCATCAGTCCTAGTATCCCGTCTTCAATCTTCCGCACTTCCTTCTCATTGAACTCAATTTCGTGAAGCAGAGCCTTGTACTGTTCGTTGGTTTTGACGTCAGTCAACTGCCCCCGATACTTCGAGTTCTTCTGCTCCAGATCGAGAATATTGCCCTCCAGCTTTTTCTTATCTGAGGCTGCCTGGGCAATCTGCTGCTTGTTGGCCTCGAGCGACTGCAGTGTGCCACTCAGCTTGGCTTCCAGGGCGGCTAGCTGTTTGGGAAGAAGCTCAATTCTGCCGTTGTAGTGTTGAACCTGTAGATCGGTTTCCTGCAACTTGAGGAGTTTTTCGACTTCAGGATGCATTCGAAAAGAACACCAGGAGGATGGCGGACCCACTAGGACTCTGGAACTGTCCGGCTTATGAGGACGATAGCTACTTACGCTTGCTGTCGTGCCATGCTGGACGGTGGTCAAAACCCACGAACGCAGCACTATACATGTCGGGAGAAT
>Ga0075418_10004082_pt1 | contig 16611 bp, 13 predicted proteins | sample SoiMetdeltSBSDD2_FD_81776 | JGI IMG/M metagenome (GOLD analysis project Ga0075418, IMG submission 81776) | Bulk soil microbial communities from a Populus tree surrounding site in Tennessee, USA - Soil MetaG P. deltoides SBSDD2 | ecosystem: Environmental > Terrestrial > Soil > Tree plantation... | reverse complement strand
CGGGTTGCAAGCTGGTGAAGATCGAATCCGGCAACAAAGCAACCACCGTTTACGAAAACAAGGTAATGAAGAATCATCACGGTGGAGTGATCCTTGTCGGCGATCACTTGTACGGTCACTCCGATGGAAGCGGTTGGGTGTGCCAGGATTTCAAGACCGGCAACGAGGTGTGGTCCGAACGCAGCAAACTGGGAAAAGGCGCCATCGCCTGCGCGGATGGAATGCTCTATTGCCTTGACGAAGGCAGCGGCACGGTGGTTTTGATCGAAGCCTCACCGAAAGGGTGGAGCGAGCACGGGCGCTTCAAGCTCGATCCTCAAACTAAAATCCGCAGTCCGCAGGGCCGCATCTGGACCCATCCCGTCATCAGCAACGGCAAGCTCTACTTGCGCGACCAGGACCTGATCTACTGCTACGACATCAAGGGCGGCTCCGATACTTAAGCCGGACGGGCAACCGCTTCGCGCAGGGCAGTGGCGGCGGCGCGAACATCGCGCAACGCTGCAACTACGGATAGTTGGTCGGACGCCGACGCTTCCGCGAACTGGTCTTCGTGATCGCCCAGCCCCGCGTCTTTCCATTGTCGTAAACGCGTCTGCATCAGTTCCCGCACCTGGGGCGCGTTGTCGATCCCGCGGAACCACGCGACGTGTGCGGTTTGCGCCGCTCCGTGATGGCTGTGGCCAGCCGCGCCAGCTCCTCCCGCCGTGTCGACGCGCAGGTTGGCGATGCCAAGCAGCCGTTGAAGGGGCCCTTGCGAGATCGAGATGTTCTGGATGTTCGCGAAGGTAACTGTCATCTCGCGCACGATGATAACACCTTCGCGCACACGGAGGCTTCGATCGGTGACGATGTACCACCGCTTCTCGTAATTCAGCCGAACAATGGCCAGATGGATCACCGAAATCAGGATCATCAAGCCCAGCACGAATGCCGGGATCACAATGACCCACGCATTGAGGTTTGATGTGGCGGCCGCCACAACACACGCGATCGTCGCGATGAGTGCAGGCAGAAGCCCGGCGAAACTCGACAACGCCCAGACCACAAGCAGGTATTTGTAGTAGTTGTCGGCCGCCCGATAGATTTTTGTCGAAGCTTCATCGCCGGGCGGGGGTTCCGGGTCGGCGGGAATCCGCAGCAACCGCTCACACGTGGTTCGAAACGCGTTATACATTTCGGTTCCTCGCTTCGAGCGTTTCGCGCGTGCGCTGAAGTTCATCTCGGATGGAAACAAGGAGCGACACAACTTCGTTGTCGGCGGTCGCGTGAGCAGGCGCCGGCTTTTTCGCCTGATACCCGCGCATTCGCGTGTAGAGAAAATCGCGGATCGCTTCGAACTCCTTAAAACCTTCGATTAAGACTTCCGCATTCGAACTTCCTGCCGCCGTTTGAATTTCTACGTTGGCCAGTCCCAACCAGCGCTGAAGGAGTCCGGACTTCAGATGAATGTCCTGGATACGCGCGTAGGTGATATTCACTTCCCGCCGAAACAAAAGACCCACTTTCATGTGAATCCCTTCGTCGTCGAAGCGATACCGCAGCGTGTGATAACGGAAAAACAGATATGGCAACGTGGCGAGGATGCCCGGCCCCGTGAGGATCGCCCGAATCACGTAGTAGGTCCAAAGCGAGCGGTGCGGCCGCTCAAGAGACATGATGTGCGCCGGTGCAGCGGGGCTCATGCGGGCAACATGGATAAGCCCGCACTTTTTGGAAAGATGGAACCGCTCAGGCGGAATCGACCGACTCTGTTAACGAGGGTTGGCTGGTGCCCTGGCTTTGGCCACTACATCCACGTAAGCCTTGGCCAGACGGCTGAGGCCTTTCCAGTCGGCATTTCTGATCGACTCGGGGTTCAGAAGCGACGAACCCACACCCAGCGCCACGCACCCGGCTTTGATGAATTCGGGTGCGGTCTCCAGATCGACGCCGCCAGTGGGCACCACGCGCAGGTGCGGCAAGGGCGCTAGCAAAGCCTTTACGTACGTCGCGCCCAGCCGGTCCGCAGGGAAGATTTTGATGAAGTCAGCCCCCGCTTCATACGCCGTCTGCGCTTCGGTCGGTGTGTACGCACCGAGCATCACCGGACAGCCCGCGGCGTGCGCGGTTTCCACGACCTCCTGGCGCATGATCGGGCTCACGATGAATTGCGCGCCCGCCCCAATCGCATCGCGGCTCGACGCCGCGCTGGTCACCGTTCCGGCCCCGACCACGGCTTTTGCGCCCAGTCGCTCGCGCGCGTCTTTGATTGCTTTCAGCGCATTGGGCACCGTTAACGTGATCTCCAAGGCGTGAATGCCGCCCTCCAGCAGCGCCTCGCAAACGGGCAGCACATCTTCGTGGCGCGGCGTGCGGATAACCGCCACCAAACCGGGATTGGTGAGCCGCGCGCAAATTTCAGAACGATCTCGCATGTCTATTTCTTAAACGCCCCACTCGGGCGAAAGTTGCTGGTCTCGGACTTCACGCGCATGCGCGTGCCATCGAACAGCTTGCGTCCTTCCATCTCGAAGTTCGTAACGCGATTGAACCATACGCCCTCCACGCGCGTGCGCTCCACGTCGAACGAAAACTTTTTCATCGCGCCGAGCACGCCGCCCCACATGGTGATTTCGCTCAGCAAACCGATTTCGGCCTTCGCCACCTCGAACTCACGGGCGTCCACCCACACCTTGCCGCCGAGACGGTTAATGAGCCGATCGGTGATTTGCTTTACCGGCAGGTCCTCGCTCTTCGGTTTGAATTTCATCACGTAAGCGTCGCGCCCTGCCACGTCTTCGCGTCCCACCAACTCGAAATCGTACCGGGCAATGAGTTCTTTGTTCAGATACTCTACCCAATTGTCGTCGCGCCGGTTGCGAGGCGCTTTGACCACTTGCTCGCGGTCAGCCGCGCCTTCGGACGTCTCGGCTTTCGCAGGCAATGCAAGCGGTTTGCCGTTCTTCCTCATTTCTTTGATCGTGCCGACACCACGTTCAAATTCGAGGACCTTCTCTTTGCTGCTTTTGATCTGCCCTTTGCCGTCCAGTTCCTCAACCATCGTGGTCTTTTGATACGTGAAATTGGTTTGCCGGTTGAATTTTTGCGCGAACTGCGCGCGCGCCATTGTCCGCTGGACGATCTGTTCTGCCGTTAACTCGGCGGGGATGTCGGCAGCCGCAGCAAACAAAGCGGTCCCCGCCACCAGCGAGCAGACACACAGCCGCTTCAACCAAACCTCAGGCATTACATAAGAGATACTTCAACCACATGAGACGTTCAAATGAAGTCTTATTTTCGCCGGATCGAAAATTGAACGTTTAGTGATATTCCTGCAACGTTTTGACGCCGTAGCCGCTCTTCTTCAGCGCCGCGATCCCCAGCGCGGCTGCCTTGGCGCCGCTCAGAGTCGTCATGATCGGCGTGCTCGTGTAAACCGCCGTAGTTCGAATTTTCACTTCGTCCGCGCGCGGCGTTTGCCCCGCCGGGGTGTTAATGACAAGTTGAATTTCGCGGTTCTTGAGAAGGTCCTGCGCGTTGGGGCGACCCTCCGACAATTTCGCGACCCGCTCCACTTTCAACCCGGCAGCCTCCAGCACCGCGGCCGTTCCACTCGTGGCGATGATGCCAAAGCCAAGGTCGACGAATTGCCGCGCGACTGCGGCCACTTCCTTCTTGTGCGCGTCGCTGACGCTAATGAAAAGCCGCCCGCTCATGGGCAACGGCGCTCCGGCAGCCATTTGCGACTTGGCGTAAGCGATTCCCAGATCGGCATCCAGGCCCATGACTTCGCCGGTCGAGCGCATCTCCGGCGAGAGCAGAATGTCCTGGCCGTGAAAACGGTTGAAGGGAAACACCGACTCCTTCACCGCCCAGTACTTCGGCCACGCTTCCTCGGTAAATCCAAGGTCTTTGAGCCTCTTTCCCGCCATGATTTTGGCGGCGAGTTTCGCCAACGGCACGCCGATGGCTTTGCTCACGAAGGGCACAGTGCGCGACGCGCGGGGGTTCACTTCGAGCACATAAACGGAGTCGCCCTTCACCGCATACTGCACGTTCATCAAACCGATCACGCGCAACTCTCGCGCCATCGCGTGCGTGTACTCGCGGATCGTATTGATGACGCCCTTCGAAAGCGTGTGGGGCGGCAGCACCATCGCCGCGTCGCCGGAGTGCACGCCCGCGAACTCGATGTGCTCGAGCAATCCGCCCATTACGATGGTTCCCTCTGATGGATTGTTGAAGTGGCCCACGTCGGCGATGCAGTCCACGTCCACTTCCGTGGCATCCTCAAGAAACTTGTCAACGAGCACAGGCCGTTCCGGCGAAGCCTCCACCGCGAAGCGCATATAGTGCGACAACTCCGCGTCCGAGTAAACGATCTGCATGGCGCGCCCGCCAAGCACGAACGACGGGCGGACAAGCACGGGATATCCGAGTTCCTTTGACGCCGCGAGCGCCTCCGTCTCGTTCACCGCAATCCCATTCGGCGGCTGCGGAATTTTCAGTCTGCGCAGCATGGCCGCGAACAGCTTGCGGTCCTCGGCGATCTCAATGCTCTGCGGCGACGTGCCGATAATGTTCACGCCGTTCTTCTGCAAACCGAGCGCCAGGTTCAGCGGAGTCTGCCCGCCGAATTGCGCGATTGCCCCCCAGCACTTTTCCCGTCCGTAAATGTGCAGCACGTCCTCCAGCGTCAACGGCTCGAAAAACAATTTGTCGCTCGTGTCGTAATCCGTGGAAACGGTCTCCGGATTCGAATTCACCATCAGCGTCTCAAAGCCGTCCTCCTTGAGCGCGAACGCCGCGTGCACGCAGCAATAATCGAACTCGATCCCCTGCCCGATTCGGTTCGGCCCGCCGCCCAGGATCATCACCTTGCGTTTATCGGATGGCCGCACCTCGTCATCCCCGCGATCGTAAGTGGAATAAAAATAGGGGGTGTAGGCCTCGAACTCGGCCGCGCACGTGTCCACGAGCCGGTAACTCGGCACGATGCCGAGGCGCTTGCGTTCGGCGCGCACGGCATCCTCGGTCTGCCCGGTGAGGTTGGCGATCTGCCGGTCGGAAAATCCGAGGGACTTGGCTCTGGCTAACGTTTCTGCATTCAAAATCTTTGCTCCATTGCAACAACACCCCGCCGGAGCGGGGTGCCGGCGCGACGATGCGCAAACGTCCCCACCGTGTCAATGAATCCTGATGAATTTTGCGCCCCAGCACACGTCTTTTCTCCTGAAACGTGACGGTATTGACGGCGCGGATTCTCTCATGTTTTCAATGAAAACCGTGGTTGACCCGTCCCTTCGTTCGGGTACTCTAGCGCGTACGAACCGCTAACGACACTCACAATCAACGAAAGCTATGGATACTAAAGATAACAAGCCAGTGGCCGGCGGTGATACGCGCCGGGATTTCATCAAAAAGACCGCCACGGCGGCAGCGGCTGTCGCGTCGACAAATATTTTCCGCACGCCCGTCTATGGCGCCAGCACCGCCCCCTCGACCGGCCGGGTGATCGGCGCCAACGACCGCATCGTCATTGGCCACATCGGTGTCGGCGGTCAGGGCATGGCCCACGTGCGGCAGATCAAAACGCATGCGAGCGAGAACAACGTCGCCCAGGCGGCAGTTTGCGATGTCTGGAAGAAACGCGTCGCCAGCTCGAAAGCGTTCATCGAAAAGGACAACGCGGACGCCAAGGTCGAAGGGTTTGAAGATTACCGCAAACTTCTCGAACGCAAAGACATCGACGTCATCGTCTGCGCCACCGTCGATCACTGGCATACGAAAATCTGTGTCGATGCCATGAACGCCGGCAAGCACGTTTACGTGGAAAAGCCGATGACCCGCTACCTGGGAGAAGCATTCGAAATATACGACACGGTCAAGAAGACGGGCAAGAAGTTGCAGGTCGGTTCGCAGGGGTGCTCCGACGCCAAATGGCACAAGGCCGCTGAACTGATTCGCGCGGGGAAGATCGGGCAGCTCGTCATGGGCCAGGGCTCGTACATGCGCAACAATCCGAAGGGCGAATGGAATTATGACATTCTGCCCGACGCCACGCCTGACACGCTGGATTGGAAGCAATGGATTGGCCACGTGCATAAGAAGGTGGACTTCAACGCGGATCATTATTTCCGCTGGCGGAAGTATTATCCGTACTGCGCGGTGCTGCTGGGCGACTTGTTCCCCCACCGCTTGCACCCGCTGATGCTCGCGACGGGCGCGCCGGAATTTCCCACTCGCGTTTGCAGCATCGGCAACAAAAAAGTGCACACGGACAAGAACACTCCGGGCACTCCGGAACGCGACGTGCCGGAAAACGTACAGCTGCTCGCGGAGTTCCCGAGCGGGCTTAACCTCATGGTCACCAGCGCCACCGTGAACCAGACGGGTATTCCGGACCTCATCCGCGGCCACAAGGGCACGGTTTACTTCGGCGGTGGCAGTGTCGAACTCAAGCCCGAAAAGGAATTCTCCGAGGAAGTCGATCCGGAGAATTATCCCAACCTCAAGCCGGGCGAAGACATCGCGGTTCACGAAAAGAACTGGTTCGATTCCATCCGCAACAACAAAGAACCGAATGCGAATATCGATCTCGCGATCAAGGTTCAGACCGTCATTTCGCTGGCCGAAATGTCCGAGCGCCTGAACATCATGTGCCTCTTCGACGAAAAGAGCCGCAAGATCACCACCGGCGACGGCAAGGCTGTCAAGCCGATCACCTACGGCACTCTCGAACTGAGCTAATCACGCTTCTCTCTCGAGCGGGCTTCACCTCGTGTGAAGCCCGCTTTTTTATTGTAGCAGCCGACGTAAGGGGGCTCTGATATCCCGCAGTTCGCATGTCAGAGCCAAAACATGTCGCCGTTGCGCGAAACGCCATGGCAACGCGTTTCGAAGTAGTGGTGTACGGTGACACCGAGGCTTCATTGCGCGCTGCCGGCGAAGAGGCACTCAACGAAATCCAGCGCATCGAGGCTCAACTCAGCCTCTATCGTCCCGACAGTGAAGTCGCCCACCTGAACGCACGCGCGGTTCACGAATGGGTGCGAGTCAGTCCCGAGGTCTTTCGGTTACTGGATCAAGCCGCGGAACTCTCAGCCCAAACCGAAGGCGCTTTCGATATCACCGTTGCTCCGCTGGTTCGCTGTTGGGGTTTTATGGGCGGCACGGGCCAGCGACCTGGCCCCGAAGCCATCGAACAGGCGCGCCAATCCGTCGGAATGGGCCTGGTCGAACTCCATTCAGAAAACTCCGCAGTCCGTTTCCGTCGCCCTGGCGTCATGTTGGACTTTGGGGCCATAGGCAAAGGTTACGCCATCGACAAGGCCGCTGAACTGCTGCGGGAAGAAGGAATCACGTCCGCCATCATTCACGGCGGCACCAGCACCGCCTTTGCCATCGGCCGACCGCCCGATCAACGTGTTTGGAAAATCGCCATCGAAGCCCCGCCCCAAACCGAAAACGCCCAGCCAAAGCCAATCGCAGTTGTGGAACTTCACGACGAGGCCCTCTCGGTTTCCGCCGCGTGGGGGAAATCCTTCGTGAGCGGCGGCAAAACCTTCGGCCACATCATCGACCCGCGCACGGGCTATCCGGCCGACAACGCCGATTTGGCTGCCGTCGTCCTTTCTTCGGCCACCGAAACTGACGCTCTTTCGACAGCCCTGCTCACAGCCGGCGCCGCCGGCCAGGAAATCATCACCCGCCTGCGGCCCAACGTCCGTTCACTTGTCATGAAACTCTCCCCTTCAGGCATCCCGGAAGTTCAAACCCGCTCCATCCAACTGCTGTAATTCTCCAACCTTTGTTATTCGAGCTTCTTTCGTCATTGGTCATTGGTCATTCGTCATTTCCCGTGGGGTGAAAACTGGTTTGAAAAAGAACTCGTCAACGACTACTGTGCGGCGAGATGTTGGAAGACCGCTACTATATGCGCGATGAGGAGCGTTCATCGCGCTTTTCCGCCACGGTGATACTGATGATCACATTGGCGGTCGTCTTCGCCCTCCAAAACATTGATTACGTTTATACACGGCTGGGGATGACCAGTTATCTTTCGCTCAGCACGGAGGGTCTGCGGCAGGGATTTGTTTGGCAGTTGTTCACATTCCAATTTCTCCACGCGGGCCTCTTTCATCTATTTTTTAACCTGCTCTGCCTCTGGTTTTTTGGCCGTATTGTGGAAGCCCGCCTCGGGACGGCGGCATTCTGGAAAATTTATCTGGCGGGTGGGGTTCTGGGCGGCGTGCTGCAAGCCGGGCTGGGATTCGCGCTTCCTCAGTTTTTTGGTTGGCCTGTAGTGGGGGCGTCGGCGGGCGTTTGCGCGTTGATTGCGGCATTCGCTCTAATGGAACCGGAAGCGATCATCATGCTGATGGGCATGTTCCCGATGAAAGCCAAATACCTTCTGGCTCTGGAAACCGGCATTGCCGCGTTCTTCACACTCGTGCCCGCAAATCAGGGCGTCGCTCACGCCGCACACCTGGGTGGCATCGCAACTGGAGTCGCGATCATCAAGTGGGCGCTTTACGACTACTCACCGTCAATTCGCTGGCGTCCCTTCCGCAACCGCACGCGCCGTCGCCAGCTCGTCCGCGCCGCCACGATCAAGCCGGGTTTTTGGAAGACTAAAGGAGGCATCCCCAAAGCTGAACAGGTCGAGCCCGAAGAATTTATCAGCCGCGAGGTCGATCCCATCCTCGACAAGATTTCCGCGCACGGCCTCCAGAGCCTGACCCCGCGCGAAAAGCAAATCCTCGAAGCCGCCCGCTCCAAAATGGACAAACGCTAGCTGGTGACGTTCTTAACTTCGCGCCAGCAGTCTTAAGTAGCGCAGGCTTCCAGTCGGCAGGCTTTCTTTCCATTCAACCTTGAATCACACATCACATTGATTCGTCATTCGTCATTCGTCATTCGTCATTTCCTTTTCCTCCCTCCCCTCCTATTTTTCACCCATGATTCAGCGCTATTCCCGCGCCGAAATGCGGGACATCTGGACCGATCAACGCAAGCTGGAGATTTGGCTGCACATCGAACTCCTCGCCTCCGAAGCGCTCGTCCAGCAGGGCATCGTTCCCAAGGCCGACTTCGCCGAGATGAAGGCCAAATCCGCCTTCACCCTCGAGCGTTGCAAAGAGCTCGAACGCACGCTGAACCACGACGTCATTGCCTTCACCACCAACGTCGCCGAGAACATCAACAGCAAGGCCAGCCGCTGGTTTCATTTCGGCCTTACCAGCAGCGACATCGTCGATACTGCCTTCGCCGTCCAGATGGTCCAATCGGCCGACATTCTCATTCGCGACGTCCAGGAATTGCGCAAGGTCATCGCCGCCAAAGCGCGCGAACATCAATTCACGCCCATGATCGGCCGCAGCCACGGCATCCACGCCGAACCCATGACCTTCGGCCTCAAAATGGCGTTGATGTACGACGAGTTCGGCCGCGCCGAGGATCGTCTGAAGCGCGCGCGCGAAACCGTCGCCGTCGGCAAAATTTCCGGCGCAGTCGGCACCAGCGCCCATCTCTCTCCCGAAGTCGAAGCCTTCGTCTGCAAAGCTCTCGGCCTGCGGCCCGCGCCCATTGCCACCCAGGTCGTCCAGCGCGATCTGCACGCCGAATTCATGAACACCCTTGCCCTGGTCGGGGCGAACATCGAACGTTGGGCCACCGAGTTTCGCCACTTGCAGCGCACCGAAGTCCTCGAAGCCGAAGAATTTTTCGCCAAAGGCCAAAAAGGTTCCAGTGCCATGCCGCACAAGCGCAACCCCATCACGGGCGAGCGCCTCACCGGCCTCGCGCGTGTCTTGCGCGGCAATGCCCTTGCGGCCATGGAAAACATCTCCCTTTGGCATGAGCGCGATATCAGCCACAGCTCCGTCGAGCGCATTATCTTCCCGGATTCCTGCACGCTGCTCGACTACATGCTCGTGACACTGGCGAAACTCACCGAAGGCCTCATCGTTTATCCCGAGAACATGAAGCGCAACCTCGCGCTCTCCCTCGGCATGTGGAATTCCCAAACCGTCCTCCTTGCCCTCATCAAAAAGGGCCTGACCCGCGAAGAGGCCTACGAACTCGTCCAGCGCAACGCCATGCAAACCTGGCAGGCCAAACACGCCGGCACCGCGGACGCCGATTTCAAAAACGCCCTCCTGAGCGATCCCGAAGTCGCCAAACTCCTCACCCGCGCCGAACTCGATCAACTCTGCAGCCTCGACTTCCACTTCAAAGAAGTGAAACAACGTTTCAAGAAGCTGGGGCTCTGAGCCATGACCCGCACTCATCCGCAACTCGCCCATAAGGTTCTCGTCGTTGTCGGCGGCAGCACCGGTCTCGGCCTCTCCGCCGCTCGCGCATTTGCGCGCGAAGGAGCTCGGCTCGTCATCGTGGGACGCAACCGCACCAGCCTCGCCAAAGCGCAACGTGACCTTGGCCGCGCTTGCATCGCCATTTCGGGTGATGCCGCTGATCCAAAAACGGCCAATCGCGCCGTCGCCCAGGCGATCAAAAGCTTTGGCGCCTTTCATGGACTCTATCACGTCGCCGGCGGCAGCGGACGCAAAGCGGGCGACGGACCGCTGGATCAAATCACGGACCAGGGCTGGCACTACACACTCGCCGTGAACTTGAACTCGATGTTCTACTCCAATCGCGCCGCCGCGCAGATGCTCCTCAAGCAAAAAACCGCCGGCACGATTCTCAATATCAGCTCCGTGCTCGGTTTCTCGCCGTCACCACACTTTTTCACGACGCACGCCTACGCTGCGGCCAAATCCGCCGTCAGCGGCTTCACCCGCGCCTGTGCTTCGTATTACGCGCCGCACAACATTCGCTTCAACGCCTTGGCGCCTTCACTCGTCGCCACGCCCATGTCCGAGCGCGCCCAGGAAGATCCCGCGGTCCTTGAATTCATGAAGACCAAGCAACCGCTCGACGGCGGCCGCATCGGTCAACCCGAAGATCTCGACGCCGCCGCTGTCTTCTTCATGTCCGACGCCTCGAAATTCGTCACCGGCCAGGTACTCGCGGTCGACGGCGGGTGGTGCGTGAGCGAAGGCCAGTATTGAATGCGCTACGCCCTCGGCATCGATCTCGGCGGCACCGGCATCAAAGCCATGGCCATCTCAGCCGAAGGCAACGTGCTCTCGACAACCAATCGCCCCTTCGATCCCGAAAAGAAACTCGACTGGGCCGAAAAGATTCGCGCACTCATTCCCGAACTGCAGTCGAAGCAAGATGTTCCCGCAAGCGCCATCGGTGTCTCCGCTCCCGGTCTCGCCGCGCGCGACGGTCGCTCCATCGCCTTTCTCCCCCAACGTCAGCAGGGCCTCGAAGGACTCGTCTGGTCCGAATACCTCCAGACGCCGTTTCCGGTTCCCGTCTTGAACGACGCCCACGCCGCGCTCCTGGGTGAAGTCTGGCTCGGCGCCGCGCGCGGCTTGCAAAATGTCATCATGCTCACGCTTGGCACCGGCGTCGGCGGCGCAGCCATGGTCGATGGCCGCCTCCTCCGCGGCCACATCGGCCGCGCGGGTCACCTGGGCCACATGTCGCTCGATCCCGACGGCCCGCCCGATTGCACCGGCACTCCCGGCGCTCTCGAACTCGCCATCGGCAACGCTACCATCGAGCAACGCACCGCGAGCCGATTCAAAACCACTCACGACCTCATCGCCGCCCACAACGTCGGCGACGCAGCCGCCACAAAAGTCTGGTTCACCTCCGTGAAAGCTCTCGCCGCGGCGATCTGTTCCTTCGTCAACATTCTTGACTGCGAAGCGGCCATCATTGGCGGCGGCATCGCTCAGGCCGGCGACGCTCTCTTCAAACCGTTGCGCGAATTCCTCGACAAAATGGAATGGCAACCCGGCGGCCACACCGTCAAACTCCTCCCCGCGCAGCTCGGCGAATTCGCCGGCGCCGTCGGCGCCGCCCACAACGCCCTCGTAGCCGCCGACCTGCGGGACGAAGTCCTCGGCGCATAGAAACAATTCAACTCGAGGCGCTGATTGTTTCCAACAAACCTAACGAAATCGCGAAGCGTCCTGGAGTGCGCCGGTGCCGGGGCGCTTTCGATCTCACGGAGCATTCTCGCCGCCTCCCACCCGCGTCGGAGTTCCGCGTTCACGCAACCAGAAAACGGTTTAGTGCTTCTCGCCGACCCCCAACTCTCGACCGCTACCTGGCGTTGGCGTTCGGGCTTTGAACATTCGTCATTCTTTCGGATTTCGTCATTAGTCATTCGTCATTGCCCCTGCTCACTCTCGCACTTTCCCACCTGCAACCTGGCTTATTTCTATCGAGGGCACATTTTCTTGTAGCGTGAACCTCTGCATCCTCAGCGACATCCACTACGCCAGCGACGCGGAAAAAGCCCGCATCGACTATTGCTATAGCTCGATCGAAAGTCCGCGCGTCCGCTTCGGTGTGAAGCTCTATCGGCATTTTTTCTGGCAACGCGACCCCTTCGGCCATAACCACCTCCTCGACAAGTTCATCTCCGCCGCCAAAGACGCCGACCTCGTCATCGCCAACGGCGACTACGCCTGTGACTCGGCTTTCATCGGTGTGGCCGACGATCCCACCCTTCAGAGCGCGCACGAATCCCTCGGTAAATTGCGCGCCCACTTCGCTGGCCGCCTGCACGCCGTCATCGGTGATCACGAATTGGGCAAGCGCCCCCTCGGCGCAGACGTCGGCGGCATGCGCGTCGAAAGCTTCCGCCGCTGTCGAACACGGCTCGATCTCAAACCATTCTGGACTCTCGTGGTGGGCAAATACGTCTTAATCGGCGTTACCTCCAGCCTGCTTGCCCTGCCGGTCTTCGAAAACGAAATGCTCGATGACGAAGTCCCCGAATGGCACACCTTGCTCGCTCATCATTTCGAGGAAATTCGCCGCGCCTTCATTGATCTTAAATCCGATCAACGGGTGCTCCTGTTCTGTCACGATCCCAGTGCTCTCCCCTACCTCGCCGAACTTCCCGAAGTCCAAAAGAAACTCCCGCAAATCGAACGCACCATCATCGGCCACCTCCACTCCGACCTCGTCCTCTTCAAGAGCCGCTTCCTCTGCGGTATGCCGGTGATCAGCTTCCTCGGCCACACCACGCATCGGATCAGCCGCGCCCTGCGTCAGGCCCGAAACTGGAAACCCTTCAACGTCGCCCTCTGCCCGTCCCTCCCCGGCATCCAACTTCTCAAAGACGGCGGCTACCTCACCATTAATCTCGATCCCACCGCCAAAATCCCCGCCCAATTCCAAAGACATCACCTTCGATGGAAATGACACGTTTGCAGCCGTTGAAAACCTTCCTCGACCAGCAACGAGTTGTTCGCATCGCGACAGCCTTGCAAGCTTGATTCGCGCAGAGTAAAAAGGCGCGTCCACCCCTTCCGGTCCGAAGGGCGACCCTCAGCGAGCGTCAGCAGTGAACAGCAATGAAGTCGAAAGTCATTTCCCTGCGCACCTTTCGCAACGGTCCGAACGCGCAATGCCAATGGCACGCGCACCCGTTTTTTGAGTTCACGCTGGTCTCGGATGGGGATACGACTCTTTGGTACGGTGAGCGAAAGGTGGCGGCTAATCCGCATACGTTTTTCCTCTTTCTGCCGGGTGAACGGCACCGTTTTCAGAACAGTTCGCGCCAGACGTTTCGAACGTGGGTGCTTCATTTTCAGCCAGGTTCCGAACTGGTCCAAATGAAATGGCTCCGCGAAACGCGGGCGGAGCGGCGACAGATTCAACTTTCCGAGACCGAAGCGACGGAATTCAAGCGGATTTTCGTGCGCATTCATTTGGAACATATTTCGAATGGGCAGTGGTCATGCATCTCGCAACGAGCATGGCTGATTCTGCTGCTGACCTCGCTGGATCGGATGATCAACCACGCCGAACACAGGCTCTCCATAGGAGAAGATCCCGGTCTTCTTCGGCTCTGGGAATGGGTGCAGGAAGGCGCGCTTCATTCTTCGGACATGTCGGCGGCATTGTCCGACGCAATTCCGGGTTACGAGGGGTTGCGACACCGTTTCCGCAGGCATTTCGGAATGTCGCCGCGAGAGATGTTGTTGCGCTCGCGGATGTCGCTCGCGCGGCATTTGTTGCTGGAGACGGGGCTGAGCATCAAAGAGATCGCAACGCAGGTGGGGTATCAGAGGCAGCATGAGTTTTGGCGCGCCTTTCGCAAAGCGACGGGAGTGAGCCCGAGTGATTGGCGGGATAATCCGTTGCCGGATGGGGAGGCGACGCCTGCACACGCGACACAGAACCGCGAAGTCACGGGCTCGACGGAGTTCGCCCCTCCGAAGAGGCGCACGAAACGGCGAAATGACTGACCGTTGGAGGTAAATACAGCGGGGCCCGGCTCGCGTAAAAAAGCGGCCATGCAATTCCTGCCTCTCGGGGAGGGGAGGTGTCAGGCCGACGGAGTGTCATTGCACGCGCGCCGGTCCTGCGGAAAGAACAACCAACCGTCGAACAACATATGCGTCGCCAAATCAAGATGGCCTCGAGTCTATGCGTGTTTCTTGGGGCGTTATCGGTTAATGCACAGGACATAAGGATCAACAGCGGGGGAAGCGCCACGGGCGTGTGGATCGCCGACGCCCACTTCAACACCGGGAATACTTACAGCACAAATTCGGCTATCGACACCAGTGCCGTGGTGAACCCGGCACCCGCGGCGGTTTATCAGAATGTTCGCTGGGCCGCGTCTTTCACGTACACGATTCCCGGGTTCACGGCCGGCAATCCCTACACAGTGCGCCTGCACTTCTGCGAACTGACGTGGACCGCCGCCAACCAGCGCAAGTTCAATGTGGCAATCAACGGCGCTTCCGTGCTGTCGAATTACGACGTGTTCGCCGCCGCGGGCGCGCGCTTTAAGGCGATCGCGCCGCAATTCAACACGACCGCAAACGGCTCCGGCCAAATCGTCATCGCGTTTACGCAGGGCAGCCCGGTGATCGATAACCCGATGATTGCCGGCATTGAGATCACCGCCGGCGCAGGCGGCGGAAATCTCGCCCTGGGAAAACCGGTCACGGTCAGCTCCACGCAAGACGCCACCTTTCCTGGTAGTAACGCGGTGGATGGAAATACCGGCACGCGATGGTCGAGCGCGTTCAGCGATCCGCAATGGATTTATGTGGATCTGCAGGCGACCTATAACATCACGCGCGTGCTCTTGAATTGGGAGACTGCCTACGGGAGCAGCTATCAGATACAAACGTCGCCCAACGCCAGCACGTGGACGACGATTTTCAGTACCACCACGGGCAACGGCGGAATCGACGACTTGACCGGGCTCTCCGGGAGCGGCCGCTATGTGCGAATGAATGGCACGGTTCGCGGCACTCAATTCGGCTATTCGCTTTGGGAGTTCGAGATTTACGGCAATGCCGGAACTCCTGTTCCGGAGATCAACGTCACGGGCAACGGTGTGACGATCGCGGATGGTGACACGACGCCGAGCACCGCGGACCATACAGACTTCGGGAGCGCCGATGTCGCTGGCGGCACCGTCACGCGCACTTTCACCATCCAAAACACCGGCGCCGCGGCGTTGAGCGTCAGCTCCGTAACTATTTCAGGCACACACGCTGCGGACTTCTCGGTGACGACGCAGCCCGCCGCGTCGGTTGCGGCGGGTGGAAACACGACGTTCCAGGTGCAATTCGATCCGAGCGCCAGCGGCTTGCGCAGCGCCAGCCTCAGTTTCGGCAACGGCGATGCGGATGAGAATCCCTACAACTTCTCCATCCAGGGCACAGGTACAGTTCCTGAGATCAATGTCACTGGCAATGCGGTTACCATCGCGGACGGCGATACCACACCGAACGCCTCGGATCATACCGACTTCGGTAGCGTGGATGTCACTAGCGGGACGGTCACGCGCACTTTCACGATCCAAAACACCGGCAATGCCGCGTTGAGCGTGGGCTCCGTAACTATTTCCGGCACGCACGCGGCGGACTTCTCGGTGACGACGCAGCCCGCCACGTCGGTTGCCGGGGGCGGGAGCACAACCTTTCAGGTGCAGTTCAATCCCAGCGCCAGTGGCTTGCGCAGCGCGAGCCTCAGTTTCGGCAACGGCGATGCCGACGAGAATCCCTACAACTTCTCCATCCAGGGGACCGGCACGACGACCGGCACTCCAGTGGTGCAGGTCAATTCCGGCGGCGCGGCCACGGGATCGTGGATCGCGGACACCTATTTTAACCAGGGCAATACATACAGCACAAATTCGGCGATCGACACCTCCGGCGTCATCAACCCGGCACCCGTGGCGGTCTACCAAAACGTCCGCTGGTTTGCCTCGTTCACGTACACGATTCCCGGACTTACCGCGGGCAATTCCTATACGGTGCGTCTGCACTTTGCGGAGTTGACCTGGACAGCCGCCAACCAGCGCAAATTCAACGTCGCGATCAATGGCACCACGGTCCTTTCGAACTTCGACGTGTTCGCGACTGCGGGCGCGCGGTTCAAAGCACTCGTGCAGGAATTCAACGCCACCGCGAACGGATCGGGCCAGATCGTCATCGCCTTTACGCAAGCCAGCCCGGTGATCGACAACCCGATGATTTCCGGCATCGAGATTCTAACCAGTACCCCGGG
>Ga0075418_10004077_pt1 | contig 16631 bp, 15 predicted proteins | sample SoiMetdeltSBSDD2_FD_81776 | JGI IMG/M metagenome (GOLD analysis project Ga0075418, IMG submission 81776) | Bulk soil microbial communities from a Populus tree surrounding site in Tennessee, USA - Soil MetaG P. deltoides SBSDD2 | ecosystem: Environmental > Terrestrial > Soil > Tree plantation... | reverse complement strand
TCGACGGAGTTGTAAATGGTGAGGAGCACCGAGTCGCGGCCCGGCAAGGTGACGACGTTCACGCGTGCCAAAGCCGGCGCGGTGAGCGCGAGCAAGAGGATGAAAATCGCCGGCGTTCTCATTAGCGGGTCGCGTTGGTGCCGCAGCGAGTGGTCAGCTCGTAAGTGAATTTCTGTTTTTCGCGCGGCTTCAACGGCAGGACGAATTTGATTTTGGTGGCGTCGACGTTTTCGTATTCGGCGCGAGTGGTCAGCCTCCAGTCGCCGGAGAAATTACGGCGGACATCGACGATGACGTCGATCTCCTTGGAATTCTGCACTTCGATCTCCCAGGTTTCCCTGATCGTCCAGCCTTTCACGTCGCCGTGCTGGTCGAATTGCAGGTCGGTCTTGGTCCAATTCACGAGGATGGGCTTGACGAGCACTTCGGAATCGTGGCCCAGTTCGAGTTCGACCTGTTCGTCGATGGGGATGTATTTGACGCTGGAGCGGCCGACGAACGAGTAGAGCAGATCATCCGTGACGAAGCGGAAGGCATTGACCTGACCGTCGGGCAACGGTTCGTTGCCGAGTCTGCTGGCTTTGTCGTTCTTGAAACGGTAGTAGCGTACGACGGCGTCGCCCCAGCGTTCCTTCTCGTATTTGTAGTAACTCGTCAGCGGGACATCGTTGGTGCTGAGGGAAGGCAGGCGTTTGGACCAGCCATTCGGGATCGTGTCGCGCGCTCCGACCGTGTAGAGAAAGTATTCGGAGAGCTCTTCCTTGACCACCTGAGCCTGGCCCGTGACGGCGGCGCTTCGTTCGAGAAGGCGGACGCTCTTGGCCAGTTCGAGCTTGGCCTCGGCGGGCATCGCGCTGGCCTGCGGCGGGACGGGCAACTGTCCGGGCCTGCCCATGGCGGCGAGCTTCGCGATCTCGTCGACGAGGTGAATCACACCGACGACGAGGCGAACCTGCGCGTTCTCGTAATCTTCACCGCTGTTGTTGTTGATGCGGACGTAGCCAGCGACGGCCGCGAGCTTTTCAGTGCGCTGCGCTTCGAGAACGTAGTCGGCCGACCAACTGATGCCGCTGGTAAAGTAGCGAATCTCGACCTGCACTTCACCGGCGAACTCGCTGTTGATCCTCCACTCGAGGGTGTTGGTGACGCGCGGCGGGAAGCTGATGTCGAGCACGTCGACATCGTCGGCGTGGGTCAGCGCGCGAAACTCGACGGAGGTGGGGTCGATGAGCGTGTTCGCCCAGGAAAACTCGAGGCGGTTCAATCCTTTGCGGAAGGTCAGCACGCGGGTCTCTTTGACGAGCGTGAGGTCGGCGGAATTGTAAACGGTGAGTTGCACGGTGTCGCGGCCCGGCAAGGTGACGACGTTGATGCGGGCGTGGGCCGCGAGAGCCGCGAACGCGCTCGCGACGAACAGGGATGGAAACAACTTGCGCATGAAACTCCTTAGTAAGTCGTAGGCTCGTTGCCCTGGACGTTCAGGCGATTGATGTTGAACGTAACCACAGTTTTCTTTTCGCCGGAAGTATTCGCGGGCAGCGTGAGGTGATATTCAAAAGTGAACGCGTCCTTCCTGCGAAACTGTTGCGTGTGGCTGTTCTCCGCCATGCGCCAATAGCCGGGGATATGCTCCACGAGAACGAGGTCGACCGGCGTCTTCTTGAAATTTTCGATTTCGATTTTGTAAATCTCATCGGTGTCGTGCAGGACGACATTATTGCCGTTGTTGCGGCGAATGTTGGTCTTGTCGTCCTTTGTTTTGCGCTGCGTCACTTTCACGTCGCGGCTTTGGCCGATGTAGAGCTTCATCTCGCGATCGACCGGCGTGAGTGTCGCCCAGTCTTCACCGGTGAACGTGACGCCTTCCCCGGCCTGCTCGCCTGCGGCGGCAGGCTGCTCTTTCGTTTTGATGAAAATGCGCACCTTTCCGGGCAGAAGTGTGTGCTGACCGAGCTTTGCGGCGGTGTTGTTCGTAACAATGTACGAGAGAGGGATGCCGACGGTTTTCTTTTCGTACTCGGGATCCCACGGCAATGTGGCGGCGTCCCACGTGAGGATTTTGCGGATAGCCACGCCTTCAATGCGCTCGGAGAGCATCTCCAAAACTTCCTCGTGCGCGATGGTTTTCTTGAACGCGGCGCCGTAACCAATATTCACTTCCGCTTCGGTGAGGTCTTCGCCGGAATCGTTGCGAAGGCGAAGGTAGTTGCGGAGCGTCAACGACCGCTCATCCGGTTCGGCGACAGCTTTGTAAACGATGTCGCGATTGAACCCGGAGAGCAGATAGGAAATGCGCACGCGCTCTTCCTGCGCGCCGCCGCTGGCGATCTCCCAAATGAGCGCGTTCTCGTTGGGCGGATAGCTGGTGTTGAGGATGATGACATCTTTTGGGTGCGTGAGGGCGCGCACCTGGATGGAGGTCGGGTCGATGTTTACGCCGCGCCAGGAGAAATCGACTTTGTTGACGCCTTTCTGCAACGTGATCAACCGCTCCTCCTCAACGAGTGTCGCGCTGGGATTGCCGAGAGCGACGACGACGCGTGCGCGCTCCGGCAATGCGACCAACTTCACGCGCGCGAGTGCTTCGCTCGTGTATAAAATCAGGACACATCCAACCGCCCAACGAATACTGTTTTTCATAATGTTTTCAGGCACTTCGGGCCACGCTGGTTGGACGGGAGTCTTGTGAAAATGCTCCCGCGTTCGGACCAATTCTCGCGATCGGTTTATGGGTGCGGCGCGCCGGAACAGGCGCCTGCTTAGCGCGAGGATGCGTCGTAGAGTCGTCGCACGGAGTCGCGCGTCAGAACCATGATGGTGAAGACACCCAGGATGGTGCCGAAGGGAACGTGCAGACAATTCAAAGCGCCGACGACCAGGGAGAACATGCGGTGGCGGCGCTTGCGAATGAAAATTCCTGCCAGAACATTGAGCACGGTGCCGATGACGATGACGACAAAAGCAAAAGCGTAAACCCACATGATCAGGTCCATGACGAACTCAGGTGGTGGCCCGCCCTTCTGATCCTTCCACATGTCAGGATTGGTGAACATCGCTCGCATAAACGCGAAATGCACCGCGACGAATCCGATGCCGAGCGCGCCGAAGCCGGCCAGAATGAAATAAAAAATCGAAAGCAGATTCAGGTGTTCAGCATCTTTGACCTGCTGATCACTCGAAAGCGTTGGCGGCAGATTCGTCATCGATCGGGCAGCGCGGGCAGTGGCGCGTTCTGCCGGCGCGGAGGCCGCTCGTCGTCCGCTTCGCGCACGGGCGTCTGCTCGATCTTTTCGAGAACCTGGAGCATTCTCTTCACGTTTACTGAGTAATCCCGCAAGACCAGCATGCCGGCGCTATCGATTCCAAGGATGCTGTTGGGGAGTTTCGCAAAGGGTTGCAGGGCCTGCGCGAGATCGCGTGGCCTGCGTTCCTTCAACTGCACGATGTAACAGACGTACGACTGCGACTCCGGCAACTCATGCGGTGCCAATTCGCAAATCGGTACAGCTTCGACCGCCGCCGACTGGGCCGGAACCGCCTTCACGATATCTGCTCCCTGGGGGATCATGACGATGCCGTTTTGGGCCAGGGCCGTATCTAAAAGTTGCAGCGCTTTGAGGACGCCAACGGGTCGGTCGGTTTGCAATGTGATTTTTGTGCCTGGAAGCGAGGTGGGTCTGACGACGGTGCGCCCTGACATAGACTGGTACATCCTCAGGACCTCGACCAGGTCCGCTTCTTCAAATTTGAGAAGTCCGGCAGGAACACTCGCATGTCGCGCCGAAGGTTTGTCGAGGCTGCTGAACGTCTGCGGCTCGTTCGCGGGAGGCGGCGCGCCTGCGGGTGTTGGCTTGCGCCGGGAATCCGGGTCTGCGGCAGTCAAAGTGAACGCAACAAGAAGGAGAGGAAGTGCCATTTTCATATAATCCCTTTGTTGAAGTGGAACACTGGCTGAGGCCCGAAGTTCCGCAAGGAGAATTCAGAGCGGCGGTTTTCGGCTCGACTGCGCGAAGCGTCCTGGAGTGCGCCGGTGCTCTGGCGCTTTCGCATAGCGAACGGTCTGGAGCGCTGGAAAAACCGTATGCTTTAGTTCACCACACGATAAAATCGCATCCCCGCCGCAACTGGCATCAACACGTTCGTTCCGTTGGTCGTCACCACTGGCGTCCACTGGCTCCCCGGAAATTGTGACGCCGCCTGCACGGTATAAGGAGGCCTGCCGCCGGACCAGGACAAGGCCACGTCGGCGCCACTGCGCACAACAGTGAGTCGGATCGTATCCTGCACGTTCATGACCACCGCGTCGTAAACCACAGCGTGAACCCCGTTACTCGCACTCAGCATTAGCGTGTAGGTCCCGGGCACGGAAAACGTCGCAGTTGTGTTCGTTGCGTTGGCGTCGCCAAAGGTGACAGTCCCCGGGCCAGAGTAAAGTTGCCATCGCGTCACAAGCGTAGCAGCATTCGTGTAGAACACGGCGCCTCGCAACTGAACGGGCGCGATGCCCGGAGTAATCGTTTCATCAGTTCCGGCTTGCACTGTGGGCGCGCCCGGTGCGCGAGGCCCCTCCGTCGGGCCGGTCGTCACGATCACTTCGAAGTTCGTCACAGAAATAGTGCTGAGCCGATTGAAGGCGTTGGCGGGCCAGCGATTGTCCGGCGCGACCGAGATCGAGAAGAACCCGCCGTTGTCCGCGACGATCGCGCCGTATTTCTTCAGTGCGCCCAAGACGGCTTTCTCCTGTTTTGTCCACGCGTCCGGAATTACGAACGAAGATCTGAGGCGGAACCGCTGCCCCATCGCGGGGTGGTTGGGATTGGTGGACGTGGAGGCGTAATGCGTCGCCGGATAAATATAGGTGCGCCGCGTCCGTGCGACGATGAGGCGAATGGCGTGCTCAACCATGCCGCGCTCGCACTCGTCGTAACGCACCAGCCCCGCGAACATCGAAAGACCGGCCGCGTCGGCGGAAGTCCAGCCGGCCGGGCGCAACGCATTGTTGGTGATGTTGAAGAGCGCGCCGTTGGCCGCCTGCCAGTTACTGGAGGATCCGGAAACGAGCATTTGCGCCTGCCACATTTCCCAAAGCCGACCGGTTCCGGGCTGGAGGATAATCGAGTGACGGTCGCCGCCGACACTTTGCACATCGCGCTGCCATTCATAAAGCGTCTGGCCGCTGGTCTGCGAGGGCCACAATTCGACGGGCATGTTCCATGGGATCGGATAGGGACTGGGGTCGGACTCGTCCGGATATTCGTACAGATTAATGGGTACGAGCGGCTGATGGTCGGGGACGATGACGAAGTTCATTTCCTGGAAGGGCCGCAACGTGCGCCGGTTCGTGCTGAGATCGTTTACCGCTTGCGTGATCATCGCCGCGGAATTGCTCAGCACAGGCCGTCGCGAGATGTCTTCGTTCCACGCATTGCTCGGCGGGAAAAGCTGCAGAGCAGCAATGACCGCGTCAGCCTGCGGCGTGTTGAACAACAACGAGTTCGTCACCGCTGGCACGTTCCCCAGGATGCGCCCTTCGTGATTGATCCGCTCGGCGGCAACGAGCGGCAACGAAACAACGACGCACCAGGCCAGCAACGCCACGATGTTCGATGCGTGTCTGCTCCGTGTCATCCGTTGCGACGCCGCAGGATTAATACCGCTCAAGCATGCGAGGGGCACGCATTGGCCTGTCCCAATTCAGGACGGAGTCGTTACTTGCCGATGCAGAACTGGCTGAAGATGGAATCCAGGAGATCTTCGGTGGTCGTTTTGCCGACGATTTCTCCGACGGCGTTGACGGCGATGCGCAGTTCCATCGCGACAACTTCCAGCGTTTGGTCTGCGCGAAGGCCGTCGCGGGTGCTGACGAGCGCGGTGCGCGCGCGCCGCAGCGCGTCCTGGTGGCGTGAGTTGATCATCACTTGCAGCATTTCGGCCTTGATCTCGCCCGACCACACGAGGTTCTTGATGGTGTCCTTGAGTGTTTCAATTCCTGCGCCGGTGAGGCAACTCACGTCCACGACGGGTCCTTGCAAATCATGGGGCCACTCGAGCGCGTGAGGTAGATCGATTTTATTGCGGACGAGTACGCGTTTGCGCGAGGCGAACTGCGCCAGATAGTTCTGGTCCGCGGGTGTAAGTGGCTCGGATGCGTCGAGCACATGCAGGATCAGCTCGGCCTGGGCGAGCGACTGATGACTGCGCTTGATGCCTTCGACTTCGATTTCATCCCGCGCCTCGCGTAAACCCGCGGTGTCGACGAACACCACCGGGATACCGCGGATGTTGGCCGTCTCCTCAATTGTGTCGCGGGTCGTGCCCGGGATTGGCGACACGATTGCGCGGTCGCGGCCAAGGAGCTGGTTGAGGAGGCTGGATTTGCCAGCGTTGGGCCGGCCCACAATTGCGGCGCGAATACCCCGGCGCAGCACCTGTCCTTCATCAGCGGTGCGCAGCAGTTCGTCGATGAACGCAATCGTGTGGTCAAGGCGCCCCAGCAGTTTGTCTTTGGTGTCCGGCGAAATGTCTTCGTCAGGAAAATCAATGTGGGCTTCAATGTGCGCGAGCGTGGGCACGAGGTCGTCGCGCAATTTGTTGATTCGCTGGGAAAGTTTGCCCGCGAGTTGTTCGTTGGCGGCGGCCAGGGCCAACTCGGTCCGTGAATTGATGATGTCGGCAACGGCCTCGGCTTGAGCCAGATCGATGCGCCCGTTCAAAAACGCGCGCTTGGTAAACTCGCCGGGCAACGCGAGCCGCGCGCCGCCTTCGAGGATCGTGTCCAGGACGGCTTTGGCCGGGAGCAGCCCGCCATGGCAGGTGATCTCGACCACATCTTCGCGCGTGAACGTGCGCGGGGCGCGCATGGCGGCGATCAGCACTTCATCGACCGTCTGCCCCTTGCGCACGATCCGGCCATAATGAATCGTGTGGCTCTCGGCTTTCGCGGCGCGCGTCGAGTTTTTCCCAACCGGCTGGAAACATCGATCAACAATATCGAGGGCGTGACTGCCCGAGACGCGGATTACACCCAGGCCGCCTTCGCCCAAAGGCGTCGCAATGGCGGCGATAGTGTCATCGATCATTACTCCTCGTGTCCGTGGCAGTTGCCGGCAGCGTTTTCGGCGTCGCGGCCCTGGAGGAAGAGCCGGGCCTTTTCGTAACTCTTTTTGCGAAGGTAATGAAGGAGCAAGGGGTCGGTGCCGGCCGGAAGGGACTGAGAGAGCGCCTCCAGGCGGCTGAAGATGGGCAGAAGGTTCGGCTTCTGAGTCTCCGTTTTCATGCGCGCGACGTCCCCCTCCAATTCGAGGAGAGTAGTAAGAATTTGCTGTTCAGTCTGTGTCATGAGGTCAGTCCCCTAACGACGGGGGTTACGAACAATAGTTGAAAAGGAGCGATACATCAACCTTGACGCGGCACCCGGTTTGCTTGATTCGTTAAGTATATGATGAGAGCAAGGTTGGGGACCAGGTGCATGCAGTTTTTCGCGGTCGCGGCGCTCTGGGCCGCGCTGCACAGCCAGGCCGCAGATGCGCTTTCCAATTATGTTTTTGCGGCGGACGCGAACTTCAAATGGACGCAAGTGGGGCAAACGAATATCGACGGATTGACCGTCACGCGATTGGACCTGGTGTCGCAAAAATGGCGGGACTCTGTCTGGACGCATACGGTGCAGATCGCCCGGCCCGCAAAAGTGCGAAACCCGGAGTGGGCGTTCTTGTTCGTTACGGGCGATGGCTCGGGATCGCGGCAAATCCCGATCCTGAAAGCTGTGGCCGAGCGTGCCGGTTGCATCGCGGCCGTGGTCACGAAAGTTCCGAACCAACCGCTTTACGACGGCAGGAAAGAGGACGCGCTCATCGCGTACACGTTCGAGCGTTACCTGAAGACCGGCGATGAAAGCTGGCCGGTGTTGTTCCCGATGGTCAAAAGCGCCATGAAAGCGATGGACACAGTGCAGGAATTCGCGCGCAAGGAGCACAAGGAAGAGGTGAAAGGATTTGTGGTGGCGGGCGCCTCCAAGCGCGGCTGGACGACGTGGCTCAGCGCGGCGATGGACTCGCGCGTCAAGGGAATCGCGCCCATGGTCATCGACATGTTGAACATGAAGGCGCAAACCGATTGGGCAGAGAAAGTCTACGGAAAACAAAGCGAGCAGATAAACGATTACACCGAGTTAAATCTCGTGCAGAAGCTCGATGAGCCACCGATGCAACGGCTGCGCAGTTGGGTCGATCCCTACAGTTATCGCAAACGCTACACGATCCCGAAGCTGTTGCTGCTCGGAACGAATGATCCGTATTGGACCGTCGATTCGCTGCGCCATTATTGGGACGAGTTGCCCGAACCCAAGCTGATCTTCCAGACGCCGAACGCGGGGCACGATCTCGGCGGCGGAGAGCAAGCCACCCAAACTCTGGCAGCTTTCGTGCAAATGATCGCCGATGAACAGCCGTTGCCAAAATTTCAGTGGACGTTAAACCACGGCGGCGAGGGGTCGCTCTCCATGGAAATAAATCAAAAGGCGAAGGAAGCACGGTTGTGGACAGCGGATTCCCCCGATCGCGACTTCCGCAATGACCGGTGGGCGAGCAAGCCGCTGGATGTGAAGCAGGGCAGCAGCAAAGCGGCGGCGGAAGTTGAGAAACCGGCGAGCGGCTATCGCGCGTTCATGGGCGAGTTCGTGCTCACGGCCCCGACTGGGCACGAGTACCGTCTCTCGACTGCTGCGCGCGTTGTCCCGGACACGAAGCCGTGAGGCCGACGATCGCACTCGCGTTGCTGGCAAGCTGTATCGTCAGTGGCGGAGTCGACCCGGCGAATGCCCGCCGGCCACGCAACGACGATGAGTTGCGCTTTTGGCTGGAGAACATGATCTGGCACCATGGGTTCACTATCCAGGAAGTGCGCGAAGCAACCGGGCTTTCCATTCAACAAATCGACGATGCGCAAAAGCGTCTCGACGTTGGCTCTCGGCCCTCCACCCTCGACGCTCGACCGCAGATCGTACGAATGCTTCCGTATCCCGGCGGACGACACCCGCGGATTGGGTTTCTGGAAGGCGCAATCGATCCGCAACGCGAGACCAAGATCAGCGTCTTCACGCCCTGGGACCCGAAAAGTTATGTCGTTATCGACGTGCCTGAGGCGATCTGGTCGCAGCACGGCCTGTTGTATCTCGCGCACACGCACGTGCCGACAGTCTGGACGAAGCAAAACGTCGTGCTCGAACCATTGGAATGGAAACGTAGTAATTCCGTTCTAACAATCGAACGCGTACTGCCGAATGGGGTCGCTTTCGGCGCACGCGCTGAAGCGCTCGCCAACGCGGTACGCATGGAACTCTGGTTGAAAAATGGAACGAAAGAGGCATTGCGCGACCTGCGCGTGCAGAACTGCGTCATGTTGAAAGGCGCAATGGGATTCAACCAACAGACGAACGAGAACAAAATCTTTCAGCCGCCGTTCGTCGCAGTCGGTTCGCCCGATCGTACGCGCTGGATTATCAGTGCGTGGGAGCCATTGCATCGCGCGTGGGCGAACGCGCCCGTTCCGTGCCTTCACTCCGATCCCAAATTCCCTGACTGCGCTCCGGGTGAAACGCAGCGTGCGAAAGGCTGGCTTTGGTTTTACGAAGGGTCGGCAATCACGAACGAACTGAATCGGTTGTCGACAGCGCGTTAAGCCGTTGGGTACTTCCACGGCGCGCGATAAGGGCGCTGGAGAAGTTCGTTGGCTTTGGGATCGTTGACGATTTGTTCTTTGGCGCCGTCCCATTCGATGCTGCGGCCCACCCGCCAGGAAATCATGCCCAGGAGCGGGAGCACGGAGGATCGATGGGCCAACTCGATGCGCGCGACTGCGGGACGCTTCTCCTCGATGGCGGAGATAAAATCCGCCCAGAGCAACGTGAGGTTATGGCCATCCGGTTCCTGCAGTTGCGGATCTTCATGGACGACGGAGTCGCGATTACTCGTGGGATAAAATGTCCAGCCGTCTCGCCACCCGATGTGCAGCGTGCCCTTCGTGCCGTAAAAGTACGCGCCAATGCGATGTTTCTCGGCGTTGTTTTCCGCGAATTTGCGATGCTCCCAGGTGCACGTGAATTTCTCGAATTCGAAAATCGCGGTCTGATGGTCCGGAACATCGGTTGTCTGTGCCTTTTCATTTAGCACTGCCGGGCCGCTGACAGGCCTTCCGCCGGTACAAAACACGCGCTTCGGATACTGTTCCTCGCTCCACCACAACACCTGGTCGAGCCAGTGAACGCCCCAATCGCCGAGCGTGCCGTTCGCGTAATCGAGGAAATTGCGCCAGCCACCCGGATGCAGCTTGCGATTGAATGGCCGCATCGGCGCGGGGCCGCACCACAGGTTCCAATCCATTTTGTCGGGCGGCTCACTGTTGGCCGCGGGGTTCTCCTTTCCACCGCCGCTGTGCGCGAACAGGCGGACCATGCCGACCTGGCCGACAGCGCCGGATTTCAGGAACTTCATCCCGCTGACATGATGCGGCCCGATGCGACGGTGGAGACCCACTTGCACGACACGCCCGGCTTCGCGCGCGGCTTTCAGCATGGCCAGGCTCTCGTTGACAGTGTGGCCGGTGGGCTTCTCCACGAACACGTGCGCGCCAGCCCGCAACACATCGATGGTCTGCAGCGCGTGCCAATGATCGGGCGTAGCGATAATCACAATGTCCGGCTTCTCCTTTTCGAGGAGTTCCCGGTGATGTTTGTAAAGGCGCGGCGCATCGCCTGCGTAGTCGCTGACCTGCTCGGCCGTGATTTCCATCCCGTTAGCGTCCACGTCGCACAACGCGACGATCTGCGCGCGGCCCGAGGCAGCGGCTTCCTTCAAAATATTTTTACCCCACCAGCCACAGCCAATGAGCGCGGTGCGATGCTTCGCCTTCGCGGATTGCGAGAGCACAAAGGGCGCGCCGGCGAGGAACAGGCCCGAGGTTTTGATGAATGTCCGTCGCTTCATGATTTTTTTCGAAGGTCGACCGCGACAATATCACCTCGGGAGTTCCGGCAATAGACCAAACCGTTGGCAAGCACTGGAACGGTCCAGCACTTGCCGCCGAGCACCTGCGCCCGCGCAATCGGCTTGAAGCCCTCCGGCGAAGCCGGCGCGACGATCAATTCGCCAGTCCCGCTCAGAGCAATCAACTTTCCGTCCGCCACGCTGACGGCGCCCGACCCGAAAGTCGGCACCTTCCACTTTTCTGTCCCCGTGTCCGCTTCGACGCATTTGAGCGATGCCTTCTCCACCGTGTCGCCGTCAACGCCATAAAGATACTTTCCGACGAGGACCGCCGGGTTCAACTGCGTGCGCAGTACTTTGCTTTTCCAAATCACTTGCGGCTCACCTGCCGGTTTGAAGAGGGCCGCGCCTTTGCCGTAGCCCGAGGAAATGAAAATGCTGTCGCCGACTGGAACTGGATCGGCGGCATTCACGCCATATTGGGTGAGCCACCTCATTCGCCACCGTTCCTTACCCGTGGCAGGATCAACCGCAAGATAGTTCTCGGTATTCGCGATGAGAACTTCCCACTCGCCATCACGCTGCACCGGCAGCGGCGTGGAGTAACCGGCGTCCTTCTTTGCCGAAGCCCAAACGGTCTTGCCCGTTTTCTTTTCCACGGCCATGCCGGCCTCGCCGATATTCAGGATCAGCAAATCGCCGAACACTGTCGGCGCTCCCGTGAACCCCCACGTTGGAATCTGCCCCTTCCTCTTTCTGGAGTTGCCGGCTCCAAACGATTTTTCCCGCGCCCGCATCGAAGCAGAACAAATCGCCCCAGCGGCTCAGCCAAAACACTCGATCATTTTCGATTGTCGGGGTGCCGGTCGTGCCCCCTTCGTAATATTTGTCACCGAGCTCGGCAGGGTAAGTGTGCTTCCACAATTCTTTCCCGCTGAGCGCGTCGAAACAGAAGACCGTGTCCGTGTCATTCGCGTGGCCCGCCGTCACTGCCTTCTCGCCACCCACGACGACGGACGAGAACCCCAGCCCAACGATCGATTTCCACGCGATCGGCGGCCCCTCTTTCGGCCACTGGTCGGTCCAGCCGCTTTCCTGCGAGATGCCGTTGCGCGTGGGACCGCGCCACTGCGGCCAATCATCCGCGAGTAAGATTTGCGAGAACAGACAACTTACCGTTACCAAAACAACCAACTTTTTCTGCATACGACGCGCGCGAATTATCAGGAACGCTTCATGGACGTCAAAGAAAGTATGCTCATTCAGGAAGAAGACCCCTCAGCGCTGGCATCGCCTCTGCTCAACCTCCTTCGCTGAATTGCGCAGCGCAATGCGTGTGTCTCAAAACGGGGCACCATTGTCCGGAACTGTGCACTTCGAAAACACTATGAATATCTCTCGATTGGCGGTGGGAAGTATGTCCGCAGTGGCGATGCTGGTTACCGGATGCGTGCATCACCATCATCACGGTGTTCAGGTGAGCCGACCGCCGGCGCCTCGACACCCTCCGGTGGTCTTCCGTCACCCCGCGCCGCCGCCCGTCGTCGTCGTCCAACCAACGCCTCGGCCCGTCGTTGTTGTCCAGCCCACACCTCCTCCAGTCGTGGTTGTGCAGCCGACGCCTCGGCCCGTCGTGGTGCAGCCCACGCCCCCGCCAGTCGTGGTCGTGCAGCCTACGCCGCCTCCTGTTGGTCGTCACTCCGCTCCTCCGCCCCGAGTGGTGGTGCGCGAGCCCGAGCCAGTACGACCTGTGATCGTTGTCTTTTCACCCGCCGAACGCGAAGTGATCAAAGGCTACATGCGACGCTCCGGGGATAATCACCCTGGTCAAGGAAGGGGCAAAAAGGACAAAGGCCTGCCGCCCGGACTCGCGAAAAAAGTGCAGCGCGGGGGCGACTTGCCGCCGGGCTGGGAGAAGAAATGTGTCCGCGGCGAACGGCTCACTCCCGAGGTTTATAAGCAGTGCGAGCCTTTACCCCAGGATGTCGTGGTACAGCTTCCCCCACCACCTGCCGGCACTATCGTGGTGACGCTGCCTGGCAAGGCCGTTCGACTCGCCCAGGCGACGCTCGAGATCCTGGACGTCTTTGACGTGCTGTAGGACTGCGGCAGCAGACGGCCGCGGAGCGCCGTCCCTACCCGCTGGCGTAAAATTCGGCCATCGTCGGAGATGACGCATTTCAGCGCGTCCACGCTCGACAATCCTTGTCGTCCAATTAGTTTTCGCGTCATGCGATCGCGACTGATTTGTTTGTGCCTGGGGGTTCTCGCTTTTCCATCGTTTGCGGCCAATTGGCCGACGTGGCGCGGTGAGAACGGGCTGGGAGTCGCACCGGAAACGAAGCTGCCGCTCAAGTGGAGCGCGACTGAAAACGTGGTCTGGAAAGTGCCGCTGCCGGAGCGAGGCAATTCGACGCCCGTCGTTTGGAACGACAAGGTCTTTGTCACGCAGGCAGTGGGCGATCGGCGAACCGTGATGTGCTTCGACCGGAGGTCGGGCAAAACTCTGTGGCAGAGCGGCACCAGCTACGGCGAGGAGGAGGAAACACACGAGACCAATCCGTACTGTTCGCCTTCGCCCGTGACGGATGGCGAGCGGGTCATCGCGTGGTTTGGCTCGGCGGGAGTGTTTGCTTACGACATGAACGGGAAGGAACTGTGGAAAGTCGACCTCGGAAAGCAATCGCACATTTGGGGGTTCGCTTCGTCGCCGGTGATTCACGGCGATATTTGCATTTTGTATTTTGGGCCTGGCGAACGAGCGTTTCTCCTCGGCCTGGACAAAAGGAGCGGCAAAGAACTATGGCGGGTGAAGGACCCGCCGATCGAAAAGCGTCCGCGCACCGATGGTTTTCGAGGGCAGGAAGAAAACGGAATCGTCGGCTCCTTCAGTTCACCCATTCTGCTGGAAGCCAACGGTCGCACCGAACTGGTGATGAGTTACCCGCAATTGATTTGCGCCTACGATCCGAAAACGGGCCGAGAGTTGTGGCGCTGCGACGGCCTCAACGAACTGCTTTACGGGTCGCCGATCGCGGGCGACGGCGTGGTCGTTGTCATGGGAGGATTTCAGGGCACGACGGTCGCGGTGAAAGCCGGCGGCAGCGGCGACGTCACCGGCTCGCATCGATTGTGGCGGCACGAGCGGACACAAAATCGACTCGGTTCAGGCGTGATTCATGACGGCCACGTGTACATTCTGAACACGCCGGGCATCGCCGAGTGCATCGAACTCAAAACCGGAAAGGTCATTTGGCAGGAACGCGTTAAAGGCACGGGCCCGACATCGGAGAGTTGGTCATCGATGGTCCTGGCCGGCGACCGGGTTTATGTGCTGAACCAGTCGGGGGACACGGTCGTGTTGAAGGCGAGCCCGAAATTTGAAGTGCTTGCGGTCAACGCGCTCGTGAAGGAACTAACGAATGCGTCGCACGCGATTTCCGACGGCCAGATTTTCATTCGCACGCACAAACATTTGTGGTGCATCGGTGAGGCGGCCAGAACAGCGTGGCTGAAATAATATGTTGGTGGTGCACGTGCACGTGCAGGTGAAGCCGGAGTGCGTGGAGGCGTTTCACGCGGCCACGGTGGCGAATGCCCAGGCCAGCGTCAAAGAGCCCGGCATCGCGCGCTTCGACGTGGTGCAGCAGGCCGACGATCCGACGCGTTTCGTTTTCATCGAGGTATATCGTAACGAGCAGGCGCCGGCGCAGCACAAGGAAACGGCCCATTACGCGAAATGGCGGGACACGGTCGCCCCAATGATGGCGCAGCCGCGGTCGAGCGTGAAGTTCCGCAACGTCTTCCCGGGCGACTCCGGTTGGTGAGCCATGTTCGAGTTTGCCACTGCGGGGCGAATCATCTTTGGGCGCGGCACGCTCAAGGGGCTCGCGCATCTCGCACCCACGTTTGGCCGGCGGGCAACCGTGGTCACGGGACGGAACGCGGAACGGGCCAAGCCTATTCTGGAGTTGCTGGGGAAGGTGGGTGTCGACGCTGCTACGATTTCCATTTCCGGGGAGCCGCAAACTTCGACGGTCCAGCAGGGCGTCGAACGCGCGCGCGAGTTTGGAACGGAATTCGTGATCGGGTTTGGCGGAGGCAGCGCGATTGACGCGGCCAAGGCCATTGCCGCGCTACTCACGAATCACGGCGACATTTTCGATTACCTCGAAGTTATCGGCAAAGCACAGCCGCTGAAGCACACGCCGTTGCCGTGCATAGCGATTCCCACCACCGCCGGCACCGGGGCGGAGGTCACGCGCAATGCGGTACTGCTCTCGCCGGAGCATCGCGCCAAAGTCAGTTTGCGCCACGCGATGATGCTGCCGCGCGTCGCGATTCTCGATCCGCAACTGACTGACTCGCTTCCTCCAGCCATGGCAGCTTCAACCGGATTGGATGCGCTCACGCAACTCATCGAACCCTACGTCAGCGCGCGCGCCAATCCCGTCACGGACGCCGTTTGTATTGAAGGCATGAAACGCGCGCGGTCGTTGCGACGCGCCTGCGTGAACGAGAGCACCGCCCGCGATGACATGTGCGTGGCCAGCATGTTCGGGGGCATGGCGCTTGCGAACGCTGGTCTGGGCGCAGTGCACGGATTCGCCGCGCCGATTGGGGGCATGTTTGACGCGCCCCACGGGGCCGTGTGCGCGGCGTTACTGCCGTACGCGATGGAAATCAATTTGCGCGCACTGCGTGAACGCGGGCCGGCAACGATTGCGCTGCGCTTCGAGGAAGTTGCGCGAATCCTGACAGAAAATCCGCAGGCGCGCGCGGAAGATGGAATCACGTGGGTGTCGCAGTTGTGCCGGGATTTACAAATCCCGCCGCTGCGCCCGTACGGGATCGCAGAAGAACACGTGGATGAATTGTGCGAAAGGGCTTCGGTCTCCAGCAGCATGAAAGCGAACCCAGTGGTGTTGACGAAGATTGAATTAAGAGAGTTGCTCACTCGAGCCTTGTAGCCACCGAGGTCACAGGCGCTGACCTTTTTCGATTGTAATCAGAGCCTCCTTACGTCGGCTGCTACAGCTCAGAGAATTTCACCGGCCTTAGCCGCCGCTTCTGAAACCAACTCAGCGCGATCAAATCATAAATCCCGCGCCCGAGCCGGTTCCACACGCCGTACTTCGAAACGCCAGCGACGCGTGGTCGATGATTCACCGGAACTTCCAACGTACTCACACCGTTACCGTGCACGAGCACAGGAAGAAACCGGTGAAACCCGTTGAACGGGAACACGCCGTTGAGGGCTGATCGCCTGAACACGCGCATCGCGCAACCCGTGTCGCAGAAATCGACCTTCAAAGCGCGATGGCGCGCCCAGCGAGCGATCTTCGATGACCTCCGCCGCACGAATGTGTCGCGCCGTTTGGCCCGCACACCGCACACGAAATCAGCTTGGGCAAGAAATGGCAGCATCTGCGGAATGTCGGCGGGATCATTTTGCAGATCCCCGTCGAGTGTCGCGACGATATCGCTGTTGCTGGCCTGGATGCCTGTCCACAACGCGGCGCTCTGGCCACTATTTACCGAATGGCGCAAACCGCGCACGTTCGGAAATTGCCGGCGCGCTTCCTCGATTTTTTTCCACGTGCCATCCGTGCTCGCATCGTCGACGAAAACCAGCTCGTAGGATCGTCC
>Ga0075418_10004072_pt1 | contig 16647 bp, 13 predicted proteins | sample SoiMetdeltSBSDD2_FD_81776 | JGI IMG/M metagenome (GOLD analysis project Ga0075418, IMG submission 81776) | Bulk soil microbial communities from a Populus tree surrounding site in Tennessee, USA - Soil MetaG P. deltoides SBSDD2 | ecosystem: Environmental > Terrestrial > Soil > Tree plantation... | reverse complement strand
GAGGTCACGGCCGTCGACTTTGCGTTGCGCGAGCCACGGATAATTGGGCATGTTCGACTCGGGCACGAGATCGCGTGGCTTCAACAGGTGCTGACGCTGCCACTCATCGGAGTACTTGCCGCCGATACGTGCAAGGTCCGGCCCGGTGCGCTTGGAGCCCCACTGGAACGGATGGTCGTACATGCTCTCTGCGGCCAAGCTGTAGTGGCCGTAGCGCTCCACTTCATCGCGCAGCGTGCGCACCATCTGGCTGTGGCAGCCGTAGCAGCCCTCGCGGAGATAGATGTCGCGACCGGCCTGCTCGAGCGGCGAGTAGGGTCGCATGCCCTTCACCCGCTCGATGGTGCTCTCGACCCAGAACAGGGGCGCGATCTGCACGATGCCGCCGATCGACACGACCACCAGGATGCCGATGAGCAGAATTATGGAATTCTTCTCGAAGACTTCGTGTTTCATGCGTGCACCTATTGCGCCGGCGCCAGGCGCAGCTCGGGCGCTGCGGCAATGCGGGGCTGGTGGGCGACGTCGACGGGTTCATCGCCGCGGACCGTGCGCCAGACGTTGTAGGCCATGATCAGCGAGCCGATCACGAACAGCAGGCCGCCGACGGCGCGGATCATGTAGTAGGGCTTCATCGCCTCGACGGTCTCAATGAACGAGTACTGCAGGAAGCCCAGCTTGTCGTAGGCGCGCCACATCAGCCCCTGGGTGATGCCCGACACCCACATGGCCGTGATGTAGAGCAGGATGCCGATAGTCGCGGTCCAGAAGTGCCATTCGACCAGACGCATCGAATAGAGTCCGCGCCGTCCCCACAGCCACGGCACCAGGCAGTAGATGGCGCCGAACGACACCATCGCGACCCAACCGAGCGCGCCGGAATGCACATGCCCGATGGTCCAGTCGGTGTAGTGCGACAGCGAATTGACCGACTTGATGCTCATCACCGGGCCCTCGAAGGTCGACATGCCGTAGAAGGCGACCGACACCACGAGCAGGCGCACCACCGGGTCCGTGCGCAGCTTGTCCCAAGCCCCCGATAGCGTCATCAGACCGTTGATCATGCCGCCCCACGACGGCATCCACAGCATGATCGAGAACGTCATGCCGAGCGTCTGCGCCCAGTCGGGCAGGGCCGTGTAATGCAGATGGTGCGGGCCCGCCCAGATGTAGAGGAAGATCAGCGTCCAGAAGTGCACGATGGAGAGGCGATACGAATAGACCGGCCGCTCAACCCGCTTCGGGATGAAGTAGTACATGATGCCGAGGAAGCCAGCGGTCAGGAAGAAGCCGACCGCGTTATGGCCGTACCACCACTGCGTCATGGCATCCTGCACGCCCGAGTAGACGATGTAGCTTTTTGGGCTTGTGAGGCTGACGGGCACCGTCGCGTTGTTGACGACGTGCAGCAGGGCAATGGTGAGAATGAAGGCTAGGAAGAACCAGTTCGCCACATAGATGTGCGGCTCCTTGCGCTTGGCAAGCGTGCCAAGGAACACCAGGAGGTAGACCACCCACACCAGCGTGAGCCACAGATCAGCGTACCACTCGGGCTCGGCGTACTCCTTGCTCTGCGTGATGCCGAGCAGGTAGCCGGTGCCGGCAACGGCAATGAACAACTGATACCCCCACACCACGAACCACGGCGACCAGCGGCCCGCCAGGCGCGTATGGCAGGTGCGCTGCACCACATACAGCGAGCTCGCGAGCAGCACGTTGCCGCCGAAGGCAAAGATCACAGCCGAAGTATGCAGCGGCCTGAGCCGCCCGAAGCTAGTCCACGGCAGATCGAGGTTCAGCTGCGGAAAGGCGAGCTGCCAGGCGATTACATCGCCAACTACGAAGCCCGCGATGCCCCAGAACACTGCGGCAACGGTCGCCACCCGGATCGGCCCGTCCATGTAGTCCTCAGGCGGATCGCGCAGCGCATCGCGCGCCTCGTCGCCGAACGAGCGTTGCAAAACGAACACGCCCGCCACCACGCAGGCCAGCGCCAACAACAGTCCGTGCCAGGCCATGCCGGGATCGCGCGAACCGATCAACAGGCTCAAACCAATTGCCGTACCAAGCAAAGCGCCGATCAACGCCATGGCATCGGAAAACGCGGCCCGTTCCACGAGCCCGGGTACTGCTGCCATGCCCTTAGTCTCCCCTCAGCCGGCAAAATCCATCGATCGCGATGGACCGTGATCCGGGCTGCACGCGGCCGCGTTGATGCAGATCAAGAAACCGCTGCGGCACCGTGGTTGCTCGCTATCGTGGCGTGAACTCGTGCGTCTGCACGGTGTGGGCAGAATGCCGGAGCAGGATGCGCGAGCTGCGATGCTGCAGCGTCGGATCGGGAGCACTAACCAGCAAAGCGATGGCTCCGTGCCCGATATGCTCAGACGAACGCGCCAGCAGCTCCTGCAGCGGCGAGGAGCGCGGCACGTGGCTGTCGCCTTGCCACTTGGCGTGACTGAGCAATGTCGACAGCAGGTCGCCCGCGGTGGCGACCACCTCTGAGTCGTCGGCTAGCGGCGACAGCGCCTCCAGCCGCCCGGCGAATCGCACCTTGCCAAGCTCAACCACCGACGCCGGCAATAGGCGGTCGAACGCCTCGCGCTTGCCAATGAGGCACATGTCGCGCGCGGCGAAGCTGTCCGCAAACAGATCCGAAATCGCACCATCCAGCCGCTCGGGTTCGTGGAACACACCGATGGCAAGTCGGAACGGATCAGGGCTCTCTCCCATGCAGTCTCTAGCCTCCAGCGCCGTCGGCGACGCGTGGCTGCCGCGCTTGCCCTGCCCGGGCTGAGCGTCCGTGGCGCCTGTGGGACCGTAGGTCAAAGGTCGACTTCCCCCTGCGCCAGCCCCTCCAGTGCACCAATATCGAGCACGTGCACGCGCGCGCTTTGCGCCAGATCAATGATCTGTAGGTGGCGCAGCTTGGTGAAGGTCCGGCTCACCGTTTCGATGGTCAGGCCGAGGAAGTCACCGATGTCGGCTCGCGTCATCGGCAGATCGATGACAGTTGCATCCTGGCCAGTGCGCCGGCTGCGACGAACCATGGCCAACAGGAAGATCGCAACGCGCTCCGCCGCACTGCGCTGCCCTGTCGTGAGCAGTAAGTCATGCGCAGCTGCCAGCTCCTCGCACATCGCCTCGTAGAGCTTCAAGGCGAGCGCCGGCTCCTGCCGCGCAAGGCGCTGGACCGTGTTCCAGGCGACCGAGCGAAGCTGGGTTGGCTTGGTGACTTGCGCATTGCATTGATGATCGTTGCACGCGCCGAGGCCGATCAGGTCGCCCGGATAGGCGAAGCCAAGCACCTGCCGGCGACCGTCCCCCATGACCTTGTAGAGGCAGACCGCGCCAGCCTCGACCCGATAGAGGTTGGACCTGGGATCGCCCTCCGTGAAGACATGCTCCTTGGCAGCAAACGAGCGGACCGGCGCGCGCGAGAAATGCTCTTCCAGCGTGCGCGGCGCCGGGGCTTCGCAACGCTTTGTGTGAGCCAGCGGTAGCAGGATTGGGGACGAGGACAGCGCCTGTGAGAGCATGGTAGGCTTCCCTGTTCGAGCGTCTTGTAGGCGCAGGAAACCAGGGCCCGGCCGCAGCCATTCGGCGCTTCTGGAAGAGATTGTAAGAATTTGTAACAGCAGCTCTCGGCCGCCGGAGACGGACTGATGAGCTTGATGTGCGTCAACGCCCGGTTAGTCCGGCGGGCGCTAGACATGGACCAAGGTCGCTGCCGGAGAACGCCAGTGTACAAGCACCTGTTGATCGCCACGGACGGATCGGAGTTGGCGGCGAAGGCCGTAACCACGGGGCTGCAGCTTGCCAGGGCCCTGGGCGCCAAAGTGACGGCCGTTACGGTCACCGAGGCATGGGCAGCGATGGCACCGGGCGAGGCTGCATTGGTCTTTCCGGTCGAGGAGTACGAGAAGGCCGCTGCCCAGAACGCCGCGCGCATTCTGGACGGGGTATGCGCACAGGCGCAAAAGCTAGGCGTGACATGCGAAACCGTGCATGTGACGGAGTTTCCGGCCGAAGGCATCGTCCTCACGGCCAAGGACAGGGGCTGCGACCTGATTGTCATGGCGTCGCATGGACGGCGCGGAATTTCGCGGATACTGCTCGGCAGCCAGGCGGTGCGCGTACTGACGCATGCGCCGGTCCCCGTGCTGATCTGCCGCTAGCGCCTACGCCCCGACCTCGCTCTCTCGACAAGCCTGACGCTTCGGGTGAATATCGGCCACAAACCCGGTATCCCCCTGCGAGCAAGATGGCGAGCGCGAACGGTCATATCCTCGTCGTCGACGACGAGCCCGAGATTCGAACGCTTCTGCGCAAGTGTTTCGAGCGCGAAGGGTTTCAGGTCTCGGAAGCCAAGAATGGTGCAGAATTGCAAGCCCGCATCGAGCAGAGCCCGGTCAGCCTCATCACGCTCGATCTGACGCTGGGCGGGGAGGACGGCCTGGAGCTTGCCCGCGAGGTGCGCGGGCGTTGCAACGTTCCCATCGTGATGATCACCGGCAAAGGCGACACCATCGACAGGGTCGTCGGACTGGAGCTGGGAGCCGATGACTACATCGCCAAACCGTTTCAGCTGCGCGAGGTTCTGGCCCGCGTGCGCGCGGTCCTCAGACGCTATGGAGCTTCCGAAAGCCCGGTCGGGCCGAGCCCTTCCGCGCACGAGCGCTACGTCTTTGATGGCATGGTGCTGGATATCGCGCGCCGCGATCTCGCCCGCAAGGGCGGCGAGCTGCATGAGCTGACAACGGCGGAATTCAACCTGCTCGAGATCTTCGTCAAGCGGCCGCACCGCGTGCTGTCCCGCGACAACATCATGGACCTGCTAAAGGGCCACGACTGGTCGCCGGCCGACCGTTCGATCGATGCGCTGGTGGGGCGGCTGCGCAAGAAAATCGAGGCCGATCCCGAGCATCCGCGCCTGATCAAGACCGTGCGCGGCATCGGCTACGCCTTCACCGCCGACACCAAGCGGTTGTGACAAGGCCCAACCTCATTCGCGCTGCTTCAGAACTTGTCATCCTCGGGCTGGTCCCGAGCGGCTAGCCATGCATGGTCACCTGCAGTAGCGACCACTGCAGGGTCGGATCAAGGCCGACCATCACACGTCGGCATGCACATGGTTGGGACTTACCTAGCGCCGAGGGCGACCCGCAGAGCGCGTGCGAGTTCATCGCCCGTGTACGGCTTACGCAGTATCTCAAGGTCGGGTGCCGTTGCCTCGCCGGCCCGTGCCACGTCCTCGGCAAAGCCCGATGTCAGCAATACTCGCATCGACGGCACATGCTGCTGCGCCCAGCGCGCCAGGTCGAAACCCGACATGCCGCCCGGCATGACGACATCGCTGAAGATCAGGTCGATCTTTCGGCCCGACTTCAGCGCCTCGATGGCGCCGGCCGCGTTGTCGGCCTCGATCACAGTGTAACCAAGGTTGCGCACGCGCCGCGCCGCAACCCTGCGCACCTCGGCATTGTCCTCCACCAGCAGGATCGTCTCGCCGGCCACCGGGGCTGTCGCCCGCTCCCCGCGCGCCGTCGTGGTGGCGTCGACCTCGGTCGTCACACGGGGCAAGTAGAGATTGACGGTCGTGCCCCTGCCGACCTCGCTGTAGACGGTGACGTGACCGCCCGACTGCTTGACGAAGCCATACAGCCCGCTCAGGCCAAGCCCGGTCCCCTTGCCCGGCTCCTTGGTCGTGAAGAAGGGCTCGAACACGCGCGCCAGCACGTCCGGCCCCATGCCGACGCCAGTGTCGGACACGGACAGGCGGACGTAGTCGCCGGGCTGCACCCCGACCTCGTTGGCGACGTCGCGCTCGTCGAGCACGACGTTCTTGGTCTCGAGCACCAGTTTGCCGCCGGCCGGCATGGCATCGCGCGCGTTGATGGCGAGGTTGAGCACCGCGTTCTCGATCTCGCTCGGATCGGCCCGCACCGGCCACAGCCGCGGCGCCAGCAATGTGGAGAGCGCGATCGTTTCACCTAGCGTGCGGCGCAGCAGCTCCGCCATCGACAGCACCTGATCGTTAAGGTCGAGAACGACCGGCTCAAGCCGGCGGCGGCGCGCGAAGGTCAGCAGCCGGTTGGTCAACCGGGCCCCCATCAGCGCCGCAGCGTTAGCGCGGGCCAGCAGATCGCGCTGCTCGTTGCTCTCGATGTCCATCTCGAGCAGCTCGAGATTGCCCGTGATGATTGTCAACAGGTTGTTGAAATCATGCGCGATACCGCCGGTCAGTTGACCGATCGCCTCCATGCGCTGCGACTTGCGCAACGCCTGATCCTGCACGACCTGCTGGCTGATGTCGCGATTAAGCGACAGAACGCCGATGAAGTGGCCATCCTGATCGTGCAGTGCCGTTGCCACCGTTTCGGCCGGGAATGCCTCGCCGGACTTGCGGCGAAAGCGCGTGGACCTCAGTCGCAGCGGGTCCTGGCCCTTCAGCCCCTCATTGAACTCCTGCGTGCGTTCGAACTCGGCCGGCGTTTCATGCAGTATGGCCATCGACTTGCCGATCAGTTCTTCCGGCGCATAGCCGAATACGCGCGCCACGGCCGGGTTGCACAGCGTGACCTTGCCTTCGGGATCGACAACCAGCACGGCGTCCGGCAGGTGGTTGAAGATGGCCTGAAGCAGGCCCTGCTCCGCTAGTCCGCCCGCGCGTTGCTGCGAAAGGTCGTGCAGGATGCCGGTGAAGTACTTCTGGCCGTCCGCCTCGAACTCGCTCACCGACAGGTGGACGGGAAAAATCGCCCCGTTGCGACGGCGGGCCATGACCTGCCGGCCGATGCCGATGATCTTGCGCTCTCCCGTCTCCAGATGATGGCGGATGTAGCCGTCATGGCGGCTGTGAAACGGCTCGGGCATCAGGACATTGACGTTGCGGCCGATCAGTTCGTCGCCGGCGAAGCCGAACATCTTTTCCACCGCAGCGTTGAGGGTGCGGATCAAGCCGTGGCGATCGATGATGATGATGGCACCGACGGCCGTCTGCAGCGCGGCCTCCAGCATTTGCGGACCGAATGGCGCGCTAGGCGCGGCTGGGTCGGGACCTGACATGCGATGCCTCTGGCGCTCACTCAGGAACTTGGGCCGGCCAATTGTAGGATGACACGCCGCACGCTGTCGTCTCCCGGCTCGCGTTGGATGGCAAACCCGAGCTCGCGGCACATGCGCAGCATCGTGGCATTGGCGGCGAGCACAGTGCCGTGCAGTTGCTGGAGCTTCTCGGAGCTGGCGTACGTGACCAGGTGTTGCATCAGCCGCCAGCCGAGGCCGCGACCCTTGAGGTCGGATCGGACCAGGATGGCGTACTCGGCCCGCACGTAGTCGGGGTCGGCCACCATACGCACAACACCTTGCAGCGCGCCGGAGTCCTTGGCAATGGCAACGAATGCCATTTCGCGCGCGTAATCGATCTGTGTCAGCCGTGCCAAGAAATGGTGCGACAACTGCGGCGTTACGGTGAAGAAGCGCAGCCGCTGATCCTCGGCTGTCACGTGGGCGAAGAACTCCCTATACAGTTTTTCATCTTCCGGCCGGATCGGGCGGATGCATACATCGCCTACGGTGTCGACGTGCGCTTGTGCCTCCCATTGCGAGGGATAGGGCCGGACGGCCATCGGCACTCGCGGGTGCTTGGCTGCATCGGCGACTAGCACGCGTGCGTCGAGTGCAATGACACCCCGGTCGTCGGCCAGCAACGGATTGATGTCGACCTCGCGGATGGCGTCGTGATCGGCAACCAGGTAGCTGAGCCGTACCAGCGTCTCGCCGATGCGCTCGATGTCAGCGGCGGGCCGATCGCGATAGCCTTGCAGGAAGCGCCAGACCCGCGTCTGCCGCATCACATCGCGCGCCAGATTGATATCGAGCGGCGGCCGCCCGTGCGCGATATCGCGCGCCACCTCGACCGCCGTGCCCCCGGCGCCGAACATCATCAGTGGGCCGAAGGTGGGATCGACCGACATGCCAAGGATCAGTTCGTGTGCCCTGGGCCGGCGGATCATCGGCTGCACCGTGAAGCCATCGATTCTCGCTTGCGGCCTGACGCGGGCGATGCGTTCCAGCATGTCCTCGGCCGCGCGTCGCGCGTCCTCGGCGCTGCGCAATCCGAGGCGCACGCCACCGACATCCGACTTGTGCGAGATGTCGTCCGACAGGATCTTGACCACCGCGGCGCCGTGCTGGGCGACATACGGCGCGGCCTGCTTGGCAACCTCGTCGGGCGTCCGCGCTATTTCGGTCGGAACGACCGGAATGCCGTATACGGCCAACAAGCCTTTGGCCTCCACCTCGGACAGCACGGTACGTCCCGAATGCAGCGCCGCCGCGATGATTGCTGCCGCCTTGTCGCTCTCCAGACCGAGGTCGGCCGCCAGCGACGGCGGCGTCCGCATCAGTTCCTCTTGCGCGCGCGTGTAGCGCACGAGTTGCATGAACCCGTCGATCGCCTCGGCCGGGGTTGCAAAGCTGGCGATGCCTTGCGTGGCGAATAAACGGCGTGCCGGCTGGCTTGCACCGTCACCCAGCCAGTTGGTGATCATGGGTTTACAGGCCCGACCGTTGCTGGTCCGCCGCTCGATCACGGCCAGCACTTCCTCTGCAACAGCCGTACTCGAAGCCAGCGCCGTCGGACAATTCATGACCAGCACCGCATCGGCCGTGTCGTCTTGCATCAGCGCATCAACCGCGCCCGCATACCTGGCGGGGTCTGCATCACCGATGATGTCCACCGGATTTCCGTGCGACCAGGTGGGCGGCAGGATGCGATCCAGCGCCGCCCGTGTCGCGTCGGACAGCGAGGCGAGACGGCCATCGGCATCACCCAGCCGATCCGCCGCCAGCACGCCTGCACCACCGCCGTTGGTGAGGATGGCCAAGCGGTCGCCCAACAACTGCGGACGCCGCGCCAGGATCTCCGCTGCGCTGAAGAGATCATCCAGCTCGCGCACACGCAGCAGGCCCGCCCGGCGGAACGCGGCCTCGTAGGCGGCATCGGCGCCCGCCAGCGCTCCCGTGTGCGACAGTGCCGCCTTGGCGCCGGTGGCGCCGCGTCCTGCCTTGACGACGATGACCGGCTTGGACCGGGCGGCACGGCGTGCCGCCGACAGGAACTTCGGCGCATGCGTGACCGCCTCCATGTAGAGTAGGATCGCCCTGCTCTTGGCGTCACCGGCAAGGTAGTCGAGCATGTCGCCGAAATCGGCATCGGCCATGTCGCCCAGCGATACCACCTGCGAGAAGCCGATGCTGCGCCCGCACGCCCAGTCGATGATGGCCGTAATCAGCGCGCCCGACTGCGACAGAAACGCAAGGTCTCCGGTAAGGGGTGGACGATGCGAAAAGCTGGCGTTGAGGCCGATGCCAGGCACCATCAGGCCGAGGCAATTAGGGCCCTGGATACGCAGCATGTGCGGGCGCGCCGCCTCCAGCATCGCGCGCTTCAGGTCGTTGCGAATGCCGGCCGTTATGACGACCGCGGCCCGCGTGCCCTTGGCGCCCAGCTCGGCGATCAGCTCGGGGATTGTTGCCGGAGGCGTGGCAAGCACGGCCAGGTCAGGTGCGGCAGGCAGTGATGCCACCGAGGCATGGCAGGCATGTCCTTCGATGGCGGAGTACTTCGCATTGACCAGCCAGACCGGACCCGAGAATCCGCCCGCGAGCAGGTTGCGGGCGGTAATGAGGCCCACGCTGTCGGGCCTGGTGCTGGCCCCGATCAGGGCCACCGACTGTGGCCGCAGCAGGAAATCGAAGTTGCGGATCGTCATGGCGCCTCGCGATGATCCTCACGTGCCGCTTCTGGGTCGCTCGCCATGCAAACCAAGCGCGTTTCTGGCACGCCGCAAGGTCTGATCTGCGCCGGCGCTTGCTTCGACCGTCGCCCACGCGGGTGACAACGCGCCGGTATCCCAGGTCATCTGGCGCGCGACGAACTGCGGTGTGGCATCGGAAGCATCATCACGGCGTGCCGCTACGCGGGCGGCGAGTTTGTCACCGGCGGCCGTGAGCCACAGGCCGCAAAACGGCACGCTCAAGTCGGATGCCACGGCCTCGATGAGCAATCTCTCGTCCGGTTTGGCGTGCACGGCATCGACGACAACCGCCTGCCCGGCCAGGAGCGCCAGACGCGCCTTCCTGCACAGGCGGGCGTAGACGCTGCGCGACGCCTCGACCGAGTATGCCTCGGACGGCAGCCGTACGGTCTCGGCGACACCGAACAGAGCCTTGCGCTCCAGATCGCTGCGCAGGTGAACCGCACCGGGCGCGGGGTCGAAGTCCGGCGCCAACGCGGCGGCCAGGGTGCTCTTGCCCGTCCCGGACAAACCGCCGATGGCAACGAGTTGCGGCGCACCCGGGTCCAAGTATTGCAGTGCCGCATGCAGGTAGGCGCGGGCCTGCTCGTTGCCTTCCTGCGCTGCTTGCCGATTTTCCTGCGCTGTCCGATCGAGGGTCACCATGGCGCGAATGCCCGCGCGCAGCCCAAGGAACAACGGCAGCGCCTGCAGGCCCATCAGGTCGAGATCGCTCCGCGCACGCCACAGGTAGCGATTGAGCACCACGTTGGCGGCTCGCCTTTGCCCATGCCGGCATAGGTCCATGAACAGGAAAGCGAGGTCATAGAGCGTATCGATGCTGGCAATGTTCTCGTCGAACTCGATGGCGTCGAACAAGGTAGGCCGGCCTTGCCAGATCACGATGTTGGCGAGATGCAAATCGCCGTGGCAGCGCCGCACGCAGCCCATCTTGGCACGCTGATGCAGGATGACTGAGCTGCGCCCGAGCTGTTCGTGCAAGCGGCGCGAGAACGCACCGGTGTCCTGACTAGCGAATGCGTCCGAGCGGGCAAGCGCGCCGCAGATCGAACTGACCAGCTCGGCCAGGCGCGCGGTTGCGCCCGCAGACACAATGCTCGGCGCGCCATGATGGCTGTCGTACACGGCATCGGCCACGGCCTTGGCGAGATCCGCGTCGATCTCGCCCGCCGCTGCGATGCTGCTCAGCAAAGACGGCTGGTCAAACCGGCGCATGCGCACCGCCCATTCAACGACGTCGCCCTCGCCGCCGAACGCCAGCTTGCCGGCCATCGCGCGAGTGATCGGCACACAGCCCAGATACAGGTCGGGCGCAAACCGACGATTGACCTCCACCTCGCGTGCGCACGCCAACCGGCGCTTCTCCAGCGTCGAGAAATCCATGTAGGCGAACTGCACCGCGCGCTTGATCTTCCAGGCCTCCTCGCCGGCCAGGAACACCAGATTGCCGTGCGTCTCCAGCCGCTCGACGTGCGACACGCCCGTGTAGGATAGGGGATCGGTCAGGAATGCGATGACAGCCGCTTGGCCCTTGCTGTCGGCGACACGTGGCTCATGCTTCATGCACCACCTTCATGCACCACCTCCATGCACCACCTCCATGCACCAGGAGTTTGCCTAATTGCCGAACTCGTCGGCGGATTGGCGCCCCGGCCGGGATCAGACTTGACCTGAGCCGGCCTGACAATCCGCACCGCAAATGCTTACAGGAACGTTAGGCTGGTCGTCAGGTTCAACCTTGCCGACGCTCTATCCGACCAGCATCGCCCGCGCGAGCAAGATCATATCGACGATCAACAGGCCGGCGCACGTCGCCAGTGCCGCCCACGGTATCCACGCCGGCGTAATGTACGTGCCGGACGGCACCGGCTTCGCCCGTGCCTTGATGCGGATCAGCGCCAGATTAACCAGCGCAAACACAACGAGCGTGATGCGCGAGGTGATGTCGGCGAGATGGTGCAACGGCAACAGCACCGCAAAGAGGAGCACCAGCAGCGTCGTGACGGCCGTGGCATTGAGTGGCGTGCGCGTGGCGCCGTTTACCTCGGCAAAGAAAGCCGGCAACTCGCTTTGCCGGGCCAGCCCGTAGAGCACGCGCGATGCCATGATGATCTGCACGATGATGCCGTTCAGTGTCGCCACAATGGCGATCAGGCTCATGGTGCGCGCCGACGCGCCGGTCAGGCGCTCGAACACCAGTGCCAGCGGCGCCTTCGATTGCGCCAGTTCCTCATGCGGAACGGCAACCAGCGCGACCCACACCACCAGCACATAAAGCAACGTCGACAGCGCCAGCGTCAGGAAGATCGCGCGCGGCAAAGTGCGCTGCGGATCGCGCACCTCCTCGGCGACGTTGGCCAAGCTTTCGAATCCGATGAAGGCAAACACCGCCAGCATGGCCGTGCCCATCAGGCCGGCGACGACTGCTGCGTTGCCGAGCGGCGGCACGGCTTCGGGCAGGCGCGTGATCAGCTCGGGTCCTGATGCCATACCTGCCAGGATCAGAAGCAACAGGCCGCCGACCTCGATCAGCGTCATGACGCCGGCAAAAATCACTGACTCCTTGATGCCCCATCCGGCAATGGCGCCCATCGCCAACACCACCAGAGCGATCAGAAGCACCTCGGGCCACTGGATGAAGACTCCAATGTATCCTGCGCTGCCGACACTGATGGCCGCCGCGGACACGACGGCAACCGCAACCACCAGCAGGCCAACCAGCAACGCCAGCTTGTCCGACTGGAAGGCGTCGCGGACGTAGGCCGCTTCGCCGGCCGCGACCGGCATGCGCCCGGCTAGCTCCGCAAAGGAAGCTGCCGTCAACGCCATCAGAACTGCCGCCAGCCCGAAGGCGACCGGCGCGTGCATGCCGGCCCGCGCCGCAGCCGCTCCAATCAGCACGTAGATGCCGGCACCGATGGTGACGCCGAGCCCGTAAAGCGTCGCCTGCAACAGCGATAGCGAGCGCTTCAGGGGCACGCTTGGCGCGGTTGCGAACGCGGATACCTCCACACGTTGCTCACTCACGGATGATCCATCCTCCGCGCCGCCCGAGTTCGCTCAGTGGGAGAATAGCGTCGGCAAGGTCATGTGGCGCGCGATATCTCGGGTGGCTCCGCCGAACACCAGCTCGCGCATGCGCGAGTGCCCATAGGCGCCCATCACCAGTAGATCGGCACCGGCATCGGCGGCACGCGACAGAATCTCGTCGCCTACGCTGATGTCGGTCGCAATCGAGGTGCGCACCGTCGGCTTGATACCATGCCGTGCCAGCGCTGCGGCAATGGTGGTGTCGGGCGCCAGCGCCTCGGGATCGTCGCGACGGCGGCCTTCCTTGATCTCGAGAATCTGCACGGTCTTGGCATGCACGAGCAGTGGCAACGCATCGAAGGCGGCGCGCGCGGATTCGCGGCTAGCCTTCCAGGCGACCACCACATTGCGGCCGATTTCCGGGTAACGGCCCGCATACGGCACGACCAGCACCGGGCGCCCGCTCTCGAGCGCCAGGCGCTCGGGGAAGTCCATCAGCGGCGACAGGTCCCAATCGGGATCAGTCTGCCCGGCCACGATCAGGTCGGCGGCGCGGCCGTGATCGAGCACGACCGCCGCCAGATCGACATGCGGCACCTTCAGCGACCGCCATTCCGAGACGAACGGCTGGTCGGCCGTCATGCGCCGGAAGATGGCCGCGATCTCTTCCGCTTCCTTGCGATCGAACGCGACGGCCGCGCCCAGCGCGCGTGCGGCGTAGGGGACGGTAACCGGCGGCGCCGGCATGCTCGCATAAGCGTGCAGGCCTATCAGATGCGCCTCGTGCTGACGGGCTAGCGCAATGGTCGGCGCCAGCAGGGCCTCGGCGCGGCGCGTGTCATTCAAGTGCACGAGAATTGTCCTGTATGTCATGTGGCTGACTTCTCCTTTCGTGATTGCGGATCGACGCGACTGCGCCGACATTGTGGCTAAGAATGATATCGAGCCAGTTCGTTGGCATGCACATACGATAGGTCGATAGAGCAGAGCCCGACCATGTCGATGCTGGCCGGCACGATGCGCCCGCACACGATGGCGCGCTGCTCCGGCTCCGACACCTCGAGCCAGGCCACCAGCCTGCCCCTGCCGACCTGGCGCTGCAGCTCCACCGCCTGCGCGTGGAGCAACCAACCGGTAAGCGCATCGGCGAGGCTACGGGCGCCTTCGGCCTGACGCCGGCCGAGTGCATCCGCGAGCTTTCCGGCGGTGCAATAGGTGCGCAGTTGCGATCCCGAAAAGCGCAGCTCGACGTCTGGATTGAGCAACGCAGACACCGCTCCCGCCGTCGCCAAGGCGGCTTCGCCGCGCGCGGGAGCCTCGGCCGCCAGCATGACGGAAACCTCGACCTCGATACCTTGCGCCTTTAGGTCGGCGAGTATGGCATTCAGGCTCTCCCAGCCTTCGAGCGTCGCCACGGCGAACTGGACTGCCCCCGGCCGGCAGAATGCGTCTATGTCACCGGTTTTCATACAATCAAGCTGACTCAGGACACGGCAAACAGCCTTGACCTGGATCAAGCAGCGTACCCGGGCGGCCTTCCACCGCCTGCCTTTGCCCAAGCGAAGATTGCCGCCCGGCACTCCGCCATTTGCACGGAGCGGCTGTGAAGCGATCGCAACTTCATGCTGATCGATGCCACTCCTTCCACGCGCGGCGCATGGTCGCGACCATTGCAGGCCGGCGACACGTGCCCTGCCTACTTAAGGCAACCATTGCCAGCCTCGTGCCTGCAGGCCTCGCTCGCTTGCGCAGGGCGGATGCGACGTACTTGGCAGCATACACATGAGCGATATTCCGGCCATGCGCTAGGCCCTGCTACGAGGTGAACGGATCGTGCCTTCGCTCGCCAACCTCACTCGGCAGGAAGCCAGGACGTTCTCGATCTCACTGGTCGAATGAACATTCAAATGCACGTCCGGAAGTCCACCCCAAGCGAGAACTCGCCAGCTGCGCGCCAGCTAGCTCACGGGGTGCAGCGGTTGTGGTTCCCGAGACATCCTGAGCGAAAACCTCAGAGTTGCCCAAGAGCCGACGAGTTCGCTTGCAGTGTATAATGCTCACAAGCTATCAGATGCTCTTCACTGCTGCAGTCTGAGCAATTTGCGAACATGTCACCGGCGATTGATTCATTTGAATCAATTTGAACAGCGTGGCGGGCTTTGCTTTGCGTCAATGCCATCGGTTCCTTTAGCGTCAGAAATGTGGACGAGCTTGTCCGCAAGTCCTTTGCTGTTGAAAGAGGTGCAACCATGACCAAAACGCAAATCACCAAGCCTTCTGAAATGGGGCGCCCGCGCGACGTCTTCGCCGCCATGCGCGACGAGATGGACCGAGTATTCGAGCGCTTCGAGTACGGCCTGCCGCGCCTGCCAAGCTTGTTTCGCCGCGAGGGCGCCATGACGGTGCCCGAGCTCGACGTGCGCGAGAGCGCCAACGCTATCGTCGTAGAAGCCGAGCTGCCGGGTGTCGACGAGAAGGATGTGACGGTCTCGCTCGCCAACGGCGTGCTCACCATCAAGGGCGAGAAGAAGCATGAGAGCGAACAGAAGGGCGACAACTACCACGTGACCGAGCGTAGCTTCGGCAGCTTCGAGCGTGCCATCCGCCTGCCCGACACGATTGATGAAGGCAGGGTGGAGGCCAAGTTCGAGAAGGGCGTGCTGAAGGTGACAGCCGCCAAGAAGCCTGAGGCCCTCAAGGCCGAGCGCAAGATCGAGATCAAGAAGGCCTAGTGGTCAGCGTGCGAAGCGGCGGACCGCAACGCCCGCTGTCGCGCCCTATCGAGGGGAGGCTTGATGCCCATGTACAAGCACATCCTGATCGCCACCGACGGATCGGACCTCGCGCAAAAGGCCGAGGCTGCGGCGTTGGAGCTGGCCAAGGCGCTCGGCGCCAGGATAACCGCCGTCACAGTGACGGAGCCGTGGGAGGCCTTGTCGATGGCGGCACTGGCCGACAGCGGCATAGCAAACCCGGTGGCCGACTACGAGGAGCAGATGTCCGCGGCGGCACAGCGCGTCCTGTTTGGGGTCGGCGAGGTGGCGAAGAAAACGGGCGTTGCCTGCGCCACCCTCCATATTAAGGACATGCATCCGGCCGAAGGCATTCTGCAGGCGGCCAAGGACTGCGCTTGCGACGTGATCGTGATGGCCTCGCACGGCCGCGGACCCATCTCGCGGCTGCTACTCGGCAGCCAGGCCAACAAGGTCGTCACGCTGAGTACGGTGCCGGTTCTGGTCTGCCGCTGAGGGTTGGCCGGATTTTCTATGCAGATTCGGTCCGGGGCAATCCGTGCGCGACGTATGATGCATCGTCATCCCGGCGCTGCTTGCAAGCCAAGCGCGCGCGAGCGGGACCTGGCCGGCAACCCAAGACTCATCAAGGCGTTGGTCAGTATCGTTCAATCGCGCATTGGTCGCGCAGGCGGTACGCACACTGTTGGGATCAGGTGCGTAGGTCCCGGCCTGATCCAACGAGCACCCTGGCGGCCGCTCGCGGCCCCGAGATGACGTTGGAGCAAGGCTCGACGTGGTTGGGAAAGGCATTCGGAGGCCGGCTCCGAGCTCATCGCGTGGGCCGTCCGCACCATGGCGGACCAGTCCGACGCGACGAAAGCCATCGTCCCGAAGAAAAGCCGCAACCAAGCCGGGTGCGGCTTCGCGATGCGTGGTGCGCACCTCGGCCAGCAGCCCGTCGTGGCGAGCCGGCAGCTGGAAGATGCGCATGTCGATCCCACGCGCCCGCCATGTGCGCACGAAGCGCTCGAGCAGCCATGCGCCGTAGGTGTCGAGCT
>Ga0075418_10004071_pt1 | contig 16648 bp, 11 predicted proteins | sample SoiMetdeltSBSDD2_FD_81776 | JGI IMG/M metagenome (GOLD analysis project Ga0075418, IMG submission 81776) | Bulk soil microbial communities from a Populus tree surrounding site in Tennessee, USA - Soil MetaG P. deltoides SBSDD2 | ecosystem: Environmental > Terrestrial > Soil > Tree plantation... | reverse complement strand
GGTCGCGATGCCGGCCTCGGACATGGCCGCGCGGCTGAGGTGGACGCTGTCGGGGATGCCCGGCTCGTCCTCGGCGTGCGCCGGCTTGCCGGGCTGCGGCGCCGCCTGCTCGGACGGGGCATCGCTCTCCGCCGGGGGCCGCCGGCAGGCGATCGAACGGCGCTTGCCATCCTGCTCGGCGAACGCGCCGATCCCGCGCGCGCCTCCGAACAGCCGCCGCTGGGCGGGCGCGAGGACGACGCCGAGGCTTGGCTCGCCCGCCTCGATGAGCGCGATGTTCACGGTGAACTCGCCGGTGCGGTCGATGAACTCCCGGGTGCCGTCGAGCGGGTCGGCGAGCCAGAAGCGCCCGTCGACCCTCGGGACGTGGCCCTGGGAGTGGGCTTCCTCGGACACCACGGGAACGTCCGGCGTGAGCGCTGCCAGCCCGCTGAGGATTCGCGCTTCGGCTAGCGCGTCAGCCTCCGTCACCGGCGATGCGTCTGCCTTTTCCCGGACCGTGAAGTCGCCTCCGTAGACCTCGAGCGCGACGTCGCCCGCGCTGCGGGCGATCTTGACCACCTCTTCGAGCAGCTCGCTCCTGTCCATGTCGGCTTGACATTCTACGAACGCGCGACTTAACTCTACAAGCTCGTATTGCGCGTTTTTATCGATTAGTTGCGGTCAGATGATCCATAGCGGCCGGGAAGACACTGAGCCATCGCCCGCGGAAGGCCGTCCAGCGCCGTTCGCCAAGCTCCCGACCCTCAGCCACCTGCAGCGCCTGGAGGCCGAGAGCATCCACATCATGCGTGAGGTGGTCGCTGAAGCCTCGAACCCGGTGATGCTCTACTCGGTGGGAAAGGACAGCTCGGTGATGCTGCGCCTGGCCCAGAAGGCGTTCTATCCAGGGAAGCCGCCGTTCCCGCTGCTGCACATCGACACCGCCTGGAAGTTCCGCGACATGTACACGTTCCGGGACAAGACGGCCGCAGAGGTGGGGATGCGGCTGATCGTCCACGTCAACCGCGAGGGGCTGGCTGCGGGAATCAACCCCTTCACGCACGGCTCGGCGGTCCACACGGACGTGATGAAGACGCAGGCTCTCAAGCAAGCGCTCGACCAGCACGGGTTCGACGCCGCCTTCGGCGGCGCGCGGCGCGACGAGGAGAAGTCGCGCGCCAAGGAGCGCATCTTCTCCTTCCGCTCCACCCAGCACCGCTGGGACCCCAAGAACCAGCGCCCCGAGCTATGGCGGCTCTACAACATGCGCAAGCACAAGGGCGAGTCGTTTCGCGTGTTTCCGCTCTCCAACTGGACCGAGCTCGACGTCTGGCAGTACGTCCACCTCGAGAACATCCCGGTGGTCCCGCTCTACCTGGCGAGCCACCGCCCCGTGGTCGAGCGCGACGGGACGCTGATCATGGTCGACGACGAGCGCATGCCGCTTCGCGAAGGCGAGGCGCCGATGCTCAAGCGGGTTCGCTTTCGGACGCTCGGTTGCTATCCCCTCACGGGCGCCGTCGAGTCCGACGCCGACACGCTGCCGGCGATCATCCGCGAGATGCTGTTGGCGCGGACCTCCGAGCGGCAGGGCCGCGTCATCGACCACGACGGGGCGGCGTCGATGGAGAAGAAGAAGCAGGAGGGGTACTTCTGACGCAGCAGGCCCCGGAGCCGGCCGACGCGGAGCTCGCGAGCTACCTGAGACTTCACGCCGGCAAGGGCATGCTCCGCTTCATCACCTGCGGCAGCGTGGACGACGGCAAGAGCACGCTGATCGGCCGGCTGCTCTTCGAATCGCAGATGCTGACCGACGACGAGCTCGCCGCGCTGGCCGGCGAGTCCCGCAAGTTCGGCACGCAGGGCGACGAGCTCGACCTCGCGCTGCTGGTCGACGGCCTCTCCGCCGAGCGCGAGCAGGGCATCACCATCGACGTCGCCTACCGGTTGTTCTCCACGGGACGGCGCAGGTTCATCGTCGCCGACACGCCCGGACACGAGCAGTACACCCGCAACATGGTGACCGGCGCGTCGACCGCCGACGCGGCGATCCTGCTCGTCGACGCGCGCAAGGGCCTGCTCACGCAAACCCGCCGCCACAGCTATCTGGTGTCGCTGATCGGCATCCGGCACCTGGCGCTCGCGGTGAACAAGATGGACCTCGTCGGCTACTCGCAGGAGCGCTTTCGCGAGATCGAGGAGGCGTACCTGGCCTTCGCCCGCCAGGTCGGAGCCAGCGACGTCACGTGCATTCCCGTGTCGGCGCTCAAGGGCGACAACGTCGTCGACGCCGGCTCGCGGATGCCCTGGTATCGCGGACCGACTCTGACCGACTGGCTCGAGACGGTCGAGGTCGACGAGCAGCGCCTGCAGCACCTGCCGTTTCGCCTGCCGGTCCAGTGGGTCAACCGGCCGAACCCCGACTTTCGCGGCTTCGCGGGCACGATCGCGAGCGGCACGATCCATCCCGGCGACCGGGTCAAGGTGCTGCCTTCGGGACGCGAGAGCCGCGTGGCGCGCATCGTCGCCGCCGGCGGAGATCTCGAGCAGGCGGGGACCGGCCAGTCGATCACGCTCACACTGGCCGACGAGATCGACGTGACCCGTGGCGATCTGGTGGTCGCCGCCGGCGCGCCGGCGGAGGTGGCCGACCAGTTCGACGCAACCGTCGTGTGGATGGGCGAGCAGCCGATGCTGCGGGGGCGCACCTACGCGATGAAGCTCGGCGCGAAGACGGTGGCCGCGACCGTGGCGCCGCTCCGGTACCGGATCAACGTCAACACCCTGGAGCACCTGGCCGCCGAGCGCCTCGAGCTGAACGAGATCGGCGTGTGCGAGCTGGAGCTCGACCAGCCCGTCGCCTTCGACTCCTACGCCGAGAACCGGGAGACGGGCGGCTTCATCCTGATCGACCGCCTCACCAACGACACCGTGGGCGCCGGGATGCTGCGCTTCGCGCTGCGACGCGCGCAGAGCATCCACATCCAGCACGTGGACGTCGACAAGGCCGCGCGGGCCCGACTCAAGGGCCAGCGCCCGTGCGTGATCTGGCTCACCGGGCTGTCGGGCGCGGGCAAGTCCACCATCGCCAACCTGGTGGAAAAGCGGCTGCACGCCATGGGCCGCCACACCTACATCCTCGACGGCGACAACGTGCGCCATGGACTCGCCAAGGACCTCGGCTTCAACGACGAGGATCGGGTCGAGAACATCCGCCGGCTCGCCGAGGTCGCGAAGCTGATGGTCGACGCCGGCCTGATCGTGCTGACGGCGTTCATCTCGCCCTTCCGCGCCGAGCGGAGGATGGCCCGGGACCTGCTGGGGGCGGACGAGTTCGTCGAGGTGTTCGTGGACACGGCGCTCGACGTCGCCGAGCAACGCGATCCCAAGGGCCTCTACAAGAAGGCGCGGCGCGGCGAGATCAAGAACTTCACGGGCATCGACTCGCCCTACGAGGCGCCGGAGGCTCCCGAGATCCGCATCGAGACCGCCGCGGAGAGCGCCGACCGCGCGGCCGAGAGGATCATCCTGGAGCTCAGGCGAATGGGGATCATCGGCGGCAGCTGAGCCCTCCCGCTCCTCGAAGCCCCTCCGTCCGCCCCACGGTGGCCATACTACGTGGCCTCCCTATGCGCTTTGCGTATAATCCAGCCCTAGAACCCCGCCGCGACAACTGGGATCCCTGACTCACTCACACGCCGAAAAACCGGGGAGGAATGGGTCTATGCGGAAACAAAGAGTTGCTCGACCACTGATCGCCTGCGCGAGCCTCTTGCTGTTGCCGGCCTGTGAAACAGAGACGCTCTTCCGCTCGGACTTCAACACGACTCCGGTCAATCAACCGCCGGCGACGGCGCAGCCCGTCGGAACGGCGCACGTCGACGGTCCGGCCGGCAGCGTCAAGGTGATCGCCGCGCCGGTGCCGCCGGCGAACCAATGGGTCCAGGTCAGCCGACCGAACGGCCCGGCCGTGGCGGGCATGCAGGGGAAGTTCTCCCAGTTCCGGGGCGACGGGAACTACACGTTCTCGGCGACGATGTTCATGCCCTCCCAGTCCGGTGTCGCCACGGTGCAGTTCGAGCCGTTCCAGAACCAGGCGTCGGACCTGGTCGGCTTCCTGCACCTGGACTTCATGCCGGAGAACAATGTTCGCATCGACGACGACGAAAGCACCCGGTTCGGCACCTTCGCCCGCGATCAGCCCTTCATCGTCCAGGTCACGCTCGACATCAACGCCACGTCGTCCACGGCGCACGTCGTCCTCGCCGGAGCCAGTGCCAACGGGGTCAAGGACCACACGATCAAGCCCCAGTTCCAGAACCTGTCGCGACAGTTCGGCGCGATCCGGATCTGGCAGGGCTTTCCGCACACGGGACCGTTCGACGCGACCAACATCTCGGTGAGACACAGGACGGACTAAGGACAGTTTGTAGCAAGACCTGCTTCCGTCAGTAGAGCTTCTCGAGCAAAAGGGGGGCTCCTGACGAGGCAGGCGGCGGCCTACGTGCGCGGAGAAGCCGCGATGCCGCCTGGCGAGGAGCGTTGTGACGAAGCCCTGGCAGACGGCGCGTTTCTGGAGCGGCTGGGTCGCATGGACGGTGTGCGCGAGCGTCGGGCTGCTGCTGCTGCTCGAAGGCGCCGTGCGCCTGTTCTTCCCGCACGTCAACGTTCAGTCCACCAGCAGGAACCTGTTCCTGCCGGGCAGGTACGGCCCGAGCCACGGCTTGCGTCCGGGCGGCTCGGGAACGAGCTTCGGCGTGCCGGTATCCATCGACGAGGATGGTTTCCGAGCGCCTGCCGGGCGGAGCGTCGACAGTCCGAGCGCGACGATCTTGATGCTCGGAGATTCCGTCACGTTCGGCGTGGGCGTGGCGGAGCCCGAGACGTTCGCGGGCCGCCTCCAGGCCGCCCGGCCCGACCTCCGGATCATCAATGCCGCCGCGCCGCTCTACAACATGGAGGACTACCGCAACCTCCTCGAGCGGCTTCCGCTCGAGTCCTGGGGCGTCCGGCACGCCTACCTCTTCTATAACCTGAACGACATCTTCGGCCGCGCCACGCTGGTTGCGGACGCGGCGCAGAAGGGGAAGCGGGAAAAGTTGCGCGACCTCGCGACCTGGTGCCAGCGCGAGATCGCGGGTCACTCGAAGCTGTACGTCCTGTTGAAGTCGCTGCGTCAGGGCGACGTCAGTGTGGCGTACTTCAAGAACGATGTCCGTGTGTACGAGCCCGACAGCCCTCGCTTCAGGACGACGTTGTCGCTGCTCGAAGAGTCGCGGGAGGCCGCGGCCAGGCGCGGGATCGAGCTGCGCGTCGTCCTGCTGCCCTGCGAGCCCCAGCTCCGCGACCCGCCGCTGCCGGACCGCTGGAAGCCGCAGCGCCTGTTGAGCGCGTTCCTCGCCGAGCGCGGGATCGGCTATCTCGATCTCGCCGGCGCGTTCTCGAGCGGGAGTGGCGCTTCGCGGTCGCTGTTCCTCTACGCCGACCACATGCATTTCTCGCCCGAGGGCCACGCCCTCGTCTTCAAGGCGATCTTCGAGGACCTCCAGCGCACGCTGGCCGACCAACGCGCCGCCCACGTGCCGCCGCGGGAGGCCACGCGCTAGCCGCGGCGCGCGGATGAGGGCCCTGCGCGAAGGCCGTCAGTGCTTCGAGCTCGGTGAGCGAGACGTGGCGCTGGTCGTGGCGTTCTTCCACTCTCCGGTGGTCCTGGCGCGCGAGCAGCGGGCGCTCTTCGAACGAGGGCTCCCGGCCTCGCAGCACGCGGAACACGTCAGACGAACTTCGTCTGTCGCGCGGGCCAACCTGGCGCGCATCTTCGTGGCGGCACGAGTCGCCTCCCTCCACCGGGCGCCCCTGCTGTTCGTGGAGGGCTGGCGCGCTCAGGCCGTCGAGCGTGGCGACAAGGGCACGCGCCACATGACCGGGTCGCGCATGGCACACCTGCTGCTGAGGATGCTGCAGCGCCGGAGGCTGGCCGACCCGGCCCTCCGCGTCCTTCGCCGGGACGCGTCGCGCTGCACCGAGGAGGAGGTCGCCGCCGTGCAGGAGCACGCCGCGTTCCTGGGAGCGTCCCGCGTGGTGGGCATCGCCGGACGGGCGTGTCCGTCGCGGCGGCGTGCTGCGCGGTACTTCCGCCTGCAGGAGGGGCACGACGCGTGCGTGCTGGACGGCTGGCGCCAGCTCGCGGCGTGGCGCTCGACGATGACGCCGGACGAGCGTGCCTTCGCGGCCGCCCTGGCGCAGTCGGCGCCGGAGCGGCTGCAGGGGGCTCTCGTGGAGGGGGCGAGCTGGTTGCTCCACTGGGTTGCCCGCGCGGAAACGCTGCTGCGGCAGCCGTCGACCGCCCTCGAGATCCGCCTCGCCCACCGCCTCCGGCGGGATCGCCCGTAGCAGCGGGGCTAGTGCGCTCTTTCGCCGACGCGCTGGCCGGAACGTCCTGCGCGAGCCTCGGGTGGGTTGTAGCGGAAGACGCGGCGCTGGCCGTTGTGCAGCCCCTCGCCGGCGATCTGCCCGCGGTCGTTCACGTCGTGCGCGTACTCGAGAACCCAGCCGCTGCCGGGCGGCAGCAGCGTGTTGAGATCGACCATCCCGCCCGCCTGTGTCCAAACGAAGGCACGCGTCGTCCCGTTCGTGACCGTACTGGTGCCCACCACCATGCCGTTGTTGTTGATCGCAAGGGCGCTGCTCTGGCCGCCGCCCAGGTTGCCGAGGTCGACCATGCCGGAGCCCTCGGTCCAGAGGAATGCGTGCGTGCCGAACAGGTCGTGGAATCCCTGGAACTGCCCGAACGGCTCGGTCACGAGGCCGGTGTCGCTTTCGCCCACCACCTGGCCATTGTCGTTGATTCCGCGCGCTGAGCTGGTCGCCCCGCCTGACAGCGTGCCCAGGGAGATCATGCCGACGCCTTCGGTGAAGCGGAACGCGACCATCGCCGTACCGCCGCCGACCGTGCTCTCGCCTGCCACCTGCCCGCTCTGGTTGATCGAGAACCCGGCACTGCGGCTCCCGCCCAGCGTTCCCAGGTCGCGCATGCCGTCGGCGACCGTCCAGACGAAGGCGCGCACCGCACCGGAGGCATTCGACGCTTCACCGGTCACGACGCCCGCATCGTTGATGTCCCGGGCGCGCGAGTACTCGCCTCCCAGCGTGCCGAGGTCCCTAAACGTGAGAATGGCGTTGACGTGGAACGCGCGTATGACGCCATCCGACCAGATGCTTCCTCCGACCACGAAGCCGCTGCTGTTGATCCCGTCGCCCTCGGCGACGTTGCCGGGCTGGAAGGCCCCGAGGTCGACCATGCCGAGGCCGTCGACGAACCGGAACGCGTGCATGCCGCCGAAGTGGGGATCCGTCGAGGAGACGAACGAGGAGCCGGTCACGTTTCCCGCCGCGTTGATGCCGAGGCCGATGCTGCTGTTGCCTCCCAGCGTGCCCAGATCCTCGATGGTGGCGGTAGGCTCGCATCCGGCGAGCGGCAGCGCGAGCAGGCACGCCGCGGAGCGGCCGAGCGCGCTGCGCCGCTCCCTCATCGCGCGAGAGAGCCGGCGAGCCGAACGCTCTCGCCGCGGCTCAAGACGCGCCCTTTCCGGTCAGGACGGCGGGCACGGTGCTCGCCAGGATCTTGAGGTCCAGCCAGAGCGACCACTCGTCGATGTACTGCATGTCCAGCTGCATCCACCTGTCGAACGGGATCGAGCTGCGCCCGCCGACCTGCCACAGGCAGGTCATGCCCGGCCGCACGCTGAAGCGGCGGCGGTGCCAGTCAGCGTCGAACGCCTCGTAGTCCCGCAGCGGAAGCGGGCGCGGGCCCACGAGGCTCATGTCGCCGAACAGGACGTTGATGAGCTGCAGGAGCTCGTCGATGCTCGTCCGGCGCAGCAGCCAGCCGATCGAGGTGATGCGCGGGTCCTTGCGGATCTTGAACACCGGCCCGCTCGCCTCGTTGAGCGCCGCGAGCGCCTGCTGCTGCTGCTCGGCGCCGTGAACCATGGTCCGGAACTTCAGGAATCGAAACGGGCGCTTGTGCAGCCCTACGCGATCCTGCACGAACAGCACGGGCCCCGGAGAGGTGAGCTTGATCAGCACCGCCACGACGGCGAGCAGCGGAGCCAATGACACGAGCAGCACGAAGGCCAGCGTGATGTCGAGCGCCTGCTTGACGAGCACGGGCCAGCCCTCCATCGCGCCCGTTCGCAGGCTGATCACGGGTTGATCCTCGACGACCTCGAGACGCAGCCGCGCGTGCTTCACGTCGAAGAAGTCCGGCAGCATGTGCACGAGGACACCCTGCTCCTCGCACGCGCTCAGGATCTGATGGAACTGCCCGTAGTGCGAGGACACCGGCAGCGCGATCACGACCTCGTCCACGACGTGCTCGCGCAGGTAGCGGCCGAAGTCGCCGAGGCGCGCCACGAGCGGCCGCCCCGTCCTGTGGAACGCGTCGATTCCCCGCCAGTCCTCGTCGACGAACCCCTTGATCTGGTAGCCCAGCGTCCGCTTGCGCTCGAGCAGCTCGACGAAGCGCAGCGCGCGGGCGTTGGTACCGACGATCAGCAGGTTGCGCAGGTTCCGCCCGCGCAGGCGGAAGCGCTGAAGCACGTAACCCATCGTCAGCCGGGCGAGCGCGGTGAGCGCGCTGCTGAGCAGCCAGAACGACACGAAAAACCGCAGGGCGTGGAACTCGGCCACGATCCGCCACGCGACGGCGAGCGCCACCAGGCTGCCGAGCGTGGTGGCTTCGACGACCTCCAGCAGCTCGGCCCTGAATGTAGCGAGCCGCCTCGAGCGGTACAGGCCAAAAGCGGCACAGATTGCGTGCCATGCCACCATCAGCAACACGAACAGCAGCAAGTTCGAGGCCTTGAAGCGAACCTCGAAAAGCAGCGGCAACGAGTAAAAGCCCGATCCCAGCAGCATCGCGCCGGCTGCCAGGTCGAACGAGACGATCAGGATGAGCTGATCGACCGCCCTGGACGACAGTACGAGCAGCTGGCGATACCCAGGGCCCATCTCAACCTCCCGGAGTCAGCGGATTTTCTTTGGAGGGAGTCTTGATGGAACGGGCAAGGAGAGTGCCCCAAGGGCGAGGGGCTTGTCAAGCGACGTCAACACCTTCAAAAAACGCCGGAAGCCATCGGAGGACGTGCACCGCGGAGGGACCTGAGGTACCTTCTGTGCCCACGAGCACGGCTTCCGCGAGTCGACTGCGGAGCCGGGGCCTTCCGGAAGCGGAGACCATGGCAGCGAAACCACGTGCGATCGTCGTCGGAATCGACGGAGGCTCCCCCGAGTTGATCGAGGCGTGGGCGGCGCAGGGCAAGCTGCCCGGCTTCGCCCGCCTCATGCAGCAGGGCGTCTTCGGACGGCTGGCGTCCGTGCCCAACATGCGGAGTGCGGCGGCCTGGACGAGCTTCATGACCGGCCGCAACCCCGGCAAGCACGGGATCTACGAGTTCTACGAGTACGTTGAGGACCAGCGCCAGATACGATTCCTCAAGGGAGGCGAGCGCGACGGCGCGACCCTGTGGGGCCTGCTGGGCGCGGCGGGGCGAAAGGTCGGCGTGATCAACGTCCCGATGACCTACCCGGCGGAGAAGGTGAACGGCTTCCTGATCGCCGGCCTCGACGCCCCGGGCCGCAAGAGCCGGGGCTTCGTGGAGCCGCCGGGTCTGCTATCCGAGCTCGAGGAGCGCTTCGGCGAGTACGTCCTGGAGCCGGGGCTCACAGGCCATATCGTCGCGGGGAACACCGAGATGGCCGTGGCGAAGCTCTGGGAAGAGCTCGACCAGAAGGTCAAGATTTCGAACCACCTGGCAGCGGAGAAGCCGTGGGACCTGTTCGTCACGGTCTTCCGCAGCCTCGACGCCGTGCAGCACTGCTTCTGGAAGCACATGGACGAGCAGCACCCGTTCCACGACAAGCAGGCCGCCAGCCGCTACGGGTCGGTGATCCTGCAGGCCTACCAGCGCGTGGACCGCTACCTGGACGAGCTGCTCGACCGCCTGGACGACAAGACGAGCCTGTTCGTGGTCTCCGATCACGGTTTCGGGGCCAAGCACCCGGCCACCAGCGAGCTGAACCGCTGGCTCGAAGCCGAGGGCTTCCTCACCTACCGTCGCCGCGGTGTCGTCGCTTCGCTGCTCGGTCCCGTCTACCGCACCGTGGTCGGCCGCACGTTCCGCGGGACGAAGGAGTTGCTTTCCCGCTTCCTGCCGTTCCTGCGCAACATGGTCCAGTACCAGCTCTGCTTCGCGGACATCGACTGGGCGAAGACGACGGCCTACAGCGACACGCTCTACCCCACGATCTGGATCAACCGCCGGGCGGACGGCCCGCTCGGCGGGATGTCCGAGGAGCGCTGCCAGGCGCTCGTCGGTCGGCTGCGGGAGCGGCTCGCGGAGTGCCGTGACTCGGTCACCGGCGCGCCGGTCGTGGAGAAGGTGTTCGCGAGGGGCGAGATCTACCACGGCCCGCACACGGGTCGCGCGCCGGACCTGCTGATCCGCTGGCGCGAGGACCTCCGGATCAACGGCCTCGCCGGGCTGAAGCAGAGCAAGGGCGGCGAGACGCGGGTCCCCGGCGAGGACCCGAGCGTGATCAGCGGCGACCACCGAGTGCACGGGATCCTGTTCGCGCACGGGCCTTTCATCCGCCGCGGGGCGCGCGTCGACGACGCGAACCTCGTCGACATCGCTCCGACGGTGCTCTACGCGATGCAGGAGCCCGTCCCGCGCGACATGGACGGGCGCGTGGCGCGGCAACTGTTCGAGGAGTCGTACGCGCGCGAGCACGAGGTGCAGCACTCGGAGGCCGGCAGCGCGGGCACCAACGGATCGAGCGGGGGCTACAGCCAGGAGGACGAGGAGCTGATCGCCGAGCGGCTCAAGGGGCTCGGCTACCTGGAGTGAAGACGCGAGAAGTCGCCTGGCGCAGTCTCGACGGACGGCTTGCGGCCTTCTTCGTCGTCGACTAGCATTCAGTCAATCGCCAAGCGCCGGGAACGTCGCACGCCATCACGGTCGACCTTCGAGCCCGAACCCGGACGCGAGGTCTGAGAGGGGGGCTCATGCTTCGAGCAGCTCGACCCTCCGTCAGGAACCGGCTCCGGGGCGGGGTCGCCATCGGCCTGGCTCTTGCGCTCGCCGTCCTCTCGGGATGCAAGCCGCAGCCGAGCGATCAGACCACCTACCGAGCCAAGCCCCGGCCGCCCTCTTCGAGCGGCGAGTACTCCTCGACGCGGCTGATCCTCCGGCGAACCGACGGCGGATTCGAGGTCGTCTCGAGCACGCCGTCCCTGGGCGGTGTGACACGGCCGGACGTCGCGCAAGCCCTGCCGGAGATCCTCGAAGGCAAGCAGCGGCTGTACCGATACGTCGCGCGCAACCGCGGCGGCGCGCTCGTCGCACAGGGCCAATTCGTCGTGCCGCTGATCGCCAGGGCCACGTTCACCGAGGCAAACGACCCCGAGCGCATCCACCATGTCGAGCTCGACGATCCGAGCCGGATCGTCAGGGTCGCCATCCCGTACGTCCCCGACCTGGCGACCGTCGAGATCCGGGCCCTGGTGCCGGACAAGGGCCGCAGCTACGAGACCTGGGAGACGAAAGACGCCGGCTCGATCAAGATCGAGTCCCCGCCGGAGCAGAAGAGGGGAGAATCGCGCTGATCTCCCGTCGCAAGGCCGTCATACTCGCGCTGGGCCTGGCCGCCCTGCCGCTGCCCGCGCTCGGCGACGGCGGCGAGGCGCTCGGCGTGACGACCCTGCTGCAGAGCGGGGATCCGGCGACCAAGGTGGACCTCACGTTCATCGGCGACGGGTTTACTCGGGACCAGCAGGCGAAGTTCAACGAGAAGGTCGACGAGGTCGTGCGGAAGCTGATGGCGACCCACCCGTTCTTCTCGCTGCGCAGCGCGCTCAACATCCACCGCGTCAACGTCGCGTCGCCGCAGTCGGGCACGGACAAGTTCGCGAAGTGCGGCGACGAGGAGGTCCAGGACCAGGACGAGCTGAACGAGACGGCGCTCGACACGGGCTTCTGCGCCGGCGGCACGGGGACGGTCAACCGCTGCGTGCTGAGCGCCGACCCGGCCGAGGTGCACGCCTTCGCCGCCGCCTCGCCCGACGACGAGCGCGTCGTCGTGCTGGTCAACGAGTCGCAGCGCGGGGGTTGCGCGAGCGGCGGGATCGGCTACCTCACCCTCAGCTCGGACTTCACGGACGTCTTCGTCCACGAGCTCGGCCATTCCCTCTTCGGCCTGGCCGACGAGTACGAGTACGACGGCGAGGGCACTTACACCGGCAACGAGCCCGGCTCAATAAACGTCACCACGCGGTTGAGCCGGGAGACCCTGGTCAAGTGGAACGACCTGATCCTCGACACGACGGCGGTGCCGACCGACGACGGCCAGGACTGCGACGCGGACAGCAACTCCGACCCGGGTTTCGCAAACGACCTGATCGGCGCCTACGAGGGCGCGCTCTACAGACGCTGCAGCATCTACCGCCCGCAGCCCGACTGCATGATGCGCCACAGCGGGCACGCGTTCTGCTCCGTCTGCCGGCGCAAGATCGTCCGCGATCTGGCCGAGAGGCTGAACCAGGACCAGAGCGTGCGCCTCACTCACCTGCTGATCCGGGACGACCACGACCCGTGGCCGAGTGGCAGCGGGGAGATCTACGTCGAGTACACGCTGGAGACCGGCCTGGAGGTCCAGGAAGGCCGGGTACCGACGAGCGGCGAGTTCGACATGGACTCGGGTGACTCGCGCGACCTGCAGCACATGCTCGGACTCCTGCGGAGCGAAGGCCCTGGAGGCGCCCCGAACACCGTCCGATTCCGGGTCCGCGAGGACGACACGTTCTTCGACGACGAAGTGGACGACGATCACGACCTCGCGCTCGCGGGAGCCGGGCCGTTCGAGGTCGACGAGGAGGACTGGCGGCTGCGCGGCGAGGTGCTGGACGCGCCGCTGGTCGCGCTGTTCGACGCGGTCGGGATCAAGGACGACCACGAGCCGTGGTTCGCCGGCGACGCCGACGTCTACGTGGAGTACACGGTCACGAACGGCACTCACTCGGTCAGCGGGCGCTGGCCGGCGAGCGGCACCGCCGACGTCGGGGAGGACGAGGGGCGCTCCACCGGCGTCTTCATGGCGGCGCTGCCGGAGCCCGTCCAGGGGCAGACCCTGCGCCTCACCTTCCGCGTGCGCGACGAGGACGGCGGGCTCACCGGGGACGACGACACGATCGGGGAGGACACCTTCGAGTTCACGGCGGCTGAGCAGTTCGGCACTCAGCAAGTGACCCATCAGCGGCAGGGCGCCGACTATCGCGTGACCTTCAGCCTGTTCCGGGCGGGGCCGCCGCCCACCGGTCCGCCCGAGGGCGGTCCGGACCTGGTGCCCGAGCCGCTCGTCGGTGACCCGAGTCCACTCGGGTTCTGCCGCCTCGGCGACGCCGGCCTGACCGTGAGAGTGCGCAATCAGGGGAACCTCGCGGCCATCGTTCCCACGACGACTCGCGTCGAGTTCTCGAGCGGCGTTCAGACGGCGGCCACTCCGCCGTTGCCGAGCGGCGCCGCCGCCGACGTCACCGTTCCGATCCCGCCCGGCTGCTTCCGTCCCGACTGCACCTTCACGATCCGCGTGGATGCCGACAATGCCGTCGAGGAGCCCGGGCACACCCCCGGGGACCCATCACACGAGGACAACAACTTCGTCCTGGGGAGATGCATCGGCTGACCGCCCCGCGGCCCGGTGTCGATCCGCCGCGGCCGGGCCCTGGAGGGGGACGCGGCCGCGGGGGCGGTCAAGAAGGCGTAGACCTACGGGTAGTTCTGCACCACCACCGGCGTGGCGGAGTCGGACGAGGTACCGTTGCCGAGCTGACCGTAGGCGTCACGGCCCCAACAACGCGCGCCGCCGCCGGCCAGGACGGTGCAGGTATGGAGGTTTCCGCCCGTGATCTGTGAGCCTCCGGTCAAGCCGGACACCACCGCGGGAGTCGTCCGGCTCACCTCGAACTGGCCGTTGCCGACCTGGCCGTACGTGTCGTGGCCCCAGCAGCGCTCGCTGCCGTCGCTGCGCACAACGCAGGAGTGAAAGCCGCCGGTGGCCACGCTGGTCGCGCTGGCCAGGCCGGAGACGGTCACCGGCACGTTGCTGCTCGTGGTGCTGCCGTCGCCGAGCTGACCCGAGAGGTTGGCACCCCAGCAGCGCGCGGTCCCGTTCGAGCGCACGGCGCAGGTATGCGCGCCTCCGGCGTCGATGTCGACGATGCCCGTGAGACCCGACACCGCCACCGCGCTGGCGCGGTCGGTGTTGCCGCCGTCGCCCAGCGCGCCGTCCGATCCCCGCCCCCAGCAGCGGGCGGTTCCATCCGAGCGCACCGCACAGGCGTGGAATGCGCCCGAGTCGAGCTTGACGGCGCTGGTCAGACCGCGCACCGCCCCCGGCACCGGGCTGCCCGTGAACGTGCCGTTTCCGAGGACGCCGCTGAAGTTCGCTCCCCAGCAGCGACCCGTGCCGTCGCTCTTCAGGGCGCACGTGTGATACGCGCCCGCGGTGATGCCGACCGCGCCGGTGAGGCCGGAGACCGGCACGGGCACGGTGCTGCTGGTGGTGCTGCCGTTCCCGAGCTGGCCGGAGGAGTTCTGCCCCCAGCAGCGGGCGGTGCCGTCGCTCAGGACGGCGCAGGAATGGAAGCGGCCCGCGGCAACGGCCACCGCGTTGGCGAGCCCGGTGACGGTGACGGCGGTGCGGCTGCTGATGACGCTGCCGTTGCCGAGCTGCCCCTTGTGATTGCGGCCCCAGCAGGCGACCGTTCCGTTGGGGCGAACGGCGCAAGTGTGATGATCGCCGCCGGCGATCCGCGCGGCGCTCGCGAAGAGGGTCGCGGGGGTCGTGGTCAGTACCCAGACCAGGCCCCAACGGACCACTCGGGGGGTATCGCTGACGATTCGGATCTTCATGGACCCTCCTACTACCGACGTCGGTGAAACAACCGACTCTGTCGTAGGATACCGCCCGCTTCTGGTCGGAAACCTCCTCTCGCCGCTCGACGAGCCGACGATTGCCGCGGTTCGGGCCCTCCACGACGAGCGGATCCGCCCGCTCGTCCACTCGTCCTGACCGATCGGGGCTGCCGGATGCAGTCGCTCTACTGGAAATTCTCGAGGAGGACCAGCTCGGACGGCGTGAACGGCCATTCGGTGTAGAGGATCCATTTCTCGTCGGGCGAAACCGTGAGACACCAGTGGCCGGCGAGACCCGTCGTTCGGAACAGCGTCTCGGTACGGCCGGTCTCCATGTCGAGGAACTTGATCGTGTACTCCTCGCCTGACACGGCGAGCGAGTGTGAGGTAGCGTAGTAGATCCCGGTCCGGGACAGCTTCCACCCGGTCAAGTTGCCGGGTTCGCGGACGACGAGCCTCTCCTCGCCGCCCTCCATCGGTACGCGCCAGATTGCTGGTTCGCTCCCTCCCAAGTAATAGAGGAAGCGGCCGTCCCACGACTCCTGGACGTAGAAGCCACCGTTCCGTGTGATCTGCACCGCCTGCCCGCCTCCGGCCGGCATCCTCCAGATCTGCAAGCTGCCACTCCGATCCGAAGAGAAGTAGACCCAACGGCCGTCTCGCGAGAAGGTCCCAGCCAGCTCCGCCGACGGCTCGTGCGTCAGCCTATGTGGCCTCCCACCCTCGGCGTCGACGACGTAGATGTCCCAGTTGCCGGACTCGCTCGAGACGAAGGCGATCCTCCGCCCGTCCGGGGACCAGGGACTGACCGAGTCGGGCACGATGGAGGCGAACGGTACGATCTGAACGGGGTTCTGGCCGTCGGCGTCGCTGACCCAAACGCTCCCCAGGCCGCTGCGCTTCGATACGAAGACGATCCTCTGGCCGTCCGGAGAATAGTGCGGCGTGCCGTCGTCCCACTGCGAGGCGATCAGCTTCTTCGGCGTGCGATCGGCTGGCGAGGACTGCCGGCCGGGTAGCCTCCAGATGGCCGAGGGCGAGGACGTGAGCTGCGTGTGGACTACGCGGGACGCGCGAACGGAGGCTCCCGCGACGTCGGATCCCACTCCCGCGAGCGGCGCCGGGGGCCCTCCCTCGAACGGAACCCTGAAGATGCGCCCGCCGCTGCCGAACCCGTCAGTCGTCGAGAACAAGACCTCGGACGAGTCCGCCGTCCAGGCGAGCCCGCTGCAATGGTCGTGCTTCGCGAACGTCAGCTGCCGAGCCTTCGGCTGGTCCAGCGGTTGAACCCAGACGTCCTGCTGCCCCCAGACGTGCGAGGCCGCGCGGACGAACGCGATCTGCCGTCCGTCGGGAGAGATCTCCGGATGGAGATCGCCGAGCGAGTCCGCGGGGGGGAACGTCAGCGGCTTCTTCTGGAGGCTGGCCACCGACAGCCGGACGATGTGAACCGGCGCGCGTTCACTCGGCTTCTCGCTGAGAGCCAGCCACTCGCCGTCAGGGGACCAGGAAAGCGACGGGACGAAGCTCCGGTCCGACCGCAAGGGGATCGGAGCGGCGACGTCGACCAGCCGTCGTTCCTGGCCGCCGAAGGAAGGGACGGTGTAGATCGCCGCTCCGGTATCGCGCTCGCGCACGAAGGCGATCTTCCGGCCGTCGGGCGACCAGACGGGGCCCCAGTCGGTGAACTT
>Ga0075418_10004070_pt1 | contig 16650 bp, 14 predicted proteins | sample SoiMetdeltSBSDD2_FD_81776 | JGI IMG/M metagenome (GOLD analysis project Ga0075418, IMG submission 81776) | Bulk soil microbial communities from a Populus tree surrounding site in Tennessee, USA - Soil MetaG P. deltoides SBSDD2 | ecosystem: Environmental > Terrestrial > Soil > Tree plantation... | reverse complement strand
TCCATGCGGTCTTCGGTATCGAGAAGGATGTCGTCGGCAGACATGGGAGTACCCGTTTGGTGCGTAAAGATGCAGCGATATGCACGTATCGTAGCGAAAATTGACAGCTGTCTGGAGAGGGTCAGCGATTCGGCCGCAGTCGGCATATACTCATGTGGTTCCCGCGCCACCATGGCGAGTGCCAAGGAGATTCCAATGCTTATCCGTTCGCTTTCCTCTGCGCTGGCAGCCGTGCTACTCGTCGCTGCCTGCCACGCCCAAGAGCCGCCAGGCGATTGGCGCTCCCTTCCGCTCGTCAAGGATGGCAAAGTGAACCCAAGCTGGGTGCAGCTGGGCTACGGCGGCTTCGTCGTTGAAGAGGGCTCACTGAAGACCGATTGCAGCGAGAAGGGGCTGGGGCTTTTGCTCTACAAGAAAGAGAAACTCGGAAACTGCCAGATTCGAGTCGTTTTCCGCGCCCAGGACGAGAAATCGAATGCCGGCGTGTTCGTCCGCATCGACGACGGCATTCTCGAGCAGGCAGGCAAGAACCACGCGCCGGGCAAGCGCGACGCCAGCGGCAAGCTGTCGCCCGAGTCGCTCCAGGCGTTCATGGACGCATCCGTGAAGGAAATCGGGGCCTGGTATGCCGTGCATCATGGATACGAAGTGCAGATTTGCGATGCGTCGGATGCCCTCCATGGTACGGGCGCGATTTACTCCCTGGCCAAGGCGGAAGCCGCGCCGAAGAAGGAGCCCGGCCAGTGGCGGACGATGATCATCACGCTCAGGGGAAACCTGGTGCTGGTGGAGATCGACGGCAAACCGGTCACTTCGTTCGATCCGGCGAGCAAAGACATCCCCCAGGATCAAAAATGGTTCGAGCCCAGGCGCGAGCCAAAACGCCCGCAGGTCGGTTACATCGGTCTGCAAAACCACGATCCGGGCGACGTCGTGTGGTTCAAAGAAGTCAGCGTCCGGCCGCTGCCATAATGTAGTAGGCACACTCCGTGTGCCGTAGCTGAGTTGGACGGCACACGGAGTGTGCCTACTACGGCCTGAACCCGCTCCATGAATCTTCCCCGCGAATTCCACACCAACCGCCTTCTTCTCCGCCGCTGGCGGCCGGAAGATCGCGAGCCGTTTGCGGCACTCAATGCCGATCCGCGCGTCGTCGAATTCCTGCCGGGGCCGCTGACGCGCCAGGAGAGCGACGAGCGGGCGGCGCGGATCGAGGCCCACTTCGCGGAGCACGGCTTTGGAGTGTGGGCTGTGGAGGTCCCGGGCGTCGTGTCCTTCGCAGGGTTCGTGGGACTGTCGATACCTCGTTTTCAGGCGCACTTCACGCCCTGCGTGGAGATCGGCTGGCGCTTGGCGGCGGAGCACTGGGGCCGCGGCTACGCGACGGAAGGGGCCAAGGCGGCGCTCGCCTTTGGCTACGATCACTTGAACCTGGACGAAATTGTCTCGTTCACCGTGCCCGACAACGTCCGCTCGCGGCGGGTAATGGAAAAGATCGGCATGACGCATGATCCGGCCGGCGACTTCGACCATCCCGTGCTACCCGAGGGGCATCGTCTGCGGCGGCACATCCTGTATCGGATCAGGCGGCCGGCCGGTCCCTAATTGCCGTTCGTCGTGCGGCTCAGGATTCGCGTCCCCACCCGCTCGCCCCGCACGGCCCGCAGAATGTTCCCCGCTTTACGGAAATTGAATACCAGGATCGGCATGTTGTGCTCCATGCAGTGGGCGATTGCCGTGCTGTCCATGACGCGGAGATTCTGCTCGAGGACCGTGCTATAGTCGAGCTCGCTGTAGAAGACCGCATGCGGGTTTTTCTTGGGGTCGTCGCTGTAGACGCCGTCCACGCTGGTCGCCTTCATCAAGATGTCGGCCTCGATCTCCAGGGCTCGCTGGGCCGCGGCAGTATCCGTGGTGACAAAGGGGCTGCCGGTCCCAGCGGCCAAAATTACGATCCGCCCTTTTTCCAGATGCCGCTTGGCCCGCCGGCGGATGTACGGTTCGGCGACCCCTTGCATGTGGATTGCCGTCATGACCCGCGTGTCAGCGCCGATGGACTCAAGCGCATCCTGCAGGGCCAGTGCATTGATCACGGTCCCCAGCATACCCATGTAGTGGGCGGTGGCCTCCTGGATGCTGCTGCCGGCGCTTTTGTACTGCGCGCCGCGGATGATATTTCCGCCGCCAACGACGAGAGCCACCTGGCAGCCGGTTTCGGAGGCGGCCTTGATTTCCTTGGCGATAAGGACCACTTCCTCCGTGCCGATACCGCGCTCCCCCGAGTGGCTGAGGCTTTCGCCCGAAAGTTTCAGGACGATGCGGCGGAAGGGTTCGGTCGACGCGGCAGTAGTGGCCATGGTCAGCCGCGAAAGGTGAGTCGCGGTGTGAAATGCAAACTGCAAATTGGCAATTGCAAATTTGCAATTCTCAATTTGCAATCCTGGGTCGAGATGTGGTTTCGGTATTCTCCAAGAAGCAAATAACCCCGGCCATTCCCGGCCGGGGTTAGTTAATGCGTACTTGCGCTACGCCTTCCCTAATTCCCAGTGGACAAACTTCTTGATCTTCATGCCGTTTTGCTCGGCATATTTGCCGACGCTGATCGCGTTGTCCTTCACGAAGGCCTGCTCGAGCAGCGCCTTCTCCGCATAAAAATTCTTCAGCCGCCCTTCCACCATCTTGTCCACGATGTTGGCCGGCTTCCCCTCCTTGAGTGCCGCATCGCGGAGGATTTCCCGCTCCTTCTCGACGAGCGCCGGGTCGAGGTCCTCCTTGCGGAGCGCGGCCGGCCGCATGGCCGCAATGTGCATGCTTACGTCCTTGGCAGCCTGATCGCTCCCCCCCTCGACCTCGACGAGCACGCCGCTGACGGTCCCCGCGTTGTGGCTGTAGCCGCCGCAAGTACCGTCGATGCGGGCCAGCCGGCCCACCTTGAATACTTCGCGGATGCGATTGAACAGGTCGTCCTTGACATCGCGAAGCTTGAGCCCCGGTTTGCTCGGCGAAGGCTGGTCGAGCAGCTCCTCGGCACTGCTCGCACCGGGGCCGGTCGCAAGCTGCTGCGCTAAATCGTTGGCCAGTTGGACGAATTCCTCGTGCCCGGCGACCGGTGCGCTCTCGCACTTCAGCTCGACGATGGCGCCGGTTTTCTTGCCCATGCCGCTGTAGATACCGAACCGGCCGAATGCCGTCTCGCGGTCCTGCCGGCCGCCTTGCGTGGCAATTCCCTTCTTGCGGATGTATTCAACCGCCTTGTCCTCATCCCCTTCGGACGCCGATAGGGCCTCCTTGCAGAGCATCATGGAAACGCCGGTTTTCTTGCGCAGCTCGTTGACTGCGGCGGCAGTGATTTGGGCCATTGAATATCTCCTGCGAATGAGCGTTCGTATTCTTAGAGGACTCGCCGAGCCTGACGAGGGTTCGGCTCGGCCAGTTTCCGCGTTTCGAGTTCCAGGTTTCGGGTTGCAAGCCGCAAGCACGAAAAATGGTTCGCGGAACGCGGAACCGAATTAGCGCCGCGTATCCAGGCGGTCAAAACGGCTTATGCCGGCTGCAGTTCCTTGTCCTTGTCCGGCACCGGCTCCGGCTTTTCCTTGTCTTTGCCGCGGGCGGCGGCAGCCGACTGCGAGCCGACCAGAATTGCCTCGGCCAGGTGCCGCATGATCAGCTCGATCGAGCGAATGCCGTCGTCGTTGCCGGGGACCGGCAGGTCGATCAAATCGGGGTCGCAGTCAGTGTCGATCAGCGACACGGTGGTGATCCCCAGGGCGCGGGCTTCCTTGACCGCGTTCTTCTCCTTTGTCGGATCGACGATCACCAGGCACTCAGGCATGCGATTGAGCGTCCGCAGACCGTTGAGGTTGCGGTACATCTTGCGGTACTCGCGCCCCAGTGCCGCCTGCATCTTTTTCGAGTAGGTGTTGATCTCTTCGCCGCCGCGGATTTTTTCGACCTCTTCCAATCGGCCGAGCCTGCTGCGGACGGTGCGGAAGTTGGTCAGCGTCCCACCCAGCCAGCGCTCGGCGACAAACGGCATGTGGCAGCGGAGCGACTCGCGCTCGATGGCAGCACTGGCCTGCCGCTTGGTGCCGACGAACAGGACGAGACTCCCCTGAGCGGCGACCTGAGCCAGATATTTCTTGGCCCGCAAGAGACCGCGAATCGTTTCGCGGACGTCGATGATGTGAATCCCGTTTTTGCGGGCGTAGATGTAGGGGGCCATCTTGGGATTCCAGCGGCTGGCCCGGTGACCGAAATGTGCTCCCGCTTCCACAAGCTCCTGAACCAGAGTCTCCGACACGTTGTTTCACTCCTGGCCGGCAACGGCGATGGGAAGGCAGAACAGGTTTTCAACCTGTCCACAGGCATCCAGGACAGGTTGGAAACCTGTCCTACGAGCATCCCACAGGTCGAACCTTCACCTGGGCCGGCAGCTAATTAAAGGGTTTGCGGCCAAGGACCATCCCCGGACGCAGCGAATCCAGCAATTTACCGGTCCAGGGCCAGGGGGTCAATGTCGGGGGGCTACCTGTCTGGCAAGACATCCTTGCGCGGCTCCTGCCAGACAGATCCGAGAAGGAGCATGAGTAGGATGAAGATTAGGAAGAAGATTAAGAGCAAGCTGAAGCGAACGATCACGATCTCGGCATCCTGCTGCTAATCTTTCTTGCTCTTAGTCCTGGTCCTAGTCTTACTCCTCATCCTGCTCCTTCTCTCCGGTGGCAGGGACATACCAGTTGGCCGGAATATTGTGCCAGAAATTTGGCTACTTCCGCTCGTAATCTGGCGACGTCAATAGCTTGGCGACTTCCTGCTTGAGTAGATCGTCCTCGATCAGCGCCTGATTATTCGCATCAGCCAGCTCTGGCAGCCGCTTTCGCACGTCGTCCTTTTTGCCGAGCCGGTGATAGACCACCGCTTCGCCTGCTTGGCCAGTCATACGGAAGGCGGCCGCCAAAGGTTCCGCGCGGGCCAATTCGCGGTAACAGGCCAAGGCCTTGTCTAATTGATCTCGCGACAGGTAATAACGCCCCAGCCGCTCCTTGGACAGTCGCGCATAGCGCACGTTCTCGGGCTTGCTGATGTCCGGCGGAAAATACTTGGGCACCGCCAGCAGGCCCCGCTCCAAATCGGGCGCCTCGTAAATCGCATGATAATACTGCTGCCCCACGCTTTCGCAGCGCTTCACAGCCGGCAATTCCGATTGTGACAGGGCCAGCAGCGACTTGGATTTCGCGAAGCGAGCGGCAATGGCGCCAACGGCAAAGGCGGCGAGCACGAGCGCCACCTTCCACGCCAGCCCGCTTCGCCGCGGCGGAGGCTTGGGCTCGGTCTGAAGAATTCGCTGCAACTGCTCGGTGGCAGCCATGCGGGCCTCGATCGACAGCGTCTCCTCCCCGAAGCCCAATGTCGCAGCATCGGCCGCGAGGGCGTCGTCCAGCCCCTCGACTTTGACGCCGCGCAGATCGCGGAGAATCTCCAGTGGAAGCTGATACCGCTCCGCCGGGTCCTTGACGAGCATCTTGTGAACGATGCGGCACAAGGCCGGCGGCAAATCCGGCCTCACTTCTTCGAGCCGCTTCGGTTCCGCCTTGAGATGCTGGAGGGCAATGGCCAGTGCCGTGTCGCCGTCGAACGGCGTTTGTCCGGCCAGCATCTGGTAGCAGGTGACGCCGAGGGAGTAGACGTCGCTGCGCGGGTCAACGGCCTTGCCCTCGACCTGCTCGGGACTCATGTATAGCGGAGTCCCCATCGTGATGCCGACCTGGGTGAGGTTCATCGCCTCCTGACTCGCCACGCGAGCCAGGCCGAAGTCGGCGACCTTCACCTCCCCCGACTGGGCCAGCATGATGTTTTCGGGCTTGATGTCCCGATGAATGATTCCCTGTTCGGACGCCTTGTGAAGCGCGGCGGCGACCTGGCGAAGAATGCTCACCGCCAACGCGGCCTCGAGCCCCTGGCCGCGCCGCGCCAGGAGCTGCTTGACGTTCTGGCCGGCGACATACTCCTGCGCGATGTAATGAATGCCATCCACGCAGCCCACCTCGTGGATCTGCACGATGTTGGCGTGGACGAGTTTGGCGGCGGCCTGGGCTTCGTAGTGAAAGCGGCGGATGTAGGCGTCGTCGCCGGCAAGGCTCCCCTTGAGCACCTTGAATGCCACCTGGCGCTTGAGCGAGAGCTGCTCCGCGAGGTACACCTCGGCCATCCCGCCCCGGCCCAACCGGCGAAGAAGCTGATAATCTCCCAGCCGGCGGCCCGACAGGTCGGGTTCGCTGCGGGTTTCGCTGAGAGTGGGCTGGGACATGCAGGCGGAATGGTGATATCGGTTCGTTAGCAGGTGATTATTGGCTGCGGGGCCGGCGGCGAGAAGTCGTTTCGCGGGAGGCGCCACTGGCCGCGGTCCCCCTTGGCGCGCAACCCGTTATGGTTGGTGCATTTCCGCCCCCAGAAGGTTTTCGCAGTGTTGGCAATTCGAGTTGAACGAAGCAACCCAACGGCTACAATTCGTTGAATAGTGCCCTCTCTGGTCGCTTCCCGCAGCAGCGTCGGATGACGTCGGCAGTCGGGGTCACGGCTTGCTGGTCCTTCGGGAGAACGTGCGCATGGCCGGCCTGGTTGATAAGTTCTCGCGGGGACGGCGCAAGGGATTTACCCTGGTCGAGCTGCTGGTGGTGATTGCAATCATCGGCATCCTCGTGGCGCTATTGCTTCCGGCGGTGCAGTTTGCCCGCGAATCGGCGCGCCGCACGCAGTGCAGCAATAATCTCAAACAAATCGGCGTGGCGGCGCACACGTTCCACGACGCCAACAAGTCTTTTCCGCCCGGCTTTCAGGGACCGCCCGCGCCTCCCAACGGCCTGCCATTTCCCGGCCTCGTCAATGGCCAGCCCAATCAGTGGAACGGCACGCTCTCCTTCCTGCTGCCGCAGATGGAGCAAGGAGTGATCTGGGACAAGATGAGCGACTTGAATTGGCGGGTTGTCGAGCAGGGGCCGGAATACTGGACGCTGCCGCTGACGTGGAATCAGGCGCAGGTGCAGATTCCGACGTTTCTCTGCCCTTCCACCAACCCTTACGGCACTGCTGCCGGGATGAGCATTCTCAATCAGTATTACGATCCCAACGACAGCATCCTGTGGCTGGAAGCCAGGGCCTGGGCCACCGTGCCCACGCTGGGCCGATCGAATTATCTCGGCTCGTCGGGATATTTTGGAAACCTGGGTCCCGTGCAGCTTTATGAGGGGCCTTTTTCCAACCGCTCCCGCAACACGATGGCCAATTTACAGCGGGATGGCTCCAGCAACGTCCTGCTGTTCGGCGAGGCCGTGGGCCATTACCCTGACCACACAACTTTCCTCGCCGCCCACAGCTTCATCGGATCGGGTTGCCTGCCAACGCGCTGGGGCCTGGGTGAGTCCGCGCCGGGCGCCCGCGACGACACGGTGTATTACAAATTCTCCAGCATGCATCCGAACATGGTTCAGTTCTGCATGGGTGATGGCTCGGTCCGGCAGATTGCCACCAATATCAACTACGCTACCTACATTTACATGAGCGGCATGCACGACGGCGTTGCGCTGGCGGGGCCGGAGTAGTCTTCATCTTGCGCGCATCTCATCTCGGAAAGACCCAAATGATCGCCGTTCGACCTTCCTGGCTTTTTGCCGTCGCGTTGGCACTCGGAACGCTCGGTTGTGGATCCGGCGACAATTCGCCGGCTCCCAAGGACCAGTCAGTCCCGCTGCCAGGGACTCCCCAGCCGCTGGGCGAACCTACCGGCAAAGGATCCGGCGAATTGCCGCCACCCCCTCCTCCGCCCTCCGAGAATCGCTGAGCGGGCTGAAGCGGCTCTGGAAACCGGCATGGCGCATACAAGCGCTCTGGGATACAATTCCTGATCGATCTGGTGCCGTCCCCTGTCCCCGGGAGTCAGTTGTGGAAACCGAATGGTACAACCGCGCGGAAGTGATTCAGAAGCGGATACTTCAATTGCGAGACAGTCTTTGACTACGAGCGAAAAAACGCTCGCGTGGCGGCAATCGAGCAGCAGATGTCCGAACCTGGCTTCTGGGCCAATCAGGAAAAGGCCAAGGAAGTCGTCGGTCAGCTCAAGGGACTGCGGAGCATCGTCAAACCGCTGGCCGAGGTGATGGCCACTGCCGGCGATCTGCCGGCGATGCTGGAAATGGCGGACGAGGACGAATCGTTTGCGGCTGAGGTGCGCGCGGAGATCGAAAAACTGGAGACGCGCTTGGACGAGCTCGAACTCAAGTCGCTCCTCTCCGGTGAGCACGACGCAGCCGGCTGCGTGATGAGCCTGTATGCCCGCGACGGCGGCACCGACGCCTCCGACTGGGCCGAGATGCTGATGCGGATGTATATCCAGTGGGCCCAGAAGAACGACTACGAAGTGCAGATCCTCGATCGGGCCGACGGCGAAGTGGCCGGCATCAGCAGCGCCACGATCGCCATTCGCGGGCCGATGGCTTACGGTTACCTCAAGGGGGAGCATGGAATTCATCGCCTCGTGCGGATCAGCCCGTTCAATGCCGAAGGAAAGCGGCAGACGAGCTTTGCCGCGATCGATGTGGCGCCCGAGATTTCCGACGAGAAGGAAATCGAGATCGACTGGGAGAATGACATCCGCGAGGAAACGATGCGTGCCGGCGGCGCCGGCGGGCAGCACGTGAACAAGACCGAGAGTGCCGTCCGGCTGGTGCATATTCCCACCGGCGTGGAAGCCAAGTGCCAGAGCGAGCGGAGCCAACACCAGAACCGGGCGATGGCCAAGAAGATGCTCGTGGCGAAACTGGCCCGCATCGAGGAAGAGAAGCGGGAAGCGGCCCAGGCGGCGCGGTACCAGAGCACGGCCAAGGTGGGCTTCGGGTCCCAGATTCGCAATTACTTCCTGCATCCCGACCAGCGGGTCAAGGACAGCCGCACGGGTTACCTCGAAAACAATTTCGAGCGCGTGCTGGACGGGAACATTCAAGGATTCTTGGATGCGTATCTCCGCTGGCGGGTGAAGAACGAGCCAGCCGCGGCGGACGATAATTAACGTCGCGAAACAAGATGTCCAGCGCGGTTCTAAATGCCCAATGACGCCCTGTTCGTTGAGTCCGTGACCGCCACGGGCCATCGGCTGCGCGTCGATTTTTTCAAGTTGGCCGACCGGTATGGCCATCGGTTGTCGGTTGTGGTGCGGGATGAAGCGGACCGCGAAGCCCTTGTGCCGTTAGCTGAATCGGTCGAAGGGTCCAGTGACGATCCCTGGCCCCCCAGCCCGGCGCTACAGTCGCTGAGCATTGAACAGCTCGCCGGCGGCTGCACGGCGGCACTTCTGGTCGGCATGGCGGGGCGAAGTCACTGGTCGGCCAGCATTGAGGTGAAGCCCGAGGACGCCCTTGGATTGATCCAATTCGACTTCGCCTCTCGCAGCCCGGAATTGCCGCGATCGATTTCCTGCGAATATCGAGTGTTCCCCGGGGTTGAAGTTATTCTCGACCCGAAGATATGGCTTCTGCTGCTGCGTTGGAAAAATGTACTCGTCGTGATGAAAGGCTTGCACGGCTGTGACAAACCGGATGTAGTCGCGGACATTCAGCCGCGATTCCGCTTCGTTCTGCCAGTAGGAGCACTGAAGGCGAAAGAAACATTGCGCTGGAGTTACAACGTATGGCTGGGACGCGCTGATCTGCGCAGCTAGCGCATCTGCCCGCCCGGTCGATTTGCCGTCGGCCCGACTGCACCGCTCGCCCGCGCTACCGCCTTCTGCTGTACCGCCGCCGAAACCTGCACGAATTGATCGCGGACCTGCGCGTCGCAGCTGGTCAGCCGCGCTGCCAGCCGCTGCATCCCAGTGCCGTTGGCCTCCGCTGTCTGAGACACCTTGGCAAAAAAGCGCGTCGTCTCGGTGAAGTTCGTGTCCGCCGTCTTGCCCACCAGCGGATAGAGCGTCTTGGCCACCAGGTCCGCGCCAGCGTTGTCGATCGCCAGAAACACGTCCAGCACGTTGCCGATGTATTCGCGGCCGTCTTCCCCCTGGCGAAATTCCGAGCGGAGCATCACGACGCAGCGGCCATTGATCCGCCGCTTGAAGAGGGGTCCTTCGTAGTATCCCTCGCCGTAGGCCACGTGCAGTTCGCTCGTGCCGTAGGCCAGTTCGACGTTGCACAGTGTCCCCGCGCCGTCGTTTCCCTTCCAGGTGTACGCTCCGGTTCGCTGCGCGGTCATGCCGGCCACGCCCATGAGCTGCCAGATGTTGAGCACGATCTCGGGATTGCGCAGCAGAAAGAGATACATTCCCGTATCGCAGGCAACAACCTTCTCGGGCATCCGCCGGTAGATGCTGGGGCGCTCCACGACCGCGAGAATCTTCTGCTGCGCCGCTTCGTTCAGCTTGTCCAGCGGCAATGCCGCCACCGCTTCTTCGCGGGCCTGGCGGGAAGAGGTGGACTGCTCGGCTGCATGAACGCAGCGTGTGAAAAGTCCCAGCCCGCCGGCCAGCAGTGCACCGGCGGCACTCCGCAGCCAGCGGCGGCGCGACGGACGCGGCAAACTGGCGCGCGGTTGACCCCCCATCATCCCCCCTGTCGCTCCGGCGTTGGTCACAAACACAAGGCCAGCGCCTTGCGCGGCAAGATTTGCCGGTCACAGTGTTTATTCGGCCAAAGGTTGTTGCCGGGCACAGACAAAATTCGTCCTCGTTCGTGCCAGGCTGCTAGCGGGCAGGCGTCAGGCCCTGCGATGGCTGGCCACCCTGGGCTATCATGCGGGCATTGACGCTATTCGCCTGCTCGTTGCATTTGCTTTCGGCACGACTGTGACCATGGCTGCCAACAAAGTCGAAACGCTCCGCTGGGTTGGCGATGCTGGCGGTCATCTTGTCCTGCTCGACCAGACTCGATTGCCGCTGGAAATGGTCGAAGTCGAATGCCGGCAGGTGGAGACCGTTTGGGAGGCAATCCGGCAGCTCCGCGTGCGGGGGGCACCGGCCATTGGCATCGCGGCGGCATACGGGGTCGTCCTGGGGATGCAGCGCCATGCCGCTGGCGACCAAGGGGAGCTGCGGCGGCAGCTTGAGCAGGTCACCGGCTATCTGGCGACCAGCCGCCCCACGGCCGTCAACCTGTTTTGGGCCCTGGAGCGGATGAAGAGCCGCGGGCTGGCGGACCTTGAGACGAAGCCGGCCGCGGAATTGGCCGCCGCTCTCTTGGCCGAGGCCAAAGCGATCCACGAAGAGGACCGGGCCATCTGTCACGCCATCGGCCGCTATGGGGCGGAATTGCTGGGCGATGGCAGCGGCGTTTTGACCCACTGCAACGCCGGTGGCCTGGCCACGGCAGAATATGGCACGGCCCTGTCGGTTTTTTTTACGGCCCAGGATCGAGGGAAGCGGCTGCACGTCTTTGTCGATGAGACCCGCCCGCTGCTTCAGGGTGCTCGCCTCACCGCCTGGGAATTGGCACAGCGCGGCATTCAGGCGACGCTGATTTGCGATTCCATGGCGGCTCAGGTGATGCGCGAAAGGAAGGTTCAGGCCGTGATGGTGGGCGCCGACCGCATCGCAGCCAACGGCGATACGGCCAACAAGATAGGCACCTACTCCGTCGCTGTGCTGGCCCACGCCCACGGCATTCCGTTCTATGTGGCGGCACCTACGACGACCTTCGACCTGACACTGGCCAGCGGCGAACTAATTCCCATCGAGCAGCGGGCCGCCAGCGAAATCACCCACGGGTTCGGCCGACAGACCGCTCCCGACGGCATCGGCGTCTACAACCCCGCCTTCGACGTGACGCCTGCCAGGCTGATCAAGGCGATCGTCACCGAGAAAGGGATCATCGAGCCGGTCAATGGCGAGAATATCGCGGCAGTCGTGCGGTAGACTCTGCCGATGTGCGGTCCACGGGGTTTATGATCGCGGCTAATGCGGATACAAAAGCGTAAGTAGTTATCGAACGGCCAAAAATTGGCGGAGACAATCCATGCCTACGACTCAAGAGCTCTTCAAGGCCGCCGAGCAGGCCAAGCGCGAAGCCGACAGCACGCGTCTGCCCGAAAAGTACCAGGAAGCGATTCAGAAGTACGAGGAGGTGCTGGCCGCCGACGACAAGCACGTCATCGCGCACATGACCCTGGCGGTCTTGTATGGCAAGCTGGGTCGGCACGCGGAAGCAATCCAACACGGCGAGCGGGCCTGCCAGCTCGAGCCCGACGAGGTTTTCAATTACAGCGCCCTCTCCACCACCTTCCAGCGGGCATTCGAAGCCACCCAGGACCGGCAATACATCTTCAAGGCCGAGGAGGCCAAGATGAAAGGCCAGGAGGTACAGTGGCGGAAGCAGCAGGGGGGATAGGGGAAGGGGTCAGGTTTCAGGAGTCAGGGCACTGAAGGGTCACGGACCTTACGGACGTGGCTACTTCCTGCCGGCACTCTGGGCCTAGGGCGGATTGGAGTCTGGCTTTAGGTGTGTTGACTGCGGCACGACTTACTATACAATTGTGGCATACACTGGCACCTCCGTGCGTTACCGACTGGGCGGCCCGCCACTTCGGCCGGTCGCCGCTGCGCGGGCATTTGATCATTGACATCCTGGTTGCACTCGAGACGCAAGGCTCGGCCTGCCATCTCCAACCCCCCCGGTTGGGTTATTCCCTTCAGACATTCTGTCTGAGGCGACTTGCGCCCACTAGATTGGGGAAGCGACGGATCGCAACCCGGTTGTATACAATAGAATAGATTACGGCCGCGAGGACTTGCGCCGCCTTAAGTCGGAAAATGCATGCCCCCCTTCAGGTGTTCCCTCGGAGGTGAGAGAGCAGGGGTCAGAGAGCTGAGAGCAGCTAAGAGAGCAGAGCGCAGAATTGAAGTGAGGAGTCGGCAGACAGACTTACTGAACTCTGACCTCTGCTCTCTGACCTCTCAACCCCTATGGCAACATTTGTTCCCTTACCGGTCGCACCCGACTCAGCGCAAAGCGACTCGTAAACCGACTCAGCGCAGAGTCGGGTGAGGGAAAATCGCCCCAGGACGATGGCGAATACCCGCCCGACTCACCCGACTCATCGTGCCAGGACCGACTCGTGTATTAGGGAAGGAATACTGCCGGAGAGGACAGGAGACAGGAGATTAATGGTCTCTGACCTCCGCCCCCCTGGAGCCAGGGGGCAGGGTAAAAAGCAGGCCACAGGATTGACTCCCGTGGCCTGCGAGTGTTGATGTTTGACGACCGGGGGGAGGGCCAATCTACCGTCGGCGACGGAAGAGCCCGCGGCCTCGGTTGTTGTTGTAATAGGTCGTGGTTGCGGCTGGCTGCTGCGTCTGCGGCTGAGTGCCCGTCGCAGCGACTGCTTCATTCGCGGCAGCGGGCTCCTGGGGAGCCGGCTCCTGAGCGGCGGCCGGAACCACCTGGCGGTCCACCTCGACCTTGGCGGGACTCGCTTCGGTCCCGTTCTTTTCGGCCTCTTCTGCGGCCAACTTCTCAGCCAGACCTTCGTCCTCGCCCCGCTCGTCTGCGGTCGTGGCGTGGCCGTAGACCCCGACGTAGTAAATCGCCCCGCCGGGACCGATGGCATAGCCAAAGCCAGCTTCGTCCGTGCCGCTGACGATCGACGCATAGTGCCCGCTGCTTCCCTGCCAGACGGAAAACGCGTCTTCCACGGAGCGGTAGTTGTAGGCGATGTTCTCCCGGACAAAGCCCCGGAAGCCGAACTTCTGAGCCCGATATTGCGGGCCGCCGTTGCTGTAGTGCTGGAAATCCCCAGTCCGCGCCATGTAGTTGGCGTGATCCTGGGCCGCCTTGGTCAAAGCTGGGTTGATTCTGTGCGGAATCAAACTCAAACGACGGCGGATTTCGTTATTCCGCCGGAGCATCGACAACAGCGTCGGGTGCCGATGCAGGGGATTTTCGACTTGCGCTTCCCCTTGTGCCTGTCCGTCCTGTGCCTGTTGTGCCTCGTTCTGTTCTGGCTTTGCCTCTGTTCCTGCGGTTTGCAGTTGACCTTGGTTGTTGGCGGGCATCTCGGCAAGTGTCACCGAGCAGGTCAACGCCGCCAGTGCGAAACACGCAATCCTCATCATTTTTCCGTTTCCTCCTTGCGAACCAAAAGCGAAACTGGATGGTAGATTGGGCAAAATGAACCCAAAAGTGAGGCCCGGTTATGATTCAGGGCCGCGCGGTACGCAAGTCCCTGGCGGAACAGGAGGGGGAGAAACCTCTAGCCATCCGGGTGGTCAGATAGAAATAAAGTTTTCCGGTAAAATAAGTTAGGGAAAATGGGATGAGTGGGAATGGAACTTCGCGGTACGTACAAAATTTGTCTGCCCGGACGGCCAAGGTCGGTCCACCGTGGGCGATGGCCGGCGCCAAGGTTCAATGATGAGCCCGAGCCGTTTGTGTCCAGTTGTTTAGATGAAAACGCCGGCAATCCAGCACGGTAACGGATTTCAGCGTTCGCAAGCGACGTTACGGTAGTCGCACATCGGAGTTGGAAAGAGGTCGCGCACGTTTGATGCCGGTTAAAGCCTGGAGCTTGTGGCTCCTGTGTCGGACGTGCGTGCCTCGCCGGTCACGGTTGCCGACTCGCATAGCATCGACGTCTGGATTTCGTCATAATGCCAGTAGCAATCGTTTTGACAGCATCTGCTTTGAGAGCTTGATTCGGAGAGTTTGACCATGCGCCGCTTCGCATTTGCCGCTGCTTTTGTCGGTTTTCTGTCGGTGCTTACCTCACTGGCCAGGGCGGAGGGGGAGGGACAGGCCGATTTGGATGCTGCCACCGACCTCCAAGTGGGCGCCGAGTCGCTGGCCGACCTGGAAAAGGTCTCCGACTTGATCGAAAGTGCCCTCAAGAAAGGGCTCGACAAAGGGCAGCAGGACTTTGCCAGGCGGATGCTGGCGGCCACGCTCTATCAACATGCAGACCGGCTGAGCAAGGCCATCTTTGAACAGAAACCCCCCACGCGGAACTGGCAGCTTGTCCGCCAGCACGCGCTAAAGGACCTGGAAAAAGCCAAGCAGAACGACCCTAACCTGCCTGACGCGTACCTGCTGCTGACGCGCTTGCACGCCGAGCTGCCGGGAGGCGATGAGAAAATCGCCAAACAGTCGATTGAACAGGCCGTGAAGCTGCTCAAGGACAATCCCAAACAGCAGGCGGCGGCATACGTCCTACGCGGCAAGATTGTCGAAGGTCTGGACGAGAAACTGGATAATTTCGAGGCCGCTTGCCGGGCAGACCCCGACAACCTGGAAGCCTTGCAGGCAAGAGCTGTCGTCTATTTGCAAAAGGAAGATACGGAAAAGGCGATGGCCGATTTCGCCAAGATCATTGACAAGGACCCGACCAATTCACAAACAATTGCCGTGGTGGTGGCGATTCTGGTCGAAAAAAAGAAGTTTGACGAGGCGATGAAGTATGCCGATAAGCTGATCGAACGCAAGCCGGATGAAGGCGCTGGATACCGTATCAAGGGGAGCCTGCTGTTTTTCAAGGATGAAGACAAGGCCGCTCTGGAGCAGGTCAACAAGGCCCTCGACAAAGATCCCAACGACGCCGAGTCCCTCCTTCTGAGGGCGCAGGTTTACTCGGCGCTCAAGGAAAACGACAAGGCCAAGGCGGACATTGAGAAGGCGATGCGGCTCGATCCCGATTCGCCGCGCGGAATCCTCATGCGGAGCATGGTCGCGGCGCAGCAAAAGCGCTTCGCCGAGGCGATTGCCGATATCAAGCTGCTGCTCCAGGTCGATCCGACGGACGTCAATTTACGGCTGCAACTGGCTTCGTATTACGTCGCGGACAAGCGGCCCCGCAAAGCCATTGAAATGATGTCCGCCATCCTGGCGGACGAAGAAAAGAATGCCGACGTGCTGCGGGCCCGCGGCGATGCGCTGCTGAGCGTCGGCCGTCACGCCGACGCGATTGCCGACTACGACAAGGCGCTTTCGATCGCGCCGGAAGACACGGGCGTCCTAAACAATCTGGCGTGGGTGCTGGCCACGTCGCCGGAAGACAACCTGCGAAATGCCAAACGGTCGATCGAACTGGCCACCAAGGCCTGCGAGCTCACCAAGTACGACAAGCCCCATATTCTCAGCACGCTGGCGAGCGGCTATGCCGAGATGGGGGACTGGGACACGGCCATCAAATGGTCCAGTAAGGCGGTCGAGGGTGGCTCAGACGAGCCGGAAACGGCCGAACAGCTCAAGAAAGAGCTGGAAAGCTACAAGCAGAAAAAGCCCTGGCGGGAAAAGCAGGAGATCGAAGAGAACACCAAGCCGCTTGAGCCGGGAAAGGATGATCTGGAAACGTAGGGAAATGTCGAATGTCGAAAGTCAAATGACGGAGGAATGAACGAAATCCGAATGACGAATCCGGACTTCGTTCGTCGACGTACATTCGTCATTTGGAATTCGGAATTCGTCATTCCAAGACAACCCGCAGCCGCTCCAGTTCCACCTTCCCGCGGCACGGTGACAATGCTAGCGGTGTAAGTAGCGCCCCCAGGTCTTCCGCTTCCGGCGGCAGAACGCAGACCGACACCGATTTGGCGTGGCAACTACCTAGCCGCAAGCTTCCCAGCACGATTTCTCGGCAGACCACGGTGCGCCCCTCGATTCGCACCGTCCGCTGTGGCGCATCGGC
>Ga0075418_10004069_pt1 | contig 16651 bp, 7 predicted proteins | sample SoiMetdeltSBSDD2_FD_81776 | JGI IMG/M metagenome (GOLD analysis project Ga0075418, IMG submission 81776) | Bulk soil microbial communities from a Populus tree surrounding site in Tennessee, USA - Soil MetaG P. deltoides SBSDD2 | ecosystem: Environmental > Terrestrial > Soil > Tree plantation... | reverse complement strand
GGAAAGAACAGGATAGCACCACTTACTTCGCAAATGTTCTCCCATTTTTTTGGTGTGTGAGTATCTGTCATGAACATACTAAAAAAATCTGCAAACAATTTCCCATCAATTAAATTGCCGCCAGTCGAAAACCTTCTTCCCGGATAGACAGTATTGAGCATCATTGAAATCGTATCCTTTGCGATCTGCTGATAATGGAACAGGAAGAATCCAAGTGCAATGAGAGCAATAGCCGTTATAGAGAGTTTCATCAGCCACCTTTCTTTTATCAATGCAATTTTTTTTTCCTTTATAAAATGACCGATCACAATGGCGAGGTATAAGTATACAAGGGGTACCTGGAAAGGGGGATACAGAAAGGAAAGGAAACTAAAGGCGCAGATCATGAGCACAATCGAGGCCAGCACCGTCATCCAGGGCTTTCTTGCATACAGCAAATAAAAAAAACCAATCACCATTCCGTTCAGGTACATCATCTCAGTGGCGATGCCATACGACCACCATTGAACCGCGGGAGCCAAAAATACAAGCAGGGACCCTGCTACGGACAACCAGAAATTATTTTTTGTCAAGAGCATGAATAAAAGAAACATGCTGATAATAAAAAAGAAAATATTATTGAAGTTCCAGTAAAAGGCAAATGCAGTTTCCAGGTCAAATACAAAAAAGGGCCAGTGGGCAGGCCGCAATACAGAACTGATATCCTTTATTGGCAGCCCGCAAATAACAGCCGAATTGCCGCCGCCATTCGATTCATTCTTTAACGGGAATCCCATTTCGTATTGGCCCAAAAGTGTAGGAGTTCCAATCATCCATTCATCCATTCTTATGAACCTTGGTTTCCCGGCTATTACAGACTCCGAGCTCGGTAAGCCAAAAAAAGTATCCCAGTTGCCGATATTTGAAGTATGGATCTTAAGTGAACTAAGGACGATATACAGGACCAGTAAAATGAGAAGAAAAATGTTTGTTCTCCTGTTAAACTGGATAAGCGTTGGGCTACGAGAATCAGGCTTTGCGAAGACCGGTGCCGGTACAGTTTGGGTTTCAGAAGATCTTTCAGGTACAGGACTGCTGACCTTTCTTTTTATTTTGTGTTTTTTCGACATCCTTCCTTGAAAATTTAAGGGGGTGTTTCAAGGATAGGATGCTTAAATTCAAGCCGGTAAAATATAAAAGAATCAGGAAAGCTGCAAATGTACACCCGCCCTCTTGATAACTAATTTTAAAGTTTTAATGGAAGCAATGAATGCCCTCTGAATGCCGCTTTGGGAAGGTCCAACGGCTGAACAAATTATGTTAATCTATCATATTTTATTTAATTTGGGCTTTCTGCGACATAAGGGTTTATCCAATCATATTTATGGCGAGTAAAAAGCAAGCAAAAACAAAAAAAACAAATACGTCTAAGCCTGCACCGGCCCGGAAAATAAAGAAAGCAAGAGACTATTCTTTATTGCCATGGATTTTATTGATAGGTGGAATTACGGCTATCTGCCTGTTCCCAATGTTGCAAAATGAATTTACTAATTGGGATGATGAATACTATATAGTAAATAACCAGCTACTCCGGGGGCCTGACTGGAAAGGGATTTTCTCGATGCAGGTATTGGGTAACTATCATCCGCTGACAATTCTTAGTTATGCTTTTAACTATGCGATCTCGGGGCTTGATCCGTTCTCATATCTTTTGGTGAATTACCTTTTTCATATTGTAAATACTTTACTCGTATTTTATTTTATATGGAGCATTTCCGGTAATAATAAATTTATTGCGGCTTTTGTGGCCATTATTTTTGGCATTCATCCAATGCATGTTGAATCGGTAGCGTGGGTGGCAGAACGAAAGGATGTTTTGTACACATTTTTCTTCCTTCTTGCTTTGATCCAATATTGGAAGTTTTCATCAGATGGCAAACGATCACATTTCTGGATCTGTTTTATCTTTTTTGTGTTATCCTTGTTATCAAAGCCGGCTGCAATAGTTCTTCCTCTTGTTTTATTATTACTTGATTACTGGAAAGGCAGGCCCATTACTGTTAAATTGATCATTGAAAAGATCCCTTTTTTCCTGCTTTCACTTTTATTTGGGATTTTAACAGTGAAGATCCAATCACCTTCTGCCATGGCAGGTTTGCATGTTTTTTCAATCAGTGATCGCTTGTTCTTCGCCTGTTATGTACTCATGATTTATTTCTTCCGGTTTTTTGTTCCCTCTCCATTATCAGCATTTCACCCTTTTCCGTTGTCAAATGCTATACCATGGGAAATATATGCTTCGCCTTTATTCGTACTTGCGTTATTAACGGCCTTTTGGTTCTTAAGAAAAAATAAGGTTGTTGTTTTTGGGATCTTATTCTACGTAATCAATCTCCTTCTTGTTCTCCAGATCATATCAATTGGTCTTACTATTGTTTCTGAAAGGTATACTTATGTGCCTTATATAGGTCTTGCCTTTATGATCGCTACCCTTGTAAGCCGCATAAAAATTGTTCCTCCAAAAGTTTCATTAGCCATTGCCGGTATTTTTATTACGGCATTAGGAATCGTTACTTTTCAGCGCACAAAAGTGTGGAAAAACAGCGGTACATTATGGACGGACGCATTGAAAACATACCCAACAACTCCTTATGCGAGATCGAACCGGGCTAATTATCTTTCAAAGCTTGCGCTGCGTCCTGATCAAAAGCCTTATGCAGACAGCATCTATAAAATAGCTTTTGAGGATTGTGCTATTGCTCTCGCATCAAGACCGAATCATGCACCAGCCTTTGAATACCGCGGATTAATGTATCTCGACCGGCAAAAAATAGATAGTGCATTTGAAGATGCGAATGCGCTTATAAGGTTAAAACCCAACTCCAGGATCGCATATGACATGAGAGCGACCTGTTATTATAAAATGAATGAGCCTGCAAAGGCGCTGGCTGATTACACCAAATGTATTGAGATAAAACCTGACGATCATCGTTCCTATTCTAACCGCGGCTCTATTTATATGAATTCTTTTCAGAAATATAATGAGGCATTAGCTGACTTTGCAAAAGCTATTAACATAAATCCGTTGCCGGGTTATTATCTCAACCGTTCCATTTGTTATTATAAAATGGGAAACCTGGCAAAGGCAAAGGAGGAAGCATTGATCGCAAGTCGGGGGGGCGCTGTAATTCCTGATAATTACAAATTCATTTTAAAATAGAAACAAGTTCACCTGTAATTTGATGAGCAAGAAAGCGAAGATAAAAGCAAAGAGCAGATCAAATCAGCCGGTAACCAGGACTGAAAAATCAAAACCTTTATCCTGGCCGTCTTTTTTACCATCGCTTATTCCTGCGTTAGTGATCACTGCAATTAGTTTTTTTCCGATGTTTAGCAATGGATTTACCAACTGGGATGATCAGTTTTATGTTACAGAAAATCCTTTGTTAAAGGGGCCTGATTGGAGCGCAATATTTACCCAGGCGTCTGCGGCGAATTATCACCCGTTGACCATTTTATCGCTCGCCTTTAACTATGCCATATCTGGTCTTGAACCTTTTTCCTATCATCTTGTAAATTGGTTGCTGCATATTCTTAACACAGCACTTGTTTTTCTTTTCATCTATAAGATATCGGGTAAGAAAACCTATGTGGCTGCATTTACAGCAATTGTATTTGGTGTTCATCCCATGCATGTTGAATCGGTAGCATGGATATCGGAAAGAAAAGATGTATTGTATGCACTATTCTATTTGCTGGCACTGCTCCAGTATTGGAGTTTTCTTGAAACCGGGAAGCGTTTGAAAGCAATATTCTGTTTTGTTTTTTTCATTTTATCCCTGTTATCAAAACCGGCAGCGATCATCTTGCCTTTTATATTGCTCTTGCTTGATTACTGGTATGGCCGTTCGTTTAACAGGAAAGTGCTAGCTGAAAAGATCCCATTTTTTGTGTTATCTCTGGTATTTGGTTTTATTACTGTAAACGTTCAATCGGCAGAGGCAATTGTTGGATTAGAGATATATCCACTGTGGACACGCTTCTTTTTTGCCTGTTATACTATCATGATCTATGCAGCGAGATTTTTTGTTCCTTATCCGTTATCAGCATTTCACCCTTATCCTGCACTTGATTCACTCGGCTTGTCGGTCTGGCTATCTCCGCTATTCATGATCGCATTATTGATTCTTTTATGGTTGAAGAGAAAGGACAAATTAATTGTCTTCTCCGTATTATTTTTCATAGTCAACCTTTTGCTGGTTGTGCAATTTGTATCGATCGGTCTTACTATTGTTTCAGAAAGGTATACGTATATCCCATATATAGGGCTGGCATTTCTAATAGGAATGTCGTTAAACAAGTATTTAAATTCATCACGAGCAACCCTTGTCAAGGCTGTACCTTTTATAATTGGGATTGTTTTTGGAATAATTTCATTTCAGAGAACAAAAGTTTGGAAAAATGGAGATACGTTATGGACAGATGTGATAAAACATTATCCCGATGCAGCAACTCCCAGATCTAATCATGCAAACTATCTAAAAAAGATTGCCATGCTGCCTGAGTATAAGTCTCAGCAAAATGAGTTACTCCTGAAAGCATTGGAGGATTGCAATGTAGCAATACGAGTGAAACCTGGTCATGCAAAAGGATACGAGAACAGGCAAAATATATATTTGCTTTTAAAAAGGGATACACTGGCTATGGCCGATGCTAATTCACTTCTTCAATTAGAACCACAAAACAGCCATGCCATGTATACAAAAGCTGTTATTAATATGCGATTGAATAAACCAGACAGCGCCTTATTTTGGTTTAATAAGAGTCTTTCTATCAATCCAAATGCAGATCCTGTCCTTAATAACCGGGGGAGTTTGCTTTTCAACAATTTTCAACGCTATAGTGAAGCCATCGCTGATTTTACAAAAGCAATCGAAATAAATCCGCAGGGGGAATATTTTTATCATCGTTCGCTTTGTTATTATCGTTTGGGAGACGTTCCAAAAGCGAAAGCAGATGCATTAGTCGCAGCACAAATGGGCATAGTGCTTCCTGCCGAACTGAAGAAGATGCTGCAAATTCAGTAATAATGGATTTTCTGAACACTTTTTATGATTTCTCAACCGTCCTATTTAATTTGACACCGAAAACATCAACAATAAATATTGATGAGCAAAAAGAAGAAAATAAAAGCGAATAAAACTAATCCTGCGCAGGCCCCATCCGAAGTAAAGCAAAAAAGGCCGAAAGAAAAGCATCCATCGTTGCTGCCATGGATACTTCCCATTTTATTGGTTACAGGAATATGTTTTTTGCCCATGTTCAATAATTCTCTCACCAACTGGGATGATGAATATTATGTTGTTCAAAATGCTCTGTTACGTGGACCAGACTGGCAGGGGATTTTCACCAAACCCGTTGTTTCAAATTATCATCCCATAACTGTTGCCTCGCTTGCTTTTAATTATTCAATATCCGGGCTTGATCCTACTTCTTATTTTGTTTTGAATTTACTTTTACATCTCGCAAATACTGGTCTTGTATTTTATTTTATCTGGCTTATTTCAGGAAAGAGATTATGGGTGGCGGCTTTTTCATCACTTGTTTTCGGCATTCATCCAATGCATGTTGAGTCGGTTGCATGGGTATCGGAACGTAAGGATGTTTTATACACTTTATTTTTTCTGCTTTCATTAATTCAGTATTGGCGCTTCCTCACAACAAAAAAGAATAAGAATCTTGTCTTTTGTTTTCTATTATTTGGTTTATCGTTATTGTCAAAGCCGGCAGCAATCATTTTGCCGCTTGTACTTTTTCTACTTGACTATTGGTATGGTCGCCGTTTTAGTACCAGAAATATTATTGAAAAGATCCCTTTTTTAGTTTTGGCAGCATTATTTGCAGTGCTCACCGTGAAGCTACAATCAAAAACCGCTATTGCCACTCTTGATTTTTATCCGCTTTGGACAAGGTTCTTTTTTGCTACATACACCAGTATTGCCTATGGCTTCAAATTTTTTGTGCCATATCCTTTGTCCGCATTTCATCCGTTCCCTGAGTCAAAGAGTCTTCCGTTACTTATGTTATTATCACCCATTTTTATTGTGGCGGTTTTGATCTTTATGTGGATTAAAAGAAAAGACAAACTGATTATCTTTTCAATTCTTTTCTTTATCATCAATCTTATGCTGGTGCTACAGATAATTTCGATAGGTGGCACGTTACTGTCGGAAAGGTATACTTATGTTCCTTATATCGGTCTTTCATTTCTTATCGGGATGTTGCTTGATAAATATTCAGCATCGGTGAATAAATACATGGTTTGGGGGATTCCTGCCGTTATATTAGTTGTATTTGCGGTGCTTACTTTTCAAAGAACCAAGGTCTGGAAAGATAGCGATACCCTTTGGACCAATGTGATAAAACATTATCCCACGACCTCCGTTCCGAGAAATAACAGGGCAAATTACCTGATCCGTATTTCTTCAGACGTGAGTGATTCGGCCCGGCAAAAAGAACTATTGCAAAGGGCATTGGAGGATTGTAATGTAACGCTCAGCGGAACACTTAACCATGCAAGAGCGTACGAGAACCGCCAGAATATTTATTTGCGGATAAACAAAGGGTCATTAGCGCTGGCCGATGCAAATGCATTGTTAAAGATTGAGCCAAGAAATCGTTTGGGTTATTATACAAAGGGTACAGTTTATATGCGATTTAAGATGGTGGATTCTGCTATGGCATATTTTAATAAGTGTCTTGAAATAGATCCCAACACAGACTTCGCCCTTAATAACCGCGGAAGTCTTTTGTTTAATTATTATAAAAAGTACAGGGAAGCGATGGCTGATTTTACAAGGGCCATACAGATCAATCCACAGGGAGATTATTTTCTTAACAGGTCATACTGCCATTACCAATTGGGAGAAATTGAACAGGCAAAAACAGACGCAAGAATAGCCATTGAAAAGAAAATGCCAGTGCCCCAGCACTATAAGGATCTGATCAAACTTTAAGCTATTGGATACCTAAGGTGGCGGCGTAATTTGGATCCACTTGAACACCTTTTTGTTTGGCGGTTTGCGCGTCTTTGCGTGCATTCTCGGTATTACCTAAAGCAGTCCATGCATAAGAACGATTTAAAAAGAACGGGCCTTCAGGACTGATCTGGATTGCCTGGTTTATATATTTTAAAGCTTCCTGGTTTTTGCCTTGCATACGATAACATAACCCGATCGTATTTATAATATCAGGAGCGCCTGGCTCGTATATTAGGGCAGTTTGCCAATCTTTTATTGCTTCATCATATCTTTTTAAAGCCATAAAAGTAAGTGCCCTGTTGCTATAGGTTACTTTATAATCCGGCTTTTGTGCCAATACAAGATTGAAATAATACAATGCTGAATCGTAATTATTTATTCTGGCATACCACCCGCCAAGATTGTCTTGCGCGACATAATAATTTGGTTTAAGAACAAGGGCCTGTTTATAGTCGAGAAAAGCTGAATCAAATTTTCCCATGTCAATATAAACATTGGCCCTGTTATTATATGATTCATGATCGATAGCATTTAGCTGGATCGCCTTTGAATAATAATCTATGGCCTGTGCATATTTCTTATCTATTCTTAAAAGTGTGGCCCTGGCACTATAGGCTCTTGAACTCGGTTGATTTTTTATCACATTGTCCCAAAGGGTTGCGCCATCCTTCCAGGTTTGCGATTGCAAAAAACTTATTACAGAAAAAAATAACGCCACTGGAGCAACAATTACATAAGCTTTCGTCAGGTTTCCTTTAGCATATCTGTCCAAAAGATATCCTGCTATAAAAAATATTCCGATATAGGGAACATAAGTATAGCGTTCCGCGATCACTGCACTGCCGACGGAAAATATCTGTAAAACCAATGACAGGTTAACAATGTAAAACCCGATACCAAAAGCAACAAACTTGTATTTTTTCCATGTGAAATAGGTGATAGCAACAAGCAGTATCGTAAATAAAGGAGCTATATAATAAATGGGGGCCAGGCTTTCGTTTAACGGAGGAAAAGGATAAAAGGCAGAGAGCTTAAAGGGTAGGATCATTTTTGCGAAATACATGAAGATCCCATAGAATCCAAAAAGAATGTTTTTACCCAACCCAAAATATTCTTCGCCGGTAGCACCTACAGTCTTTTGAGCGCCTATTGTAAGCAAGCCTATTATTATTGCGGGAATGAGAAATGGTATTTTTTCAGTGATCAGTTTCAATGAAAGCTTCCGGTTCCTTAAAACGTCTATACAAAATAAAGAGACCGGGAAAATAACCGCTGCCGGTTTAGATAATAGCGACAGGATCACAAATAATAAAGTAAGCCAGTATTGTTTTTTTGAGTTTGAATCAATATACCGGGTATATGAGATATGCCCGGCGATAAAAAACAACGTATAGAGCACATCCTTTCTTTCGGATACCCATGCCACCGATTCTACGTGTAGCGGATGGATACCAAAAAGCAACGAAGTGACAAAGGCGACCAATGTGTTATTCCTGCTGAGTAAAAGCGCCAGCCTGTAAACAAGAAAGCAATTGATAAGATGAAAAATAATATTAAACAAATGATATGACCATGCATTGTCACCGCTGATCGCAAAATTCAACGCCAGGCTGAACATCGTTATGGGATGATGGTTTCCCTGTACGGATGTTGTAAGCAGTTCCGGCAGCCTGCTCATGTCGCGGATCAAATAATTATTTCCACCAACATAGTCCGGGTCATCCCAATTCACAAAGCCGGCATTGAGTGCGGGGATATAAATAATGAAGGTTAAAATAAGAATAAGCGGGAGATGCCAGTTGGGTATGCGGGCAGCTTTTGGTTTTGTGTTTTTAGAATGAACGTGTTTTTCTACTTTTTTCTTTTTAGCCATAAATTAATCTGTTGCGAATGTAAATTATTGAAACAAACTTATTGGATACCTAACGATTTTGCAAGTTCGGCATCGATCTGTACACCGCCTTGTTTCGCCATCAAGGCATCTTTTCTCGCCGATTCCAGATCATTTAAATCTCTGTAACAATACGCCCGGTTCAGGTAATAACGGGGATCGGGCTTTATTTTAATCGACTGATCGATAATTGCAAGGGCCTCATTATATTTTCTTAAGTTTCTGTAACAAGTACCGATCGTATTCATTACATCGGGATCGTTAGGACTGAATTCCAAGTATTTTTTGAAATCTTTTATCGACTCTTCATTACGATTCAATTCTAAATTCACCAATGCCCGGTTTTTGTAAGCAGGTATATAGCTGGGATTCATGGCAAGCGCCTTATTAAGGTATATCAGGGCCGAGTCATATTGAAGACGTAGACCGTATATGGCACCCAGATTATCCAACGCAGTTGCATTGTCCGGCTTGATCGAAAGCGCTTTTCTGTAATCTGTCAAAGCCAGGTCAAATTGATTCATTTCGAAATGCACGATAGCGCGAAGCCTATACGCCTCATCGTCTGCTATATTTATTTTCAGTGCTTCATTATAACTTTGGATCGCTTGTTGATATTTTTTTTCTTCTTTGTATAAGATTCCCCGGTTATCATAAGCCCTTGCACTGGGTTGTGTCTTGATTGCATGATCCCAAAGGGTGCCCCCGTTTAACCAGATACCACACTGTTTAAAGGTTAAGATTCCCATTACAAGAGCAATGGGGACATTAAAATAAAGCGACCTTGATAAATTGCCGTTTGAATACCGATCAATAAGCCATCCGATGATGAAAAAAACTCCGATATAGGGTAAATAGCTATATCGATCCGCGATGATTGCACTTCCCACTGGAATAAACTGTGCTACTAACAACAGGTTTGCCAGGTAAAAAAGAATTCCAAATGCAATTACCCGGTTTCTTTTCAATGAATAAAATATGAGTGCGACCAACCCGATGGAGAATAAAGGAGCAATGTAATAAGGAGTTGGTAACACCTCATTAATGGGTGCAAAAGGATAGAAAGGGGATAGATTGACAGGAATTATTAATTTAATAAAATACATCATGATGCCATAAAAACCCATAAGAATACGTGTGCTCAGATCAAATATTTGTATTGCCTCAAGGGCCCCCTTTTCTTTTTGTGCGCTAAATGTGAGTAGACCCATTGCCAGCGCCAGGATAAAAAAAGGAATCTTTTCCAATAATAATTTCAAATTGAAATTCCGGCTTCGTAATACATCAATACAAAATAATACCACGGGGAAAATAACAGCGGCAGGTTTGGACAATAAAGAAAGAACCAGGAATAGAATCGTTAGTCCATATTGTTTTTTCGAACCTGAATCAACAAACTTCGTGTAAGAAATTAACCCCGCAAGAAAAAACAACCCATACAGCACATCTTTCCTCTCCGATATCCAGGCTACCGATTCCACATGCATTGGATGAATGCCGAATAGGAGAGAAGTAGTAAAGGCAATGATTAAATTATTTCTGCTTAATAACATACTTAACCTGAATACCAAATAGCAATTGAAAAGATGGAATAATAGGTTGAACAGGTGGTAAGACCATGCATCAAATCCAGACATGGAATAATTTAGGGCGAGACTTAAAACCGTCAAAGGATGATAATTGCCCTGGATTGGCCTCGTAAGAATCATTTGCAGGTTGGAAATGTCTTTTATCATAGGGTTGTTAGACACATAATCAGGGTCATCCCAGTTTACAAAACCTGCCCTTAATGACGGGATATAGGCAATAAAAGTAAGCAGGAGTATAATGAAAATAGCGACATTGGTGTTTGAATGAGCCACGCGAGGCACCGTTTTCTGTTTTTTTGTCTCGGGAGAAGCCTGCGGTTTATATTTTTTTACCTTTTTTTTCATTCAACAAAAGTCATTTTTGTTTGCAATATTGTTTCATTGCATCTATCGCTACGGGCAAAGCCATACCCGCAGCTATTTCCAGGTTCTGGCAGGCAGCTTCTCTTCTGTTTAAAATAAATTCAGCCATACCTATATTATAATAGCTCATGGCTGAGTCTCCTTTTAATTGAATTACTTTTGAAAAGTCCTCAATTACTTGCTCAAATTTTTTTTCTTTGATAAAAAGTATGCCACGATTGTAATAAGCATTGGCAGATGCAGGGTCAAGCTCCATTGCTTTTTTATAATCTATAAGTGCAATATCGTATTTGTTTTTATCTCTTGAAATATTGGCCCTCCCTAAATATGCTTCGGCCAGTTGAGGCGCCAGCTGTATTGCTTTGAAATAGTCGTTTAATGCGGCGCTTGTATCTTTTTCCTTTAAAAAAGCGTGTCCCCGTTTCACATAGGCCATAGCATAATCAGGTTTTAATTCAATTGATTTATTGAAATCCGCGACGGCTTCAGCGTTTCTATCTAAACTTATCATCACCATACCCCGGCTGTAATATAACAGTGGGTTATTTGGATCGGCTTCTATTGCTTTATTATAATCAATCAGATTTTTCTCAGAGTTGGTTGCACTATTCGAAATTATTCCCCTGTTAATAATTGCTTCGGCGAAACCCGGTTTCAATTCTAATGCTTTGTCATAATCTTTTATTGCCTGTTCATATTTTTTTTCCGACATAAAAAGAAGGCCCCTGTTATAGTACGCCTCAGCATAAGTAGGCCTTAGTTGAATTGCCTTATTAATATCATTGAGTGCCTCGGCATACCTTGATAATTCCATTAGAACGAGACCGCGGTTATTGTATGCGTCGGCAAAATCCGGGCGGGATAAAAGAGCTTTATTCAGATCATCAAGGGCTTCCTTAAACCTTTTTTTATCGGTGAATATTGCGCCACGGGTATTCAATGCTTCGGCATATCCAGGTCGTAGTTGAATTACCTTGGTCAAATCGGCAAGCGCTTCGTCATATTTTTTTTCGAAGAGGTAGGCGCCACCTCTGTTATTGTAAGCGATCTCAGCTTCGGGAAATTTCCTGATCACATCGGTCCATAATGTAATTCCATTTTCCCAAACTCTACTTCTTAAAAAAGTGACCACAGAAAAAAGGACCACGAATGGGATCAACACGGCCAGGGCCGTTGTTTTTCCTTTATTGTTCCAAAACCGGTTAAAGCCTTCACCGGCCAAATAAAAAATTCCGATTGACGGTATATAGCTGTAACGGTCTGCCATTACAGCCTCCCCAACCGGAAGTATCTGGAGTACGAGGAAAATAGTGATTGTAAAAAAGCCAACAGCAAAGAATATCTTTTTTGTGAACCGGAGAGAATAAATTACCAAAGCAAATAATGACAAAAGTAAAACCGGATAAATGTAAAATTGTATACCGAGATATTCGCCGCTCTTAATAGGATAAGGATAGAATGCGCTTTGATTTATCGGCAGCAAGGATTTCCATAGGTAAGTAATAAATCCATAAGAGGCAAAAACGACACGTTGTGGAAGCGAATAGCTCGATATATCCTGTATGCCCTGGGAAGACTGTTGCGCCAACAGAGCAATTACACCAAAAACAACTGCGAACACCAGAAAAGGGATCTTTTCAATCCACGTTTTCATGTTGATTTTTCTTTCCTTGAAATAATCAGTCAGCAGCAGCAAGACAGGAAAAGATGCAGCCATCGCTTTTGAAAGCAGCGAAAACAAAAAAAGTAGTAAGGTTATCCGATAAAATTTATTTTGTTTTTCAGCCAAATACTTTAGGTAAAAAATATAGGCGCCAAGAAAAAAGGAAGTATAAAGCAGATCTTTTAATCCGGATATCCAGGCTACCGATTCTGTATGCAACGGATGAATACCGAATAATAATGCCGCGACCAGGGCAACATATTTTTTATTACAAAGCAGGAAAATAGAATAATAGACAAGCAGCACATTTACCAGGTGGAATAATAAGTTTATGACATGATATCCGGTTTCATTCAAACCGAACAATTGGAATTGTATTGAAAATGCCAGTAAGGTAAAAGGATGATAGTTGCCCATTACAAAGCTGGAAAAAATATTTCCGGGATCAATGGAATGAATTAAGTTATTATCGACGATATAGGATTTATCGTCCCAAACAAAACCTGCCCTGAAAACAGGCAGATAAACAAGCAGTGTTATTACCAGGATCGATGCTAAACTTACTAAGGGGATCCCTGGGAATTTAAAGGATAAAGGTTTGCGAGGCTGTAGGGGCGTAGGATCATGGTGTACATGAATATGCTTTTCTGATCTTTTTTTCTTTGCCATATCCTTGCTTGAATTGGTCAAAGTAATTAAAAAAAGTGATTTTTAAATCTTTATGCAAAGGAATTCATGACCATAAAATCGATGAAAAAAAAGTTGAAATATTCCTGATGATTTCCGTTTCCATACTGAAATAATGAGTGAAAGAATCCGGTTTTCAGAGTTAAAAATAACTGGAAATTAAGCAGCCGAATTCGCTGTGGAGACTACCCTTCCATTGAGTGGAAGTACTCAATTTTGTAAATCTATTGGCATACACTCTTGTGAACGGATAACAAGGGTGGTAACTTTAAGATGTCCGAACCTTTTTTTGAATTTAGAACCCAATCCCTATGAAACTAAGTGCTGTTTTTGTAAGCGTGATGTTGCTGTTTCCCCCTGTTTTAGCCTTCTGCCAGACAGGTGCAAGTTGTTCTTCTCCAATCCCGATAACAATGGATAGTATTTCCCGAGGTTATACTATTTCTGCATCTACAGGCAGTAATGTGGTTTGTACAAGTTTGGGAACATCGCCGATAACCTATTTTTCTCTCGTAGCAAACAGCTCAGCGCAGAATATGATTCTTAAAATTACAGGGCCCAACACAGGTTGGATCGAGGTTGCTTTTTATGATGGTACTTCCTGTACTAATAGTTATCTTGAAACGGCATCCAGTATCTGTTTTTATGATGGTACCGGTCTATGGGCACCGTCTGAAAATTTTGTAATAACTCCTAACAAGACTTATATTCTCAGGATCAAAACAGCAGCGACCGGAACATTGACGATACAAGGTTACTATTATACTCCGCCTAATAACAGCTGCGCGACTGCAATGCCGATCAGTACCATATTATCGTTCGACAACAACGCTGCTCATAAACCTGCAGCGGGCATTAGTCCCGCTGGTGTCTGTGCAGTTAATCTGACAAACACAGCACTCTATACCTATACGGTGGAATATACCGGCCCAACAAGTATTTCACTGGAAAATCTTGTTTGCGATAATCATTACCAAAGTGACCTGTTGAATTTGGGTTTCCAGGTGGGAATATTTAAAGGGTCTTGTGCCGGTTTAACTAATGTGGCTTGTTATATCGGGGTGCCGGGAACGTTTCAATTCAGTGGGGGAACTCAAACGGCCGGAACGCAGATGTATGTTGCCATTAACGGGATATTATCTTCCAATTGCGATTACGGTATCAGGGCAATCAATGCTGCTTTACTTACAGCAGATCTAAAATATTTTACTGCGTTCAGATCACCAAACGGAAATATTTTAAAATGGGTGAGTTTAAAGGAAGATGAAAATGCTTTGTTCGAAATTCAGCGATCAATTGATAGCAGATCTTTTACAACCATCGATCGTGTTAATGGGCAGGTAAATTCAACCACTGAAAAATCCTACCAGGTAACTGATGCTTCTCCTCCGCCCATATGTTATTATCGTTTAAAATTGGTTGATATGAATGGAAAAAGTACATATAGTAAAGTGGTCAGGGTGGACAGAGAATCGGATATATCATCAAAAATAAAATTCCAGAATATTGTTACTAACCAGCTTTCAATTTTGGTCAAAGAACTAAACCAGGAACAAGTTTCGATTAAGATCATTGACCCATCTGGCAGAGAAGAAAAGCAGCAAAATGTAAGACTCGGCAGAGGCGAAAACAATATAACTATCAATACATCTAATTTATCAAACGGGTTGCATTACCTGATATTTACTACTCCGGATTACAAGCAAGCTTTTCCTTTTATTAAATCGTAGCTCATAATTGAAGAGTTTATTAATAAAAAAAATCCCGTTCCGATAGCTATCGGAACGGGATTTGAAATGGCTTTTCTGTTTTAATTTATTCTATATTCAACAGTTTGCCTGTTACTTGTTTGCCTCCTTGTTTGAAGATATAGATCAAACCGCCATTGAAGGCTTGAGAAACTCTATACTCAATAATCTGTGATCTGTTGGCAACTACATTTCCATTATAAACTGTTTGCATTCTCTGTCCAAGCATATTGTAAACTTCCAACGTAGCCTGACCGGAAACCTCAGAGTTGATCACAAAGCTGACCCTATCTCTGAATGGGTTCGGGTATGCTGACACAGTAAGACCGTTTGCAGCAACTTCACCTGAAGGCCGCGCACCAATCGTCCTTGATACAATTGCAGGTGCAGGACACGGTGTTGTTACGCTTGGCAGTGCGCAGAAGCTTTCAGCTGTTGGTCTGGCACCTGAACGCCAGTCAATAAACGCACGACACTCATCAAATGCATTATTGATACAATCAACTGCATTTGTGATATCCGAATAAGTGACGCCTGCAGGGAGAGCGTTTCCGCACAATGCGCTGTTCGCTAATGCATACAAGCCACTAACGTTCTTAGTTGTAAGTGCATCATACACTGCCTGAGTGATCTGACAATCCGATACATGGTATGGAGTTGTTGCAACTGACCAGAGATACTGACCAGGGAAGAATGGATTTGGTGCACAGTTGAATGTACATGCTTCAACCACAGTAGAACCACATTCAACAACATCAGCAGTTACCAACCATTTACCTGGCTGCAGTGCAAAATTACCAAGGCTCGGAGGATTAATTCCAAGATTGAGACCCAAAGTAATTGTTTGCGCTAACAGAGCATTGTTAATTCTACCATTCTTCAGATATGAGCCTGGTAAATTACAGATGCTGAAATCACCTGGTCCCAATGGTCCACTCTGACCGCCACCTGGCAATACTGCAAGTACACATGATGCCTGGCCGGTAGCAATCGTTACAGAATGTCCGAGACATCCGACTCTCAACAAACCACTGTATGCGAGAAGATTGTGTTCAATCAACTCTGAGGGTGAATATGGATTATTAGAGCTTGTAGTTCCATCACATGCATCACTGATATCCTTGTCTTGCCCATACTTACCCTGTGTATATGTACAGAGTGTTGCACAGCACGGAACGGTTATAGTTTGACTGCAGGTTGATGTATTACCGCAGGCATCTCTGGCTCTCCATGTCCTGGTATAGGTAGTCGGACATGTTCCTGCTACAACAACATCTCCAACAGCTGTTACAGTAGCACCACCGCATCCATCGCTTGCTGTAGGTGTGGCGAACGTAGGCGTTACACCACAGTCTGCAGTAAAGCTGGCTGCACAGCTAATTACCGGAGCAGTAACATCTGCTGTCCATGTTGCAGTGCGTGATGCAGTAGAAGTATTACCGCACGCATCTCTCGCTGTAAATGTTCTTATTTGTGAACGGCTACAACCATCACTTGTAACACTGCCGTCGCTTGAAGTTACAGTTGGCGTGCCACAACCATCAGTTGCAGTTGCACTACCGAGGCAAGCACTAATAGCGTCTGCAGAGGGATTACATCCAAGTGCACAAGAGCCGCCAGTAGGTGTTATAACCGGAGCAGTAACATCTGCTGTCCATGTTGCAGTGCGTGATGCAGTAGAAGTATTACCG
>Ga0075418_10004068_pt1 | contig 16653 bp, 14 predicted proteins | sample SoiMetdeltSBSDD2_FD_81776 | JGI IMG/M metagenome (GOLD analysis project Ga0075418, IMG submission 81776) | Bulk soil microbial communities from a Populus tree surrounding site in Tennessee, USA - Soil MetaG P. deltoides SBSDD2 | ecosystem: Environmental > Terrestrial > Soil > Tree plantation... | reverse complement strand
CTCCTGAAAATCTAACCAATACCCATTAGGGCGATAGTCGGCTGACACTCGCTCGAAGAGTGATCGGAGATGCTCGCGGGTGCCCAGATCGCGCGGGCAGAGGTTCACGTTCTCATCGTACCTCCGCCCAAGGCGAAGCGTCATCGGCGCAATTTCCACACCGCCGTTGTATTCAACGTTGCTGCGATCGAAAAGGATGTGAGAGCGGCTGGTTTTCCGATAGTAGACGCTATCCCGACCGATGGCATAGGGAGACATCCACAGCACAACATTCATCCGCAACCGATCTTTGACGTACTGTAGGAATCCCGGAAAACTGGGAAGCTTGTCTTCCGGATGTGTGTAGTCGCCAACGGGACCCTCCAGCCACTTGAACACTTCACCAGGGCGGGACTCCCATCCGGCATCAAATAGGTAGGACTGAAAGCCAAGCTGCTTGGCTCGCGTGAGAGTCGTCCAGTAGAGCCCATTATTGGTGTCGTCAAAGGCCCAATACCAAAGGTCATACATCGGATAGTAGCAAGCCGGAACCACTGGAAATGGTTCGTAAGCCTGCTCCCTGTCCACCCAGTCGGCGTAAGCGCGCGTGGTCGAAAACCAATCTTCGGGCGTCGTGTCGGTATAGACGACTTCTTCAAACCGATCGGTTTCATAGGGCAGTCTCGTGTCGAGCGCAAACTGGTAGCCACCACTCTCCAACGGCTGTCCCTGCAGATTGATGACTCGATTCTGACTGCGAACCCCGATCGCAAGCAGGTTCTTTCCCTCACGGTTCGCTGCCAAAGCATACGGAATCCCCGAGTTCGGTGTGGTCAGATCCCCAAAGGACTCTGTGGCCAACGCTCGATAATTCAGGCGTTGAGTGGGGATGTGGTTATACGTCCAGATGGCGTATAGATCCGGGTCCGTCAGCTCCCAACTCGTGTGAAAATCCTGAACGGTGAATTTTTCCTGGTCGTCGCGGACTAGTGTGACCTTAAGGCGGCTTCCCGAGCCTTCGCTCTCTTCCGTGAGACTCAGGTGGTAGCCGCCGCCGAAGTATTGATTCTGCCCCTCCAGATCCCACGCCTCAACAGACGGTGAAAGTTGAAGCGAGACGTTCGTGAGAACACCGTTCTCGAGACGAACCGACAGAATTTGAGGATTACTTCGTGAATGCAGAAGGATGCCGCAACTGACAAGCAACAGGAAGGTGGTCCAGAGTAGCCTCCTGCAGGTCATGGGAGCTCCAAGAAAGAGGAACGCACAAAAACAACTACTGATGCCCCACCGAGGTCCCGTGTTGCCGAGCCGGAATAAGAAATTCTGCGTGAGCCTGATTCATCATTTATAAAAGACGTTCTGGCAAGCCCTTCCGTTTCACCTTTCAAGGTTCAGCAGGCGTTCTTGGTGGTTCGAAGGTGTTCCTTGGAAGGTGACTGGTGAAAATTGCTCTGTCTTGAGGCGTTGCGCGCACTCGGCGACGGTCGGAACCGACCTTGCCCGAGTTGGGCTTGCCACTCAGAGGCAATCTGCCTCGTTCACAGACCTCTTTTCCACATGATCTTGGCCTGTGAACTCCGCATGGCTAGTCGATTGGTTTTGTTGGGACAAGACATCGAGGCATGATCGGCCGCATGCTGCCGGTTCTGCGGCATTGACTAGTTCAAGCCGGCTTAACATGGATGTAACTCACCGTTAACCTTCGCTGTTTACTCTTTCGACCTCTCAAGCCTATTCTTCTTTTTAGCTGGCGGCTTAGCTCGCGGCTCAGTGACACGAATCAAGATGCTGCAGAAAACGAAAGTCCTCGTGCTTTGCACCGGAAATTCAGCCAGAAGCCAGATGGCGGAGGGCTTCCTGAAATCGCTTGATCCAGAACTTGAAGTCCATTCTGCAGGCACACAGCCATCGGTTCATGTCAACCCAGCAGCGATCCAAGTGATGCAGGAGATTGGAATCGATATTGGCCACGGCCTCCCGAAGAATGTGAGTCAGTTCCTGTCGGATTCATTCGACTATGTGATCACAGTCTGTGATGACGCAGATCAGAATTGTCCGGTCTTCACCGGTCGGGTGAAACACCGTCTGCACATTGGCTTTGCAGACCCAGCGAGAGCTACTGGGAGTCAGGAAGAAGTTCTCGCTGTTTTTCGGACAGTCCGTGACCAGATCCAGGCTCGATTCTCCCAGTTCTACGACAGCACCGCGAAGCCTCGCCCACGCGCATGACTGCATGGCCAGCACAAATTCTTCTGTCAGGCCTCTGAATTTACAGTGCTGCATCGGCAAACCTACCTCAGATTTTCCTGTCGGTCTGCCCTCCAGCCGGCCCTCCCCTCAATTGGAGGCTTGTGTCGGTGAAGTCCCCGAACAAGTGACGCAATGCCCGGTCAAAATGCTATAGAATGAATGGGCAGCTATCTGAAACAAGCAATAGGGCTGGAAGGTTGGGGAACGCGTCCCCGGGTCTTGGCGAGCGAAGAAGTAATTCATGCTGTTCGTCGTGTTGGTCCTGGATAGGGCCATTCACAGGAGGTTTCTATGAGCCTGCTTCAATCGATTCTCAACACACAGAATGGTGACGCTGTCAGACAACTTGCTCAGAACTTTGGACTGGGCGAGGACCAAACGGTATCGGCACTGTCGAATCTCATCCCCGCTCTCTCGCAGGGACTTCAGCAAAACGTGTCATCCAGCGATGGTTTGCAAGGTCTTTTGTCAGCTTTAGGCGGTGGCAACCATCAACGATACTTGGATGATGTTTCTACTTTGGGGCAGCAAGAAACGATCCAGGAAGGCAATGGCATTCTTGGCCATTTGTTGGGCAGCAAAGACGTCAGCAGGCAAGTCGCAAGCCAGGCCGCCGCGCAAAGCGGTGTGGGTGAAGACATCTTGAAACGCATGTTGCCGGTGGTGGCGACCATGGTGATGGGCACCATGAGCAAGCAGGCCCCCGCTTTGGGGCTGCAGAACGCACAGGGTGGTGGCCAATCCAGCGGCATGCTCGGAATGCTCTCAACGTTCCTGGACGCGGACAAAGACGGTTCAGTCGCAGATGACGTGATGGGGATCGTTGGAAAGTTTTTCCAGAAGGGAAATTCTTAGCTCGTTTCCGTCGTGAACAACTGGCCACGATAGACGCACACAGCGTGCTTCATGGTGGCTACCAAAGCCTGCCAAATCGCCGTGGCGCCATTCTTGCGACAGAGGATCGCTATGGCTGCGATCCGCTGCGCTCGCATCGAATCTCAGAATCCCTCTTGCGCAGGCTGCTGTGCTGCCGAAATCCTGGGTTTCAAGAGTTACGACTCGATCGTAACTATCATTCCAGTGGTGCCTTTCGGGAAACTGTTCCATGTTTCGAGATCGGTTTGGCCGGCTTCAGAACGGGAATGAAGGCGGACAATGAAACCCGGCATACGGTGATGGGAGCGCTGGGCGTCGGCGCTCAATTCGGTGTTCTACTGCCATTCTCCCGCGAGCACGAGTCCGAAGCGGACTACATGGGCCTGATTTATGTCGCGCGTGCCTGCTTCGATCCGACGGAAGCTCCGCGACTTTGGGAACGCATGGGACAGGCCAGCTCAGGCCGCGCTCCAGCCGAATTCATGTCGACCCACCCCAGTCACGAAACCCGCATCCAGCAATTTAAGGAGTGGATGCCGAAAGCGCTCGAGATTCGGCGCCAGAAGTGCGGTCAGTAGGGAAGAACGAGACCCGCCAACAATGGAAAGGAGAAACCCTCATGTCCGTCGCACGAGTTACAGAAATCACAGCATCCTCGTCCAAAAGCTTCGAAGATGCTCTGCACCTCGGAATCAAGCGCGCCAGCAAGACCCTGAAAAACCTGACTGGCGCTTGGATCCAGGACCAAAAGGTGGTTGTTGAAAACGGCAAAGTCGTCCAGTACCGAGTGAACATGAAGGTTACCTTCGTGCTGGAGGAGTAGGCGCACCATGGCTGTGTTCTCTCTTCGCTGCCATGAACGGTGAGCTCTCGAGTGGGCTGCCCGGCTTGGCGACCGTCGGGAACCGCATCGTGATTGCTGCCACGGGCAAGCCCATTTTGCTGCGTGGCGTCAATCGTTCTGGGCTGGAATGGGCCGAGCCCGATGAGGAAGGGTTTTGTTCGTCGGCCGGGATTTCACGAGCCGAAATCGAGTTCATCGTCAAAGCATGGAATTGCAACATCCTCCGTTTGCCTCTGAATCAAGACTGGGCCTTAAACGGTCGAGGAGGACACAGCGCCGACAACTACCTCAGAGACCTCGACCGAGTCGTCCGATGGGCATCGCGTGTTGGTGCTTACACGCTGCTGGATCTTCAGTGGCTCGACGCCGATCGTCCGTTCGGCGGAAACCGCAACTTTGTTGCTCCGCTCCCTAATCTGCAATCTCTGGATTTCTGGCATCTGCTTGCGAGTCGCTATCGCGATGAGCCTGCTGTCCTCTACGACGTCTTCAACGAACCTCATGATCGGCTTCCCGACGACCCGCACCCATTAATCCGCGAAGACGGCTCCCCCTATCCGCCAACTCATCGACGAGTCACAGCTGCAGAGTGGCATCCTTGGGCCCTCAAGCTCATCGATGTAATCCGATCCACTCATCCGGACGCACTGATTTTTGTTTCAGGCATCAACTGGGGCTATGACTTGCGCGGCATGCCGCTGGAAAGGGCCAACCTGGTTTATTCCACTCACGTCTATCGCAACAAAGGCTCTAACTGGGCGGAGGCCTTTGGTGATCTGGCCGCTATTGCGCCTGTGTTTGCAGGAGAATGGGGGGGGCGAGGCGAAGACCTTAACTGGGGACTATCCCTAGCGAACTACTTTGGCGGTTTGGGAATTGGCTGGACAGCCTGGAGTTGGTCCAACGAACCCTACCTGGTGAGGCGGTTCACGCCCACGGAATTTGGTGACATCGTTCTGGAGCAGTTACGGAGGACTTTGGTGTCCTGAGCTTGTCACTCTTGCAAGCGAGTTTTCATGGATTCACGACCCCTCGGCTTGAGACTCCTTCCAAGCAGACCAATCCGCTTCCTCAAACTTAAGAATCTGCGCTTTCATTCATAACCACGCTCGCCAGTCTTGGCACGACGGAGTAGAATGGTCGCACCATTCAATCCAATGAACTGGTGCCCTGAGCTTAGGCAATGGCGGAAAGCAATCACACCGAGCGGACCAATGTAAGGGACACAGTCGATCTGACTCAGTCGGTTGATCGCGCCTTGCAGGACGCAAGGATCGGCCTCTGGGTTTGGGACATGCAGAGCAACAAGGTGTATTTCTCACCTGAATGGAAGCGACAGCTTGGCTATCAGGACCACGAGCTGAGAAGTCGATTTGGTGAGTTCGAAGAGCGACTCCATCCTCAAGATCGAAACTCAATTCTGGCGACCCTAAAGGCCTATGTTGAAGGCCGTCGGCCCGATTACGAGGTGGAGTTTCGTCTGCGCCATAAGGACGGTACCTACCGATGGATCTTCTCTCATGCTTTCCTTCAAACGGGCGCGGACGGCAAACCCTGTCGAGTTTCTGGCTGCCATCTCGATATCACGGAACGCAAGGAGGCACAGAAGGAGCGGGCCCGGCTCCTGGCTGGCATACAAGCCTCTCCCCTGGAGGCCGACGTACCACAGTCGCAACTAGGCAATATTCTTGAAAGTATCAGCGACGGTTTTGTGGCTTTGGATAAGACATGGCACTACACCTATGTAAACCGCCAAGCCGCCGGCTTGTTTGGACGGTCACCTCAGGATCTCATCGGAAAGCATATCTGGACGGAATTTCCGGAAGGTGTCGGTCAGCCCTTTCATTTGGCCTACGAGAAGGCCATGTCCAAACAGGTCTTCATTCAGACGGAGAATTATTATGAGCCATGGGATCGTTGGTTTGAAAACCGCATCTATCCGTCTTCGAATGGGATTTCCATCTTTTTCCACGAGATTACCGACCGCAAACAGGCAGAACAAGTAGCTCGTGAAAATGCCGCGTTGCTCAGGGGTCAGAACGATGTTCTGGAACTCATCGCCCAGGGTACACCCCTCGCGAAAACACTGGATTTTCTGCTGCTCTTCATCGAAGCGCAATGCCCGGGCATGCTCGGTTCAATCCTCCTCCTCGACTCCGATGGGGTACATGTCCGACACGGCGCGGCTCCGAGCCTGCCGTCGAGCTTCACAGAAGCGATCGACGGGCAACGCATCGGCCCGTCTGCCGGCTCCTGTGGCACCGCAGCGTTCCGCCGCGAACCGGTGATTGTTGAGGATATTGCAACCGATGCCCTGTGGGAGGATTATCGCGACTTTGCCCTTAAGCATGACCTGCGCGCCTGTTGGTCCATCCCCATTTTTGATGAGCAGCATCAGGTGCTGGGTACCTTTGCTCTCTATTTCCGTACGCCGGGCCGGCCAACGGCAAGGCATTGGCAGCTCATTGAGACAACCACTCAGGCGGCGGCCTTTGCGATCGTCAAACAACGGGAGACTGAGGCCCGTAGCCGCGAGCGCAAACGAACCTTGGAAATCCTTGAAGAGAGGGTTGTCACGCGCACCGCTGAACTACAGGCAAAAAACCAGGAACTGGAACACGAGATCAGCCAGCGCCAACACGTCGAGACACTACTACGGGCCAGAAATGAAGAGTTGAAGGCCTTTGCTTACACGGTATCTCACGACCTCAAGGCTCCGTTGCGAGGCATTGACGGCTATGCCCGTGAGCTGGACCGAAGGCACCGCCAAGGGCTCAGCGAGCGAGCGCTTTTCTGCCTTACACAAATTCTGACGGCAACTCAGAACCTCGATCGGCTCATTGAGGATTTGTTGCATTATTCTCGGCTGGATGCGGAAACACCTAAGTGCACCCGGGTGAATCTGGCTCAGATGGTGGAATCCATCCTCAGGGACCGGAAACCGGTAATTCTCGAGCGCAACGCTGATGTGGTGGTCAACCTCTCGTCGGCGAGTGTTCATACCTGGGAGCGAGGTCTTTTTCAGGTTTTCACCAATCTGATCGACAACGCCCTCAAGTACAGCCGAGACGCCAGGACTCCGCGGATTGAAATAACCAGCCAAGAGCTCGCCGATGCCGTTCGAATCATGATTTCTGATAACGGAATCGGCTTTGACATGAAGTACCACGACCGCATTTTTGGACTCTTCAATCGGCTGGTGCGGCAAGAGGAGTTCGATGGGACCGGGGCTGGTCTGGCTATTGCCAAAAAGGTGGTGGAGAAGCTGAGTGGCAGGATCTGGGCCGAGTCGAAGCTCGGCTCGGGCGCAAAGTTTTTTGTCGAAGTGCCCAAACTAGGTCCACTAGGCTCGGGAGAGTGATATGAACACATGGGTGCGCCCGATTTTGCTAGTAGAAGACAATCCCATGGATCTGGACCTTACTTTTCAAGCACTGAAAGAGCACAGCGTTGCCAACCCCATCGTGACCTGCCGAGATGGTGAGGAGGCGCTGCAGTACATGGAAGAACACCAACTGCCCACCGATTCACAAATCCCTATTTTAGTTCTGCTGGACCTGCGACTGCCTAAAGTGGACGGCATCGAGGTATTAAGACAGGCACGCAACCATTCAGTATGGAAGCAGGTCCCCATTGTCGTGCTGACAACCTCTCGCGAAAACAAAGATATTGAGGCTGCCTACCAGTTAGGAGTCAGTTCTTACATTGTCAAACCTGTGGATTTTCTCGCCTTTGCTGAAGTGGTAAAAACGATCAAAGTCTATTGGCTGCTCACCAATGAGCCGCCGTTTCGAGAAAGCAACGCGGTGTAATCCATGACAGAGAAGATCCGCGTGCTCTACGCTGAAGACGACTTGTCCGATCTTGATCTGACAAAAACACACTTCCGGCTTAACGCTCCGGATTGTGAACTCGAGGTGGTAGACACCGGACAGAGATGTCTGACTCGCTTGCAGGAAGGCAAATACGATGTGTTGCTGCTGGACAATCGTTTACCAGATATGGAGGGGATTGAAGTCCTGAAAGAATTGGCCATAAGAGATGTTCGGATGCCCGTGGTGATGGTGACCGCCGCAGGAGATGAAGCTCTGGTTGTTCAAGTGCTTCGTCTCGGAGCGTTGGATTACGTCCCGAAACAAGGCAACTATATCGAGAGCTTGCCTGCAATTCTAAGGAACGCAGTGGCTCAATGTCGCACACAGCAAGGATGGGGGCAGGGGGCAGAGCGTCGACAACGTCGTATCCTCTACGTGGAACACCATCAAGCAGACATCGACCTCACGTTGGAACATTTTGCGGGCTCCGCGGCTCATTTCATACTGGAAGTCGTTCACTCCCCAAGTCACGCACTGGCACTTTTGCAGGAAGACAAGTTTGATCTTGTCCTGGTGGACCTGCGGATGCCGGAAATGACTGCGCTTGATCTCTTGAGAGAGGCAAAGCACCTTGGCCTGCTGGCCCCGTTTATCATCATCACCGGCCAAGGCGATGAGGCGGCGGCGGTGGCTGCCTTGAAACTCGGGGCCTTTGACTACATTATCAAGAGGGATAATTACCTCACCCATTTACCCCACGCCATAGAGAATGCCATTGCCCGCTCGCAGCTCATCCAAACCAATCGCCGTTTGCAGACGGAGCTCGCAGAGCGAGAGCGAGCGGAGGCAGAAAATGCCCGCCTGCTGGTCGAAGGCCTCGGTCAGCGCCAACGTCTTGACGAAATCATTGCCAGCGTGCCAGGACTCGTGTGGGAGGCTTGGGGGAGTCCCGATGAAGCTGACCAGAGAACGAACTTTGTTAGCAACCACGTCGAGCGCATGCTGGGATACAGTGTCCAGCAGTGGTTGTCTACACCTAACTTCTGGCTAAGCATTGTTCATCCGGATGACAAAGAACGTGCAGCGCGAGAAGCAGCCGAGTTTTTCGCCAGCGGCAAGGGTGGAATCAGCCAGTTTCGCTGGATTGCGCGGGACGGACGGGTCGTGTGGGTCGAGGGTCACTCAACAGTCATTTGTGACAATCAAGGAAACCCTGTGGGAATGCGCGGCGTTACAACCGACATCACTGCCAGAAAAGAAGCGGAACGAGGCAGAGCGCAACTGGAAGAACAACTTCGACAGGCTCAAAAAATTGACTCCATCGGCCGACTGGCAGGTGGAGTGGCGCACGACTTCAACAACATCCTGACAGCCATTCGTGGTTATGCGGATCTAATGCTCCTGGAGCTTGCACCAGGGGACCCGATGCGCTCAAGCGTGACAGAGATCAGCAGGGCCGGGGAACGGGCGGCCGACCTCACCCGTCAGCTCTTAGCCTTTAGCCGTAGGCAGCTGCTTCAGCCTCGAGTTCTCGCCCTGAATTCCTTGATTGCAGATAGCATCAAGATGCTCAAACGGCTGCTTGGAGAGGACATCGAATTGGTCACGCTGCTGGATCCAGAGTTGGGTAATGTGAAGGCTGATGCCGGGCAAATGGAACAGGTCATTCTGAATCTCGCTGTCAATGCTCGGGACGCCATGCCTCAAGGAGGAAAACTCACGCTGGAAACGCGAAATGTCATCCTGCAGGAAGAGTACGCGCAAAAACACTTTTCGCTCCAACCCGGCTCGTACATCATGATGACCATTAGTGATATTGGTTGTGGCATGGACCCACACACTCTCTCTCATATCTTCGAGCCTTTTTTCACGACCAAGGAGCCGGGGAAAGGAACCGGGTTGGGACTATCAACGGTGTACGGCATTGTTCAGCAAAGTGGCGGCTCGATTTGGGTCTACAGCGAGCCAGGGCGTGGAACAACCTTTAAGATTTACCTACCTCGAATTGAAGAACCTCTTGACGAAGCAGGGGAAAGGCGAATTGAGTCCGATAATCCCAGAGGTTCGGAGACCATTTTGGTCGTGGAGGACGATGAGATCGTCCGGAAGCTGACGTGTCAGGCGCTGCGAAGATATGGATACCAAGTGATCGAGGCGGCTAACGGGATTGAGGCGCTGCTGTCGTGTGAAAAACATCCGGAGCCGATACCTCTGATGATCACGGATGTCGTCATGCCGCAGATAAGTGGTCCAGAGTTGGCTACGCGGCTGCGGCTACTGCATCCTGAAACTCAAGTCCTCTACATCTCAGGCTATACAGACGATGCGGTCGTGCGTCATGGACTTCTGGATGCGGCCCTCTATTTCCTCCAAAAGCCGTTTACTCCAGGTGCGCTGGTTCACAAGGTACGAGACATACTGGACCAAGCGGATGCCCCTCCTACGTTGTGAGGGTCCACCTGCAGGCAAGCGCTTGGAGAAGGGACTTGGACGGAATCTTGCCCATACATGCATGAACTACGGGACCTTGCAATTCGTCAACTGCGCGTGAAATACTTGGGTACACAGGATTATTACGAACGTACCCATATCCTTCGGGAGGTCACAATGGAAGACAAGAAGACGCGACGGGAGTTCATTCAGGCATCCACAGCAGTTGCGGGTTCCATGGCCTTCAGTAGTGCGATTTTGGGGCAGTCTAGCGGCTCCAGCACCGGGATCCCCACTCGTATTCTGGGAAGAACCGGCGTTCCTGTCTCCATGATCTGTCTTGGTGGGTGGCACATCGGTGCGGTGCAGGAAAAGGCCGAATCGATTCGCATCATGCACGCCGCCTTGGATGAAGGCATAACGTTCTTCGACAATGCCTGGGATTACCACAATGGGAAGAGTGAGGAGTGGATGGGCGATGCGCTTTCAGTCGGCGGCAAGCGGGCCAGGGTATTCCTGATGACGAAAAACTGCGAGCGCGACTACGCAGGTTCCATGAGGAACTTGGATGAGAGTTTGCGCCGTTTGAAGACAGACCATCTCGACCTGTGGCAGTTTCACGAAATGGTGTATGACAATGACCCCGACTGGGTGTTTGAGAAGGGCGGCATGAAGGCAGCGTTGGAAGCGCAAAAGGCGGGCAAGGTGCGCTTCATTGGTTTCACCGGACACAAAGATCCGCGCATTCACCTGAAGATGCTCAACAAGCCGTACGACTGGGCGACGGCTCAGATGCCCATCAACGTCATGGATGCCCACTACCGCAGCTTTCAAAATGAGGTGGTTCCCGTTTGCCTGGCCAGGCAGGTGGGCGTCATCGGCATGAAGAGTTTGGGAGGTGGATCGCCTCGCGGCCGCATTCCAATGCAGGGTGGTGTTTCCGCTCAAGACTGCATCCGCTTTGCCCTGACGGTTCCCGTATCCACTTTGGTGGTGGGGATTCAGTCGATGGAAGACCTGAAGCAGGATGTTGCCATTGCCCGTAATTTCAAACCTATTCCCGAATCAGAAAAGATGACGCTCTTGAGCCGCATTCGGGAGGAGGGCAGCGACGGGCGGCACGAGCTTTTCAAGTCAACGAAGACCTTTGACGGCCCGCATCACCGCAAACAGCATGGATTCGATTTGGCTGTTGGTTAAGGCGACTAGTGGATTGTCGCAGGGAGAGGCAGCAGGCTGCGATGGTCGGTGGCGATGGCCCAGCCCTCGTCGATGCGGCCAATCAAGCCATGAAAGTGCACGTCGGCACCAGTCAGCACCAGCAGTACATCGCCGGGCTTTACCTCGGGGTTGAGCAGTTGAAATTTCACCACCGTCACTACACCGTTGCTTTGGCCCATTGTTTCGAAGGCGAAGTCTTTGGTTTCAATCACCAGCGTTTTAGAGTTGGAGTTGTAATTCGAGTTTTCTGACATTCAAGGTTCCCAGCATCTTGACCGCGAAGCTTTTCGCCCGTCCTCAGCGGCGGGCGAAATCCTTCAATCACCGTCAGTCTAACACAGCCTGGCCTAAACCCCGCACGCCCACATTCCTTCGTTTATCGCATAGCTAGTCTCCCGTCATTCCCGCGAAAGCCGGATTCCAGCCAGAAGGGTCTCCCTTGATCCCGGCATTCGCCGGACTGACGGACTTGAATGGGTGTGCAGTCTTTGGGTATTCCGACGTGCAGCGTGATTCTTCAGCGAGTCTCGGCGACGAATTGCCAGTCTTCAGGCAGGTTCAGGATGAAGGCATGGCACGACTGGCGGCGGTTCCCTTCGTGCACCAGCACCAACCTCTTACCCGGCTCAAACCAGGAGAGGCCTTCCCAGTTTGCGTGGCTAAGGTCTTCGGGAAGGAATTGAGCCAGATCGAGCGGCTTTCCGACTGGCTTGCCCGTCAGGTCAAACCGTTGTAGCCAATGGTAAAGATACTGTGGCCGCTCCGCGGAATCTTGCGAAACGATGAGAACTAGAAAGATCCAATCGTCGACCGAACCACCCGGCGACCGAGTCCAGACGAGGTCAGGTGCGCGGAAGCGTTGTGCCTCGGGTTCTTCACCCGCAGGTTTCGGGACTTCCAGTTCAACCGCGAGCTTGGCATCCCGCATCTTCAGCTCCACGCCCCGAACGCCTGAATTCAGATCATGCACAACCACGAGCGGTCGCATTGCTCGTCGTCCCGCAATATCTCGCACCGACCAGGGAACGGAGGCATAATCCGGATATCCACCTTCCCAAACTACCGCGATGCGCGAGATGCCTCCCGGCAGCGGGCGCACGGCGACTCCTTCCAGTCCTCGATTGGCAAATTCTCCCAGCAAGCTGTCATATTCGGCTATAGGACCTACTTCTCCGACGAGCGAGCGCAATCTCTCAGATAGGAACACCAACCTCCCGTCGGCCAAGCGATCGATTCCTTCGAAGTCTGGGACCAGAGGCGTGGCGGGCAAAGGAATTCGGCGCACTCCAGTTCGCTGCAACTCGATCAACGGACCTCTCTCTCCAGCAATCGGAACGCTGAAGTAGGAGCCCCAGGCTGCATCATCCACCACGAGCAAGCTGTCCGATTGTCGGAGCACTCCCGACGCTTCACGGATTTCTGTGCTGGAGCCTCCAGGCGGAGCCGTACAGGCCCCAAGCAAGAGCAGAAAGCAACAGACAAGTCGAGTCTTTGACATGAAGGCGATTTAGGCTACCGACGCGAGGCGAGAGTGCCACCTCAATTTCCTGCGCCTTGGGAAAATGAACGAACCTTGCTAGCGAAATCCGTGAAGCTGCGAGCGGGTCGGGGGCAGTCTACAACAGCGGAGGGAAGAGCAAAAGCGTAGAAGCGCGATAATGACGAAAGGAATCTGCTCTTGCTCGTACCGTTTGATCTGTCGGTTATTTTGCTGCTAGTGTTCACGTACTGGTGAGCGTCACAGATCACACTTGGCAGCGAGCAAAAATGACAATGAGAACAGTGGTTGCAACCCGGTACGTCACGCCACTTCGCGAGGGTGGCTCGCTCCCGGCAATTGTCGAAGCCGACGACGATGGGATGTATGTTCTCAAGTTCCGCGGTGCCGGACAAGGGCCTAAGGCTCTGATTGCCGAGTTGGTAGCGGGAGAGATTGCTCGTGCGGCAGGATTGCCGGTTCCGGAGATCGTCTTTGTCGAACTCGATGCCGACCTTGCCCGTACAGAACCTGATCCCGAAATTCAAGCGTTGATCCGCGCCAGCGCAGGCCTCAACCTGGCACTCGACTATCTGCCAGGTGCTGTGACATTCGACCCGATCGCAGAGAAGCCTGACTCAGAGCTGGCGTCTTCGATCGTTTGGTTTGATGCCTATGTTTCCAACGTGGACCGCACGCCCCGCAACTCGAACATTCTGGTGTGGCACCAACGCCTCTGGCTGATTGACCATGGAGCCGCGCTCTACTTCCACCACGCTTGGGATAACCCGCTCGAACGCTCCCAGGACCCTTTTCCACATATCAAAGACCACGTTCTGCTCCCGCTGGCTGGTTCTCTGCAGAAAATTCATCCGAAGATGCTCGCCCGCATCACTCCGGAGGTCATCGCGCGGATGGTTGAATTGATTCCAGACTCCTGGCTGGTTAACGACACTTCACTGGGCGGAAGCCAGCAACAGCGAAATGTTTACACTCAGTATCTAGCGAAGCGGCTGGAGCCGCCGCATCGATTTCTGGAGGAGGCCATTCGTGCCCGATCTCTGCACCTATGATTACGCCATCATCCGTGTCGTTCCCAAAGTCGAGCGTGAAGAGTTTGTGAACGTCGGAGTGATCGTCTCCTGTCCCGCAAAGGGCTTTCTCGAAGCCCGCATTGAGCTCGACGAGCAACGCTTGAAGGCCCTCGATGCGACGCTGGACATTGAATCCATGCGCCCGCATCTGGCGAGTATTATTGCGATCTGCGCGGGCGGAGAGCTGGCTGGACCGATTGGGCAACTGTCACAGCGGGAGCGCTTTCACTGGCTCACGGCTCCTCGCAGTACAACCATTCAAACGTCTCCCGTCCATACGGGCCACACGACGAATCCAGATTCGGTTCTGGAACACTTGCTCCAATCGTCGGTACGCCCGCCGCGTGAAGAGTCGAGGCTGTGACTGGCAGAACGAGGCACGGGAGATCTGTGGCAACTCGTGGCCACTAGAGCGGGCTGGATTCCGGCTCGCGCCGCGCCTAGCCGGAATGACGGGCGTGAGAAGTATGGTCAGGCAAGGCTGTCGTGAAATGCGACTTAGGATGGAATGTGCGACGCCTAGGACTAGTCGCGTCGCGCCTGATCGACCAGATCCGCCATACAGGCGGCGTTGGATTTGCTGAGTTCCAGCAAACCCCTTGAGACGCCTTTGCGATCTACTTCGGGTCGATTCTGACTGACCTTCCACTTGCCGATCAGACGTTCGACCGGAATCTCGATTCCCACGATCCCGCGCAATTGCCCTTCGATGTAATCGTTTGGCGCATCGGCTACTTCCCACGGTTCTGCCCTCTGCGCTTCGTGCCGGTCGGTGAGCCTTCCCACCAATGCCCGCAGCCACGCGGGATCCTCAATAATGCGCAGCGGGCCGTAAGCATGGACCACGGCATAATTCCAAGTGGGCACGACCTTTCCCGATTCCTGCTTGGTCTGATACCAGGAAGGCGTGATGTAGATTTCCGGACCCTGGAAAATCGCGAGGGCTGCCACATCGCAAGAAAAATCCCGCCACATTGGATTGGCTCGGGACACATGGCCGCGCAAAGTCCCCAAAGACTGCGATTCCGGATCGAGCTCCATGGGAATATGGTTCGCATTGAGACCCGTTCGATCCAGAGTAACGAGTGTTGCCAACGGATGATTCCTGACCAGATCGTGCAGAACTTCAAGGCGCGTTTCTTCAAAATGTGCAGGAACATACATTGGAACTTCTCCTGGTGACTAGGATTTAAGAGCGGATCCCCGAATCGGCATTGAGCGCACGCGCACCGCACACGCGTCAAAGACGGCGTTGGCGACGGCGGGAGGCACGGCGATCATCGGAGTTTCCCCGGCACCTACGGAAGGCAGGTCGCGGCGGTTGAGCAGAACGGTTTCGATGGGCGGGGCATCTTTGAAGCGCGGAACTGGGTACTGGGAGAAGCGTCCGTTTAGCAAGCGTCCGTTCTCGAACTGAATCTCCTCGCTGAGCGTTCCTCCAAGGGTCATGATGACGCAGCCTTCCACTTGGGCGCGGAGATTGGCGGGATTTTGAATGGCACCGCACTCGAAAGCTTCAACGATGCGCCGTACCTTGATGGCGCCACGTTCTCGGTCGACAGTCACCTCGACACACGCGGCTGTGTAGGATCCTTTCTCCGTTCCACAGGCCAGGCCAACTCCGATTCCAGGACGGCGCTGCTTTCGAGTGCCCTGCCAATCAAAGCGTTCAGCCGCAGCCTGCAAAACAGCGCGGAGGCGTTCGTTCTTCAAGTGGGCGAGTCGATATTCGAGAGCATCAGCTTTCGCGGCCGTCGCCAGCTCGTCCATGAACGACTCGCGAGCGAACGTGTTTGCGGTTGCGGCGAGCGCGCGATAAGAACCTTCGCGCAACGGAGGTTCGGAATAGCAGAACCGTTCATGGGTATGCGCAATTTCATAGGGCGATTCAAGCGCCGAGGCTCCTGAATTGAAGTCAGTAAAGTCCCAGGCCAGTAGGCGCCCGTCCGCTGCCAGGCCTGCCTGTGCTTCAATTAGTCCTGCTGGCCGGAAGTAAGCCCAGGTGAATTCCTCTTCACGCGTCCAGCGCAACGAAACGGGCCGCCCGGCGCCTTTCGAAAGCCGCGCCGCTTCCACGGCAACTTCGCCCGTGTGCTTGCCGCCAAACCCGCCTCCCGTGTCAGGCACAATCACACGTACCCGATCCTCCGGCATATGGAAAGCGTCCGCAAGGTCGTGACGCACGCGCTGCGGCTGCTGACTTCCGGTCCAGACGGTGAGCTGGCCCTCCTGCCATTCGGCGACGGCTGCTCGGGGTTCCATGGGCGCATGTTGGATGTAAGCAATCTCGTAGCTGGCCCTCACCGTTTGCTTCGCGGCAGCCAGGCCTTCCTGCAGTGAGCCTTTGCTGCGAACGCGCGGCTTCCTCGGACCTGATTCATCTGTGGCTGCCTTCTGTTTGAGGTAGGTGAAGAGGTCTTTGCTCGAAGGATGCGGAGCCGTCTTCCACGAAGCTTTGGAGCTGAGTACATCCAGGGCCTTCTGGGCCTGAAAGGATGTGGCTGCGACGCAACCCGCGAAGTTTCCGTCGCGCACCACCGTAACTCCTGGAAGTTTCTGCTTGGCGGACAGATCCACGTCGGTCAGAACCGCTCCATAGGAAGGCGCTCGTAGAACTTTGCCATACTCCATATTGGGACGTACGACATCCGAAGGATAGCGATG
>Ga0075418_10004065_pt1 | contig 16655 bp, 13 predicted proteins | sample SoiMetdeltSBSDD2_FD_81776 | JGI IMG/M metagenome (GOLD analysis project Ga0075418, IMG submission 81776) | Bulk soil microbial communities from a Populus tree surrounding site in Tennessee, USA - Soil MetaG P. deltoides SBSDD2 | ecosystem: Environmental > Terrestrial > Soil > Tree plantation... | reverse complement strand
GGGCCTGCCACGAAGGAGTATCCGCTCCGCGCACGCCCGCTTCGGCGAGGGTCGGCACTTCCGGGGCGAGCCTCATACGCTCCGGGCCGGCGACCGCCAGCCCCACCAGCCGGTTCGCCCGCACGTGCGGCAGCAGCGCGGCCGGGCTGGCATACAGCATGTGCGCTTCCCCGGCGAGCACGGCGACAGCCGCCGGGCCGGTGCCCTTGTAATGGATGGGAACGACGTTGATGCCGGTTACGATCTTGAGCAGCTCGGGCCCCAGGTGCGTGAGAGTCCAGATGTTACCCGAGGCGTAGTTGAGCTCGCCCGGCCGCGCTCTTGCGAAAGCGATGAGCTGCTTCACCGAGCGCACCGGCAGCGAGGGATGCGTCGCCAGCATGAGATGGAAGGACGTCAGCTGGCTCACACCGGCGAAATCCCTCTGGGGATCGTACGCGACCTTCTCTGCATGCGGGGTCATCACGAGCGGTCCGGAAAAGCCGAGCAGCAGCGTGTACCCGTCCGGCGCGGCTTTCGCCACGTGATCCATGGCGATGACGCCACCCGCCCCGGCCCGATTGTCCACGATGATCTGCTGGCCGAGCCGCTCGGAGAGCCTCTGCCCGACGAGCCGGGCGGTGAAGTCGACTCCGCCCCCCGGCGCGGTCGGAACGACGATCCGCACCGGCCTGGATGGCCAGGATTGCGCCAGCGCGCTTCCAGCCACGAGCACGAGACCGAGTCCCGCAAGAAGTGGTGTTCTCATTGCTTTGCCAGGCCAAGCTCGACGAGTACGGACTTGTGATCGGCGTAATCCTTGTCGAGATTCCTGCGGAACTGTGCGCCGGTCATGAAATCTTCGACCCACAGGTTTTTCTCGAGGTCGGCTTTCCATTCCGCGGTTTCGGTTACTTTCCGCAGCGCGTTTTCCCAGTAGTCGATCTGCGCGGCAGCCATTCCCCTGGGCCCCATGATCGCACGCCAGCTGCGGGTCACGAGGTCCACGCCCTGCTCCGTCCAGGTCGGAACACCGGCGAGCGCGCCGCCGAGGCGCCTGGAGGCAGCCACGGCCACTATGCGCAGGCGGCCCGCCGCGATGTGAGGGTGCGCGACGACCGCAGTGGTGGCGGCAAGCTCGATGTGCCCACCCAGCAGGTTGATGATCACTTCCGCGCCGGCCTTGAACGACACCACCTTGAGGTCCCTCATATTGCCGCCGATCGCCTTCTGGAGCAGCAACGCCGAGACGTGAGTGCCGCCGCCGACCGCAACGATACCGACCGTCACCGACTTCGGGTCCTTCTTCAAGCGCTCGATCAGGTCCTTGCCGGTCCGGATCGGCGAGGCCGCGTTCAGGGAGAACGCGATGCAGTCGTCGTAGAGCGCGGCGATCGGCGTGAAATCGGTGTAGTTGAGCGCGCTGGATCCCATGATGTAGCCGCTGACCAGCGACGGCCCGGCCACCATCAGGGTGTGCCCGTCGCCGGGCCGCTGGCTGACGTAGGTAAAGCCGATACTGCCGCTGGCGCCGGGCTTGTTGACCACCGTGATCGGGACATTCACCAGCTTGTTGGCGACGAGGAGTCGCTCCACCGTGCGCGCGGTCTGGTCCTGGCTGCCGCCCGCCGCGAAGCCGACGACGATTTCGACGCTGCGTTTCGGCAACCAGCCCTGGGCCGGGGCGGCAGCCGCGAAGCCGGCGAGCGCCAGCGCGATCAGCGCGCGCTCGAGCTTCATGTGCTTACCTCGCGTCCGTCACTCGAGAACAATACCGGACTCACGAAGGTGGAGAATGACCTTGTGCCACTTTGCGACTTCCGCCCGGTGAAACTCGGTGAGCGCCTGCGGTCCGTTTACTGCCAGCTCCTGGCCTTCCTGGGCGAGAACCGATATCACGGCTGGGTTCTCCACCGCCTTGCGGACTTCCTTGAAGAGCCTTTCCCTGATGGCTCCCGCCGTGTTCCTGGGCGTAAACAACGCGAACCATTGCAGGGACTCGAATCCCTCCAGGCCCGACTCCGCGACCGTGGGGACCTCGGGGAACACGCCCGTGCGCCTTGCGCTGGTAACGGCAATTGCCCGCAGACGCGCGGCCTTTACATGAGGCGACACCGGGATAACGGTGGTAATCACCAGGTGCACCCGGCCGCCTATCGTGTCTATTACTGCCGGCGGGCCGCCCTTGTAGGGGACGTGCACCAGGTTGATGCTGGCAGCGCGGTTCAGCATCTCGAAGGTGAGATGGTGGATAGAACCGACACCGGGGGTGGCATAGAGAAGCTCTTTGGGCTTGGCCTTGGCGAGTCCGATCAGTTCCTTGACCGACTTGACCGGCAACGATGGATTGCATGCGATCACGAGCGGCGCAATCGTGACGAGCGTGACAGGCGTGAAATCCCCGACCGGATCGTAGGGACGCGCCTTCGTGAGGAATGGAACGATGGAGACACTGCCGCCACCGACGATCAGCGCGGTGTAGCCATCAGGGGGCGCAGCAGCCGTGATCTGCGCTGCAAGGAGACCGGCCCCGCCCCCGCGATTTTCCAGGACGAGCGGCTGCCCCAATGATTCGGAAACACTCGGGCCGACGACGCGCGCTATTATGTCGGGCGCCGTGCCCGGCAGTCCCCCGATAATGAGCCTGACCGGTTTGGCAGGATAAGTCTGACACCACGCAGACCCACCCACTGCGAGCGACGCGGCGAGCAGAACAGCCACTCGAAGCAATGTGGTTTCCATCCGGTCCCCTTCCCTACTGCGGTTTGAGCGCCTTGATCACCTTGCCCCACTTGTCGTACTCGGTCTGAAGGAACGCCGCGAACTCACCGGGCGTGCTCGACTGCGGCTCGAAACCCTGCCGTTCGAGCTGATCCCGATAGTCCGGCAGGGCGGCGATCTTTGCCATTTCCCCGTGCAGCCGGCCGACCAGGTCCCGCGGCGTTGCAGCCGGCGCCACGATCGAATACCAGGAGGGGGCTTCGACGCGGGGATAGCCCAGCTCCTTGAAGGTCGGCAGCTCCGGAGCGCTCGGCGAGCGCGAGGGGCTCGTCACTGCGAGCGCTACCAGGCGTTTCGAGCGCATGTGCGATGTGAGCGCCGTAACGCTGGCGAAGATCGCCTGCGCCTCACCCGAGAGCACCCCGACCGCGGCCAGCGCGGCGCCCTTGTAATGTATCGGCACGATGTCGACGCCCGCGACCGACTTGAACAGCTCGGGCACCAGGTGCGTGGGACCCCAGATGCTGGCGGAAGCGTAGTTGAGCTCGCCCGGGCGCGCCTTTGCGAACGCGACGAACTGCTTCACCGACCGCACCGGCAGCGAGGGATGCACGGCGAGGATGTGGTACGAGGAGGCGAGCAGGCTCACCCCGGTGAAATCCCGCAGCGGATCGTAGGGGACCTTTTCCACGTGAGGCGTCATCGCCAGGGAGCCCACGAAGCCGAGGAGCAGCGTATAACCGTCGGGGGCAGCCTTCGCCGCCAGCGCGGTGCCGATGGTCCCGTTGCCGCCGGGCCGGTTGTCCACGATGAACTGCTGGCCGAGGCGCTCGCCGAGCTTCTGTCCCGCGAGCCGCGCCACGAAATCGTTGCCTCCCCCCGGCGCGACCGTGACGATGATGCGCACCGGCCTGGCAGGATAGGACTGCGCTGCCGCACCCGCGGCGAATATCAGCAGTAACAGGAAAGCGGACGCGCGCACCCGGGTTCTCGCTTTTCGCTCTAACGCGAAAAAGTGTCCTTCGTCTTGAGGACAGTGATCACCTTGCCCCATCTTTCGTACTCGGCCCGCAGGAAGGTCGCGAACTCACCCGGCGTGGCGGTCTGCGGCTCCATCGCCTGCTTCTCGAGGACAGCCCGGTAGTCGGGCAGCGCGCTGATCTTGACGATCTCGCCGTGCAGCCGGTCGATGACGTCCCGGGGCGTCGCGGCGGGCGCCACGATCGCGTACCAGCTGGGCGCCTCGACGCCGCGCACGTTGAGCTCCGCCAAAGTCGGCACTTCGGGGATGACCGGCGAGCGCGCAGGGCTCGTCACCGCGACCGCCACGAGCCGTTTCGCGCGTACGTACGGCATGAGGGCGGTCACGCCACCGAAAATCACCTGCGCCTCGCCGGAGAGCACGCCGATCGCCGCCGGCCCGGAACCCTTGTATTGAATGGCCGTGATGTTCGTCCCCGTCGCCGATTTGAACAATTCCGGCACGAGGTGCGTGGGGGTCCAGATGTTGCCCGATGCGTAGTTCAACTCGCCCGGGCGCGCCTTGGCCAGGGCGATCAACTGCTTCACCGACCGCGCGGGCAGCGACGGATGCACTGCGAGAATGTGGTAGGAGGAGGAGAGCAGGCTTACGCCGGTGAAATCCCTGAGCGGGTCGTAAGTCACCTTCTCCACGTGGGGATACATCGCGAGCTGCCCCACGAAACCCAGCAGCAGCGTGTAGCCGTCAGGCGCCGCGCTCGCTGCCTGACCGGTGCCGATGCTGCCGCCGCCGCCGGGACGGTTGTCCACGATGAACTGCTGGCCAAGCCGCTCCCCGAGCCGCTGGCCTATGAGCCGCGCGATGAAATCGTTGCCGCCGCCCGGCGAGGTCGGTACCACGATGCGCACCGGCTTCGCGGGATAGGCCTGCGCCTGCGCGCCGCCCCCGATCCAGGCGAGCCCGACCAGCAGCGCAGCCAGCCGGTAAATTGCCTGTTCCATGACGCCATCACTCGATCTTGATGCCGGCCGCCTTGACCACCTTGGCCCACATCGCGATCTCGCGCCGAATCTTGGCGCGGGCCTCCTCAGTCGAAATGCCCGAGATCTCCGAGCCGCCCGCAAGCACGTGCTCCTTCACCTCCGGCATGCGCAGGACCTTCACGGTCTCGGCATAGAGGCGCTCGATGATACGGGGCGGTGTGCCCGCTGGCGCAAAGAGCCCCACCCAGCCGTCCACGTGGAATTTGGGAACGCCCGCTTCCGCAAACGTGGGCAGGTCGGGCAGCGGCGCCGAGCGCTTCGACGTGGTCTGGGCGAGCGCCTTCAGCCGGCCGCTCTTCACGTGGGGGAGGGACGAGGGCGGCGTGGCGAACGAGACCTGGGCCTCGTTGCCCACAACGGCCACCATCGCCGGTCCGCCGCCCTTATAGGGCACGCTGATGAAATCCACCCCCGCCGTCATCCTGAACAGCTCCCCCGCGAGGTGTATGCCGGTGCCCACGCCCGGATGCGCGTAGCGGACCTTCCCCGGCTGCGCTTTCGCAAGCGCAATCAATTCCTTCAGTGAGGCGACCGGCACTGCGGCGTTCACCACGGCGACGTAGGGGTAGTTGATCATCTCCGTAATCGCGGGAATATCGCGTACCGGGTCGTACGGCAGCTTCGGATAGATGCTCGGGGCGATGGAGACCGGGGGATCGGCCGTGACCAGCAGGGTATAGCCGTCGGGCGCGGCCTTGGCGACGATGTCGGTGCCGATGTTGCCGGCGGCCCCACCCCGGTTGTCGACGATGAGGTTCTGGCCGAGCCCTGCGGGCATGTACTGCGCGAGCAGGCGTGCGGTGAAGTCCGTCGATCCGCCGGGCGGAAAGGAAACGACGACGCGGATGGATCGTTGGGGATAGGCTTGCGACAGCGCGACAGACGGTATTCCAAGCACAGCGGCAAGTACGACGGCGCAGCCGATCGGCTTCATTGCTCTCTCCTCCAAGGGCCGCCTCGTCGGGCGACAGCTTATCTGTTTACCTTCGGGCAATCTATTCCAATCGCCGGATCGCGGCAAGCTCAACGGATGGGGCACCGGCATCAGTCGTACTTGCGGACGTCGTCGATTACCTTGCCATCGTTGGGCAGCTCGCCGGGCGTAGCAAATGCAACCTGACCGCGCAGATTGCACACCGCGCGAATGGAATCCTCGATCGCCCGCGCCAGGGACTCGCTGCCGCCGCCCTCGACCTCACAGCGCAGGATCATGCGGTCGTTCTTCTTCTCGTCGTGATCGACCGTCAGGCGATGTTTCCGGATCTCGGAGAAACGCCGGGCGACTTCGGCAACCTGCGCGGGCTTGACGAACATGCCTTTGACTTTCGTGGTCTGGTCCGCCCGCCCCATCCACCCCCGGATGCGCATGCCGGTGCGCCCGCACGGGCTCGCGCCGGCGAGCACCGCCGAGAGATCGCCGGTCGCAAAGCGGATCAGGGGATACTCCGGCGTCAGGGCGGTCACCACGACTTCGCCTACCTCCCCCGCTGCCACCGGGTCCCCTGTCCCCGGCCGCACGATCTCGACGATGACGCCTTCGTCCACGATCATGCCTTCCAGCGCCGGCGATTCGTACGCGATCAGCCCCAGGTCCGCGCTCGCATAGCATTGGAGCGTGGCGATGCCGTGCTGCTGCAGCCACTGCCGCAGGCTGGCCGGCAACGCTTCGGCGGAAACCAGCGCCTTCCTGAGGCTCCCCACGTCCGCGCCCAGCTCCTCCGCCTTCTCCAGGACGATGCGCAGAAAGGACGGCGTGCCGCCGTAGCACTGTGGCCGGACCGCGGCGATCGTCCGCACCTGCATCTCGGTCTGTCCCGTGCCGGCGGGAATGACCGCGCATCCCAGCGCCTGCGCGCCCAGGTCGAACATCAATCCGGCGGGCGTGAAGTGATACGCGAAGGTGTTGTGCACGATCTCGCCGCGGCGGAATCCCGCCGCGTGCATCGCGCGCGCGATGCGCCAGTAGTCGCCGCGGCGCCCCTCGGGATCGAAGACCGGACCCGGCGACGCGTAGATGCGCGCGAGCTCGCCGGGTGGGAGGGATATCATATCCGCGAATGGCGATGCTGCTTGCTGGAGATCGGCGAGCTCGGATTTGCGCGTGACCGGCAGCCGGGCGAGCGCGGTCCTGTCCGTGATGGCCGCAGGATCGACACGAGTCAGGAGGCGGGCGAAGTACGGCGCCCGTTGCCGCGCGGCGGCGATGACGAGCTTGAGTGCGCTGAACTGGTCGCGCTCGCGCTTCTCCGGATCGCGGGTTTCGAGGCTGTCGTAAAACTCCATACCAGGACTTTAAGTTAACCGCCAAGACGCCATGGCGCCAAGGAATTCGGGATTGAGAACATTCCCTCGCCACCATTCTGCTTCGAGTCGGTGGATTCGTCAGGCAGCCTGTTGTGTGAGTTCATTCCATTCCCGGACATGCTCCTCCAGCGCCTTCCTCCCGCACCGGTTGCACACCATCGGTTTGCGGCTTCCGGTGAGGATCACCATTGTTCCTTTCTTGCACTTCTTGCACCAGCTATTTTTCATCTCGATGAACGGCTGGAACCAGCTGCATTGAGTCGCTCTCAATCTCTGTGAGAGCCACGCGAACTCCCTCATTGGATAGAAGTTGGCAATATCCAGTTGCTTCAGCCGCTGCAACTCCGCGAGAGGTCTGAGCGACTCGTCGGTGGCCTTCATATTTGTCAGATGCAAAAGCTCAAGGTTGCCCAGCGGGGCGAGCGGCTTGAGCGTATCGACGTTCATTCTCGTCCACATGCTTCCTGCAACCGCGATTGCGCGCAACGACCTGAGACTCGACAGCGGCTCCAGATCATGAACATTCTTGAAATGGGTTATGGCAAGTCCTGATAGGGACTGGAAATTGCCAAAGGCGGCCAACGATGTGACTTTGGAGCAACTTTCAACCCCAAGGACTCTCAGGTTGGTCAACTTGCCCAGGGAATCAAGAGCTCCGGTCTTGAGGTTTTCAATATAGAGCGACTCGAGCGAGATACATCCACAGATTGCTTCGAGCTTGCTTTCATTGACATCAAAACACCAAAGGGCTTTCAGGTTCCTGTACGAAGGTAGCTTTTCGATTCCTTGCGCCCCAGACACCAATCTGATCGCAGGGGCGTCTGGAGGGGCCTTGGCTACGTCATCCAGAGCAGCCGGCCATTTACGGCGCCCGGGGAAGAGTGCATATGGATCGTCCCTGGACCAGAGATTGGAGAGCAGGTTTCCTATCATTCTTCCTTCTTCTTGGCGTCTTGGCGCCTTGGCGGCTATCTTCTAAGCCAGCCATCTCTTCCGCCGCCGGTAGTGCTTCGCGTCGCGAAAATTCTTCCGCCCGCCCGCCGAAAGCCCCAGGTAGAACTCCTTCACGTCCTCGTTCGAGGCGAGGTCGGCCGCGGCCCCATCCATTACCACGCGGCCGTTCTCCAGGATATAGCCGTAATCGGCGTAGCGCAGGGCCATCGAGGCGTTCTGCTCGGCGAGCAGCAGGCTCACCTTCTCCTGCCGGTTGAGGTTCTTCGCGATCTCGAAGATCTCCTCGACGAGCTGCGGGGCGAGCCCCATCGACGGCTCGTCGAGCAGGATCAGGGCCGGGCGCGCCATCAGCGCGCGGCCGATCGCCGTCATCTGTTGCTCGCCCCCCGAGGTGTACCCGGCCAGCGCGGTGCGCCGATCCCTCAACCGCGGGAAATAGCCGTACACCCGCTCGAGGTCGCGCTTCAGGTCGGCGCGCGACGCCTTGCGCGTGAACGCGCCCGTCAGGAGGTTCTCCTCGACGGTGAGGTGAGGGAAGCAGTGGCGCCCTTCCATCACCTGCACCACGCCGCGGCTCACCAGCTGCGCGGGCGTCAGCCGGTCCACGCGCGTGCCGCGGAACTCGATCGAGCCCTTCGTGACGGCGCCGCGCTCCGCGGCGAGCAGGTTCGAGATCGCCTTCAACGTGGTCGTCTTGCCCGCGCCGTTCGCGCCGAGGAGCGCGACGATACCGCCCTCCCTTACTTCGAGGGATACGCCCTTCAGCACGAGGATCACGTAGTTGTATATGACCTCAATGCCGTTGACGGCAAGCATGGCCGAATTGCTTGTAGGCTTACTTGTCAAGAAATTCTGTTCCTCGCCGGCGTCAACTCCGGCCCCACTTTTCGGTAAAGGGAGCGCTGCTTTTGCGCCCCGCTGTTTGATCGTGCGCTGCTCGAGTAAATCAAAATAGATTTGTGATTTTCATTCCGACCTACTGTTCCTTCGAGCAGTCGCGCTTCGTCAGCTTCTTCTCCTGGGAGTACTTCTCCGCCGAGGCGGCGATCATCGGCTTGATGATCTGCTGGTCGGCGACGTAGCGGTCCTTCTGCACCTGCCACTTCTTGCCGTCCCACGTATGGACAGTCGCGGTGCGAGCGCCGGCGTGATCCGTGCAGGACGTGCTGATCGGCTGCATGTAGCCCTCGAAGCCGAGCTTCTTGATCGCCGCCTGGTCGATCGCCAGGTTCTCCAGCCCCCAGCGGACCTCTTCGCCCTTCAAGGGCTTCTTGCCGAACTTGGACTGTGCGCGCTTCACTGCTTCGACGGTGAGCAGCGCGAACCCCATGCCGCGGTTGTAGAGCACCTCGCCGACTTCCTCCTTCTTGCCGGTGCCCTGCCCCTTGTCATACACGTGCTTGATGATGTCCCTGTGCACCTCTCCCTGGCCCGCCGGGGAGAGAAACACGAGCGCGTTGTAGCCCTTGGCGCCTTCGCCGGCCGGCGTGACATCGGGCTCCGCGCCGGACCACCACACGCCGTACATCCTGTTGCGCGGATAGCCGGTGGCGACGGCCTCCTTGATGGCCGTCGAGTTCATCACGCCCCATCCCCAGAGGAACACGTAGTCGGGTGCGCTCTGACGGATCTGCAGCCAGGTGGCCTTCTGCTCCACCCCCGGATGCGTGACGGGCAGGAGCTGCAGATCGTAGCCGTGCAGCTTCGCGCGCTCCTGCAGGAGCGCGATCGGCTCCTTGCCATAGGGCGAGTCGTGGTAGACCAGCGCGATCTTCTTGCCCTTCAGCTTGGCGAGCCCGCCTTCCCGCTTGCCCACGTGCTGCACCAGCATGTCCGAGGCATCCCAGTACGTGCCGCCGAGCGGGAAGTTCCAGCCGAACACCGAGCCGTCCACCGAGTCGGCGCGGCCGTAGCCGACAGTGACGATCGGGATGCGGTCGTTGTACGCCTTGTCGGTCACGGCAAACGTGACGCCCGTGGACAGCGGATGGAAGGCGGTCGCGCCGGTCGGGCCCTTCCCTTTCAGGCGCTCGTAGCACTCCACGCCGCGGTCCGTCGCGTAGCCGAACTCGCATTCCTCGAAGGTGATCTTGACGCCGTTGATGCCGCCGTCGCGCGCGTTGATGAGCTTCAGGTAGTCGACGTAGCCGTTGGCCAACGGCACGCCGTTGGGCGCGTACGGGCCCGTCCGGTACGACAGCACCGGGAAGAACTGCTCGTTGGCCTGGGCGCATGCGGCGCCGCTGACAGACGAGCCTGCAGCAAGTGCAGCGCACAGCAGGCCGGTTTTTGCATTGAGTCTCATTTTCTCCTCCTAGGGGAAAGACCGGAACCAATAGCTCCCACTCAGCATAGCGCCCTCAGTGGGGGAACGGCCACAGCCGGAGCTTTTCCTTGCCGATGGCCCACAGGCGGGCCAGACCGTGCGGCTCCATGATCAGGAACAGCACGATAAGCGTCCCGAAAATCATGAATTCGAGGTGCGTGGCCATGGCCGTCGAAATCGGGATCCCCAGCCATTGCGGAAACTGGTTCAACAGAATCGGCAGCACGACGATGAACGCCGCGCCGTAGTAAGCGCCCAGGATCGAGCCCATGCCGCCGATGATGATCATGAAGAGCAGGTTGAGCGACAGGGTGATGCTGAAGGCGAGCGGTTCCCACGAGCCCAGGTGGAGGAAGCCCCACAGGGCGCCCGCCACGCCGCAGTAGAAGGCGCTCACCCCGAAAGCGGTGAGCTTGGCGTAGACCGGACGGATGCCGATCACCTCCGCAGCCACGTCCATGTCGCGCGTCGCCATCCACGCCCGCCCGATGTGGCCGCGAACCAGGTTCTTGGCGACGAGCGTAAACACGATGAGGACGGCGAGGAGGAACAGGTACTTCTCGGCCGGCGCGTCGATCCGCCAGCCGAAAAGATCGAGCGGCGCCACCGACACCGAGCCGGAGTGCGAATAGTTGGTGAACCACTTCACGCGCGCGAACACCCAGTCCGAGAAGAACTGCGCGGCGAGCGTAGCGACCGCGAGGTAGAGCCCCTTGATCCTCAGGCTCGGGATACCGAAGATCATGCCGGCAGCGGCGGCGATGAGTCCGGAGAGGATCAGCACGATGAGAAAGTTCAGGCCCGGGACGCGCAGCACGATGTTGTAGGCGGCATAAGCGCCCACCGCCATGAACGCGGCGTGGCCGATCGAGATCTGGCCGCAGTAGCCCACCAGCAGGTTCAGACCGATCGCCGCGAGCGTGAGGATCAGGAACGGGATCAGGATGGACAGGAAGACGTAGTCGCTCGCCACGAGCGGCACGATCAGGAACGCGCCGGCGGCGAGCGCAATCATGAAAATGCGGTCCTGCACGATCGGCAGCAACTGGAGATCGGCGCGGTAGGTCGACTTGAACTGGCCGTTCTCTCTGTAGATCATCCGGCTACGCCTCGAAGGATGAAGGATGAAGGATGAAGGATGAAGGATGACCTGAGAACACCAACGGAGTGCTCGTAGTTCTTCATCCTTCCACGTTCCACGTTCATCCTTTGCTCTTCAGACCCTGTCGATGTGACGCTCGCCGAACAGGCCCTCGGGCCGCACGAGCAGAAACAGCAGCGCCAGCATGTAGGCGAACCAGTTCTCGATCCCGCCGCCCGCCAGGTCGAACATCTTCACGAGCGGCGGCCCGAGGAACACTTCGGCCATCTTCTCGCCGACGCCGATGATCAGTCCCCCGACGATCGCGCCTGGCACCGAGGTGAAGCCGCCCAGGATCACCACCGGCAGCGCCTTCAGCGCCACCTGGGAGATGGAGAACTGCACGCCCAGCTTGCCGCCCCAGATCACGCCGGCGACGATCGCGACCACGCCGGCCACCGACCAGACGATGACCCAGATGCGGTGGAGCGGAATGCCGATCGATTGCGCGGCCTGGTGGTCGTCCGCCACGGCGCGCAACGCCCGCCCGGTGGCCGTCCTCTGGAAGAAGACGGCGAGCGCGCCGACCAGGATGACCGCGACGATGGCGGCGGCGAGGTCGTCGCGGTTCACGAGGATGCCGCCCTGGAAGACGTTGTCCAGGATCATCACCGGCTCGCGCTCGATCCCGAGGTCGATCTTGTAGATGTCGCTGCCCCAGAGCGTCTGGCCGAAACCGTCCAGAAAGTAGGTCACGCCGAGCGTCGCCATGAGCAGCGCAACCGGGTCCTGGTTGACGAGGGGACGCAGCACCAGCCGCTCGATGACCATGGCGAGCGCGATCATGATCGCGACCGCGAGGATGATCGCGGCCCAGAGCGGCATCCTCTCCGACAGCCGGGCGACGGCGAGCGCGGCAAACAGCACCATCGCCCCCTGGGCGAAGTTGAACACGCCCGAGGCCTTGAAGATGAGCACGAACCCGAGCGCGACGAGCGAGTAGAGCACGCCCGCCATCAGGCCGCCGAGCAGCACCTCCATCCAGAAGCCCGGCGCCGAGGCTTTCAGCGCGAGCGGCGCAAAGAGGCCGGCGACCAGCACCGCCCCGAGGGCGAGAACGGAGAGATGGCGCCTGAGATCGGCGTTCAACGGCCGGCTCCCAGGTAGGCATCGATCACGGCGCGGTTCGCGCGCACCTCGTCGGGGCTGCCGTCGGCGATCTTGCGCCCATAGTCGAGCACCACGACGCGGTCGGAGATGTCCATCACCACGCCCATGTCGTGCTCGATCAGCACGATCGTGGTGCCGAGCTGGTCGTTGGCGTCGAGGATGAAGCGGCACATGTCCTGCTTCTCCTCCAGGTTCATGCCGGCCATCGGCTCGTCGAGCAGCAGCATCTGCGGCTCCGAGGCGAGGGCGCGGCCGAGATCGACCCGTTTCTGCAGGCCGTAGGGCAGGCGGCCAGCCGGCGTCTTGCGCCAGGCCTGCAGCTCGAGGAAATCGATGATGCGCTCGACCTCTTCGCGGTTACGGATCTCCTCGCGCCCGGCCGGCCCGATGCGCAGCGCCTGGGCGAGGATGCCGGCCTTCATGCGCAGGTTGCGGCCGGCCATGATGTTGTCGAGCACGCTCATGCCCTTGAAGAGCGCGATGTGCTGGAAGGTGCGCGCGATGCCCATCACCGCGGCTTCATGCGGCTCCATCTCGGCGAAGCTGCGGCCCGCGAGCGTGATGCGGCCCTGTTGCGGGCGGTAGACGCCGTTGATGACGTTCAGCATCGAGGACTTGCCGGCGCCGTTGGGCCCGATGATGGCGCGCACCTCGTGCTCCCGCACGTCGAAGGATACCTCCTGCAGCGCCTTGACCCCGCCGAAGGCGAGCGAGACGTCCTGCACGCTCAACAGGACTCCCCCGATTTTCCGCTCGCGCAGGTGCAGGTGATATTCCGGCGCCGTCATGGTCGGGCTGCGTTCCGCGCCGTCACCGGGGCAACGGCGCCGGGTGAACGGTCTTCGCGTTCCGGATCTCGAGGTCCGCGGAGAACATGCCCGTGCGCCCGTCCTCGAACTTCACCTGCGTCTCGATGTACTGGGCCTGCTTGCCTGCGTAGAGCGCGTCTACCAGTACGGCGTACTTCTCCCGGACGAAGCCGCGGCGCACCTTGCGGGTTCGCGTCAGCTCGTCGTCGTCCGGATCGAGCTCCTTGTGCAGGATCAGGAAGCGGCGCACCTGCGAGTGGGCGAGACCGCGATCACGCGCCAGCTCGGCGTTCGCCTGCTCGATGCAGCCCTGTATCAGCTCGTAGACCTCGCGCTTGGCCGCAAGATCGGGATAGCCCGAATAGGCGATGCCGCGCCGCTCCGCCCAGTCACCCACCGCCGCGATATCGATGTTGATGAACGCGCAGACCTCGTCGTGGTCGTGCCCGAAAGCAACAGCCTCCTTGATGTACGAGAAGAACTTGAGCTTGTTCTCGATATAGTTCGGAGCGAATACCGCGCCGCACGCGAGCCTGCCGACGTCCTGCGCCCGGTCGATGATCTTCAGATGCCCGTCCCCGTCGAAGACGCCGGCGTCCCCGGTATGGAAATACCCGTCGCCGTCGATCGCCTCGGCTGTCGCGTCGGGCCGCCGGTAGTACTCCTTGAGCAGCATGGGCCCCTTGACGAGTACCTCTCCGCTGTCGGCGATCCGCACCTCGACGCCCGGCGCGGGCTTCCCCACGCTATCGAGCTTGATCTCGCCGTCCGGCTGCAGGCAGACGTAGGCGCAGGTCTCGGTCGAGCCGTAGAGCTGCTTCAGGTTGACGCCGATCGAGCGGTAGAAGCGGAAGAGGTCGGGCCCGATCGCCGCGCCGGCCGTGTAGGCGACGCGGATGCGGCTCATGCCGAGCACGTTGCGCAGCGGGGCGTAGACAAGGACGTTGCCCAGCCGGTAGAGGACCCGGTCGGGGAATGAAACACCGGGCCTGCCGTCGAGAATCCCGGCGCCGACGCGGCGCGCCACATCCATGAAAAAGCGGAACATCCGGCGCTTCACTGCGCCCGCGTCTTCCATGCGGATCATCACCTGCGTCAGCAGGTTCTCGAAGATGCGGGGCGGCGCGAAGAAGAAGGTCGGACCGATCTCGCGCATGTCCGTGAGGACGGTTTCCGACGATTCCGGGCAGTTGATGGTGAAGCCGGCAGTGAGCGCCTGGGCGTAGGAGAAGAGATGATCGCCGACCCACGCCATTGGGAGATACGACAGGATGTCCTCCCGCGCGTCGAGCCGGTCGAACCCGCAGCCGCCCCGCGCGGCGGCGATGAAGGCGCGGTGGGTCTGGCACACGCCCTTGGGCTTGCCCGTCGTGCCCGAGGTGTAGAGCACGACGGCCACGTCGTCGGTCCCGCCCTTCGCCACTTCGTCGCGAAAGAAGTCCGGCCGCTCCCTGTCGTAGTCGCGCCCCAACTCCCGGATCCTCTCGTAGCCGTGGAGGAACTGCTGGTCGTAGTGGCGCATTCCACGCGGGTCGTCGTAGATGACGTGCTCGAGCGCCGGGCAGCGATCTTTCATCTCCAGCAGCTTGTCGACCTGCTCCTGGTCCTCGACGATCGCGAACCGGACCTCGGCGTCGTTCAGGACGAACGCCATCTCCCCGGCCACGGCGTCCTGGTAGAGCGGCACCGGGATGCCGCCCAGGCACTGGGCAGCGGCCATCGCCCAGTAGAGACGCGGCCGGTTGTCGCCGACGATCGCGAGGTTGTGGCCGCGACGGAACCCCAGGGCAGCGAGGCCGCACGCCAGGATGCGCACCTCCTCCGCCGCCTGCGACCACGTCCAGGTTTGCCAGATGCCGTAGTCTTTCTCGCGGATGGCGGGCCGCCCGCCGCGTTCCCGCGCGTGATGCAGCAGCAGCCTGGGAAAGGTATCGGGCATGGCTAGCCGCCGGTCCGGAGGCCTGCTCGCGCGACTATCGCAGAGAGACACCCGGGACACAGGCACGCGTCGCCCGCAGCGACCGGCGGCTCGACCGGTGGAAAGCTCGCGCACCAGCAGGGAGCGCCCGGCGTGAGCGCTCCGCACGTGAACCGGGCATCGCAGCGGACGCAGCGCGCGAGCGCCGCGGGTTCCGCGGTTACCAGCTTGTCCTGGGGCAGCCCGGTTTTCACATGCTGCGCCGGTATTGCCCGCCGACCTCGAACAGCGCGTGGGTTATCTGCCCGAGGGAGCAGCAGCGCACCGCGTCCATCAGCACGTCGAATACGTTCTCGTTTCTCACCACCGCCTGGCGCAGCCGCTCCAGCATCGCCGGCGCCTCTCCCGCATGGCGCCGCTGGAACTCGCGCAGCCGGTGCAACTGCGACTCCTTCTCTTCCGCGGTCGAACGGATCAGCTCCAGCTTGTGCGTGACGGCGCCGCCCTCTTCCGCGTGACGGGGATTGCGGAACGTATTGACCCCGATGATGGGATAGCTGCCGTCGTGCTTCCTGTGCTCGTAGGTGAGCGACTGTTCCTGGATCCGGCCGCGCTGGTACCCGGTCTCCATCGCCCCGAGCACCCCGCCCCGCGCCGAGATCTCCTCGAATTCCTTCAACACCGCCTCCTCGACCAGGTCGGTCAGCTCCTCTATCAGGAACGATCCCTGGTTCGGGTTCTCGTTCTTCCCGACGCCCCATTCCGCGTTGATGATCATCTGGATCGCCATCGCGCGGCGCACCGAGTCCTCGGTCGGCGTGGTGATCGCCTCGTCGTAGGCGTTGGTGTGCAGGGAATTGGTGTTGTCGTAGGTCGCGATCAGCGCCTGGAGCGTGGTGCGGATGTCGTTGAACGCGATCTCCTGCGCGTGCAGGCTGCGGCCCGATGTCTGGGAGTGGAACTTGAGCTTCTGGCTGCGCTCGTTCGCGCCGTAGCGATCGCGCATCGCCACCGCCCAGATGCGGCGCGCCACGCGCCCGAGCACGGCATACTCCGGGTCCATCCCGTAGCTGAAGAAGAACGACAGGTTCGGAGCGAAGTCGTCCACGTGCATGCCGCGCGCGAGGTAGGCCTCGACGAAAGTGAAGCCGTTCGCCAGCGTGAACGCGAGCTGGCTCACCGGGTTCGCCCCGGCCTCGGCGATGTGATAGCCGGAGATCGACACCGAGTAGAAGTTGCGCACCTGGTTCGCGATGAAATACGTTTGGATGTCGCCCATCACCTTGAGCGAGAACTCCGTCGAAAAGATGCAGGTGTTCTGACCCTGGTCCTCCTTGAGGATGTCCGCCTGCACCGTGCCGCGCACCG
>Ga0075418_10004064_pt1 | contig 16657 bp, 8 predicted proteins | sample SoiMetdeltSBSDD2_FD_81776 | JGI IMG/M metagenome (GOLD analysis project Ga0075418, IMG submission 81776) | Bulk soil microbial communities from a Populus tree surrounding site in Tennessee, USA - Soil MetaG P. deltoides SBSDD2 | ecosystem: Environmental > Terrestrial > Soil > Tree plantation... | reverse complement strand
CTCTTCATAGCCGAGGGCTTTGTCCACCTGGCCGTACCAACTGATGCTGTTCGTGGCGGGATGCAGGATGTAGAGCAAGTCGCTCGCGTTCGTTGCCATCTGGCGGTAGCGCTCTTCCGACTCGCGCATCGCAATTTGCGCACGCTGTCGTTCGGTGTTCTCTTCTCTCAATTCGCGCGTTCGTTCCTCGACGCGCTGCTCGAGATCGTCGTGCGCCCGTTGCAATGCGGTTTCCCGGATTTGAATTTGCGCGAGCATCTCGTTGAAACTCTCGATGAGCTGGCCAATCTCATCGTTGCTCTCTTTCGGCACACAGAGTTGATAGTTCTTTTCGGCGGCGACCAGGCGGGCCGTTTCCGACAACCGCAGAATGGGCGCGGAGACCAGGCGTTGCACCCGGAGCGAAAAGAGGAAGGCGGTTAACAACACGACCGCCAGCACGACAAGCGCCACCACGCCGTACCGCGTCAGCTTTATCGCTAATGCAGAAAGGCTGCACTGCACGTAAATGCTGCCCACGACCTCGCCCTTGGACCGGATTTGCTTCGAAAAGAGCAGTTGCCCGTTCTGAAACGAGTGACCTTCCGTCGGCAGCGCTGGGGCCGCGTAGTCGTCCGGCAATCCTTCGGCTCGATACTCTGCAAAGACCTTTCCCCTCGGCGTATAAATCGCAGCAAATCCGACACTGCGGTCCGCGCGCAACACGTTGAGGACCTCCCTGGTTCCCTGCGGGTCGTTGAAATCGAGACTCGCGGCGCTTGCGTTGCCGATCATGTTGGCCACCGTCTCGACGTTGCGCAGCAACTCGGTCCGGAAAGTCATGATTTCCACCCCCACGAAAGCAGCGCACGCCAGCAGCAGTGCCACTGCGCACGTCAGCATGATGACAATCGATTGCTTCGATTGTAGCGATGCATCTTTGAATCGCTGGAGCATGGCGTTATTTTCGTTTCACCGTATCCGCGACGGCAAGCAGCCGTGAACTGATCTTAAGTCCGGCGGCCTCCGCCGCCACGAGATTGATTTCCAGCCGCACTTTCTTTTCCTTGACGACAAAGTTGATCATTCCGCCCCGTTCGAGAAAACCCTCACTCTCCCCGACCGTAAGCACGGGCATTCCCTTGACGGCCTGCACAATCTCCGGCAAGCGCCGCCTTTCGCTATCGCTAACAAAGAGAATACGGCCTCCCTTCCAATCCGCTGGGGCATCACTATGAGTCAGCACGACCGTCCTCCCGTCGATGATCTTTGACTTGACCAGCGACGACGCGTCATCGCCGAAGGCATTTTCGCCGACATGAACAATTTCAAGAGGTGAATTGGTGGAGGTGTTTGGCAGCCCCGGCCATTCGACGTATTTGAGGAAGTTCAACAAAAACACGGCTTTGACCTGATGTTCAGGCAATGCGGCGGGTTGTTCGCTGCGCAACGGGAGCACGAAGAACCACACAAGCACCGCGATGCTGGACCAGCAGTGGTGTACGTTCCTCCGGAGCCGCGTGATACGTGCGCGCGTACTCCGCCTGTAACGAGGCGGCTTCCACTTCGCTGGCTGCGGTTGGTCCATTGTGGGTGCCCGGACGATCAGGTGCGGAGCACAAGGCGGGCCAGAGAATGGATTATCGCAACAAAACCTGCGTTCTAAGCTCCTGTGGCGGAATGGCTTGTGAAGACGCCATAGAACCGCAAAAGGGAGAATTCTGCGAGAAAGAGCTAGACTTTGATCCGTTTGACCCGCTCTCCCGGCTGGATGCGATCACCCGGATAGAGAATCACTTCGTCCCCTTCCTTGACACCTTCCAGAACCTGCGTTTCGGTCCCGCTGGTGCGCCCCACCTGGACGGTTCGGAGCTGTGCCCGGTCACCGATCACTACGAACGCCGCCCAGCCCGAGCCGCGACGAAACAGCGCGCCCGAGGGCACTTTGAGGGTGCGATCGGTCTCCCAAACGACGATGCGCGCCTCAACGCGAAAATTGTCGCCAAGGCTGCGACGTTGTTCGACGGGGGTGACGATATCGGCCACGACGTTCACGCGTTGCTCCTCGACACCCAACGCCGATACTTTGGTGAAGGCCGCCGGCTCGACGAGCCGCACTCGGGCTTCCAGCGGCGGTTCGCCCCCCCAGTGCTCAAGGACGACACGCGTTCCGGGTGAGATCGAGGCGCCGTCGCGCGAAAGCGTTTCGATGACAACTTCAAGGTCTCCAGGGTCCCCGATTTCCATCAGCGGCATGCCCGTGGTCACCGCGCGGGAACTTTCTTCAAACAAGCGGAGCACCCGCCCGCTGACCGGCGCCCTGACTACGACCGGAATGCGCGCTGCGCTGGACGGGGTCCCGAGGCTGGCAAATTCAGCCAACTCCGCTTCGGCCTGTCGGAGTGCGCTTTCCGCCGCGACCTTTTCCTTCGCAGCTGTCATTTCACGCGACTGCGCGGTTTCCAGTTCCTGGGTTGAAAGCGTGTTGTCGGCAGCGAGCTTTTCGGCGCGCCGGAGCTCGCTGAGCGCGAACCGGTGCTGAACATTCGCGCGATCGAGATTCGCGGCCGCAGTATCACGACGCGCCTCGGCGGAGGCGCGCGTGCGAGCGTCCAGCATCACCGGGGCGAGAGGATCAATGACCGCGACGGTGTCGCCCGCTCTGATCTCCGCGCCCGCCTTCAGTGGAATTCGCCGAAGCTGTCCGCTGACAGGCGCAGAGAGCACGTAACGATTTTTGATTCGTGTTTTGCCCTCCTCATTCACGCTTGCGCGCAGCGTTCCCATCGTGGCTGCGGCCATCTCCACCGGCAGAGGTTTGGGCCAAAGTCCGGCGACGATGAGGCCAACCACCAGTGCGGCGCCAAGCCACGGCAGCCAGGCGCGTTTGCGATGGCGCTGGTCGTTCCGTTGCGCGGGTCGAGGCTTTGCAGTGCCGCTCGAAGTTACTTCAGACACGCCGGGGACCTTAGTCGTTTCCAGGTCTGGCGGCGAGAGCGTGCTTGCGATCCGCTCAGACGGAGTGTGAAGAGTCGACATAATGCGCGTTCTATTCAGGTGCTTTGAGGGCGCTTACGAGATTGAGTTTCCTAAGCCGCCGCAGCACCACCAGAGCTGAGAGCGTCGAGGCGACTGTAACCGTCAGCGTAGCAAACGCGTAGTTGGAGGTTCTCAACACAAGCGGTAGGCGGACGGTCTCCGTATTAACCATGCCCACAATCCCCGTAGCGAAGCCGGTGCCAAGCAGCAGGCCCAGGGGGACGGCAATCATGGTCAGCATCACCAACTCAGTGATGAGCACGGAAGCGACCTCGCGCTCGGAAAATCCAATCACGCGCAGCGTGGCCAGTTCGCGCGCGCGCTCGGCCAGTGAAATGCGAGCGTTGTTATAAACGACCCCGAAGGCGACCACGGTTGCGAAAACCAGATAGATGGTTTGAATCAAGTTTATGCTGCGGCCCGTCGTAGTGGCGAAATTGTCGCGCAAGGATTCCTTAATGGCGACCCAACTGACGCGCGGGATGTCCTTCAATTCGCGCAGAAAGTCGCCGCGACGCGCCGCATCGACCGTGAAGCTCGCGCCAGTGATGACATCACCCTCTTCGAGGAAGCGGTTCAGCGCCCTTATCTCCATGTAGGCGGACACACCGGTGAGATCTTCGGCGAGACTGACCAGCGGAAGGCTGCGCGTCTGGCGTTTGCCTTCAAGCACTTCCACAATTACTTCATCGCCGATGCTCACGTGCAACACTTCCGCCAGTTTGGCCGAAACGATGAGCCCGTTCACCGGAAGCGGAAGTTGGTTGTACGAAGCATTGACCACGCGCATGTGCAGCCCGTCCGGAGGATAGCCATGAATTGCGAGTTGACGGCTGCGATGACCAAAGCGCAGACGCACGGCGGCGTTACGGAACGGTTCGACGTTCAGCGCCCCGGGCAATTGGCGCAACGAGTGCGCCACTTTGACATCGGCGGGCTCAACGAGCCCGAGGCTCACGTCTTGTCGCTGCACGATGTCCCACTCGAAACCAAGGATTTGCTTGATGCTGTCGCGAAACGAATTCGGCACGATCAGAATGCCGGTCGCCAGGGCGAGCCCGGCCACGGTGAAGAGCGCCTGCGCCGGTCTGCGTTCGATGTTGCGCACCGCGATGCGAAATGTGTGAGAAAGCCACCGCCCGATGCCGGTGCGTTCAACCAGAGCGGGCCGATACTTCGCGGGCGGCTCCGGTCGCATCGCTTCGGCGGGGGGAAGTTTCGCCGCGGCGCGCACGGCCCTGAACACTCCGATGACTGCCGCGAGCACGCCGACAAGGGCCGCCCAAAGCAATGCCGCGGGATCAAGGCGGAAGTGAAGTTCAGGGAAACGAAAGAATGCGTGGTACATTCGCACGAGATTTGTCCCCAGCCCGATGCCTCCGAGCGAGCCCAGGAAAACGCCAGCCACGACGATGACAAGAGCGAACTTAAGGTAATGCAAGACAATGGCCCTGTTGGTAAAGCCGAAGGCTTTGAGGATCGCAATTTGATCGCGCTGCATGGAAAGCACACGCGAGAGCACCGCGTTGACCATGAACGCGGCCACGCTGAGAAAGACGAGGGGAAAGCCGATCGAGAGCGTTTGCAACACGCGGATCTCGTCACTCACGCGGATGTGCGATGGATGATCGCGCCGCCCATACGCGCCGCGACCACCATACGGTTCGAGCAGGCGATCGAGTGCGGCAATCACCGGTCGCTCGGTTGCGCCGGGTGCGAGGGTCAACGTTATGGAATTGAACGCGCCGTACAGGTCGAAGGCCTTCGCTATTTGCTCGTAAGGCATCCAAAAAATCCCATAGGTGCGATTATCGGGCAGCGCCGCACCGGGGCGTGACTCGAAAATGTATTCTGGCGAAAGCACGATTCCGGCGATGCGGAAGGTTTGGCGGCGGCCATTGAGCAACATCGCTACGGTATCTCCCGGTCTGATCCGGTTGGCGTTGGCGAAGGCTTCACCGACGAGTAACTCACCGCGGCCACCGGGCTGCAACCAGCTTCCCGCACGGAGAAACAGCCGGTTTAACGCAGGCTCGCCAAAGTCCGGCAGCGACAAAACCGAACCACTGGCGGGCTCGTCCAATCCCGCGATGTCGAGCGTGGCCTGGACCGATATCCCGGCTTGCACCGCGGCGACCCCGGGAATTTCGGCGATGCCCGTCACCAGCGAATTCGGCGCGCGCTTCACGTGCGCGAACACCTCGGCAAAACGGTAGCCCTCGTAGTATTCGCGTCGCGTACTCTCCAGCGAATTGATCAGACTGCGCGACATCGTCAGCATGGCCAAGCCGCAAGCCATCACGAGCGCGACCGCGATCGCCTGCCCTTTCATGCGGTTCAGATCGCGCACGAGTTTGCGGTCGAGGTGCGAGCGCATATCACCAATTTAAAGTGGACGGTGCGGCTCGCACAGTGTTTCGCCGTTCGTGGTGCACGCGGCCATCCGATAAATGAATTACACGGTCAGCCATGTCCGCCATCACAGCATTGTGGGTGATAAGCACGGTAAGCGTACCGAGTTCGCGGTTGACGCGCTCGATCGCTTCGAGAACGACAATGCCGGTCCGAACGTCGAGCGCTCCGGTAGGTTCGTCACACAACAGCACTTCAGGTTGTTTGGCGATGGCGCGCGCGATCGCAACGCGTTGCTGTTCGCCGCCGGAGAGTTGCGCCGGAAAGTGGTCGAGCCGCGGGCTCAAGTTCACCATTGCCAGAGCGTCCTCGGGCGAGAGGGGCTCGCGCGCTATTTCGGTGATCAGCGCGACATTTTCGCGCGCCGTGAGACTCGGGATCAAATTGTAGAACTGAAAAATGAAGCCCACCGATTCGCGACGATACTGCGTGAGTTGCTGCTCATCCGCCTGCGTGAGATCGAGATCGCGATAGCGCAACTCACCGTCGGTGGGAACATCAAGCCCGCCAAGTTGATTCAGCAATGTCGTCTTGCCGCTGCCCGAAGGCCCGAGTAACACCACCAGCTCCCCTTCATAAAGATCCAGATCCACGCCCGCCAGCGCCCTCACTTCCGCCGCGCCCTCGCCGTAAACCTTGGTCAGCTCACGCACATGGAAAACTTGCGCGCGCGTGGGGGCGGTCGTCGCGGGTGCGGACGCGGAACTGGTTGTCACTACTGACAACGTGCCCGCGAATCGTGGTTAAGTAAATCCTCGGAAGGGGATTGCGTCCGATCGAATGAGCTGACGATTCGTCGACCTTACTGTTTCACGTCGTAAGCCCACAACGTGCCCAGGTCGTGGATATAAAGACGGCCATTGGCGACGACCGGGTACGACCAGGCCTTGGTGCGGCCACGCTCGGGTTGGCCCGGGGGCGTGAAGCGGCCTTTCTCGCGATAGCCTTCCGGAGTTGCTTCCACGAGCGCGACGTCCCCGTTCTCGCCGTGGAGGTAGAGCCGCCCCTCGGCATAGAAAAGTGAACCGGGCGCGACGCTGCGCTCTTCCCACTTCAATTTGCCTGTCTTGAATTCAGCGCAGAGCAGCGATTGACCGGCGGTCCCATAAAAGTGTTCGCCCACTTTCACCGCGCCGCCAATCGCCGTTGGGAGTTTCGGTGAGAAGGTGACTTCCTCGACTTCGAACGCGCCGTCTTTCGTTTTTAGCTTGATGAGACCGCCGCCACTCCGCCCCGCGCCGCTGAAGACGTAATCACCCTCCGCGAGCGGCGTGGGGATATTCGCCGGACTGTTCTGCGCGGTCTTGTCGTAGCGCCACAGGAACTTGCCGGTCTTCGCATCCACGCCCACCACGCCTTTGCCCACGAACTGCACATATTGTTTGGGACCGCCGGCCTCCATTTTGATAATCGAGGCATAACCCGCCTCATCGCCCCCGGGCACCACAGCTTTCCAAACGACCTCGCCGGTTTTCTTGTTCAACGCGACGAGCGTTGCGTCACTGCCGCCCGGCGTGCAGACCAGCACATCGCCATCGATCAACGGCGATTCGGCATACGCCCAGTTCCCCGGCTTGCCGCTAAAGTCCGACCGTAAATTTTTGTTCCACCGAATGGCACCATTTGCTGTTTCGAGGCAGACCAGGTCGCCGTCGGACCCCAACGCATAAATCGAATCACCATCCACCGTTGGCGTGGATCTTGCGCCCGGGTACTGCGGTCCTTCATTGCGGCCGACCTTTCCAATTGGAGTTGACCACGCCCGCTTGCCATCGGCGACCTCGAGTGCCTGCACGAATTCCTTGTCCGCGCCTTCGTTGCTAAGCAGATAGAGCCGTTTGCCAACCACGGATGGCGTCGAGTAGCCGGAGCCGATCTCCTTCACTTGCCAAATCAGCTTTGGCCCTTCCTTCGGCCACTCCTTGAGCAAACCCGTTTCTTTCGAAACGCCGTTTCGTTCTGGACCGCGCCACTGCGGCCAATCGTCCGCGTTGACGTCGCACCAAACCAAAGCGAGAACAAGAATGAGCGCGCGCGTTTGCATTTCTTTCCTTTTCGTTGAATCTGAAATCGACGCCAGAAAAGAACATTCATCGCGAGACGTCAAGCGCGCGTTCGACCGGCACTTCAAGACACGGGACCGCGATGGTTGACGAACGGCCACGGTCTTGTAGTGTGGCCGCCAGCTAAAGGCCGAATATCTGGCCGGGAACATCCTCGAGGCACGCAACGTTCGAAATCACTATCAATCCCACGCACTCCGTGCCACGTTTTCGAGCTATTCTCCGCGACCTGAAGGACGCCATCCGCGGCACCGAGATGGACTACACCCAGGGCAGCATCGGCCGCGCTATTCTCCTCCTCTCCGTTCCCATGATGCTGGAGATGGCCATGGAATCGGTCTTCGCGGTCGTGGACGTCTATTTTGTTTCGTCTCTCGGCGCGTCCGCGATCGCGACCGTTGGACTGACCGAGTCCATTTTGACACTCGTTTACGCCGTCGGTATCGGACTTTCCATGGGCACCACCGCGTTGGTTGCGCGCCGCATCGGTGAAAAGAATCCCACCGAAGCCGCTGACGCTGCCGTCCAGGCAATTGTCGTGGCAGTCGCGGCGTCCCTCCCATTCTCGATCGCAGGCGTGTTCTTCGCGAAGGACCTGCTCGCGTTGATGGGCGCGGATGCCTGGAGCCTTGAGCACGGCCACCGTTACACAGCGTGGATGCTTGGCGGCAACGCCGTGATCATGTTGATCTTCGTCATCAACGCTGTTTTTCGTGGCGCGGGCGACGCGGCCATCGCCATGCGCGTCCTCTGGCTCGCGAATGGGATTAACATCGTGCTCGATCCGATCCTGATTTTTGGATGGGGACCCTTCCCGGCGATGGGAATCGAAGGCGCAGCCATTGCCACTAATATCGGGCGAGGAGTCGGCGTTGCGCTTCAACTGTGGGTACTTTTCCGCGGCGCCAAACACATTCGCATCCTTCGTTCGCAAGTGCGTCTGCACACCGAAGTCATGCTTCGACTCGTGCGCACTTCGCTTGGTGGCATTGGCCAGTTCATCATCGCGACCTCGTCGTGGGTAGGCCTGGTGCGGATCGTGTCGGAATTTGGCAGCGAAGCAGTCGCCGGCTACACGATCGCCGTAAGATTGTTCGTATTCACCTTCTTGCCCTCGTGGGGCTTGTCCAATGCCGCCGCCACGCTCGTGGGCCAAAACCTCGGCGCCAAACAACCTGACCGAGCGGAACGTTCAGTGTGGGTCACCGGCTTTGCGAACATGGCATTCCTGGCGCTCGTGTCATTGGTCTACATTGTTTTCAATGAATCTCTGGTGCGCATCTTTACCTCGGAGCCGGCGGTGGTTGCGGCAGGCGCCGAATGTCTCCGAATCGTTTCTTATGGCTATTTGATTTTCGCCTGGGGCCTGGTGATGCCGCAGGCGTTCAACGGCGCGGGCGATACACTCACGCCGACCAAAATTAATTTCTTCTGCTTTTGGCTCCTTGAGATTCCCCTGGCCTATCTGCTGGCGATGTCGATGGACTTAAAGGCGACAGGTGTTTACTGGTCGATTGTCATTGCCGAATCAACGGCAGGACTGGTGGCGATCTGGTTGTTTCGACGCGGCAAGTGGAAAGAGACGAAAGTCTAACCTGTGCCGGTCAGGCCAAAAACGGGCTAAAACGGATGTTTCCTTCGCTTTTCCGACACTTCTCATCCTCCAAACAGGGCTGAAGTTCGGAGCAAAATCGTCCGAAGTATCTATGAGACTGTGAGTTCAGGCCCCAAATGACGCCCAGCGAAATACACATCGCATGGGCTGCCGGATTATTGGCGCTCTGTGCGTCGGCGCTCTGGTACGCCTTGAAGGCCTCACGCCGCGCTAGCGCGACCGACGATAACAGCCGTATTTCTCTGGTCGCCCACAAAACCGACAACGCCGTTCTCATTACCAACCACGAAGGCGTCGTCGAGTGGATCAACGAAGGGTTCACGCGCGTCAGCGGACACGTCCTCGCCGACGTGCACGGCAAATCTCCCGGCGCAGTTTTATTGGGGCCCCTCCATAACGCGAAGGCGACCCAGCGCATTCGCGATGGCATGAGTTCCGGCAAATCGTTCGCCGTGGAAATCCTCTGCGCCCACAAACGGGGCCATCGTTATTGGCTCTCGATCAACTTCACGCCCGTCTTCGACCAAATGGAGCGGCTGCTTCATTATGTTGGGGTCGGGTTTGATGTCACCGCCCGCAAGCGTGCCGAGGATGAACTGGCCCGTCTGCACCGGCGCAATGAACTTCTCCTTTCCTCGGCCGGTGATGGTGTTATTGGCCTCGATCTGCAGGGCAGCATCATCTATGTGAATCCCGCCGCCGCGCGCCTCACTTACTGGAGCGCCGGCGAACTTATCGGCAAGCCGGCCAGCACGATCATCGCACAACTCAAGCCGGTGAAGAACCGCGCCGCCGAAGATGATAATTTCCTTACCGCAGTCTTGCAGGATGGCTCGGTGCAGATCGGGGACCAGGACATCTTTCGCGAGAAGGGCGGCGGCGCCTTCCCCATTGAGTACACCAGCGCGCCCATTCGCGAAGGACAGACCTGCATCGGTACCGTCGTCGTGTTCCGCGATGTCACCGACGTTCGCCAAAGCGAAACCGTGCGCAACAATCAGGCGCGCAAATCAGCCATCCGCGCCGACATCGGGTTCGCCCTCGGCGCGAACGAGACGCTGCGAAACCTTCTGCAGAAATGCGCCCAGTCCCTCGTCAAGCACATGGACGCCGCCTTTGCGCGCATCTGGACGCTTAACAGCGAGGACAACGTGCTGGAGCTCCAGGCCAGCGCTGGTCTTTATACTCATCTCGATGGATCACACAGCCGGATACCGATCGGGACGATGAAAGTGGGGATCCTGGCCAAACAGGGCTTGCCGCAGCTCACCAACGATTTGTTGAACGACCCGCACCTCCAGGACAAGCAATGGGCAAAACGCGAAAAACTCATCGCCTTTGCCGGCTATCCCCTGACCGTGGAGGGCAGACTCGTCGGGTTGATGGCATTATTCTCTCGCAATCGCCTCCCAAACGACACCATCGATGTCCTGGGCAGCGTGGCCGACGCGATGGCCCAGGGAATCATGCGCAAGCGCGCCGAGGAAAAGGTCATCGAACAGGCCGCGCTTCTGGACAAATCACAGGACGCGATCATGGTGATCGATCTTGGCCACCGTTTGACTTACTGGAACAAGAGCGCCGAGCGGCTCTACGGCTGGCCCGCCCACGAGGTTTCCGGCAAGCGCGCAGATCAGTTATTGTTCCGCGACCCATCTTATTTCGAAAGGGCCAAGAACGGGGTGCTCGAATGCGGCGAATGGAAAGGTGAATGTTGCCAGGTCAACAGCGGTGACGAACCGGTTGTGGTCGAAAGTGAATGGACTCTCGTGCACGACGATTCAGGCCAGCCAAAGTCCATTCTGATCGTGAACACGGACCTGACCGAGCGCAAAAAGATCGAAGGCCAACTCCTGCGCAACCAACGCATGGAAAGCATCGGCACGCTGGCAGGTGGCATCGCGCACGACCTGAATAACGCCTTGGCGCCGATCGTGATGTCCGTAGAAATTTTGAAGCAGAAGTTCACGGACGACCAAAGCAAGCGCATGCTCTCCATTCTCGAATCCAGCGCCAAGCGCGGCGCCGATATGGTTAAGCAGGTGCTGACCTTCGCCCGCGGCGTAGACGGTGAACGCGTGTTGCTGCAAACCAAGCATCTCCTCAAAGAGGTCGGAAAAATCGTCGGCGACACATTCCCAAAGACCATTCAACTCAAAACTAAAATCGCAGAGAATCTGTGGACGACGATGGGCGACGCGACGCAGTTGCACCAGGTCTTGCTCAACCTGGCGGTGAATGCGCGCGATGCGATGCCCGATGGCGGAACACTGACCATCACCGCCGAAAACGAACTCATCGAGGCGTCCCAGGATCCCGCCAGCCAGGTCAAGCCGGGCTTTTACGTCGTCATCAAAGTTACCGACACCGGCACCGGTATTCCGCGCGAGATTCTCGATAAAATTTTCGAGCCGTTCTTCACGACAAAGGAAATGGGCAAAGGCACAGGTCTTGGATTGGCCACCGTGCTTGGAATCGTCAAAAGCCACGGTGGCTTCGTGCAGGTGCAGACCGAAGTGAACAAGGGAACGACATTCCTGGTGTATTTGCCGGCGCTGGAGAAGGCACAAGCGCCGGGAGAAACCGAGCACAAAGTGATGCCGCGCGGGAAGGGCGAGTTAGTGTTGGCCGTGGACGACGAAACCTCCGTCCTGACAATGCTCAAAGAGACGTTGGAGAACTACGGTTATCGCGTGCTCGCAGCCAAGGACGGCGCCGAAGCGGTCGCCGCATTTACGGGTCACAAAAATGAAATCAAGGTTGTCCTCACGGACATGCTCATGCCATTTATGGACGGCCCGGCGACCATCCGCGTCCTCCGCAAGCTCGATCCGACCGTCAAAATCATCGCTGCAAGCGGATTGTTGGATAACGAAAAAGTGCGCGACGCCACTGGCATGGACAACATTTTCTTCCTGCTCAAGCCTTACACAGCCGAAAAACTGCTCGTCATGCTGCGCAGAGCCATCCGCAACGACATCCCAGGCGTCGCCGTGGTCGAATCGATCCAGCCGGCAGTCGACAAAGCTGCCTGATCTCTTCACCCCTTCTCGGAGGGGACGAGTTCCGTTCGAGCCTCAAATTAATCCTAGGGCACGCGCACTCTATAGAACCGCCGCGGCACCGTTGCTGTCGGATCGTTGACGGTCGCGGCATTGCCGTCGCCAGTCACCGTCGTAAGGGACGTCCAGGTGGCGTCGTTGAGATCATTCTTGTACTCTACTTGATACGTAACGCCGCTTTCCGTCGCAAACCCCAGGCTAAACCGACCCCCGCTGTAGCTTAGATTGCTGATTCGCGGTGCCTGCGGCACGAAACCCTGGCTGATCTTAAAATTACTGAACGTGCCGGTTGCCAGCAGGCTGGCGTTGTGCGCCGTCACGCCAATGCCCAGGAGCATCGACGCTGGCGATGCCTGTGTTACCTGCGCGAATTGCACCCAATCCGTGCCGTTCGTGCTGCGGAAGGCTGTAAAGACATCACCGGCTCGCGTCATGCGCATATAACCATTTGGAATTCCTACGGGTACATAAGACGTGCTGCCAGGCCATCCGGCAGTAATTCCGTCCACCGTGGCGCGCTGTCCCGCTTCGCCCTGGTTTCGGCCAGGCGGTGGCGGATTGATGCTTAGGTGGAGCGCAGGGCTGCCTCCGGCAGTCGTGTCGCGCACATCGAGAACCGCCTTCGTTATCGCGTCGCTCCCGCGCAGGTCTGTCACGTGCACGCTGGCGTCGAAGTCGCCCGTCACGCTTTTATACACGAATCGGAACGCGTCGGCGTTGCCCCAGACGTCGTTTCCGCCGCCTACGATCTCGATCGTGTTGGTATCGCACGTGTAGTGGGAACCATTTACTGCCGTGCCGATGTCCTCTGAGATGTATCCCATCACCTGACCAGCGCCATTCTGCGTGCCGATATTCATCTTCACGTCGGCCGCCTGTGCCTGAACCGTGAAGTTCCCGGTGATTGGCCCACTCAGCGTGAGTGCAACGGATTTTCCATCGGGCCGCAATACCACTGGAGACACAACACTTACCGCGCCGCCATTAATCGTATAGTTAGCCGCAAACAAAGCGGTGCCATCCGGAGTCGGATCGACCAACTCATCGAAACAGACTCCGATCGACAACCCATCCACGCTCCCCACAGAGACAATTCGCGGCGGTAAGTTATCCACTCGCACAATAACTGTTGCTACGGCGCTGGTCACCATGCCGGCGGGATTGGACACAACAACGCGGTAATTCCCGGCATCACTCGTTTGCGCCAAAGGAATTGTCAACGTGGAATTGGTGGCGCCATCGATGGGTTGGCTCGGAGCAACTCCACTGTAGTACCACTGGTATGAAATCGGCTCCGAGCCGTAGAACGGAGTGTTGGCAGGCGGCGGTGCGTTGGTAACCGCTACCGAAAGCACGATGGGCCGGTTTTCTGGAACGTCCACCGGTTGGGGTTGCTGGCTGATCCCCACCGGCACAGCCACCGCAGGATAGATATCGATGAACGCTATCTTGTTATTGTGGGTAAGTGTTTGCGAATTCGGACCGCTTTTAATCGTCAGAAGGCCATCGCTGACCACCGTTGTCTTCACGAAATCAGCCCAGTTATTAAACACGCTACCGGGTCCTCCGGGCACGACCGTCGGCGTGATCACTCCCTCAATGTCGAATTGGAAGACGCTGTTGACATTGTTCGGATCGCCCGCGACGACATGGACCCAATAAAATCCATTGGGAATCTCTATCTCCCAGATCGCGGGTGGAGTCGCTTTTATCAGATGATTGAACGTGTCATAGCGCAAATCCGGTGAATTGGCGTTCCGGCGCCAGCGGCTATCGACCGTGATATCGCGGTCCCAGCCGTAGCTCAGCCCATTGGTCCGGGCTCCATACATTTCTCCGATGTCCTGCGCGTACCCCGGCGGGATCGGCGCCGGGTTATTCGCCGGATCGCCGTTCAGCGCATTGGCGAAGTTTACATTGAAGCCTGAAGCGGGAGTGCTGTTGCTGCCCATGTTCGAGTAAGGCGAAAAGCCCGTCGCATTCTGCGCCCGCACACGATAATAGAAAGTCGTGCTCGGAGGCAGTGCACTGTCAATGTAGCTTTTCTGATTGCCGGGAACAGTGGCCAGAGGTTCAAACGTCACGCCATCCGCGGACCGCTCCAGCAGGAATTCTGTGATCACGGGATCCACATTCGACCACACCAGGGAAATGGCCGTGGCCGCAAACAGCGTTGCGGTTAAGCTCGAGGCGCTCGGGGCTGTGGTGGCGGTAGCTTCGCTTGAGATACCGCTTTGTGCACCACCGGCAAGGTTGGCGAACACAACGTAAAAGTAATTCCTGCCACCCTGGACCGTTGTGTCCACATGGCTCGTGCCTGTGACCGTCGCAACGTCCGTATACGGTCCGCCACTGTTTGCCGCGCGCTTCACCAGATAGCTCGTGGCTCCTCCATAAGGGCTCCACGCCACGGCAACCTGCCCTGTCCCGCCAGTGGCAGTCACGCCCGTCACCTGATTGTTCGGCCGGCCGATGACTTCGCTGGAATTGGGACTCTCGCCACCCGCGTTCGAGGCCGATACTACGTAATAGTAGGTCGAACCGTTTACCAGTCCTGTGTCCACAAAACTCGTGTTCGAGGGCGTTCCAATGTTCGTGTAGGGCCCGCCAGCCGTGGCTGAACGTTTCACATTGTAGCCGGTCGCCGTTGATGAGGCTGACCAGGTCAGAGTCACCTGCGTGTCTCCATTCAAAACGGACACATTGGCCGGGGCGGGCGGGGGAGGGGGCGGTCCAACGGTGATATTGCCGGACCCGGCGCCGGGAGGAAAGTGGCCGGGATAAGACCCGCTTAGCAAGTCGTAGTCGTACGTCCCATCAGCCAGCGGAAAATCGTCAATAATTACCGCGAAAAAGCTGCAGTTCTGATGCAGCACCATCACCGTGTTGCCGACAGCCAGAGTCAGTGTGCCCGGGCTGGCGATGTCGTACATGGGTTCAAAGCTGGCCCCGGCTGTTCCCGGGTTGATGGTAATATTGCCACTGCCCAGCGAGCCCGGCGCGGTCGCCTTAAACCGGCCGCCATTAATGATCCAGTTACCGCTAAACGGATTGTTTGTATGCGTCAGTTCTACGGAAGGCGGCCCGTCAGCAAAGTTTTTCGTAATAGTTATGCTGGCGCTGCCCCGGATCTCCGCTCCTACAAGCCAGCCGCGGCTGTTGTTCGCCCCGGAGTCCCCGCAGCTGAACGAAGAGTCGGCCTGCACGAGGACAACGCCGGTTAGACCAAAGATCGCGGTGTTATCACCATTATCAAGATTGCCGCCATTCAGAATCAAACCGGCATTGCCTCCTACACCCGGAAAGTTCAGCGTGTTGGCGAGGGTTCCGCTAAAGCCTTTGGCCCGTATCTCCGAACCGGTGTCCAGTTGCAACGAATCTCCAGGGAACGTCTTTACCCCAACGACCGGGTCGCCGCTGCCCGATGCCGGATTGCGAAGGCGGGTCGGGTTGCCCCCGGCGAGAGCCACATAAGTGTTGCCAGCCGTGGGAGTAACGGCCCCCGGCTGCCAGATATTTTGCCCCCAATGCGCCGTAGTGCCCTGTTGAACAGTGGTCGTAAATTCAGCCGCCTGCAGCGACATGCTCAAAGCCGCAGAGCTGATTAGAAGGATCTTCGCAATCGTTTTCATGGAATAACTATTTGGTTCGCTACCAACGCAGCGCCTGACCTGTGCGTGTTAGAATACACCTCTCACGCAATGAGTTGGGTAACGCTATGTGTATAGCATAGCGCTTCGCGCGACACAAGTCTATTTGCTCCGTCCTCTTCGCTTCCCCGAAGTCCCTGATTACCGATTACTGATTACTGATTACTGATTACCGCGAGCCCCTCCGCCGTCGCCCTTGCCCAACGAACTTTGGCGGTCTAAAACACTGGCATGAATCGTCGAGACTTCGTCAAGGCAGGGGCGGCTGGTTTGGCACTCTCAGCCCTCAACGGCTATGCCGCGGAATTCGCAGACCAAAAGAAACGCGTCGGCCTCATTGGCACAGGCTGGTACGGAAAGTGTGACCTCTTCCGCCTCATCCAGGTCGCTCCCGTCGAGGTAGTCTCCCTCTGTGATGTCGACAAAAAGATGCTGGCCGAAGCTGCAGACATGGTCGCCACACGACAGGCGTCAAAGAAGAAGCCCCGCACCTATGGTGACTATCGCCAAATGCTCAAGGAAAAGGACCTCGACATCGTCCTCGTCGAGACACCCGACCACTGGCACGCCCTGGCCATGATCGAGGCCCTCAAGGCCGGCGCCGATGTCTGGGTGCAAAAGCCAACCAGCGTCGATATCGTTGAAAGCCAGGCGATGCTTGCCGCCGCCCGCAAGTACAAGCGCGTCGTCCAGGTGAACACCCAACGCCGCAGCACGCCCCATCTCGTCGAGGCTCGCAACGAAGTCATCAAGTCGGGGAAGCTCGGAAAAATTTCGCACGTTGAAATCTGCTGCTATTACCACATGCGCGCGCGCAAACACCCCCCCCACACCCCG